>Ga0172372_10000041_pt1 | contig 167487 bp, 138 predicted proteins | sample LakKiv5m_2_FD_114544 | JGI IMG/M metagenome (GOLD analysis project Ga0172372, IMG submission 114544) | Freshwater microbial communities from Kabuno Bay, South-Kivu, Congo - kab_092012_9.5m | ecosystem: Environmental > Aquatic > Freshwater > Lake | place: Democratic Republic of the Congo...
GATCAAGACAGAGGCGCTCAGCTTCCTTTTCTTTTGAGACGAAATCCATTTGTTGGCGCAAATCTTCATCGCTTGCCACTCTCGCAATACTTCTGACCATGCCCATTTCTTGTCGGTAGGAGGTTTCGTAGGGGAAAGAATTTATGTATCCCACCATCATTCCGCGATCGGACATGGCCACGACTTTTTGACCGTACTGGAAAGTCCTTTTACCAACCAGAAAGGGAAATGCCCTGGCATTGCCAGGAAATCGAACTTTTACAAACTTTAAAACCTGTCCATCTTTAAAGCGAGGTGCATCCTTGGTATCTTCACCACCATTTTCGCCTTCCTGCTCACTTAACGAGACGGGCCCACTGTCTACATCCGTCTCTGGATCGTAATTATTGTCGCTTTCATTTCTTAAATCATCTGTTCTGTTAGCGTTAAAAGAACTGGTTGAATCATTCTCCACTTGAGTTTGATCCAATTTATTTGAAGAATCAGGGATATTTTTATTTGCTTCCATGGGTAATCAGTCTTTTGTTTTAAAGGCCATTTCAATATTTAAAAGTTGAAGCTGGTCATAAATATATGTCTCATCATATGACGCAACGTCAACGGGGCCAAATTAAAGAGACCCCGATCTATCTCTATTTTGCTGGATTTGCACCCATGGCGACAAGATTTATTCTTAAATTTGGGGCGATAGTTGGGATTTTTGCCCCATTATCTCTTGATAAAGTTTGAAGAGAGCGAGAATTCTTTCTTGCGATGAGTTGTGGAGCTCGGTGGATTGCTGGGACCACTGGATGGTCTGAATAAATTTTTGCAAAAGGACATAATGGGGCCCATGGCCACCGCGTGCTAAAAGCTCCTCATAAATGGCCTTGCGAAGGATCGTTTCAGTTTCGCCTGAGTTGGCTTCTTCACGCGAAAGGAGGTCTTGCAGGGATTTATTTGTCAGGAGTGTCGAAGCACTCACTGATTCCTCTGTGGCCTTTTTCTCTGCTGAAATCTCGATTTGGTCAACGCCTTCAAGTGAAATTTTTGTGGCGCGACTTTCAATGGTTGGCAATAGCGTCGCATTAGGGCCGGCCAAAAATATAATAATTGTCCAAGGTGGTGGTGATTCAAGGGAGAGCAAAAGTGAATTGGCCACCTCTTTTGATTGTATTTTTTCCGCTTCAAGAAAAAATACAAAACGATAAGGTAATTTGCTTGGTCGATAATAAAGTTCTTGGATAAACAGGGCCAAGTCCTCTTTCACATAAAGGTTTTTTTGGGGCCTAAGGAATAAAACATCCTGGTGATTAAAAATGGAATGGCCTAAAGCGGGAGTTAGCGAAGGTTTTCTTTCAGGTGTTTCAATAATTTTATCGTAAAGTTGGTGGCACCATTTCTCATACTGGGCCATGTCAAAACTTGGTCCGGGTGAAATTAAAAAGAATTGAGGTAGGGTTTTTTGCCTATAGTGAAGTAAAAATTGTTGAAGAAAGCTCATGGTGCTTTAATACCATTTTTTATCAGGAGTGCATCCAGGCATTTCGTAATTTCACTCGCTACATGGTCTTGATTTTGGGAAGCATCTATAACCTTTATCCTGTCTGGAAAAAGAGCAGAAACTTCATCATAGCCTTCAATTAATTTTCGATAAAAATTATCATTTTGGCCTTCAAAATAATCTTTCCCGCGCTGCCTGGATTCCTGTCTTTGCATCGAGGTGGTGAAATCAATCTTCAAGAAAAATGTTTGGTGAGGGACGATGTTTAGGGGAAAGTGTTGATGAATTTCTAAAACCATTTGATGGCCAAGTTGGCGTCCTCTTCCTTGATAGACGAGGGTGCTGTCGATGTAGCGATCACAGATGACAACAGTTTTTGGCACGCTAAGTTCCTTCATAATAACTTCATGAAGGAGTTGCGCGCGTGAGGCGGCAAAAAGGTAGGCTTCGGCCAGCGGATGGAGTTGAGTCTTCGTGCTTAAAACGGCATCGCGCAGTCTTTCACCAAAATGAGTTCCACCTGGTTCGCGCAATAAGATGACCCGCAACCCTTGATCCTCGAGGTGGCCTCTCGCAAGTGAAATTTGAGTTGATTTACCGGACCCTTCAATTCCTTCAAAGCTTAGAAAAAGGGATTGGGGAAAGGCGGGGCTTCTCAGGCCTTGGATTAATTTGGGTTCAATGCTTTCAGTCATGGGAAGAAAGTATGCTGTCCTTTGACCATTAAGTCAAAAAGCTTTCAGGACATTAAATTTAGAGGATTAAAATTCTTCAACAGGTGGTTGTTCTTGCACTGCTTCTGGTTGAGGTTGCTCAACCTCTTGAACGACTTCATTTTGGGCCTGATCGTTCATATTTTCTTGAAAGGTTGATGGATCTCGGGCCGGCTCAATGATATCTCTGCCTTCAGCATCGACACCAGGAGGATGGGGATTGATAGTATCGCGACTTAACTTGCGACGTACCTCATCTTGCTCTACTGGATTTTCAAGAGAATCGTATTCATTGGATGAGTTATCATGGTCCAGTCTTTTAGATCTTCTAAAAGCGGCCGAATTTTCAAAGGAACGAGAAGAGGGTTCCATGGCACGATTTTTTACTCTTCGAAGTCCACTGTTATTGTTTTTAAATCCTGAACTGCCAAATGAAGAATCGTTATTTGGAACAGCTTCATAGGAATTATTATTGCCTTCAGACTCGTCTTGGATACCATTTTCAGTTTGGTCTTGATGCATTTTATTACCCATATATTGGGTGAACGACCATGTTAAAATTCCCAAAAATAAAAGACCACCGCCGGCCACTGCCCCAATCTTAACAAAGTTTGGTTTGGACTTCGTGCCCAAGTCTGAAGGTAAGTGCCCTTGTAATCGCGTGGTAATAATTCTTGGCATGCTGGTTATAATTTGACCTGCTGCTTGCTTGGCCACAGTTAAAAGTCCGGTGGCGGCAAATAAAGAAAGTTTCGAAGGAGTCTTGCGATTTTCTCGGGGTAAAATGGTAAAAGGCTTTAGAATAATTCCTTGTGGCCCTTCAGCTAATAGATGCTCCGGCCTTTTTGCTGGTAATTTACCTTTTCCTAAATTTTGTCTTCTATCAAGAGTTGGAATTGCGTGCATTCGCTCCCACGTTTTTCCACCGTCGATGCTATAGGAGTCTGTTAGACCAATTTTATTTTCCATAACTCGGTCGATGATTTCACTATAGTTATATGGCCCAAATTCTTGGCCGTTTTTTCTAACAAAAAATAAAGAATCTTCAAGAAAGGGAGTTGCCTTTGTTTCCTGCCCTGCAACCACTTGAGGGCGACGGCGGGCCAAGCGGGGATGCTTCCAAACTTCAATAGCATCATCTGAGCCTAAAGCGCGCAATTGTCCTTTTTCATAGAGATCTGGGTAGTATTCGATAGTCTTTTTTAAATCCTGAAGCCAAATCGGGCCATATTGAGCATTGTCGTAGTCAAGCATGAAAAGTTCTTCAATCGGTATATTGGTTTGCGTAATTCTTTCTTCCGTCAGAATTAATTCAGATAAGGATGTGACAGCGTCTATTTTTGGTGCCGCTTGCGCCATAAGCATCTCCGCTTAATATTGTAATGCATTATCGGCAATTTAGGTGAATTTCTGGGATAAATATTAAAGTTCGGTCAGTTAGCATACTTTATGGGCAAATTATGCCCTTTAAAAATAAAAAGGGCCTTCTTTTCGAAGGCCCTTCTGGTTTAGTCATAAAATTGTTGAGCTTAGAAAACCGTTAGAAAAAGGTTTGCTCCGTAAGTCAACTTGTTACCCCATTGAGTATCCACATCCCAGTGGTCTGTGGCCGCAATTGGGCTTCCAGCAACCGAAAGACCAACACTGATTTCATTAGTGATAGAAGCACCGAGATCAAGCGTAAGATCGAGGGCCTTGTCTTCTCCTGTGTTGCTGTCTTTGTTAAAGGCCGTGATTTCTTCAGTCAATGAAACTGAGAAAGTGTCATTGATTTGGTAAGACTGGCCTAGGATGTTGTACATATAAGACTTGTTATCATCAACGGAATTTCTTCCATCCATTCGGTTAAATCGACCGTGATAAAGAGTATAAGAAAGATTTAGGGCACCTAGAGTTTTAGAAACAGCGAAACCACCACGTGCTAGACCATAGCTTCCTGTGGCCTGGCGAACTGAACCTTGTGGTAGGTAGCGGCCTTCAAGAAGGGCCCTTAGACCTACTCCATGCTCTTTTTCGGTAAGAATATTTGATCGAGTGTAGGCCAAGTGAATACGATCGTAAGAAGTTACGGCATCTCTGCTCTCTACTTTTCTGTACTTGTAGCGGTTTTCTAAACGAATTTGATCGTTACCTTTTTTGTATCCAATGTAGTTAATGTTTGTAGAATCAAGACCATTTGTCTCATGAGTTTTGTTATCAACCATAGTTGAGTTATCAAACAAAAATTGCATGAAAACTGGGCCATCTTTTAGTTTTTTATAGGCAGAACTCCAACTGTTTGTGCTGGTGTTTGTCGCTGTCGTAGCACCTGTTTGTGCTTGTGCTGTAGCTCCAATCACTAGGATTGACGCTGCCGCGATAATTTTCTTCATACTAATGGCCTTCATGCTCTTCCCCTTTTCTTGGTTATTTAAGTTGCAGTAGCTTAGAAACAAGATAAAATCTCCCTCATATGGAAATTCCTTCCAAATGAGTCGTCGCAATATGCACGATGCCAATAATAATTTCAAGAAATTGATATAAAAATGTAAATATTTTAATAACATTCTTGCATGAATCAAACTTGCATAGGGCTAAAGCATTGAAATTATTTACGGGCAACAATTTATGAGTCATGATAGTAGGAGGGCTTGAGGGCCAATTTGACACTATTATTGACGTAATTGCGCAGTTTATTTGGCAGGAGTTTTGATCGCAATGATTTTGTTTAACCTCTATATAGGTATCGGACTCTTCTTCAGGCCTATTTTTTTATGGCCAGTGACGACCTTATATAAATTTGCTCCCAGGATATTAAAAGGAATCCTTCCAGCAATTCACCGTCGATTAGAGTTTGAAAATAGGAATTTTCTCGATGAGCATGCCAAGTCTTTTAGGATAGATGGTCGGCGCGCCCAATATGCCTTTGAATTTAGCTCTGAAGGAGAGTTCGAGCAGGTAAAGTCACTCATAACTATTCTTTTAAAAAGTGGTCATTCTATTGAATTAATTTATTGCTCTGAAAGTATAGAAGCTAAAGTCGTCAGTTTTATGAAACTTTACCCGGCTTCTTTGCGCGGTAAAAGGATGCCACTCTTGTCTTATTCCTGGTCTTGGTTTTCTAGGTTTTGGACTTGGAATTCCTCTGGCCAAAATCTGAATCGCTGGATGACAGCTCCAACTCTCATTCTATGTCGTTATGACTTTTTCCCAGAGTTTTTTTATTATTTTAATTTCCCTGGCAGAAAAATCTGTTTATTAAGTGCGACAGTTAAAAGTAAGCCTCAATCGCTTTTTCCCAATCCTCTTGCATTTTATTTTTGGAGCAGCTTATTTAAGCGCTTTTCTCTCATAACCACATCCCTAGATGGTGATGTCGAAAAAGTTCGCATGTTGATGAGGCTTGACACCTACGATAAGCGGCCAATCTTTCCGCTAGAAATGAGAGTCCTATCCATTGCCGATAGATTGAGTGTAGCGTCCTCCACTCTGTGCCATAAAATTACTGGAGAGCATTTAAATTATTTTAAGCAACATAACGTTTTTTTGGTCGCCCAGGCCCATCTTGAAGATTTAAAAATTTTATTTAGCGATGAGGTTTTGACCGGCCAAATTTATAAAAATACCAAGGTTGTCATTATTCCCCATAACATGAAGATTGAAGTGTTGATGGAAATGGAGCTGTTTTTAAACAATCAATTGGCAAAGCATAAAATGATGGCCTCGGGTAATTTGAATATGGTTGAGGGGCGCGAAGAGAAAGATGTTCTAATCTGGCCCATAAAAGGGGTCTTGTGTGAGATTTATACTCTTGTAAGTCAGTGCTACCTTGGCGGAGGATTTGGCGTTTCAATCCATTCTGTCATGGAGCCCATTTTAGCAGGATGTAGGGTGACGCTTGGTCCAGTTTCTTACCGCTCTACCGAGTTGGATTGGGCCTTGGAGAAATTTCCTCAAAAAATACATCTACTTTTGGATCAAAGAATAAAATGTATGCAGAAAAAAAACTTTACCAATCTGAAATTTCTTCAGCAATGCAGTCAAGGCTTAGGGCATTTTCTTCGATCGAACGAACAACTCGCTCCTACGCAAATAAATAACTTCCAAGATACTATTCAGCTTGAAGCAAAAAAGGCAAGGGAGGGGATGATGAGGGTTGTTGATTGTCTCAAGCAGTTACTTTAATACTCCTTGAATTATTAATAAACTTGCCTCTCATTCTGTCTAAGAATAAAATGCTTTTATGATTCACAAAAAATATGATTGGGTTGGCATAGGTCATAATCTTCCTTCGCTTCTTTTGGGGCTACAAATTTTGGAGCAAAATAAGAGCGCACTCATCATCGACGATGGGCGGATGGCCTACGGCCCATTGACTGAAGAATTTTTTCCGGCGGCGGCAGCCTATGTTTATCAACAGAAATTTAATCAATTTAAAATATCTAAATCTGATCTATTAGACACAGAATATTTTAGGCCTTGCCCCTATGTTCTGAGTTTAGATCGAAAGCTAATTCGTTTAGGCAATAATCCAAGATTCAACTTCCATGAAATATTAAGAAAGTGTCCCTTTGTTTTTGATTTAGATTTACATGGTAGTGAAGATCAAAATCATAATTCTATTAAAAACACTGGGAATTCTTCACTTCCGAAGGATTTCAGCGCTCTCTTTCCAGAAGAAGGAATTGATTTTGCCTTATGGCAAGTCTGTCGAGAAATTTCTGATCAATTAGTGGATGTTCCTTATGGCGGCAGGCGTATAGAGAATTTGCTGGAAATTTCACCTCTATGGCTAAAGCATCTCTATTTGGCATTCGAGCAGAACTATTATCATATTGTGAATTCTGCCTATTCTGGTGATAAGCAGGCTTGGCAAAAATTAATTTTTTATTATGCTTCTAATTCATTCCACCATAAAAAAATAGCTTTGCCTTCTGGTCAGTTTGAGCTTTTTTCTCTTTTAATCCATTTGCTATCGCCTCATTATAAACTGAATCTTTCGTTTGCCTTGAAAGAATTGCAGAACCAGTTTTTTGCCCATGGCGGACACTATAATAAGAGCTCAATTACGCATTTTGATATCGGTTCACTCGAATCTAGCGCTGGTCCTGTCCAGGACGATTTATTAAGAAGTTACTCAAAAATTGATTCCATAGAATTATCTAGCGTAGATGGATTTTTAAAGGCGGATGAAATTGCTTGGGTCGGTGGACCAGTTTCTGTTTATCCATTTAGACAAGGCATTCGGCAATTTTGCCAATTTTTGGATTTTAAATTCGATTCAGGACATCGCTTTCACAATGATTTGGTTATTTATGGTAAAGGAGAATGGCTGGGACAAAATATTCCGCTAATATTTAGTACGACCAATTCCCAAGGTGCGACAACTTTCCATCTGCCCATTCAAGTACTTCCTGGCCAAAAGGAGAGTTTTTATAGACCAGAAATTATTAAGGCGATCGATCAACTTGTGACATGGCCTAAAAAATCAATTCAAATTGAATTAGAAAATTTGGGGATCTTGAAACCCCATTACTGGCCCCACTATAAATTAGAAGAAGTTTTCAATTTCATCCAATCCAAAGGCCATTTGCCCAATCGCCGCGAATTATTGCAAAAGACGGTGCTGGGAACAATGAACAAGAGAAATGTATTGAAAGCATTTAAAAAGAAAATTGGCCCCATGACTATGTATGGGGGCGATGTGGTCAAAGGGCATTGCGTTTTTTATGACCTTCAAAGTCGTGGTAGCCTAGGGCAAATAAGTCTTTTTGGTCAGTTATCTCAATAACTTAAGAATAATTTTCCTTTCCATTGGCAAGTTGAGAGTCTTTAGGATGGCCTTCATAATATGAATATGCAGAAGGTTAAACCTCTAAAATTAATGCTTAGGAGTGAGGCCGGTCAAACGGCCGTTGAATATATTCTTCTACTCGTGGTCATTGTCTCTATAATGATGCCAATATTTCAAACTCTTAAGGAAAAATTCCTTAATGATGATGGAACCTGCAGCGACCCCAGTAAAAAAAGTTTTATTTGCTTCTTTAAAAAGGCCGGATTTGATTCTGCCACCGGCTTTCGTTTTTACTCCATGCCAGGTGCCGCCAACCTGGGCAATTAAAAAATAGGGAAACCTCGCACCTGAATTCAATAAGATAGCATACTACTCCATTTCACCTTTAGTAAAAAATACATAATGCATGGCAGTAAAACGCACTGCGTTTGAAAACGTGGTATATAGGTGTCGCTTTTTAAGATTACCAACGAAGAGGCGTTATTTAACAAAATGGTGAGACCTAAAAATCACAATAAATAGCACTCTTGAGGAGAAAATTATGAAACAGGGGAATAAAAACTCATCTTTGAAATGGCTTTGTACATTAGCCGTTTTAGCACAAATGGCCGGACCTCAGGTTCTTTTGGCCCAAGACGATCTAAATTTGGAACCAGATGATGTTTTCAATTCAGAGCAAATTGATGTGGATGGACAGCTTAGAAAGAAAACTGCTGCGGATATCCTGGCAGAAAAAAGAAAGCGTCTTGAAGATCAAAGCAACCAAATGGTGCAAAAAAAGATTGAAGATATGCGCCTAAAGCAAGAGCAAGAGCTTGGATCCAAATTGCAAAATTCATTTAGCGGCAATAATAATGAACAAGTCGATACAGTGCAAACAACAGCAGCAGCGCCTGCAAAAATTGAGGCCCCTGCGCCAGTGATACAAGAAAAAACTTTTGGTCGCGATTTTAGAGTGACTCCATCCTTTGGTTTGAAAACTTTGGCCGCCGAAGGTCTCAATGTTGAATCAAAGGTTAATGGCAATATTAATTTCGAAACAAAGGTTTCTGAGCGCTTCGCAGTTGGAATGGGAATTGGTTACACCACTTTTGATATGGTTGATGTGTCCAACAACTTCGCCAATTTTAACTACAATGGCTTTTATAACGCTTACGCGCCCACTTTTGGTTTTAATTATGGCTTCAATAATAACTTTTATAACAATGGATACTATGCTGCTTACGGTGAAGGGCGTGAAATTAATTATGCCCAGTGGTCAGCTGAATTAAACGGAAAGTATTTCTTTGTTTCGGCCAAAAGAGTTCAACCTTATGTTGGTTTGGGCCTAAACTACAATAGGGCCACATTGAGATATAACGACCAAGGCTCGACTTCAAACTACAACTACAACGGTCTTGCCTTAGGTGGTGAAGAATTCCGTAGTAGCTTCGTAGGTGCTTCAGGAGCTATTGGAACTGATATATACCTTACTGAAACAATCGGCCTAAACTTAGATGTTCGCTATTCAAGAGCGATTACATCGGGAATGGATAACCAAACAGGTAACACATTCTCTTTTAACCCAGATCAAGATCGCCTTGTACGTCTAGGTACCGCTCTACAGAAGGCCAATGCTTTCACGATCAACACTGGGATTATTATAACTTTCTAGTTAGGTAAACTTTAGTTAACGTTTAATAAAAGGGAAGCTGTATGGCTTCCCTTTTTTTTTCCATAGAATGTCCCCAGGCGATTAAAAATACTTGTCTTTTCCTTGTTAGACTCTGTCTCAGTCGTTAGAATTTCCTCCTGTATTGTTATTTTCACTAATGATTGAAAACCAGCAAAAATGGTTGTTGGCCAATTAAGCAGGCCAGGGAAGGGGGAAACAATGAAGTTGCGGGAAGTTTATTTGGTATTAGGAAAAAGAAGTCCGCAGGCCAAGGCAGGCGGTGAATTGAAAGATATTCCGGTGCCATTCTTAGGTAGCTATTTAGTGCGCAACATACTTGATACCTGCAATATTCCTAATGATGCTGTAGATGAAGTCATTTTTGGAAATGTGGGTGCACCTCCAAAATATCCCAATATTGGAAGGATTATTGCCCTCGAAAGCGGGCTGCATAAGAAAACCTCGGGTTATACTGTCCACCGCAATTGTGCTTCTGGGATGGAGGCCCTCTCTCAGGGGTTTGATAAAATTGCTAGTGGGCGAGCTGATTTGATTGTGGCCGGAGGCATTGAAACAATGTCTCAAATGCCACTGATTTATAACAAAGAAATGACGGAACTCTTTGCTTCGTTAATGAAGGCAAAAACTTTACCGGAGAGAGTGAAGGTCATTACTACTTTTCGATTCCCATTCCTTTCCCCCATCATTGCCATTGAGCAAGGCCTAACAGATCCTTTCTGCGGTCTCAATATGGGCCAGACAGCGGAAGTTTTAGCACGTGAATTTGGAATCTCCCGTGTTGAGCAAGATGAATATGCCAATAGAAGTCATGCCAAGGCAGTCAAGGCCACATCGGAAGGAAGGTTCAAAGATGAAATTGTGCCTATAATGGTAGGCCATAAGTTAGATAAATTAATGGACGCCGATTCAGGCCCACGCGCGAATAGCACCATAGAGTCATTGGCAAAACTAAAACCATATTTTGAAAGAAATTCTGGCACAGTCACTGTTGGAAATGCTTGTCCAATTACTGATGGTGCAAGCTGCTTTTTGCTCGCAAGCGAGGATGCAGTCAAAAAATATAATTTAGTACCGATGGCCAGGTTTGTTGATTATTATTTTGCCGGTTTGGAACCAGAAAGAATGGGATTAGGCCCTGCCCTGGCGATTGATGGACTATTAAAAAGAACGGGCAAAGAATATACCTCAATGGATGTTGTTGAAATAAACGAAGCTTTTGCAGCTCAAGTTATGGCCGTTCAACAAACCTTGCGAGATAAAAATTGGGCCAGCAAATTTGGTTTGCAAAAGGCCTGGGGTGAAATTCCAACGGAAAATTTCAATCCAAATGGTGGCGGGATTGCCCTAGGTCACCCTGTTGGTAGCAGTGGTTGCCGTATAACAGTAACCTTGGCGCATGAATTAAAGAAGCGCAAGGCCCGGTTTGGTATTGCCTCTCTTTGTATTGGCGGTGGTCAAGGTGGAGCCGTTTGTATTGAAAATTTAAATTAATTAACAAAGGTTTAGTTTATGGCGGGAAATAATAAAATTAAATACGAAATTAAAAATGACGTTGCCTACATTGGTTTTGGGCATAACAACGATAAATCTCAAACCGTTCTTGATGAGCATACTTTGCTTGAGCTTGCAGACATCGGAAATGATATTAGAGGTAAATCAAGTAGCGTAAAGGGAGTCATTTTTCACTCTGTAAAACCGGCGTGCTTTTTGGCCGGTGCAGATATTAAAATGATCGAGAATTTAAAAACCGAAAGTGAAGCGGCTAGCGGAGCAGAAAAAGGTCAAACACTCTATAATGCGATTGAAGATCTACCCATGCCGACTATTGCCGTTATTGACGGGCCTTGCCTTGGCGGGGGACTTGAGTTGGCACTAGCTTGTAAGCACATCATTTGTTCCGATTCTAGTAAAACAGTTTTGGGGTTACCTGAAGTTAAATTAGGAATTTTGCCTGGCTTTGGGGGCACCTACCGACTGCCACGAAAGGTGGGTTTACCAAAAGCGCTTGATTGTATCTTGACTGGAAAAATGGTTAAGCCAAAAAATGCCTACAAGATGGGGTTGGTTGAAGGTGTATACCCGAAAGAGAGATTGTTACAGATGGCCCTTATCCATCTCAACAAAAGTGAAAAACCAAAGGGCATAAAAGAGGCCCTTGAAGATTTTGCTCAAGATAACTTTATCTCCAGGAAAATCATTTTTCAAAAGGCCAGAGAAAGTGTTTTGAAAAAAACAAAAGGTTTCTATCCCTCTCCTTTAAAAATATTGGATCTATTAGAAGCAGGAATGGGTAAGGGTCGACATAGTTACCTTGCCATGGAGGCCCAAGCGTTTGGTGAACTCTGTGTTGGAGATACAAGTCGTAATTTGCGTCATCTATTTTTTATGATGGAAAGTGCCAAAAAGTATAAAGGGCCCAAAGGCACAAAGAGTGTCACAGAATTGGGCCGTGGCGCGGTTCTTGGTGCCGGCACAATGGGTGGTGGTATTGCTTGGCTTATGGCCGACAATGGTATGGCCCCTATAATGAAAGATATTAATAGAGAAGGTTTAGAATTAGGTCTAAAGCAGGCAAGTCGAAACTTTTCTGGTGCTTTAAAACGAAAAAAAATGACTCGTGATGAGTTTGAAAGAAAGCAACGATCCATTACAGCACAAACGGATTTTAATGGATTTAAAAACGCCGATTTAATTATTGAGGCCATCGTTGAGAATTTGGATATTAAGAAAAAAGTATTCGGCGAACTTGAAAATTATGTTCGCCCTGATTGCGTGATCACTAGCAATACTTCCTCTCTTTCAGTTGAAAAGATGGCATCGGTTTTTAAAAAACCCGAGCGATTTGCAGGCCTGCACTTTTTTAACCCAGTTCATCTTATGCCATTAGTTGAAATTGTCACGCATGCTAAAGTTGATCCATCAACAGTGGAGTCTATTTATAATTGGGTTACGAAAGTTAAAAAGACGCCAGTCGTGGTAAAAGATGGCCCAGGCTTTCTAGTAAATAGAATATTAATGCCTTACTTAAATGAAGCTGGTTATTTACTTGAAGAGGGTGTTTCAATAAAAGATCTTGATGAGGCCTGTTTAAATTTTGGTATGCCAATGGGACCCTGTCGTTTATTGGATGAAGTTGGTCTTGATGTCGCAGTGAAAGTTGCCAAGGTCCTACATGATGGACTTGGAGATCGTGCCAAATCAAGTTCTTCAAGTCACAAACTAGTCGATGCGAAATTTTTGGGCAAAAAAACCAATAAGGGTTTTTTCATTTATGATGAGCAAGGCAAGGAAGTTGGATTAAATGAAGAGGTCGTAAAGTCTCTTCCGGCTTCAAAGAAAATGGATGAAATTGAAATTCAAATGCGGGTCTTCCTTCCAATGATTAATGAGGCCGCCTATATTTTGTCAGAAGGTTTAGTTGAGAAAGCTTCTGATGTTGATTTGGCCATGATTTTTGGTACGGGTTTTCCTCCATTCAGGGGGGGACTACTTCGTTATGCAGATAATGAGGGGCCAGATAGAATCCTACGCGCCATTGATGGTTATGCTAAAAACGTCGACAAAGATCGATACGCAGCCTCTCCATTTTTAAGAAAAATGGTTGAAGATAAACGTAAGTTTTATGATTTATAAATTGCAAAATTTATAAATCATGCTTGCCGCCTGGCCTTAGAACAGTGAGTTGTAGACTTGTTTAAAAAAAATAATGTTTCAAAAGAACTTTGGACGCATTTTTTAAAAACCATCTTTAAATCGAAGGGGCGGCAAAAGTTACTTATTTTGGCCGCCATTGGTCTAGTTCTATCCTCGTTTTCTCTTCTTTTTCTACAAGGCATCATGGGAGGCCTTCAGCAAAATCTAAAGCTGCGTTCAAAAAATGCCATTGGAATAGGGCAATTGGATATATCTCGCCTTGAAGAAAGTGAAATTGTTCAATTGGAGCACTCTTTGTCATCGGAGCTTCGCTCGGGAAAAAATTCAGAAGATACTTTTTTCCATAGGGAGTATGAGTTAGAAGTCCTTGTCAAAAATGGAGTTCTAATTAGACCTGTTATCTTGCACGGAATCGATTTAAAGAATGATAAATTACCCTGGTTTCTCGATCAGGAAGTCAAAGGGCTGGCATTACCATTTGATCTTCAAATGGAGTTAAAAGTTTCTAGAGGTGAGCTCGTCTCCCTGATTTCTCCCGCCCATGTTGATTTATTGCTAGGGGATAGACCACGCATGATTTCTCGCAGGATAGATCAATCGATATCAACAGAAGTTCCTGAAGTAGATGCTGTCCATGGATGGATACCGATTCAAGGTTTGTGGAATTTAATTAAAGGAAAATTCTATAATCGGATCCGATTATACGGGCCAGAGGTTAGTTTTTTCAAACTTATCGAAAACATGAAGGACAAAAATTCTGACATCATGGAAAAGGTAAGCTGGACTTCATGGGAAGAGCAAAATAAATCACTTGTTTACGCCTTGGGCCTTGAAACGGCAGTCATGGTTTTTCTTTTTGCTTCAATGACATTGCTGATTGGTCTATCTCTTTCTGCTGGGCTTAATATTTTTCTAGATAAAATAAAAGTAGACTTAACCTCCCTTTGGATATTGGGTGCAGGCGAGGCCAAGATAGAGTCCATTTATAAAAGATTTTTTTGGTCTTTTGGACCAATTTGTATTTTTACAGGATGTTTTCTCGGAGGAGTTGCATTAATCCTTTTAAAACAATCAAATTTGATGATTATGCCCGAAATATTTGTGGAAAGGAGAGTTCCAGTTTCGCTCAATTTAAAACAATTATTACTTTCAGTTTTTATTCCAATTAGTATTTATGCAATTTTAGTTTTACAAGGTTTGCGTCAGTTTAAGAAGATTCGTTTTATCGAGTATGTTAGGATAACAGGACGTTAATATATTTTACATTCTGATAAGATCAGATTGAATGCCAGTGCATTAATATCAAAATCACTCCCAACAATATCGCTTGATTCAAGAAGTATCGTAATCTCTCCTTGTTCGCCAATTTTTAATGGTTGGGTTTTAATCTCTCTTAGTGAAAGTTTGACTTGATTGCTGAAAATATTCATGGTGTCAGAAGCCAATTCTTTATTTTCTCCACCTTTACTATATTGGGCATCAACGACCTTATAGTGTGGCGATTCTTTAGTGGTGGTAAATGTAAATTTTTTGGAGGGGACAAATTTTTCATTGAGGTTAAAAATATTTGATGATGCAAAGAAAATAACATTTAAAAGTTTGTTCACTTCAGCTTCAACTCTAGAACGAGAAAAATTTAATTTGTCATAGTAGCGGGCAATATCAGTAGCACTTGCCCCTTCCTTTATTTCTTGTGGCAAATTCAAATCTGGCCAAAAATCTGCACCAAGATTAGTCAAGCTGATTAAGCCCTCGGGGCTACCTATTAATCGAAAGGTAAGCGGTATCGTGTCTTTAAATTTAATGTAGGATGCAGGCAGCTCATTGACGTAAGAAACAAAAACCTTTTCGGGGAGGTTTGATTTCATTTGGCAATTGATAATGGCGTTGAGATTTAATAACAACGCAGAAGTCTTTACCTCTGGGCGTGTTAATTTGAAATTTATTTCAGATAAAAAGGAGTTATTTTTCTCGACGTCACTTCTTGTAACCAGGCCAGGAACTCCCTCAAGGGCATGCCAGCTTTCAGGGACTTTGAGGAGGAATGATAAATTTTTAATGAGACCGTTGCGTTTCGGATAGGCCCAATGATGTTTTAATATTCGGCCCTCTTTAAATTTTCTGGCCAAATTTTTAATATTGTATTTTATTTGTAAGTGGTGGTCTTTAGTTCCTTTGCCAAGAAAAATTGAAAAAAGTGTTGGTGAAAATTGGAAGTAAGGGAAAGTGCTCGGTGTACTATCTTTTTCAGATATAATTTTTACAGTTGTTTCCTTTTTGTTAATAATGTCGATCAGTGTGACTGAAGTTACCTCTATAGATTGATCTTGATGGAGATAAAGAGGTAGAAAAATTGCAACTTCGTCTCCCTCCAAGAAGACATCATGAGATTCTTTTACAGAAGCATTGCCCTGGTCATCAATAGTGGTCCGTATATCCAAATTTTTCCAGGTCGCACCATTGGCCAAAATAGGTAGGAGACCAATGGAATAAAAAACAACGGCTAAAAATATTGTACGTAGCTTAAAATATTCCATGGGTAGACCTCAAGTAACTATTGTAAATCATGTCATGATTTTTAACAAGGCCGGAAATTTATCGACCCGATCCAGGAATTTTAAAATTTTTTAAGCTACTAAAGGCATTATTTTTTAAAGGTGCATCGAGTTTAGGGTTGGGCGATTTATTTTTCTCGTTCCCACTTGTTTTTGATGCCCCTGCTGGTTTACTAGCAACTGAGTCGGATTTGCGAGATAAAGAAATTCGTTTACGCTCAAGATCGACTTCTAAAACCTTTACCTTTACTTCTTGTCCTACTTTTAACTCGGCCAACGGATTTTCAATAAACTTATCACTCATTTGGCTAATATGCAGAAGTCCAGATTCTTTAACTCCAATATCTACGAAGGCGCCAAATTGAGTTATGTTATTGACGATTCCTGTATACCATTCACCAACTTTAAGATCCTCAATTTTCTTGGCATCCTTTCGAAATTCAGTTGTTTTAAAAGTATTCCGCGGGTCTTGTCCAGGGGCCTTGAGTGATTTAACAATATCCTGGTGAGTAAATTCACCCAATTTCTGAATTAGCTTAGAATCACTGGTAAATTTATGTATCAATTCTGGAGTGGAGATTAATTCTTTTGTGGATGTTTTATTTTCTTTACACCAATCTTCTAGAATTGAATATTTCTCTGGATGGATAAAAGTACCATCAAGCGGATGTTCACCATTGTAAATGCGAAGAAACCCCGCCGATTGTTCAAAAACCTTTGCCGTAAATCTAGGTAGCGATAAAAGTTGCTGACGGGATTTAAATGGCCCACTTGCTTGCCTGTGGCGAACTAAGCTTTGTGCCATCGCAGGCCCAATACCGGATATAAAACTTAGCAAAGGTGCAGAGGCCGTGTTTAAGTCGACGCCAACAAAGTTCACGCAACTTTCTACGACCTGTTGTAGGTTTTTCTTTAGTTTTGCTTGATTCACATCATGTTGGTACTGACCTACGCCAATACTTTTTGGATCAATTTTTACTAATTCAGCAAGAGGGTCTTGAAAACGCCGCGCAATGCTTATGGCCCCTCTAATAGTGACATCTTTATCAGGGAATTCCTCTCGGGCAATTTCGCTAGCACTATATACTGAAGCACCGGCCTCATTGACCAGAGTCGCATGAACATTTTCATTTTTAACCGCGGGCACAAACTCTTCTAGAAATTCCAACGTCTCTCTACCGGCCGTGCCGTTTCCAACAGCGATGTGTTTAACGTTAAATTTGGCGCAAAGGGCGTCAACAATTTTTGCAGATTCTTCTGGTGAGCGATCTGGGTAGATAACAAAGTCAACAAGAAATTTTCCTGTATCATCCACCAAGGCCAGCTTACAACCAGTTCTTATCCCTGGATCAATACCAAGGACCGCTTTTGCACCCAAGTAGGGCTGGAGAAGAAGGTTTTTTAAATTAATACCAAAGATATTAATGGCGTGTTCATCAGCATTTTGCTTTAGGTCGGTTTTTACTTCCATGTCGAGAGCGGTACTAATATAGAGATTAAAGGCCTTTACTGACAAGGCGGTTATGAAATCTTTCATATCTGATGTCACATGATCTGGTAGGAAGTTTTTAGTTAAAACTGCTGTCGCCCGATCTTCAGGAAAGTCTACGGTGGCGGTCAGAATACCTAAGGTAACTCCGCGACGGATGGCCATAAAACGATGGCCATTCTTTTCCGATTTTAATTCACTAATTTTTTGAGAAAATTCAAAATAATCGCGAAATTTTTGCCATTCTTCTTGCTTCTCAGCGTCCTTTTTCTTGGAGACCTTTAGGAGAGCTTCTCCCCAATAATATTGGCGCATCTTATCTTTGACGATAGCATTGTGGGCCATTTGTTCCAAAATAATAGCGCGGGCCCCTTCGATAGCGTCCTCAGGTGATGCAATTTTCTTTTCAGGTGAAAGAAATTTAGTTGCTAATTCTTTGAGGGCCGAAAGAGTAATTTTTCCCTTTAATATTTCCTCTGCCAATGGAAGAAGTCCTGCTTCTGTTGCCAGTTGACCCTTTGTTTTCTTTTTAGATTTAAATGGCGCGTACAATTCCTCCAATTCGTTAATTGTTTTGGCCAATTTGATATTCTTTTCCAAGTCTGGAGTCATCATTTCCATTTTTTTGATTGTATCAAAAATGAACTCCCGTCTTTTTTCCATTTCAATTGTTGCTTCATAAGTTTCTAAAATTTTGGCGATTGCGACTTCATCCAAATTACCTGTGACCTCTTTACGATAGCGGGCAATGAAGGGGATGGTATTCTGTTCTAAAACCGAAAGTTTAAGGACTTGGGCAACTTGTTCAAAGCGGAGTGCGGTAGTTTCAACTGTGACTTTTAAGGCATCGGTATTAATGGCCTTGGAATTTTCTTCCATGGTAAATCCTCTCTCATAACTTATTGGGAAAATCGTGTAGAGCAATACGGTAATGAAACTCTTGCCGGAAGGCAACTCCCTAAATAAACCGAACAAAAATAAGAGCTAGATTGATAAAAATGGGTGAAAAAGGCTTGACATTAAAAGGCCATCCCCCCAAAACAATTTTACTAATTCTTTTTCTTTCGAATGGCCTATAAATTATGAAAAAAGATAAAGATATTGATAAAGACACGGATTATGGTAATCCGCAATATGATTTAGTGATCGCCGGAGCTGGCCTTTTAGGGTTAACCGCTTTACATGAAATTCTTTTGGCCCTATCAAATCATGACAAAACTCATTATTTTAAAGATAAAAATGGACGCCCACTTAATATTTTAATTATCGATGGTGGCCAAACCTGCTTAGAATCGAGTCGATACTCGTTAGCTGTAAGTGCCATGAGATCGGCACGTACCAACGCCCAGAGTTTCACTGATTTAAATGGTGACAGTAAAAACCAATATTCAATTCACGAGTTGGGTTTAGAAGCGAATTGGAGAATGGCCATGGATAAAACCCCTGGGGTTTATCCCGCCATTTTGTGGCACGATAAAGATCGCGGACGGTTCCAAAAATATAATTTCATTGAATCAATAAATGAAGTTATTGCTCAACCAGAATTTAATAACCTAAGTGACCACCCTTTATTTATTTCTGCCATCAAAGATTCAAAAATGTTTAGCTATTGTGAGAAGGCGATTTATTTTCATTCAGAAACGTATTTGGATTATTTATTAAGCGACATTAAAAGAATATGCACTGAAAATTCAAATCAGATTAGGCTGAAAATTATTAAAAATCGCATTGTTAAATATTCTAAAGTTAATAATGGTCCACTTATAACTTTGGCGGATGGGCAAAACGTAAAATCTTCATTTTTTATTTGGGCCACCGGAGTATTCCAATTAGGCAATCTTTTAGGTTCCGAACGAATAAAGGTAAAGGAAAAACCTCTTAAGATAAAAAAGGTGTTTGGCCAATTTTTAAAAGCACCGATGTTAGAAAATCTTCTGCTTGATCAAAAGATAAATATTCCATTTTGGGAAATAGAGCATGATTCATTTAAAATAGTTTATAATAATATCGACAAACAAATTTATATTGGGACCTTCGATTATGATGAAAATCCTAATTTGGAAATCGACTGTTTATTGCCAAATGTTAGTAAATTAAAAGAACTGCATAAAAGGTGTGAGGATTATCTGGCACCCCTAAAAATAAACTTACCTTCGTTTTCTCGTTTTTCACCTGTCGCAGGTGTCAGGGCCAAAGGGCCCAAGGGACAACCTTACTGTCAAGAAATACCGCCTTATAACGTAATGGAAGATAATCAATACTCGAATGCGGAATTTGCTCTTCTTGCTCCCTATAAAAATGGTTTTACTCTTCATCGTCCGTTGGGAAAGCAAGCCGCTCAATGGTTTTTAAAAAAAATATTAAGCTAAAAAAAATGGCCCCTTCCAAAGAAGGGGCCATTCGATTTTTCAACTAATATTCTAGAGAAAGTATCTCAGAATATATTTCTAGTTAAAGGCAGGGTAAGGTCTGTAGTCTTGTGCCTTTTCTTCAGCTTGCTTGTGAGGTTTTTTCATCCCTTTGATAGCAGCTTTAAGTACTTTTTCGGCCTTATCTGTAAGTTTATCAAAGCTTGAATCGTAGGCATTTCTAAACTTTCTTAAGGCCTTAACGAAACCATACTCACCTTCTAAAGCGTTCATGGTGGCATCTTTGATGGCATAGGCAGCAAGGGCCAGACCAATTTTTTCTTCCCCTGATGCGCTATCAAGTTTTGCCCGCAATTTGTTTACGAAAAGAGTATTGTCCTCTTTAACTCTTTCTAGCATAGATTTATCGCGCAATTTAAAGAACAAGAATCTTCGAGCGCCTTTTGATTTGTCATAAGCGTCTGCTAGGACTTCAGCTTCTTCAAGGTTTCTTAAACCAGCTGTTTTTAGAAGAGCTAAGGTTTCTTCAGAAGTTCTGAAGAAAGAGTCTGACGTCACACGTTTTGCGATACGGTCAATTAATTGATCTGCACTTAATTTTAATGTTTGCTCAAGGGCCGCCAAGCTATCAAGATCACTAATGTCTAGCTCAACAAGGCTTACTTGACCATCTAGTTCATCGTTAACAACTGGAGCAGTGGAAACAACAGAAACAGTCTTTCCATTTAATTGGAATGGAATTGATGTACTTGCTCTCAGCCCTGCTAGGCGACTACGAGCATCAGTAAGTGAACCACGGCTTCTTTCATTGCTTATAAAGCCAACCAGCACATTTTTAGACTTAAGTAGGTTTTCTAGGTTTCCAACTACGCTTGCTTCGCGATCATTTACTATTAAGACTGTCTTGCCATTCAAGCGACGGTCAAGAATTTCTTGGTGAAATTGTCCGCCGGCCATGTCTAGTACAGAAAGTCGATCTAATCCACCTAGCTCATTGGCAACATCTTTAAAGAAATCGCGACCAAATCGGCTAAGAGAATTAACCACGACAACCGGAGCACCAGCTTTTTCAATGTAATTGGCCTTCACGTAATCTCTGGCCACATTGCTTAGGTATCCAAGCAATACGCCATTTTTATAAATGGCCAAGCTAAAGTCGACGTCTTGGAAAATCATTTCTTGACGGTCGATCAAAACTTCAGCGTCATTTATAGTTGCTTGGGCGGTCAAGGTGTCTAGGTCTTTAAAAGTCCTCGATATGATTCCGCGGCCTGCAGAGCTATCAAGTCTAACTGTGATAGGTCCAGAAATTGAACGAGAAGAGATGTTTTGTAATTGGGCCACTAATTGTGATGGATGGTTTAAGATAAGAGGGTTTGTAAGAGCGAGAGAACCAACTTGCACTGGCAATTGGGCCGTAACAGTTGAGGACATTGAGCCTTTTAGTAATCCTGCTCCGCTATTTTCAAAGTGACGACCTTGGATGGCCAACTCATTGCTGGTTAAATCCATTTTTAGAGAAGTCACAATGTTGTAGCTTTTTCCAAGCTTGGCTTTTTGATCTAGAACTGTGCGACCAATTCCTAATAGAGTTACCGTCGATCGAGCTGGAACTTGATCAATGGTGAACTTCTCACCCTGAGCATTAGACAAGGTAAGATTTTTTGCTTCAACATCAGAATAGTTGGTTAAGGTTATATTGTGCGCGATCGATTCGCCTGGCATAACGATGCTATCGTTGATACCAACTAATTCGATACCAATATCTGTGATGTTGGCCGATTGAAATTTTACAACAGGAAATTTTGAATAAAGATCTTTAACTTCATTCAATCTTCTCATTCTGGCCATTTCAGTTTCTTGAGCTATGTTTTGATTAAATGTTTCACTCGCAGCGACTTCAAGATTTTGATCCTTAATTTGAACGTAGCGAGTTTCAAATGATGCCCCTTCTGTTGTTTTAAAGGCATTTTTATAAACAGATGAGTTGCGATCAGGGTTTGCTAAGCTTTGGGCCCTTGTGGCCTCAAAATTAGAATTGTAAGTAACCTGATATTCTCGATCATATGATCTTCTAAACTGCTCCTCGCGCCCAGCTCTAAAAGCTTCTGGGTAGGCCGAATTGACGGCAGCAGCGTAACTTGCTTGATAAAAGCGCTGGTAAGATTCAGTAAAAATCTGCTCAATATTAGCGTAATAAACTTCTTCTGCCGCTCGATCATAGCCAACAGAATAGCCTGCGATATAGGCCATGCGAATGATTCGACGAGAGTGACCTGATTCATCATTTCTATAGGTTCCTCTCGCGCCTGGGAATGCTGGTAGATTAGGATTGGCAAATGTGCCAGCAAAGGGGCCTCTCACAACCTGCTGAGATAGAGAGCGGTTTTCCATAAAGTTAATGGCCTCATTTTCACCAGTCGCACGACCGCGCCGTTCGCCTTCAACTTTTGCCCGCTGGACGCCAACTTGAGCACCTAAGCGGCGGCCAACTTGGGCAGCATCAGAAGCTTCTGCTCTTGTAATACCAGCGGCCTGTCCTTCTTTAGCACCGGCCTGGCGGTGTCCTTCTTCACGCCCTTTTGTTTGACCTTGATTGACACCATCGAGGCGGCCTTGGGCCGTACCTTCTTGTTCACCTGCCTCGCGACCGCGTTGTAATTCTCTGGCGCGACCTTCGGCCACGCCACGAGATGTTCCTTCAGACTTACCTTGTCGCTCGCCAAGATCGTCGCCCACGATGCGGGCAACTTCAATTCCATCGCGTTGGCCATCGCTACGTGCTTTGGCATAACCCATGCGGTTTGCTGATAAAACATCTTCAATTAATTGTTGCTCAATTTTTTTGAATAAATTTTGTTCATTGGCATAGGAAACCTCTTGCTGGGCCACAATGCCGCCAATTCTAGTTACGTCAGTTGCCAAAATGGTGGCTTCACCATTTAATTTATCAATCGCGCGAGTAAGTTCGCCAATGTTGGTGATGAGAACTGGAATTTCATCGCGCAATTTAGCATTTTCAGCAGTAAGCGTCGTCACTCTTGCCTGTTTTTGTTCTTTCGATGTTCTCGATGTGGCAATGGTTTGCTGACTATTGGCAATTGATTGTTGTGCATCTTTTACTAGTTGATCGTAATGAGCAACTTGCTCGGAAAGATATTGAACGCGCTCTTTTGCTCTATCTAAGTGGTGCTTTGCTACAATAACTGCAGCATCATCGGTACAATCAGCTGTGTCGCCTCTTTGTTGGCAAGCAGCAAGGGCATTGTTATAGGCGTTCTGTCTTTCATTGCGAGATTGAGTCGCCTCCGCCAATTGTTCTTTGAAGGGATTTAATACGTTGTTAAGAGTGATAAGTTCATTTTCTTTAATACGTATATTGCCAGTATGAAGGCCAATCGCATTCTCTAGTGCCGTTACTTCAGCATTAAGAGTTTGAATTTCACTTGTATTTTTATTTAATTTATCATTTTTGGCATCGAGGGACTTTTGAGTTGTATCTAGTTCATTTACTTTTTGTTGCTTGGCCTGATTTTTTTGGGCAAGAGAGTCTTGCTTGCTCTTTAGTAATGCTTTTGAATTATTAAGCTCTGATAATAGGCCACCAAGGATACCGTTTTTTTCAGCGTAAACGGGGTCATCCATTAATCTAAAAGTCACTGGGCCATAAAATTCTTTTGCCCAATCAGGAACTTGTGGCTGGTTTGGTCCTGCTGCCAACAACGTTTCTGGCGAAAGACTTAAAGATGAAATTACCGCTGCTTGAATTAACATCGCGAGAGGTTTTTTCAGACGAGAAAACTTAACTTCATTGTGCCCGGTCCCGTTTGCCATAATCACTCCTTTCAAATAAAAAAAAGGCAACTCGTGTTCCGGCCAAAATCCTAAAGGCCAATTCATCCATGATACACTCGTGGGCCTACTGTGCAGGCCAGATGCCATTTTTAAAAAGCGATCAAATTGTAAGAAGAATTTGGAAAATAATCACAACTACTTTAGAGTCGAGTAAAAATTACTCTGTCCATTGGACTGATCGAGGATACAGTGCTGGGCCGAAGTGTTGTCTATGAAAGTCTGCCAAGCTCCATGAAAATTAGGAAAAAATTTGAGGCCATTTGTGCTTGTAACTGCCGGAAATTTAGCGTTATTTTGAGTCGTTGGGGTCAAGGGAGTGGCCTTGAAAAGACTACCTAAAGAAGTTAAAAATTTTCCCGCCACCATCGCCGTGGCATAACTCGAGCCTGTTGGATAATTGGCCTTTGGCGCTTGAAGAGCGCTTTGGTAGTCTACGGAGACCGCCAAATCGATAGGATTTTTATTTATCATAGCGGTGTCTAAATGGCCTTGAATAGAGTTCGTATTGCAGGTCCTGGTGCCATTGTGTCCTTGCCCTGTGGTGTCATTGATGGCGCTATATTTGAGAGGCCTCCAGCTGGTTATAATTTTTTTTACCCTGTCTTTAAGAAGGACTGAAGAGGACTGAGGCCAGAGTCCTTGGGCGTAGGAATCTTTGTGCTGCTTTGTGATTCTAAGGTCAGTGTGGCCAGAAGCTAAAATCCAAATGGATTTTCCGGCCTGATCTAGGGCCTGGTCATGGGCCGTTCGCTCGAGAATTTCAAAGGCATTTTTGTTATTCGGCAAAGTTTCGATGTTTGTATCAAATCCGGCCGCCATTATAACGATTGGGATTTGTTCATTTGATAAAAGCTTTAAGAATTGTAAGTAGGTCTCAAGATTTTGGTTTCCGTTTAAATCAAATAGATCAATGAGGTAAAACTGTATCTTAATATCTTTTTTTTTCTCATGGTTTTTCCACTGAGTGTGTTGCAGCAGTGATTTTAAAAAGTAGTGACCATGGAATTGGGACGTTTGGGCCAATTTTTTACATTCCAGATCCTTCTTTTGATCATTAAAAATGACTTTGGGAGCGAGATGTGTCCTTGGCCATTTCAAATGTTGTAGGCAGAAACGAGAGTCGGCGATGGCCACTTTCAGTGTTTGGGTGGCCTTTTCATCTGCCTGGATGTTGCCACAAAGGAAGCAAAGTGTGGGTAGTATTATAAGGAGGGATTTGAAAAGTTTGTATTTGGCCATGGGTTAGGGAACCAGAAAAACCAGGTAATCAGGAATGCGGCATGTTTGATAATGGTGGCTTGGGGCAGAATCGAACTGCCGACCTAGAGGATATGAATCTCTCGCTCTAACCAACTGAGCTACCAAGCCACTAAGAGAATCTTTAACCGTGCCTATTATTTTGCTCCGGATACTAATGAACTAGGGGGGGGCCGTCAAGCGAAGGCCTTGAAATTAATGCAGTTATATTTATTTGTAAAAGTTGGTATGAATTTGTAAATAGGAGCGACTGGATTGGGTTTTGTGCATGCAGGTAAAAATGAAAAATAAACAGAAGGCAGCAATGACAACTAATCGAAAGTTGGATGGCCAAAATGCCTTTTTGAGCAATTTATGGTTTGGGCCAAAAGCCGTTCTGGTTAGACCTTATGTAAAGCATCTCTCTACATTTTTAAAATCCCATAACCTTGTGCCAAAACAGGGCGAAACTTTATTAATATCGGTCTCTGGTGGGCCAGATTCCATGGCCCTATGGCTACTTTTTGAATTGCTATCAAAGATGGCCCATCCAGAAATGGGCATTCAGTTACATGTCGCCCATGTGAACCATGGTACCCGTAAGGAATCTTATTTAGAGGAGTCCACGGTTAGAAATTGGGCGCAAAATCTTGGTACTCCTTGCAGTATCGAGCATTTAAATCTGCATCTTGGGATGACCAATTTTGAGGCGACTGCTAGGCATAAGCGCTACCAATTTTTAAAAAAACTTTTCCAATCTTTGGGAGGGAAGGGATGGGCGGTCTTAGGTCATACCATTAATGACAGTCTCGAATGGCATTTGGCCCATCTTGCGAAATCTTCCCGGCCGCTACCTGCGCCTGGGATCCCTTTGATTCATAACAAGCAGGGCCTTCCGCTGATGAGGCCGTTGCATAGTTTTACTAAGGGCCAATTGTTGAAATTTCTCAAGCTAACAGAATTTCCTTGGCATGATGATTTGAGTAATAGGGATCCAAGATTTGAGCGTTCATTTCTGCGCCATCACATTTTGTCGCCCCTCCAATCGCGCTACCCATCCTTACTAAAAAATTATGTCCATCAAGCGAATCAAGTTGCCATTCGCACTGGAACTCATCGGCTATTAGACACCAAGAAAGTTAGGCATGAAGAAAAAGCTACCAAAGAAAAAACTACAAAAGATAGAGCGACTAAAGAAAGTAGGCCTTTCACTCTTTCTGACCCGTGGGGCGGATTGATTTGGCTTCCAAGTAAAGAGAAATCAAATCTTGAATTGGCGATGGAGTTAACTGGACTAATAGAAAAATTATCTTCCCAAGGTCGCGGCACCCTGCAGTTGCAAACTGAGAAGGCGATTGTGGCCTGGAGAAATTCCAAGAATGGGCCAATGCTTATGAGTGGAGGAGTGGAAGTTTATTTTATAAAGCACTGTATGCACTTAACTACAGAAGGAGCTATGAGGGATTTGCGGCAAATGGCCAAGAAAATGCCGCATGGTCAATGGTTTCAAATTTCTGCCATTAACCAGACTACGGGTGTTAAATTTTTGCCAGTTTTAGGCAACATTATTAACAAAAATGGCCGTGACTACATCAAAGTGTTACGAGTTCCAGCGTGGATGAAGCAGAATTACAGAACCAACCCCTTAGAATTTAGTTCTAAATATTCCAATAAGACCAGCAGTAAACCAAATGAGTTGGTTATTTGGGGCATGCCAGCATACTAGCTCCTTTCTTGAATTATCCTCTCATGGGTTTTAGAATAAACAATCGGCGGTTTTTGTCCGCCCATTGAAAAGGAACAGCATGAAACCCCAACAACGTACACTTACTCTTTGGATCGTGATTATTTTGATGCTCGCTGTAGTTGCTCGAGTTGTTAACAAGGGAAAGCAGCAAAATCGAACATTGACCTATAGTAATTTTGTGAAACATGTCGAATCTGATCGAGTGGCCGAAGTAACTTTCAAGGGAAAAAATCAAATTTATGGTCGCTTTAAAGAGAGCTACGACAACGGAAGAAGTTTTCAGCTCACAGGTAATACAGGCGACGCTACAATTAAAACATTGCGCGAACATGGTTTGATTGAAAATTATGAAGAAGAGGAAAAGGCCGATCTTTTGACCACTATTCTTGTAAATTGGGGCCCCTTTCTTCTTTTGCTAGTAATTTTTTATTTTTTCCTACGTCAAATTCAAGTTGGTGGTGGCAAGGCCATGAGCTTTGGAAAATCAAAGGCAAGAATGCTTAACCCATCAGATAAAAAGATTGTTTTCGCCGACGTCGCAGGCGTTGTAGAGGCGAAAGAAGAGCTGAAAGAAGTTGTCGACTTTCTTAAAGACCCAAAAAAATATACCGCGCTCGGTGGAAAGATTCCAAAGGGTGTAATTTTGGTTGGCCCACCCGGAACAGGTAAAACTCTTTTGGCCAGGGCCGTAGCTGGAGAAGCAGATGTCCCATTCTTTTCTATTTCAGGTTCGGACTTCGTTGAGATGTTCGTTGGTGTAGGTGCTTCCCGTGTGCGCGATCTTTTCGAGCAAGGAAAAAAACATGCACCTTGCATTATCTTTATTGATGAAATTGATGCTGTTGGTCGCCATCGTGGTGCCGGTCTAGGTGGAGGCCATGATGAAAGGGAGCAAACGCTCAATCAATTATTAGTTGAAATGGATGGTTTTGAAGGCAATGACGGTGTCATCCTTATTGCAGCGACAAACCGTATTGATGTTCTCGATCCCGCTTTATTGAGACCAGGTAGATTTGATAGACGTGTGACTGTTGGTCGTCCTGATGTTCGCGGTCGTCTTGAGATTCTTAAGGTTCATACGCGTAAGACACCAATCAATTTGCATGTTGATTTAGAAGTCATTGCCAAAGGAACTCCAGGTTTTACGGGAGCCGATTTGGCCAACCTTGTGAATGAAGCGGCCCTCAATGCGGCCAGACAGAATAAGAAGAAATTGGATTTAGAAGATTTCGAAATGGCCAAGGACAAAGTCCTAATGGGGCCTGAAAGAAAATCAATGGTAATTAGTGATCGTGAAAAGCGAGTTACAGCATTTCACGAAGCCGGCCACACCCTGGTTGGGATGAACCTTCCTCATACTGATCCTATACACAAGGTTAGTATTATTCCTCGGGGACATGCCCTAGGTGTTACTCAAACTTTGCCTAATGAGGAAATGTTAAATCTGACCCGCGATAAAGCGCAAAATTATCTGGCCTTTTTAATGGGCGGTCGCTGTGCCGAAGAATTGGTCTTTAAAGAAATGACTAATGGGGCGAGCAATGACATTGAACGTGCAACTGGCCTTGCCTATAGCATGGTCTGTGTTTGGGGAATGAGCGATCGTTTGGGGCCGATTCATTTTAAGAAAAGTACAACTTCTCCTTTCAATTATAGCGAGAGTAGTTCCGATTATTCAGACAAGACAGCCGTTTTAATTGATGAGGAAATTTCTCGTCTAGTTAGAGAAGGCCATGATCAAGCAATGCGAATTTTGCAAGAAAATCGCGATGCCTTGGATCGCTTAAGTGAGGCCTTAATACTTTGGGAAACGTTGGATCTTGAACAAGTTAAGGATATCATCGCGGGGAAGGATATTGGCGTTCCGATTAAAAAAGAACCAACGCCTCCATCCAGTACAACAAAAACACCTGAAGAAGTAAAAAATCATTCAGGGCCAACCCTTGGGCCCAAAGATCCAGTTTTGGCCTGAAAAAATTATGAATAATGATGTGATAAACAAGGGGCCAATTAGGCCCCTTTTAATTTGTAATCTTGCACCTGAGTCATTTTCTGAACTCGGTAAATCAACCCATGTGGATCAGTTAATTGGCCGACTTCAGAGATTGGCAGCTTTGGGTTTTAACAGCATTGATTTGGGTGCCCAATCCACGGCACCACGTAGAGAAAAAATTATTAGTGGGGAAGAGGAGAAGGACCGGTTTGAGGATATGTTGAGTGGTGTTTGGAAAAAAGCTCCAACGCTTTTGAATCAATTTAAAATTATTAGTCTTGATACATTTAGAATTGAAACCTTCAACCAAGTGGCAGTGAATTTAAGACAAAAAGGTTATACAGGTCAGCTCTGGTTTAATGATGTGAGTGGGCGTTTCCATGATGTGAATGAGAAACTTGTTTTGGAGCTGAGCTCATTAATTGGGCCCTTTACTTATATTTGTTGTCATAATCGAGTTCAATCGAGAGAAGAAACTCCTTTGCACTGGCAAGCACCCCTTCCAAGCAACAATGAATATGGGCCACAATTTGACCCAGTCCAAGAACAACAATTGTTTTTTTCTCAGGCGCTTTTTCATTTTCAAACTTTAGGTCCCTTGCTTGGTTCTGAGATTACTGTAGTTTTTGATCCTTGCTTTGGGTTTGCCAAGGGTCTGGCCGAAAATGAAGAACTACTTTTGCGGGTTGAAGAGTTAATGAAGGTTTTAATATTAAATTTAAAATTTCAATCAAACCCACAAATACTTTGGGGAATTTCTCGTAAATCTTTTTTACGGGCCCGTGTTGAAGCACAACTTGAAAATAGAATAACTGAGGACTCTTTTTCTATTCCGAAATTAAATATGGAAGATTTGCAGCGTTATAGTGAGTATTTTCATTGGGAAGAGATTCAAAAATTAAAAAGTTGGATACAAAGAAATAACTACAGTGGACTCCTTTGGTGGAGGCTTCATGATGAGAACCTGGCGCGCCTTTTTCTCTCTTTTTGTCGTTGAGCAAAATAATTTAAATGGGTAAAATTGGTGTAAGAGAGAATTATGGCAACCAATCAAATTTGGATTTACGAATCGCGCCCAGTTGATTTGCAGCAAGTGCTAGAGCATCTATTTGAAGATAGTGAAAAAATTGAAATTGGCCCCATTCGCAGCTTATCCCACGGGCAGGAATTTGATTTGCATACTTCCAGCTACACGATGACTTTTTCTAATGAAATTAATTCTCACGGTAGCGGCGATTGCCGTCATGAGATGTCCTATCAAATGCCAATCATGATGATGAATTTTGCAGAATATACGCAGCGTCAGATGCAGGGTATTTGCCAGCGCATTGAATTTTTTAATTACCGCCAGCGAGAAATGGGAAATTTTCTGGCCGAGTTAAACGTTGAGAAAAACCATGACGGAAATCATCTTAATTTAATTCAGTGGAAAGATTGGTCGCAACGACTGTGGAATTTGCGCTCTGAGTTGAAATAAATTTACTTTTTTTGTTTTGTTGCTGGGAAGTAAGAAATTTTAAGTTGTGAATTTCTCGTAAAATTTGCTTTAATTTTGGCACAAAATAGTACAGCGGTACACCGACTGTCTGGCCAACAAAAAAAAGGAAGGTTTTATGGATCAATTTCGCTCTGGATTAAGGAAGATCGGCTTAGGAGTGCTTACACTATCTCTTTCATTGGCAATTTCTGCTAATGATAAAGTTGTGTATGGTGATGATGACAGACTAGATTTATTTGAAACAACAAATCCACTTCATCTTGAATTGGCCAAATCAACAGCGGCCATGATTGAAGCAAGTGAACTAACTTCAATCGGTGAAAATTATAAAATTACTGGTGAAACGTTACAAGAAAGAGGCATTTGTGCTTCTGCTAAATTCGCTAAACAAATTACTTCCGCTATGTGCTCAGGCTTTTTAGTTGGTAAAGATTTATTAGTTACTGCTGGCCACTGTGTTAGAAGACAAGCTGATTGCGATACTTACGCTTGGGTTTTTGATTATGGTGTAGATTCTGCAGATAAGGCAGAGTTCACAGTAGCGAAATCTTCTGTTTATCGTTGTAAAAAAATTATTTCTCAAACTCTTGATCGCGCGACCATGGATGACTTTGCTTTGATTAGATTGGATCGCGAAGTTACAGACCGTACAGCTTTAAAGTTTAGAAAAGACGGTAAAGTTCAAGATGGTAGACCAATGGTTGTTATTGGTCACCCAACAGGTCTACCAACTAAAGTTGCAGCTGGAGCTATCGTAAGAAACAATGCCAATCCTTATTACTTTGTATCAAACCTAGATACTTTTGGTGGTAACAGTGGTTCTGCTGTATTTGACGCAGAAACAGGCACAGTTGAAGGTATTCTCGTTCGCGGGGAAAACGACTACGTTTATGATTACAATCAAGGTTGCCGAGTTCCTCAACAATGTACCAATGAAGGTTGTCGTGGCGAAGATGTGACACGCATTACGAACATCAAGGCCCTGCTACAATCACTTGATCTTGAATAATTGATCAATAAAGTCCACAAAACGCGAAAAGGCCCCACTTGTTGGGGCCTTTTTGTTTTGCGATAGTGCCAATTTGACCTTCCTCCTGCTTCTCAATTCAATCTAACTATCTAAGTTTATTTAAAAAGGTCTTTTTTTCCTGCCATGGCGTCTGGCCTGCATTCAAGTGAAGATAAGTTAACCCTATCAAGGATGATAAGGTGCACAAAAAACAAAACAATTATCCTGCAATTATTCCCTCCAAATTTTGGAAGATTCTATTTCTTCTAGGGATTGGAGTTTCTAATTTTAGCGTCATGGCAAAGGATGGATCCGATGCCAAGGCGTTGCCGCGGAAAAAATGGATTGTAAAATTAGATAATCAGCAACAGTCCATCGTCAGTGATGATATTTTAAAGGTGGCCAAGCTTCTTAGTTCAGAAAAATTACAATGGATGGAGCGCGACCAATTCATGCACCATACCGGCAATGGACTTCCTCAGGGAATGCCAAACGACCCTCTTTATTATAATCAGTGGCATTACAATGATACATTGGCAGGAATTAAGCTAAGTAGTGCATGGTCACAGATTCCTGGATCTACAGCTGTGAAAGTCGCGGTGTTGGACACAGGGATCCTGGCCCACCCTGATTTAGATTCTAATGTTTTACCGGGAATGGATTTTGTTTCTGATTCGCGCATGGGTGCTGATGGAGATGGCCGCGACAACGATCCTACTGATGTTGGTGATTCTGTCGCCTCTGGAGATTTTTGTTATGCCGGTCAAGTTCAGAATAGCTCATGGCATGGAACTCACGTCGCTGGCACAATTAGTGCTGTTGCCAATAATGGGCAGGGAGTTGTCGGTGTAAATCCTGGTGCTAAAGTTTTGCCAGTGAGGGTGTTAGGAAAATGTGGTGGGTACACTAGCGATATTGTTGATGGCATGAGATGGGCCGCAGGTCTAAGTGTCGCAGGCGTAGGTGCAAACTCCAATCCGGTTAAAGTGATTAATTTAAGTTTAGGTTCGCCTGGTGCATGTACTCGGTCATTTCAACAAGCTATTAATGATGTTCGCGCCAAAGGGGTTCTGGTTGTTGTTGCTGCCGGAAATAGTGGGGCGAATATAGATGCGACTCCCTTCGCTCCAGCGAGTTGTAAAGGCGTCGTCACCATCGGTGCCCACAATGCTCAAGGCAGTAAATCTTATTATTCAAACTACGGAAAACGAATTGATGTCATGGCGCCTGGAGGCGATAGCTGGCAGGGAGTTTTAAGCACCTCTAATATGGGACTAAGGACCGCTGAATCTGCTAGCTACCGTTCGATGTCAGGAACTAGTATGGCCACTCCTCACGTTGCTGGCATTATTTCCTTAATGTTTTCAGTAAATCCAGGATTAGTTCCCTCTCAGGTAATCGATATATTAAAAGACAGCGCGAATTCCATGCCCATCCTAACGGGTTGTGAAAATGGAAGCTGTGGCGCCGGCATGGTAGATGCGAGCGAAGCGGTTTATCTGGCGCTACGGACCGACTCCACCGGTGCCGTGGATAATTACACTCCAACTTTGCCAAACGAGGGTGGGGCGCAAAGATTTACCACCAGTAGTAGTGATGGTGGTGGTTGTGGAAGCATAGCTTTATTAAACAATAAAAATGATCAAACTGGGCAAGGTCCTTATGCCCTTTCATTGGCCTTAGGTATTCTAATCTCCTTCGTTTTTCTTAAGGGATTCAGTCTCAGAAAATCTATAGCTTAAGTGCTAAATCAGTTCAGTCCAATCTCTTGAATTTAAAAGATTATTAGTAGTTTTAAGTTTTTAAACAAAGGCGACGAAAAGTCTCGGGATATGTTTTTAGTGGGGTTTTTATGCGATTTAATTTGGGTCGAAATTTTATAAGCTTATCATTGTTGCAAGCAGGGTTTCAAATTGGGATTGGCATTTTTGCCTTAACCTCCACTGCTCAAGCTGTTGACATGGATTGTCTCTTGAAACGAAATTCAACAGACAGCTACTATATAATGCAAAATGGTACCAAATTAACTGGCAATTACTCAAACCTAGATAGTGTTTTGGGAAAATTAAAAGAATTGAGATCGTCCGATGTTTGCTCGCCTTTGCCAGTTGGAGCTTCGGCCGCGAATCGTTCTTGTATTTTTAAAAAGGAAGATTCTAGTAGCGAGCAATATTATATCGAGCTCAATGGAAATCGCATAACTCCAAATTATACAAATTCAACGAGTGCAATTGATCAAATGAAAAAATTGATTGATGGTGGTGCCTGTACACCAATGGTTGCTAGCGGCTGCAAGATTGAAAAATCTGGGAGCTCCGTTGATTCTTGGTTTATCGGCCTTAATGGACAAAAAATTAGTTCTAATTACACAAACATGTCCTCAGCAAAAGAAAAATTAAAGTTTTTTAAGGATAGCAAAGTTTGTCGCCAGTCACCCCAAGGATTTTGCAAATTTAAAAGGAAATCGGGAGTTGATCGTTGGTATGTAGAGCAAGATGGGCAATTACTCTTTGGTACATCTTCATCAATGGATTCAATGATAGGTCACTATGAGACATTTCTAAAGGATCAAGTCTGCCTCGCCCCTCCAGAAGATCGTTGTGAAATCGTGCCTAATGTAAGTTCTTCAGGCCCAAATAGATTTAAAATAAAGGTGGCCAACGAATATATTGATAATCGCCATTACTCATTAGACGAGGCGGTAGAAAAAATTGCGTCGTATACTAGTAAAGGAATATGCTTTGCACCAAATCCTGCACACTGCAAGTTGGATTACGATAATCAAAACTCTCGTTGGAAAATTCTAGTTAATGATGGCCCATTCTTTATTGGCTTATCTTATACAAATTATGACAGTGCTAAAAGCAAGATGGATGAGGTTAAATCAAAAAATCTTTGCTTTGACGACAGGTTTGAATCGAAATGTTTAATTAGAAAGGTTGCCGATGAAAATCGCTGGTTTGTAGAAAAGGATGGAAAGCAATTTGGGCCGCGTTTTTCAAATTTTGAATCAGTTGAAACCAATTATAAAAAATATGTGACAGATAAATTTTGTAATGCTGAAAAACAACTTGGTTGTAGACTTGTTAAAAAGCAAAACCAGAACAAGTGGTTTATAAAGCAGGATGATGAGCAAATGTCCAAGACTTTTTATTCTTTAGAAAGTGCTTCGGAAGAATATCAAAGATTCAACCAGCAAGGATTATGTAAAAGAGGGCCTTGTGATATTAGACAGCGGCCGAGCGGAAAAATTGCTATTTATCGAGACATGCAATCCAATCCAAATCCCAATGATCCAAGTACTTGGCAATTTCCATTGCAAACTAATGACGATTTGAATTCGGTTACCGCGACAATTCAAAATTTATTGCAACAAAATACTTGTACACTACCTAGTGTTGTCACCGATTGTCGAATTCGCCATTATGGTGGGATTTATTATTTGGTCAATGCTAATGATCAAGTCATCTCACAGTCGCAAGATTACCAGAATCTACTTCAGGGACGAGAGCAACTCGTTTCCATTGGGTATTGTGGAACATTGGATCCAAATTTAATTCTCATTCCAAGTGCTCCCCAAGGTGGTAATGTCTCAGATGGTGGGCGCGCACCTCTCTACTATGACAGCGGTGTTCCCTTTGAAAATTATTTCTACCAAGTCAACCAATCAGTTGAGCATTAAGAAAATATTGAAAGTCGCAGGAAAAAGAAAAGGGCCCAATCTGGGCCCTTTTTATTTTCTAACATGGTCGAATGTGATTAAAGACGACAAACACCTACGTGAAGATAATCTTTTTTAACGTCTACGTTTTCGCCAGTGAACTGGGCCTTCTCAACTTGCTTTTGAGCAATTTTGGCCACAAAGCGTTTTGTAGTTGTAATTAATTGGAACTTTACATTGCGTGTTCCAGGAAGGGAGTCAGGTCCACAGTAAGCACGTCCATTGCCGAAGCCGCCGTTTCCAATTGGTCCACAATAATCGTAACCAACATACACACGGCAAGATTCTGTAGTTTCAACCAGGTCACTCTTTTTGACTTCAGTTTTTACTGCGCCTACAAGGTCAAATGGCTGTCCAAGTTGAGTAGAAGTATAAGTGAACTCACCTTCTGTGGTAGGTAATGTTGAACCCTTTGGGAGAGTTAAAGACATTTTCTTTTTTTCAAATTGATTTTGTGCTCTTAGGACAATTTTATTATCGCGCTTTAAAGTAACTGTTGCTTCATAGTTGCCGGCCAATAAAACGTCAGTTTTACCATTTTTCTTAAATACAACATGGTCTACAACATCCATTTTACCAGTTAGCTTAATACAAGAAGTAGAAAGTAGAATTGCACCAATCAAGGCCAAAGATTTCATATAAGATCTCCTATTAATAAGACGATTGCAGGAATGAGTACAAAATTTATTTTGCTTTGTCCACCCTAGAAAAATGTCTAGGTATTTGAAATGATTATATTTTACTAGCCGTCATGGGCCTAATTCTAAAAAATCAGGGTCCATGATGAACTTGACCGCTTTCCAGCGCTAAAATCACATTTTCTACCGAAATTAATCCCATTTTTAACCTTGCCTCTTCCGTGGCGGAGCCAATGTGGGGGAGGACCATACATTTTTCATGCATAATAAGCGGATTGGTTGCTTTACTGGCCGGTTCGGGTTGGGTGACATCAAGACCCACTCCCGCCAAGTGGCCTGAGTTTAAGAGCTCCAGTAAAGCTTGTTCGTTATGCAAACCACCCCGAGCAATGTTGATAAAGTAGCTTCCCTTTTTCATAGTTCCTAAGCGTTCAGCATTAAAAAAATTTGCAGTTTGTGGGTTAAGGGGGGCTGCGACTATCAAAACGTCTGATTGACCTATTAATTGAGTCTCAGTTAGATATTGGGCCCTGAAAGCAAGATCGCCTAGGGGGCCTTGAGTGTTGGTATAGGCCACCTTTGCTCTAAAACCTAGGGCGAATATTTCAGCGATACGCCTTCCTATTCTTCCCAAACCAAAAATTCCAATCACTGGAATTTTTAGGGCCGTGACTTCACCCAATTGAAGTCCCAAATGAGACAGAGGGTTCCAACCAGACCACTGGTCGCTCTCTACATATTTTTGTAGTTTTTTAAAATTTCGCACAGTGGCCAATGTTAAAGCGACACCCAGTTCTGCTGTCGCCTCAGTAAGAACATCAGGAGTGTTTCCAATCAATATTCCTTTATGCTTCGCAGCTTTAATGTCGATGTTATCTACACCCACAGCGTGATTGGCAATAACTTTGAGCTTGGGACATTGGGATAAGAGCTCAGAATCAATTTTTTCAGTAATCATAGTGATAAGCGCATCGACATCAGACGCGAATCTTCTCAATTGTTCGTTGGACGGAGGTGAGTCCTTCTCCCAAAGCAAGAAATGATTACCTGTTTGATGGCACCAACTTTTTAATCGTTGGACGGCAACAGGGTGAATTGTCCTTGTAACACCAATTAACTTTGGATTCGTGCTATTCATGTATCGACTCGCTTTGGTTAAGGGAGCAGTTTCGCAGTTTTTATCAAAAACCAAAAGTCCAAACGTCAAAAATAGATTTTAAATGATAGTAAAAGACAGATTCACTAGTTTGACATGCTGACTCCATAGGAGAAAGATTAAGCTACGAAATTTTTGATAGTTATATTTGATAGTTATAAAAGAGGAGATGTTATGTTCGGTCGTCGTGTAAATCGGTGGAGCAAATTAGCAGTATTTGCCTTCGTAATGGCCTCTACTTTACCAGCATTTGGTTCAGTTGTGGCAATTATTGATTCAGGCACGGATATGTTACATCAAGATATTTTTCCCAAGCGTTGGATTAATCCAACCGACAATTCAAATAATCAAAGAGACGAGGACAGAAATGGATATCAGGATGATGTCAATGGCTGGAATTTCGCAGAAGGTAACAACAAGCTTGTTGATTACAAATATCTTCCTTATTTGACTGATGATGTTCGCAAATTTTTTGAAATCCAAGGTAAGTCACTTCAGGGGACAGCAACTGATGAAGAAATTGCTTGGATGAGAAACATCATGAATGATGAAGAGTTTGTTAAAAAATTATCTGCCTACGGTAATTTCATGCACGGTACACACGTCAGTGGTATCGCTGCAAAAGATGCTGAAAAAACCAAAGTATTGGGCGTTAAACTAATTCCTACTGAAGTACAGCTTCCATTTCCTGGCAGTGAAAAACTACAAGCATTGGCAGAAGGTTCTGGTGATTTAGTTATGCGCCTAATTAAGGCCGGTCTTGGTCAATTGGCCAAGCAACAAATGAAGCTTTTAGAAGAAATCGCCGTTTATGTTAATGGACATAAAGCAGATGTTGCCAACGGCTCATTTGGTACAGGTTATGAACAAGCAAAAATGATTGTGACCATTTTGGCCAAAGGTCTTTTGCAAAGAGATCCGACTGAAGAAGAGGCCAAAGAATTAACAGACCATTTTCTTGGGGCTTTGATTCGTGAAGGTGCCCATATGGTTCAAGCTGCACCTGAAACACTTTTTGTGTTTGCCGCCGGGAACGATGGATCTGATAATGATAAATACCCAACAAGCCCAACGAATATTAAATCCTCGAACGTCATTTCTGTTGCTGCAACTTTGGGTTATGGGAAATTGGCGAGCTTTTCAAATTATGGCGCAAAAATGGTTGATGTTGCTGCTCCTGGGGTATCCGTGAAGTCCGCTGTTCCTGGAAATGAATATCTTTCGGTCAGTGGAACAAGTCAGGCCGCTCCTTATGTTTCTAACATTGCAGTTAAGATCAAAGATGCAAATCCTAGTCTAACTGTCGGTGAAATTAAGAAAATTATTATGGGAACTGTCGACGTAAAGGAATATTTGAAAGGAAAAGTTCTTACAAGTGGACTTGTGAATTCTGCTAGGGCCGTTAGAGCTGCTGAGTTGTCAAAAACTGCGGCTTTAGCTCGCGCTTTAGATCAGGCCAGGGCCGAAATCCAAGATCAAGTTTCCTTGGAAGAGGATGAAAAGGGATTGGTAATGGAACAAGGGCCAAGCTTCGTTCTGCCATTGCCAAGTGCATTTAAGTTTTAATTAACGATAATAGACAAAAGGAATTTGTTTTCGATGGCCCCAAGGATGGGGCCTTTTTATTTTTCTAGCAGCCAAGCTGTTTCTGTTGCTCGGGAAACCTTTAAGGCCTTATTTCTTTGTGAAAGTGTCTTGTATTCTCTAGCTTCTATTTTTTTGATTCCCGGAAACAACTGTTCCACTTCCTTATCTTCAATGCTGAATGGTGGGCCGACAGTCCTATTATCCTCGGCTTCAGGGTGAAAGCTGTAGTGGATGGTAATGAGGAGTAGGTACTTGAATGGCAATGCCAGAAGGGCCTGTGCCATTTTTTTACGCATATCTAGTGGTAAAGCAATATAGGAGGCGCGATCATAAACTAAGTCAAAAAAAGTATCCGTGGTAGAAAACTTAAAAAAATCACCACACCAAATTTCTGGATTTGATTTATCGAGGGAACTATAGATAGTAAAATTCCTATCAGGAGAAGGGGATGCTTTGAATGGGATTTTGTTTTCGGAGAAAAAGTGCAGGCATGCCCTGGGCGATAATTCTATTCCCGTTACTTTTAAACCTTTAGTCCCTAAATAAAGCATGTCGATGGATTTGCCGCAAAGAGGAACCAAAACGTTTCCCTGGATTGAGTTGGTTTCCACAAGGCCTTTAAGGAAGGGGTTAACCACATTCATATGGAAAGCTATTTCATTATTGGTCCAGCGATTATGCCAAAAATTTAATTCCAATCTAAATACTCCTGGTGGGGACTATAGAATTTCAATGTCGCCTGTCTCTCCGTTCATTCTCACTTTCATACCAGTTTTTAATTTTTTGGTTAGTCCTTGAATGCTTACAACCGTAGGGAGCCCCATTTCCCGTGCGACAATGGCGGAATGGGATAGGAGTCCGCCACGTTCGACTAAAAGGCCACTAATACTTGGATAAAGTGGAATCCATCCTGGGTCTGTTCGCATCGTGACTAAAATTTCACCATTAAGAGTTAAATCGTCTTCCGGCCCCATAATAACTTTTATGGGGCCTTCTATAATTCCGGGGCAGCAACCCAGTCCTCTTAATTGATTTTCTTTAAGGTCATCGGTGTTGATTGTTTGTTTTGTTTCTATTGGAACATGTTGGTTTTGCCAGTAAGGCATGCCGCGTGTGATGATGCGTGGAGTAGGTTCGATATCAGCATATTCCTGGTATTGTTTTTTGCGGAGTTCAATAAGGCCTTTCAGGTTTTGGGTATGTAAATGCCCTTCGAGAGAGCCTTTGAGTTCATCGAGTGAAATATAAAAGATGTCTTCCTTGCAGTTAATGATATTTCTAGAAGTGTAGTCGGCCCCAATACCATAAAACATACTGCGTACAACGCCATAGATTCGCGTGCGACAAAAACGTGTATTTTCTCTGTTTCGAACTGCCTTGCGAGCATGGTGCATCGACCAGCGATAGATGATACGCTTTAATCCTCTTAGGTGGGTGTCTAGTTTTTCTTCGGCCTTTTCGCGAATTTCACGTTCACGTTTCTCTAAGGCATTAAGGTCATGCTGGCCTGAATTAATAATGTTTTTTAAAAAAACAAAAAGCAAAGAGGGCTCTTGATGGAGATCCTTCTGTTCAAGTTTCATTTCGCTCATGCAACGGAAGCCGTATTTATCGATGTATTGTTGAATTTCTTGGTATAGGTTTTGAAAGGGTGAAATTCGTAGCGCTTCTAAACAGACATCCGCAGGGGTGTTTAAAATAAAGGTCTTTATCTTTTCATTTTGGCATATTTCACCGGCCAATCTCATGAGGTTTCTTGTGGGCTCGGCACTTTCTAAGTTCCCATTGCCTGCAAGAAGATCGTTTTGAAAACTCTCACCTAGGTGCCCCAACCACTTTGCAGTAAGGGCCTTAAAAACGCCAAAATGAACCATGCACAAATAATCATTAATGATGGGGGCGTGCCATTGCCATAAAAGTTTTTCTTCTAAAAGTTGGTAGTCTGCATAGATTTGATGGGAGGGTAGGCGGCCATAGTCGCGCTTCCTAAATACATTGTAAACGGAGTAAAAATGGTTAAGGAAATTATCTACTACGGATTGAATGGTGAAGTGGTACCATAGAAACTTACCACCTGTTAGAAATTTTCGAATGCTGGCCCATAGGCCCGTATCAAATTCTGGCGGTCTTACACGATCTGCAATTTCATTTTGTAAAGATTCATTGGTCCCCATCATGGTTTCCATAAATTTTCGGTTATATTTATAGCCAGGTAGAATACTTGTTAATTTATACCAGTTGAGAAGGTTGTAATAAACTCGGCCATAAAACATCCCGAGCATGTTTTTAAGGAAAAATTGCATGGACTTAATATTGCTTTGTGGGACCAAAAGAATTTCGCAAAATTGAACATAAACTTGGTGATAAACGTAACGAGCAAAATCAAAAGTTAAGGGAAGGGTAAGTCCACCATAACTTTCAACAATATTAGAATTGTCCCACACAAAGAGGTGGCCCTTAAAATTAGGGACTGGCGTTGTTATTGGTCTACTTTGTAGGATATAGAGCTGGTTTTTAGAAAAACACCATTCAACATCTTGAGGGTGGTGATAATAATCCTCAATGGACATGCCCGCTTTCGCCAATAAAGTAAGTTCTTCTTGATTCAATGAGGGAAGATTTGCGTTCTGGGGCAATACTTTATGCTTTTCTAGGCCACCTTTTTCTAGGCTGCAAAGAAGCATCTCTTCTTTTGAAACGATATTTTGACTTGTAATCTCAAGGCGGTGAGGAAGATTTGTTTTGTTAATAAAGAATGCATCAGCATCAAGTTCGCCACTGACTAGGCCTTCTCCTACACCGTAAACGGAATTGATAACCATGGTGTGGCCATCTTGATTGATGGGATCGCCAGTGAAAAGGACTCCGGCCTTTTCTGCTTCAATCATCTGTTGAATTATAACGGCCACTTTGATGTTGTTTGAGGAAAGGTTATTTTGTTGGCGATAAAATAGGCATCGCTCACTAAACGCAGAGGCCCAACATGATTTTAATGAATTTAAAATCTCAGTCGGAGTGCGTTGATATAAAAAGCTCGACAACTGGCCTGCAAAGGAATGGCCTGCACTATCCTCGTCTAAGGCGGAGCTTCTAACTGCAACTGTCGTAAGCTTATATTGATTGAGCTTTTGTAAAATTAAATCACTGAGATTTTGTGGGATTGATTTTTCTTCAATTAGAGTTGAGATGGCTTCGCTGGCATTCTTAAAGTTGACGCCATTATCCTCTATAACTTTTTCTATAGATTCTCTTAAATTATGGTGATCTAAAAATGCTTCGAAGAAACTTGGGCCAAGTACAAACCAAGGTGGAACATTGAGGTCTTGATTGCTTAATAAATAAAGGTTGAAGCCTTTCCCACCTGCTTCTTTCCGGGCAAAGCTTAAGAGTGAATCTTTTGTTACAACAAGCATAATAGGCCTTTTATGTAGAGTAAAAATAGTTGTGAATGATCATGATATTTAGCAATAAATAAAATAAAGCAATTGCGACACTTGTGACATTGCGAAAAAAGGCTGCGCTCTTCTTGTGATTAAAAAAAAAATAATGAAGACCTGATAGGAGCACAGACAAAGGTATTAGGTAAAATAGATTTATGAAACCAAGGAAGAATGAATTAATTTTAAAACCTGATTGATTGGCAATTAAAGGCCATGAAAGCAAGATGGGAGCGAGGAGTGCTTGCGACAGAGAAAGGACAACAGCACCGCCCTTGCCCCAGACCGATGAATAGCTGTCAATATTGGCCCTCTCTTCGTTTGAGGCAAAGGTTTTTCGTCCAAACTCATAGAGATTAAAGAGCGACCATGCAGCCAAGGCGAAACAAAAAAATAGATCACTCGTGCCAATACCATCTGGTAAAATTAACCAAGATAGGGATAGTGACATCCATACCGTTACAACCGTGTGAATTACAGCATAAGTAGTTAGGTGAGGCCTAATAATTTTGGGTATAAAAAACTCTTTAAACATGAGAAAAGAATAAAATATAGCAAAGGAATACATGGCCAGCGCATTATTAAATTGCCAATTATTGGCCATGAAAAATAAACACCATTCAGCTCCGACACAAAACAGGATGAGAAATATAAGATCCTTGTGCTTTATCACTCCTCGAGGAAGTGGGCGATGGGGATTAATTTGGCAATCAAGTTGATAATCTTTAATTTCATCATAGCTTCGCATTTTTAAAAAAAAACATGTGATTGAAATGAATAAGAGAAAAAATTGTTTCCAATTTACTGGTAAATCAAAGATGGCCAATTGAAACGCAAAGTGGCCTAAAACAAATAAACCAATCATTGGAATATTTACGGCCGGGGTAAATCGCTCGCGAATAAAGATACCAAGACCTTTTATATTAGGGAGGGAGTTAGTCATTAAACTAATCCCTTGGCCAGCAGGTCTTTTCTTAAAACATCATACTCAACTTTTGAGTGGTGTCGTGGATCCATCGGAATTTTATCGACAACTAAAATTTTGTCACAAGCAACTTCATTTTTCTTTAAGAGCCGATCAATTTCTTTAATCACTACTGAATGATCAGCATCCTGATTTGCCAGCGTTACAGCGGCCAAAGTTTTCTCGCCGAGGGTGGCATCAGGTATGCCTAAATACGCGGCCAATTTTACATGGGGGATTTTCTTTAGCACTATTTCAGCGCGCACCGGAAAATAATACTTGCCTCCGCGATTGATTGCATTATGAACTCTTCCGACCAACCAAAGATGTCCATCCTTGTCGTATTTACCGAGATCTCCGGTGCGATGCCAAACAACGTTCTCATAGTCTCTAATTTTTGCTCGATAAAAGGCTTCTTCATTTCGAAAATAGCCCTGGCATACGTGCTCGCCGGCCACGATAATTTCTCCAACTTCTCCTTGGGCCACTTCCATTTTTTGCCAATCAGAGGTTGTTTTAATGTAAACTGGGTTCTTATCGATTTTAATAAATTTTACACGTAGACCTTCATCCATGAAGCCGACATCAACACCTTCTTCAACATACTCAGGATCAATATCGCTTTGGGTTTTTCGGCCGAGCATTTGAGCAGATTCAATATGGGCCATCGGTTCTACTTCGGTTGATCCGTAGAGAACCAAAATTTCCGCATCTGGCGCAACGCTTTTCATCCGCTTGATATCATCTCGGGAAACAGGAGCTCCGCCTGTAACAATTCTTTTCATGCCTTTTAATGTCATGCCATTGTCGAGGCAAAACTTCGAAAGAGAATTAAACAGACTTGGACTCAATGTCGTGCATGTGACTTTTTCCTGAAAAATTTGCGCCATGAGAATAAGTCCATCGCGTTCATTGGGAACTCCAACATCAATGGCCGGAATGATGGTGTTGACTCCCGCCGCTAGATTGTTGAGGGAGAAAATTGGAAACACCGGAAGATCAACGTCATTGTCATTGTAAGGCAAGTGACGGTTGAGGGCGTAATGTTGGGCCGCGAGAAAGCGATGGGTTCTATCAGCACCTTTGGGAGTTCCAGAAGAGCCAGTCGTAAAAGTAATGAGTGCCGTATGCTCCATTTCGACCGCAGCGCTTGGACATATTTGTGAATTTTGCATTAAGGCCTCTAGTCTGGCCGTATATTGACCGGTAGCAGGTCCAGCAACAATTCTGATTGGTATATTTTGAATTTCTGGTACATCTAAAAGATAGTTAAACGCTTTTTCTACACTGATAATAATTTTCGGGTCGGCCACTTTCGCACTTATGCCTAGTTGATCCCTTCTTGCCCAAGAATCAAGAAATACGGGGACTGCGCCAATTTTTTGGAGGGCGAACATGGCGGCATATAAGTAGAGTGACATAGGAATAAATACAATGGCGCGATCACCCTTTTGGACGCCCAAATTTTCTAGGCCCGTCCCAATGACACCGATTAAATGATGGAGTTCTTTTACGCTAATGGATTTATGAGGAAGAGGAGTGGTCAGTTTAAAATCCCATTTCATCAATTCTTCTGGTTGCACCCATGTTAAAATTTTGCGGTCAGGAAAATTTCTAAGATGTTTATTTAAAAATTGAAACACGTTATTTTGTTCGCTTATGCCCTGAGCATATCCAATAGGAGTTGCGACTTGTCCGACGATTTCTAAAACTTTGCTATGTACCAAGGACTTTGCAGTCCATAGTAGGGCGTGGCCTTTAGCTGAAATTTTTTCTAAATTTAAATTTGGTAATTCCGCTAGAGGAGCTATCTGTTCTTGATAATTGCTCGTTTGGTCTTTTTCACCCCACAAAATGGTGACGGGTATTTTTTCCTCATTCAATTTTTGGATGACCTGACTAAATGGAAATTGATCCTGCCCATTTTTTTCTAAAATAGAATGTTTTAAAACTGTTGGAGCTATATAATCCGTAAGACGAGATTGATAGTCACTTGGAATGGTATCTGGAAAAGATGATTTTTCCAGCATTTCCTTAATGGCCTTTGGCCCTTTTCCCTTCAATATCGTATCTCCAAGAAGCGGAGTACTTAATACCAAGGAAGTCAGAGAGCTTGGTGGATTTTTGGCAACAAGGTAGGGTGAGATGAGTATGATTTGGGCGATTTTACCTTTGAACTTTAGAAAATTTAGAGCGTCTAATAACAGACGATTGCAACCAAAGCTATAACCAATTAACACAAGCGAATGTTCATTTTCTGAACTTTGACCTTCTGCGATGTCTGACAAGGTTGCTTGCCCAGGTTTTGTCCGATCAAGATCATTCCAAACAATAGACTGAGCGGGATAGTTTTTGAGTAGCTCCATTTTTAAAGGAGTAAAATCTTCTGGTCTGCCTGGTGAACCATGGTAAGAAACAACAGTGGTTTTCATAAGATCATCCCATCCTTTATCATTAGTCGGATTTCACTAAGACTCGGTGTTTTTGAATAATGACTTTTACTATTTTGTTGTAAATATTGTGACGTGGAATCGGGGAGAATTCCATTGTTTAATACATGATTAATGGTCTCTGTTAAGGCCTGCTTTTCCAATGAAGCTGATTTCCTCAAGTAATTTTGATAATTTTTTTCGGCCAATGAAGCAGGTGACACAACAACCCTTTTAATAATTTTGCCTTGGTCAACTTTGGCAATCATTTGGTGAATGCTAAAACCAGCTTCCCGATTTTCATGAAGGGCCCTTAAATCACATAGGGTGCCGCGGTAATCGGGTAGCAGGCCATGGTGAATATTAATGCAACCTAGCCGCGGTAATTCCAGCAATGGTTGGCGAAAAATACTACGAGTGCGCATGTTTATGACGAGATCTATCTTTAAATTCCTAAGCCGCTCTAGGAATATTGGGTCGTTAATGTTCGTGGTAGAAAGCACAGGAATCCCGACTTCTTTTGCCTTTTTCCTCTTTGGGTCCCAGGCCGGTGTTGAGGCGAAGAAGTTTTTTATAAAACACTGGCCCATTTCTTTTGCGCCTGCCATAGGAAGAAAAAGGGCCTTACTCAAAGTATAAAGATTTTGATTTTCTATTAATATCAAGGCCTTAATTTGATTGGTAAAGGTCTCCATCATACCCATAACCGGCACTTCATAATTCTCTGGAACATAAGTGACCTGACTGGTGACGAGGGCCAAATTCATGGGCCAACTCCCTGTTTTATGGTTAGTGAGTTGTCTTGAATACTTAAATTCCCGCCAAAGAGGGATGACCTAAGTAGAAATTACATAACTGGCCCAACTCTATGGATATTCTAGGTGATTTGTTTAGAATGAGTAGGATAAATTTTTGTAATTTTGGTATTTATGAATGTGGCCGGAATTCCCCTTAAATAATTTAAAAGTGGATTCCAATTTAGGATTTAAACATGCAAAAAATTAGTATTTATTTAAATCCGAGGGCCTCAGAAAGCGGTCAAGATATTGGGCAATTGACTGAAATAGTCAGTCAATTTTTATTTCGCTCTGAACTTAATTTTAAAAAACCTTCCAATTTAGATGAACTAGATCAATCTTTGGAAAATGACATTAAGGAAAATGTCGATGCTGTTGTGTCTGTCGGTGGGGACGGAACGGCTAACACCATAATTCAAAAATTAGCGGGCACTGATATTGGATTGCTTGTTGTTCCGTGTGGGACCGCTAACGATTTGGCGCATGAGTTAGGTAATAATAAAAACATTTCCCAGGTCCTTCAAAGTATTAGAAACCAGACGACAAAAAAAATCGATTTAATAAAGGTTAACGGGCGATATATGGCCACAAATGGTGGTTTTGGGCTTGGTGGCAGAGTCGCACAAAAGATCAATAACCTTAGGGCCTCTTTTCCTAGTTTTAAAAAAGTCATGCATTTGTCTGGCAGTAAAATATATTCTCTTTTTGTGGCCCAGGAACTCATGTCACTCAATTTTGAAAGATACCAGGTTCGGATAACCAGCGAGCAAAAAAGTGGTATTTTTGATGCCGCGGCCTTGTTCATCAATAATCAATCAACTGTCGGTGGCAATTTTCAATTGGCACCTGAAACAAAAAATAGCGACGGTCACTTCAGTGTTGTGTTGGCCACCCATAAAACTCGCATGTCCCTTATCAACTGCATCGTAAAAATATTGCTAGGCGATTATCCTGAGAATGATCCCGACTTAATTAGTTTTGAGACAGACAAAATACTGGTAGAAAATCTTGGCGGTGAAAATTGTGTCTTTTTTGGCGATGGTGAAGTTTTAAGCCATGATCAAAAATGGGAAATTGAAGTGGCCAAAGAATCTTTAAAAGTTTACACAGGTCCTCAAAATTTCGGACAATCTGTTCCCCTTCCTGTTAATTTTGGCCTAACCTGATAAAATAGATGAATTAAAAGCTATTAAATATATGGCCTAATGAAAGTGGCCTAGGTTTCTCTATGAATGTGCTTATAACAGGAATTACAGGTTTTGTTGGGACATGGCTCTTAGAAGAAATTAAAAGCGCCATGGCCACAGAGGAGCAATTTGCCGACGCAAAATTTTATTTTTTGATTCGACCAGCAAATCAACAAAAATTGGCCATTTTAAAACGCGACTGCTCATGGGCAACTCTTGTAAAGGGTGACCTTGTAAGGCCAGAAATTATTATGGCCGGACAAGAAATCGATTTTGCCAAAATTGATACCGTTATTCATGCGGCAGCATCTTACGATTTAACCGCAAATTATGCTGACTGTTTTGTTCACAACGTGACTGGAACTCTAAATTTATTAGCGCTTTGTAGACAAATGCCAAATCTTAAAAAGATTATTTATATAAGCACCATTGCAGTGAGTGGAGATTATCAAGGAATTTATAAGGAAGACAATTTTGAACTTGGTCAAAAATTCGCAGACCATTATTCAAAAACAAAATATTCTGCCGAGCAATTGGTGCGTGATTTTTATGTAAACAGAAATGCGGATGAACAAAAACCTGTCGATGTCGTTATTGTCCGGCCAGGCATTATAATAGGGGATTCTGAATCTGGACAATTTACTAATATTAATGGGCCATACTATTTTCTTCAATGGTTAAGAAAAATCCATGACAGTAAAATACCTATGACACCACTGCTTACTTTGCCATTACCATTTGGCAAACAAGCATCATTTCCACTTGTACCAGTGAATGTTGTTTCCAAAGCTATTGCCCAAGAATTATTTAGGCAAGATCATCAGAAAGTAGAAGGGAAGTTGAGTTGTTTTCATGTTGTTCCTAGCGAAGTTCCCAATTTCAAAACATTTGTCGAAGATAGTTTTAGCTTCTTAGGCCATCGTCTCAAGGCCATTCCAATTCCATGGCCTAAGCTAGGTAATTTTGCACTGGAGACCATCGGGTTACCTAAGGAGCTCACACACTACACCTATTCAAAATGCCAATACGACAATAAAAATTTTGTAGAGAGATTTGGGCCATTGGCCAATATTGGATATCAAAGTTATCGCAATATATTTTTTCAGTCAGCCTATAAAAAATTTAGATCAGGACATACGCTATGAAGCATATTCTAAGTTTATCCTTTACTCTTAATAGTCCAGCGACTGATGAGGTAATTTCCTTTCTTGGTGAGAAAGTGCGAATAACCCACTATGGGACAAATTTTGATATTGAGTTAACCAAACGACTGATTAAGCAACATGATGGTCAAGTCGATGTTATAGCGATTAGTGGTTTGCCACCCATCATTCGATACGGCAAAAGTGAGTTTGTACATCCCACAAGTTTAGAAATTAAACATTACGCTAGGGAATCAATTTTGGTCGATGGGCAGGTCCTTAAAGAGGTATACCTTCCCTATGCCATGAAACAATTTTTTATAAAAAACCAAGGACTTCTCGCTAAAAAAAGAATTGGTGTTTATACGGCCATGTTTCAAAAGAATTTACTGGAAGTATTTGAAGAGTCAGGCAATCCCATTGCCATGGCAGACCCTTATTACTTTCTTCGTTTACCCTTTACTTTTGGTTCTTTAGAGCAGTTGGATAATTTTATTAAGCTCGGTGCTCCTATTTTTAAAAGAATGAAACTTAAAAGATCCATTTTACCCTCTTTTGAAGTCGGTCCATCCACCCCTCCAGGACTTAAAAAGTTTTTTCAGTCTGATGTTTTTATTGGTGCTGCTAATAACATTTCATATTTAAATCTCGATCACCTAGAAAATAAAATTCTGATGGTTGATTTTGTTACTCCTGATTTTGCAAAGCAGCTTGAGCGCGCGAAAGTGAATACGGTTGTAGGCTGCTTGCCTCACCTCGGGTTGGGTAATTTTGCAAATTATGCTGTCTTTGAAGCACTTCTCCAGGCATTTTTGGGGGAAGTAAGACATTTAGAAGAAAATGATATTCTCAATTGGATTCATCGTTTGGAATTGGGCCCTGTTGTAATGCATTTTTCTCCTGCAAATCAAAATAAAAATAAGGACGTTTTTGCATTTATTGTCCATCCACTTTCAAAAAAGCATCTGTTTTATCATCCGCGATTAAAATATATAACCAAGAACTTTCCGAACTTGCTCACGCCTCTTGAGAATGTTGCAGAAGACGTCATTTCCATGACTCCTGGATTTTTATACGGAAGAATAAAAGGTATTAAAAGTGAAAAGAATGGAAAGGAGATCGAGGGCCTAATCTATACCGTTACTGAGACGCCAAAGAAGTTAATGGAAAAAGATCCAGAAATTGTTTATTCAAAATTAGTTCGTCTTTCGGTGGACGCTCTCCGCAGAGGTGCTCAAATAATTGGTTTAGGCGCTTATACAAAAATTGTAGGCGATGCTGGTGTGACTGTTGCTCGTCGTTCTCCAATTCCAGTTACTACTGGAAATTCGCTTTCAGCAGCTTCAACTTTGTGGGCCGCGAAGGTTGCAGTCAATAAGATGGGAATGGTTAAAGAAAAAAATGGAATCATGCAAGGCAGTTGCATGGTGATCGGGGCAACGGGAAGTATAGGGGCCGTTTCTGCAAAATTACTTGCGCAAAAATGGAAACGAATCATACTCTCTGCGCCAAGGGCCTATAAATTACTTGAGCTTCAAGAGCAGATTGAACAATTGGCCTCGCATTGTGAAGTTCTCGTGGCCACCGACCCCAATAGCTATTTAGGCGAATGCGACTTGATAGTCACAACTACAAGTAGTCGTGGTGAAAAGATATTGGATATTATGCGAGTCCGGCCTGGATGTGTCATATGTGACGTGAGTAGACCCTTTGACATCAAAGAAGAGGATGCACTTAAGCGTCCAGATGTCTTGGTTGTTGCCAGTGGGGAAGTTGAATTGCCAGGAAAAATTGACATCAATGTTAACTTAGGACTTCATGGCAATGTTGTCTATGCTTGTCTGGCGGAGACTGCTTTGTTGGCGATGGAAGGTCGAATGGAAAGTTTTACGCTATCTCGCAACATCAGCTATGAAAAAGTGCTCGAGATTGATCGCATGGCGCGCGAGCACGGTGTTCGTCTTAGTCATATAATGGGCCATCAAGGAATATTGTCTGATGAAGAATTTAAGTTATGCAGAGAGCATGCACTTGCTCGCATCTCAAAGCTGGAAGGCAGCGGGAATCCTGACAAGAGTGAAAGGACCAATGTAAAGAGAAGAAAAATGAGTTTTAAAAATGATGATGATTTGAGTAATGGTCCTCAAGATCTTTTCAGCAGCATAGGGAAAGAAGATAGAAATAATAAAAAGATGCATTGATAACAGGGGAATTTTGGTTGGCTGAAAAAAAATATTTTACAGGTATTAATTACTCTCTTGGCAATGAGGATACTACTCTAGAGTATGAAATCTGTCGCATGCATCATCCAAAAAATATTTTTTCCATTGCTGGATCGGGTGGTCGATGCCTGCCTTTGTTGGCCCATGGAGGTCACCTGACAATTTGCGACTTATCAAGTGAACAATTGGCGCTTGTAGAGTTGCGTATGGCCACTTACGATCAATTATCCTATCAAGATTATTTAAGGTTCTGGGGTCTGCCACCTTATGGTCATTTCGATTATCGATCGTTTAGAAAAAAAGTTCTAAACGGCTTATCCTTAAAGGAAGAAGTCAGAAAGCACTTTGAGCAATTATTTGGCGAAATCAATTATGAATCTATTTTATATTTGGGGCGTTGGGAGAGAACCTTTAAAGTACTCTCAATGATCGCAAAAAGAATTCTTGGTAGTGATTACAATAAAATACTTCAATTCGATAATTTAGAAGATCAGCGCCATTATTATTTAAATGATTTTCCGCTTAATCGCTGGCGCACAGTTATTTTTTTGTTGGGCAACAGGTCTGTTTTTAATGCCCTTTTATATAAGGGAGATTTTGTTAAAAAGAATATTGAACAAAGTTATTATGATTTCTATTTTAGTGCGTTTGATAGACTTTTTAAGGACCAGCTGGTTAAAAAATCATTTTTCGTCAATCTTTGCCTTGAAGGTGAATTGGCCCATGAAGATGCGATCCCGCTGGAGTCTAGGCAGAAAACTTTTGAGGAAATAAAGGCGTCTGGCCCATTAAAGGGGAGAGTGACCTCCATTAATAAGGACCTTTTCAGCGCTTTAAATGAAACCAATGGAATTATTGATTTTGCTTCTCTCAGTGATGTTCCATCATATTTTGATATTGTCGCTGGTCGCTCATTTATGAATCAATTATCCAAACATTTAGCTAAAGATGCTATTGTTGTCGTTAGGTATTATCTGCATGTGTGCGACCCTGATTTAGGCCAATTTGAAGATGTGACAACGACATATAGTCATTTGATAAAGAGTGAGTGCGTGCAAATGTATCGGATAAAAATTTATAAATTTATTGGCAAACAATAATTGCCAATGGCCTTAGGTCATGACGCGCTCAATTGTCCTCAAGCACTTCGCCAATATTTTTGGGTCAAAGATTTTCCCTTGATCACTCTCTAGCATTTTAAATGCTTTTTTCATTTTTACGAAGTGATCTTCTTTTGGATCCATTTCCATAATGTAATTATCAAAAGTATTGGCCACAGAAACTATTTTAGTTAATTCGTAAATCTTCCCACCCTTAAGCCCTTTGGGGTAGCCGGTGCCATCGTTTTTCTCGTGGTGTTCGCCAATAATTCTAAGAACTTCATCCGGAAATCCACTATCAATTAGAAGGGATGTTTTGCCAACTTCTGGGTGCTTTCTCATGGCGGTGATATATTGTTTTGAATTAGTCGGTGCCTCTAGGTTTTTTTTGTCAATTTTTGTTTTGCCATAATCGTGCAGTAAGGCACCTAAATAAATATGTTCTAATATTAACTGCTGTGAATAGCCTGTGTTCATGGCAAGAAAAACGGACATATTGGCCACATTGGTACAATGATCGCCAACGCTCCTTTCATGCATAAATAACTTGGCAATAAATTTCTCGGCCTGTTTGTTTTCCTTCATGGCAGAGATAAAATCGCGGGTTTTAGAAACCATTTCCTTTACAGATTCATCCGTCACATCCTTTGCAATAAAGGAAAAGTATTCATCCCTTGCAGCACTTTGTTTCTCAATCAATGGTTTTACCTCAGGCCCCAATTCATGAATAATTTCTTTATTGGCAGCAGCGACTAAATCTGCATGCCATTTTTTATAGGAATCCAAGTCCTTTCTATCAATAAATAGATATTGAACCTTTTGATTGATGAAGATTTCAAATTTTTGAGTAGGAAGATCGTCTTCTTTTGTTTTATATTTTACAAAGTGACCGTTGATAAAGAGGTAGAGGTCGCCAGGAAGAGGTATTCCTGGTGCAATTTTTGAAAGAGGAAAAGAAACGTATTCTATTTCCTTTTGATCACTTGCCGCATTTGCCACGTAGATTCCCCTTCATTTTTAATGAAATACTGAGAGCAAAAAAACCAAGAAAACCAGTATAACCTTGGCTTCCCTTGAATATTTTGCCTCGCTGCACAGGATACTTTCTATCATTATAATGGATTGTGTCAGAGCATGAAAGCATAAATCAAAACAAAACTTTTTATGAATGAAAAAATAGTTTGGGCCAGTAAAGAAGTATTTGAACAAAAGCACGATCCCTTTACTCACTCGCTGGTAAAAAGTGAGTATTTTGGTCATGGAATATCCATGGCTTTGGCCGTAGTTTTTTTAGTTCTCTACTTTAGGAGAATGAAAAAGTCGGGCTTGTCGCCCTGGCAGTTCAGAAAAAAGATGCAACTATTTCGAGATTATGAAAACCAATTGGGTCGGATAATAATAAAGGCCAAAAAGTTAAAAGAAAGCCATAGAAAGAATAACTTAACTACCCAATACCATGAGGATAAAAAAGAATTGCATCAACACCTCATTCAAGTTCTATCTTATGGTCAAAAACTCCGTATTCAGCATCAAGAGCACGAAAATTTCATGGGCAAGAAGGCCAATTCAAAAAAGCGTTAACGGCGTCCTTTGGCCATAAAATTTCTGATTATTTGCCGATAAGGCAAGTATGAGTTTTTATATAAAAATCCATATCCATTTTATCAATACTATCCTGCTTATTTTTCTATTTATGCAAGCAAAAGGAAATGCTCAAGATTTGAAGGTTAGCAAACCTGCTTTAAATAAAATTGTACGTAGTTCGAGCTCATCGACGGTTATAAATTCAACCGGAAAGCTTTTAAATTTTTTTAAGGTTAATCAAGGCAAGGGAATTCTAGTTGGTCAGCAAGATATGTGGCGTGAGGGGCGAAATAGACCAGAACCAGGAATTATATCTGACATGGGTTTAGTTACTGGAGAGGAGCCTAGTTTGATGGGGTTGGATTTTCGAGAGATCTATCATTGGCCGAATGTTTTTTGGGATAAATATAAAAATTGGATAGTGCAATTTCATAATATGGGTGGAGTGACAACTCTTTCATGGCATATGGACAACCCTGTTAGTGGGAAAAACTTTTTTGATAAAACTCCGGCCGTGAGACATATTCTGCCTGGAGGATCCCATCACCAAAACTATCTTACAAGGTTAGATAAGCTGGCCAAATTTCTAAAGGAATTGCGTGATTCAACAGGTGCGACTATTCCCATTATTTTAAGACCACTCCATGAACACAATGGTGATTGGTTTTGGTGGTCGGTGACAGATAGGGCCTGTCAGTTTCTATGTTTTATTGAGGCCTTTGTAGAGGCAGCCGAGGCAAAGGCCGATGAAGATTTTATCAATCTTTGGAGATTTACTGTCAATTATTTGCGCCAAAGAAAAAATGTAAAGAATATTTTGATAGCTTATTCCCCTGGCGTTCATCGCACTGGAAAGGATTATTTATGGCGGTATCCAGGCGATGCCTTTGTAGATATTTTGGGATTTGATAAATATGGACCCGGCATTGGGGCCTTTAAGAGTGCTCTTTTGCGAGTGATGGAAGTTGCAAGGCAGAAAAATAAAGTCGCGGCCCTTACAGAAACGGGGCATGAAAGCATTCCAAATCCTAAATATTGGACGGAAGGAATTCTAAAGGAATTTAAAGATAATTCAGAACTTCGGAAGTTGTCCTACGTGATGTTTTGGCGCAATAGCAGCAATGACCCTAAACATTATTTTTCTCCCTTCCCCGGTCATCCTTCTGCTCCTGATTTTGAAAGTTTTTATCAGGATCCATTTACACTCTTCTTGGGTGATTTTAATAACCAGAAGTCTAAATTTATAGATGGACTTTAAGGCAATAGCGACAAGCAAAGTTCGAGAGAATTAGTGGTAATGAAATCCACTTTTTTGGAAGCGGCCTCTAGTATTTTACCGCCGCCATTCACTGTCCAGACACTGGTTTCGCGATCTTCATGCTTCGCCATCTTTTTTAATCTTCCTCGGCCAAAGCGTACATTTAGTCCATAATCATTTTTTGGTTTCTTGAAAAAAACATATAATTGAAAAGCCTTGGACTTAGAAAGAAGCGGGAACTTATCTGAATATTGGTAAGCCACATCCAGAGCTTTGCTTTTAAAGCTAAGCAGTCTTACTCGATCCATTGAAGGACCAAGATAGGATTCTATTAATTCCATAGTCGTAAGTGAGGGAATATCTTTAAATTCGATAAAGATATTCCCCTGGTAATTATGAGACGTGATAAGTTTTAGTAAGTCTTCAAGGGTGGGAATGGGGGAACCATTTTTTAATTCACACTGATTCGCAATTTCTTTATAGGTGAGTTTTTTAATAGATTTGTCTGGGCATTTAATCTTATCCTTGTTTTCAGGATATAAAAGAGCATGGCCACTTTTTGTTTGCGTTGTTCTTCCAAGGGATTGGTCGTGCATAATTATTGGGAAGCCCTCTGCGGTATGAACAACGTCAAATTCAATTCCACCTGCGCCAATGTCCATGGCACTCTTAAGTGCTTCTAGTGAGTTTTCTAGGTGTTTTTCAATGTGTCCGCGATGGGCGATGCAAAGAGATTTTGCTTCGGCCATCGAAGTGAACACAGATATTAAAATAGACAAAAAAATAATTTTTTTCATAGCATACTTCCCCGCAATTCTTTGACAGTGTCGTGTAATTTATTTTTGCAAGCTTGAGAGGAGTGTGTAGGTTCACCAAAAATAATTTCAACTTTGGCAAAGCCTCTGTTGGGTGGTACGCCTTTCATGGCACTGCCATTGATGCGACTAAACCAAGAACCCCACATTCCTCGGATAGCAGTAGGTATAATAACGACATCAACTAATTTACTAATGCGTTCAATGCCTTCTTTAAATGGAATCATGTTGCCATCACTGGTAATAAAACCCTCAGGGAAAATGGTGATGAGTTCTCCTCTCTTAAGTCCCTCAACGACTTCAAGGATGGCATTTTCCATAAGCGCTGGGTCTATTTTTTTTGGGGTTACAGGAATTGATTTAGAGGTAACAAAAAACCATTTAAGCCATGGAATATCATAATAGGCCTTATCCATCATATAGCGGGGAGGGCGGTGACTTGCGGCCGCGATAATGAGGGGATCAATAAAGCTTACGTGATTGGCCACAATAAGTGCCCCGCCTGTTCTTGGAATATTATCTGCACCGATAACGCGGAGTCTGTAGAGGCATCTAATGGCGATGGCGAAAAAGGTGAGATAAAAATGTTCAGGCAATTTCCATAGAAGGATTAAAGTAACGCCAATATTTAGAACTGAAACTAAAAGAAAAATTTGCTTTATATCTAGGCCTATTTTAAAGCAGATTATTGCAGTGACAGCGGCGCTGACCATAAAAACACTATTCCAAATATTGTTTGAGGCCACAATTCGCGATCCCATATGAGAGGGCGCTTTGTGCTGCATGAGTGTATAAAGAGGGACAATAAATATACCACCAAATATTCCTATAAAGAAAAAGTCTAGGAGAGCACGATAGTTGGCATACATAGGAAAGCTTAAGCTTAAAAATTCACTGATTGTATGCAATTCATGAGATGGAACTCGAGTTGATAAAAACGTAAGATCTAAGCTGAAAATAGTAAGTCCAGCACCACCAAAAATGACGGGGCCAAGTTTTACTGAACCGCCAGAGACTTTGTTAATGAGGATGGAGCCTAGGCCCATTCCCAAACTTATCATGGTTAAGAGGAGAGTGGCCGTGGCCTCGTCACCCTTTAGGATATCCCTACAATAACTTGGTAGACTTGCCATATAAAAGAAGCCAAAAAACCAGAACCACGAAATGGCCAAGATCGACAATTTTGTCCATGGGTTTGCGAAAGCGTACTTCAGGCCTTGCCAAGTTTCAGTGAAGGGGTTTAATTTTAATTTTAAAGTTGGATCAGCAGGCTGGGCCTTCGGAACAATAAGGCCAAAAATTAATCCAAAGCTTGCTGTGAGTAGAATGGCCATTGAAATTGGCCAGTAGGAGAAATTTTTTAAAACATTTTCAGTTACAAGCATACCGCCAGCAATTGTCCCAATTAAAATTGCCAGGAATGTCCCCATACTGACCAAAGAATTCCCGGCCAGGAGTTCATTTTCTGATAAGTGCTGGGGGAGAATGGAATATTTCACAGGACCAAAGATGGTTGAATGGACTCCCATTAAAAAGAGGGTAAATAGTAAAAAGGGAATTTGATGGGTAAAAAATCCAATGGAACCGGCCACCATAATAAGAATTTCGAAAGCTTTTACAAATCGAATAAGTGTTGTTTTTTCGTATTTGTCGCAAAGTTGGCCGGAAATACCACTAAATATAAAAAATGGCAGAATAAAAAGGCCTGCGGCCATTTGAACATAAATATCAGCTTGGTCCTTAGGCAAATGATAGGCGATAAGGATAACTAAACTTGATTTAAATAGATTGTCATTAAGGGCACCCAATCCCATAGTCAGGAAAAAGGGTAAAAACCTTTTTTGCATTAATAAGCTAAACATAATTTGACTAAAATCATTTCACGGTCAGAATCACATGTCTACCTCATGAAGAGTGAGTGAAATGGTCGGGTAAAGCTCATATTTTTTCATCCTTATGGATGATCTCAGTTTGTCCGATAAGTCCGCTAGGAATGATCGTTATCCAAGGGATAATTTTATGTCCACCGGGGCCACAAAAATTTTAAAGCGACCAGGTCGAAAGGTGACCTTGGACGATATCCTTGAAGGTTTAAAAGACGATAATTTAATCCCAGCAGAAGAGGGTGATAAAATTTCAAAAACCCTCAAGCTTGTAAAGCATCATCCCATACTTGCTGTTGCAAAATTAGGTCTCAAGCATCCTCAAAATCCAAAAATCAATTTAGATTCAGAGTGGCTAACTCAGTGGTACGCGGGCCGTTTAAACATGGGCTATTATGATATTGATCCATTAAAAATGGATATTGGCGAAATCAGCAAAATATTGCCAAGGGCCTTTGTTAAAAGGATTGGTGTTTTACCTGTTCAGGTACTTCCTAATAAAGTTATTTTTGCGACTGCTGAGCCTTTTGAGCGCGATTGGCTTCTTGACACAGGTCCAGCAGTAAAGCGCGATATTGAAGTCGTATTAGGCAATCCTGAAAAAATATCTCGCTATATTGAAGAATTTTTTGAAGTGCGCTCTGCTATGAATCAGGTTGGTGTTGAGGATTCTCCAGGCATGGATACCCTAGCGCTAGATAAGATGGTCGGGAGCGAAAGGGGAGAATTTAAAAATGATGATGGGCACGTGGCAAAAATTGTCGATTGGATTTTTCAATTTGCCGGTACAGAACGGGCCACAGATATTCATCTTGAACCGCGTGACAATGCTGGCAATATGCGTTTTCGAATTGATGGCAATTTGCGGATGGTTTATCGCTTTGATCCTAAAGTTTTTCTTCCTGTTTTAAGTCGCTTAAAAATTATGGCAGAAATGAAGGTGGATGAAAAAAGACGTCCTCAAGATGGAAGGATAAAAAGGCAAATTGGTGATCGTTTAGTTGAAATGAGAATTAGTACCATTCCGACTCATTATGGGGAGAAAATGGTATTGCGAATATTTGATACTAATATGGCCGGCAAAAGTTTTGAAGATTTGGGGTTGTCCGGCGATGATATTAATGTTTGGAAGGAAATGGTTAAAAAATCCTTTGGCCTCATCCTTGTCACTGGACCTACTGGAAGTGGCAAGACGACAACCCTGCAAACATCCCTTAATTTTATCTCCACTCCAGAGTTAAATATTTGTACAGCAGAAGATCCTGTAGAAATCGTTAATGATCAGTTTAGCCAGGTTCAAATTAATACAGATATAAATATGACCTTTGCGAGTTGTATTAGAAGTTTTTTGAGGCAAGACCCTGACGTTATCATGGTCGGGGAAATTCGAGATAAAGAGACGGCCGATATGGCAATTCAAGCTTCATTGACAGGCCACTTAGTTCTTTCTACTTTGCACACCAATTCGGCCTTGGCATCGGTTACAAGACTTATTGATTTAGGTGTAGAGCCACATTTACTTGGGGCTTCGATTATTGGAGTTATGGCGCAACGATTGGTGCGCGTCCTTTGTCCCCACTGTAAAGAAAAAGGCCCTCCAAATTTGGAATTGTGGAAAATATTAATTGGGCCTTATAACGTTCCTAATCCACAGCAAGTCTATCATGCAAAAGGTTGTCGCGAATGTCGCAATACGGGCTATTCTGGCAGAATTGTCGTCTATGAGTTAGTTAAATTTGGTCAAGAGTTGCGGGAGGCCATTAGGCCGGGTGTGACCTTGCAGCAACTAGAAGTGATGCTTCGTGGAAAATATCTGCCGCTTCGACTGAATGGTGCACAAAAAGTTCTTCAAGGCAAAACTACTATTGAAGAAGTTGTGAGTATCGTTATTTGAATGGCATTAATAAACATTAATACGAAAAATTTCCAATTAAAGGCAGTTCGTCTTTTTTGATGGTTTTAAAATCTTCCATTACTGAAAAAAGCTCCATGCCCTTTGAAACAGAACTGCTTGGGCAGTGGTTAATGATGAAACAGTCTTTCGGGGCTTCCATGGTGAAAAGACCCCTTTCTAGAGTCTCATAATCATGAATTTTTTTAAAATTTAAAAAAGTGGCCATGGGTTTACCCTTTGCCACAAATTGGCCAGGTTTTACGTGATAGTGACAGAGTCCACCGACAGGTGAATTAAGGGTGCGATAATTTTTCAAATAGGTGTGATGTTGATCAACTCGTTCCAAATTAACAACGTGAAAATCCTGTAATTTTTTGACGTGATCCCAGTTGACGGCTCCTTTGTAGGCAAGATAGTGAAGTATTCTTAAGGCATCAATTTTTGCTTGTTCTAGGCAAATAATTTCTTCTGAACCGAGCTCAAGAGTGTACGATTCAAATTCTAAAGGAACTTGAACTCCATGTTTGGCAAATTCTTGTTGCAGTTGTATCCAAGGCATAAACGTGGCCTCGTCCATCGCCTGGCCGTACTCGTTTGGAATGTTAAGCACAAAGGGGAAATTAAAATAAGTAACACTCTTTTGCAGATATTCAGCTGAGTAAATGTACTGAGAAGAGGCAGGACCAGTATGGAGATCAATTACTATATCGGCCGGGGAAGCCACTTTTTGTAAAAATAAAAAGGGGAATTTATTTTCAGATTCGCCCTTCTTGGCGAAAAAAGATTCCAAATTTTTTAAAGATTGAAATAGAAAAGTTTTGTAGGAAGATTTTATATCCTCCCAAACTAATTTAGGGTTTGATTCAATGGTCTTTTGAACAAAATTGGCCAGGCTTCCGCCAATTTGGCCTTCATCTTGAGTCATTATATCTTCGTAGCAACGATTCCAGTTATGCCCCGTGACTGGGTTGAACCGTCCGTAGGTGTAAGTCCCCATTTTGGTATTGGTGGCGCCAGGATTGGCCAAGGGAATAAAGGTGATTTTGCCATTGAGAGGGATCGTTTTAAAATATTCCATTAAGCGATAGATGCAGGCATTACCCTGTAGCTCCGCTCCGTGAACAGAAGCTTGGATATGAATGCTTGGCCCTTTTTGTTTGCCTTCAATGCGAAACAGATTAAGGAAAAGTTGATCTCCACTTGGTAGCTCTTTTATTGAGTAGTCGACGCGCTCAAATCTATTAGACATGGGCAATCCTTTTATAATATTTTAAATCATCCAATCGGCTGAACTTTTTATCGGTCTTGGTATAAAAAGTTTAGCATCTTTTAGAACTGCCTCTCCAGGTAAATCATGACAAAGAAAAAAGGGCATTGATTCAGTCATTCCATAGGCCCCTGTTTGGTGGAATATAATCCAATCACCAATGGATAAATGCTCTGGGAGAGAATGCTCTCCTAAAAAATCGAGGGAAGTGCATAATGGGCCATGCAGCGAAAAATGTTTTCTTTTGGCCATACTCAAGGCCGCTTGGGGGTTTTGTTTCGATCGTTCTAGGGAAACCGGAAAATATTCGCCGGTCAGTGCAGATCGTGCAATATGATTGATTCCACCTTCTAAAATGGCCAAGCATTTGCCTCTCACTTTTTTTAAGTCGATTACCGGGGTTGTATATTTCCCCGAGGGCGCAACAAGATAGCGGCCAAGCTCTAAGTAAATGTGATCTAAATGGTATTCTTTTTTGAGTTGTGAGAGAGCAGCAACGAGTTTGGAAAAAGAAAGAACTGGATCTTTTTCTTTGTAGGGAATTCCAAGACCACCGCCAAAATCCATCGCTTTTAAAGACAAATTAAGCTTGGCAAAATGTTGCTTCATTTGAGCAAGAGTTGTCTGCCAAATTTCTATAATTAAATTTTGATCGAGGATATTGCCCCATTGAAAAACATGGGCGCCAATAATATCCAGTGAATTTAGATTGGGAAAGTTGACTGTTTCCCAGTGGGCAAGATCTGCACCAAAGGCCGTCACTTTCTCTCCACCTAAGACGCTACTTTTTCCTTTTAGCGATGTATGAGAGCAGTCCAACTGAAAGCGCAGTAGAACCTTCGGGCGGACGCCCAAATGGTGAGCTTCATTATTAAGCCATTCAAGTTGGTTTTTGCTTTCAATGACGAATAATCGAACTCCGTTTTGTAAGTATTCGCGTAATAGGGTTGCTGATTTGGCCGGTCCTGTGGCCACAATTAAGTGAGGTGAGGTGCCGGAGCGGAGAGTTTGGTCTAACTCTCCTCTTCCCGCGACATCAATACCAATACCTTCGGCATGGATTGTTTGTAATATGCTCGAAAGGGGATTGGCCTTACAGGCATAGAAGAGGTCTATTCCATGGGCGACGGCCAAGTCTTGCAAGTGACGGGCATGAATTTTTAATCCATCAAGATTATAAAAAAAGAAAGGACGTTGCAGTCGTTGCTGACAAGACAAGATGGCCTGATGTTCTTCTTGCAAACAATGAAAGACATCTTGGTGCGTAGATTCCTGTAGCAGTTTTTCATTTTGTAAAAAGGTTGTTCCTTCAGAAATTTGCGTTTCAAATTGCATAATTTACCTTAGGGCCTCTTCTAATACCAGATTCGCATTAGTCTTTTCATCGCGGTACTTAATAATGAGCGCGCATTTCATTTGTAGACCTTGATTATGGGCCCATGCATATTTTGTTCCGACAGGTCTTGTGCCTGGAACTACTACGGCATAAGGAGGAATGGCACCGCCTGGTGCTAATTGTTTTTCGTGGACGCAATCAAACACAGGAGTCCCTTTAGATAAGGTAGTTCCTGGTGCAATGACCGCTCCTTTCTGGACCAGAATTCCTTCTACAATAACGCTTCCAGCACCTATGAAACAATCGTCTTCTATAATAACAGGTGTCTGTCCAATGGGTTCGAGAACTCCGCCAATTTGCACGCCAGCGGATAAATGGACTCGCTTTCCAATTTGGGCGCAAGAACCAACAAGTACGTGGCTATCAACCATGGTGCCTTCATCAATGTAGGCACCAATATTGACATAGGAAGGTGGCATCACAATGACACCTTTCGCTAGGTAAGTTCCTCTTCTGATGCTGCTACCACCTGGAACAACGCGAAGACCTTCGGCCAGTGAGAAGTGGCGTGGGGGAATGGTGTGCTTGTCAATAAATGGCGCGCGATCATGACTCGGATTGCATTCTAATCCCATCGGGGTAAGGTTACCCTTTTTAAAGGCGACTAGAATGGCCTGCTTAACATCCTGATTGGCCTGCCAGGCGCTATTTTTGTACTCTGCACTTCTGAGTTCGCCATTTTCAAGTTTGTTAAGAATCTCTTCAGTGTTTTCTAAGTTAAAGCTCGGCATAAAATTCCTTAATCGGTTGCTTAAGAATGTTGCTGAAGCCAATTGGCAACTTCATTATTGGCCTTGGTTAGAGGGTCCGCATTGGACAAATCTTCATGGGTGAGAGGGAGGCGCAATTTTGGAGTTTTGATTTGGCCTAATTCGAACATTAACCTTTTGACTGGTACCGGGTTGCTGGCAATAAACAAAAGGTTGCTCCACTTTTCCCAGTTTTTAACTTCCTCTAATTTACCTTTGAGACAAAGATCAACATAGCAATGAGTGGCCGCTGGCCATACATTGCTGGCGACGGAAACAAGCCCGACGCAATGGTGTGGCATAAAGGCGGGTAAAAGAGCATCATCGCCGCTGTAAAGACGAATTTGTGGCCCGGCCATTTCACCATATTTTTTAAAATCTTCGGGCTTTCCTGAGGCCTCTTTGATGGCCCAAAAACGCGGATGATCTTTTAACATTTTAACTGTTTCAAATTGAAGCAGAGTTGCTGACCTTCCTGGCACGTTATAAAGCATGCATGGCTTGGTTGTGTTATCCATGAGGGTTTTAAACCAATGATATTGACCATGGACGCCAGGCTTAGCATAAAGAGGAACTACTAAAAGCAATGCTTCAATAGGAAAGGCCTCAAGGTATTTTATCCAGCTAATGGTTTCATTGATGTTGACACCGCCAACACCTACCATCATCGGAATTTTTAAATTTTGATTAAAAGCAAAACGTACGATTTCTCTTCGTTCGGCTTCATCGAGATTTAGTGCTTCTCCCGTAGAGCCTAAAATGACAACCGCATTGCAGGCCTGTTCTTGGGCCTTAAGCAATTGAGCAAAGTTTTGGTAGTCAACTTTGCCTTGCTGATCGAGAGGTGTCACGATCGCAGTGATGAGAGGAAATTGTTCAAGGGTGGCCGGGCGTTGTTTCGCGTTCATAATACTCCTTTGCCAATTGTTCAAAAGGCGTCAAACCAAGTGGTTTTGTTTTTAAATTTGTAATGTACTCAGCACACCAGAGGGCACCAGCAGCAAATAATTTTCTATCTCGCGATTGGTGGGCCAAGGTGATTGTTTCAAGCGGTGTTTCGATGGTCAGTTTATGAAAACCAATTTCATCGCCAATTCTTTCGAAAGTAATATTAATCGGTTGAGAGGAGGGAGCATGCACCCATTCGGCCCAGGCCTTCGCTGTACCTGATGGGCCATCTAATTTTTTGGTGTGATGAATTTCGTGAATGGAAACATTGCAAGCTGGAAATTTAGTCATAAATTGGCCAACAAATGGCAAAATTTGACGAACAAGAGTCATACCTATGGAAAAATTTCTGCCGTGAATCCAATAGCGCTTTTGATCTAGTAAGGCCCGTTTTTGATCTGCTGTCCATTCAATGCCTGTCGTTCCTATGATCAGTGGAAAAGACAGCTCAGAGAATTTGGTAAAATTTTGGATAAAGGCATCAGGCGGTGTAAAAACAATTCCCGCATTAAACGACTGGTGAGCGCTCTTGTTTTGGCAAAAGGCCAAAAAATTACTAGAGTCGATGACGGTCACATCATGACCAGATTCTTTGCCAAGTGCAATCACTTGGGAACCTGTTTTGCCTTTGCCGAAAATTGCCAGCTTCACGATTTCTCCTTAAACAAGATCTATTCTAGAAAGTGGCGGTGGAGACGTTGAAGGGCCTCTTCTCCGTGCTCGCCATCAACGAGGAAGCAGAAATTGTGCACGCTGGCTCCCTGGCAGATCATGCGAACATTGATATTTTCCAGAGCGCCAAAAATCGAATGGGCAAGTCCGGCAGTATGGTTAATATTGTTTCCAATGAGAGAGACTAGAGTCAAATAAGGTTCAATTTTTACTTCACCTAGTTTATTTAATTCTGCAATCAACGCTTTATTTTCTAAGACAGAGGTGTTGACGGTAAGGGCGACAGAAATTTCTGATGTGGTGATGGCATCTACGCTAACTTGGTATTCATTAAATACATTAAAAATTTTGGACAGGAATCCATACTGATTTAACATTTTTGGTGTGGAGAGGGTTACAAGTCCTTGGTTTTTTCTTAAGGCCAGCGCTCTCACAAGCGGGGCCTCTTTTGTTTCCCATTTTATCCATGTTCCTGTGCCATCGGGTGCAAATGAGTTACCAACAAACACGGCGACATGGGAACGCATCGCTGGGGCGAGTGTTGTCGGGTGAAGTACTTTAGCGCCGAAGATTGCAAGCTCCGCTGCTTCTTTAAAGGTAATTTCGGGAATTGGTTTTGCCTTATGGCACAGACGAGGATCGGTAGTGGCAATACCGGGTACGTCGGTCCAAATTTCAAGCACCGAAGCCGCTAGGCCCTCTGCTAATAATGCTGCACTGTAATCGCTGCCGCCGCGGCCTAGGGTGGTCGTGTGGCCTTCTTCACTGGCGCCAATAAAGCCTTGAGTGACAAACATTTTTTCTGGATGGCCGCATTGGGAAAGATTTTTTGCACAAAGGCCGCGAATCTCTTCTGTGTCCGGCCTGGCCTCTAAGAACTTTCCGTCTGTTCGCATGACTTGTCTTACATCAAACCATTCAACTTGATATTGTGAAGTTAGTTTTTGCAATACTGATGTAAAGATTAGACTGCTCATCAGTTCACCGAGAGCGGCCATGCGATCTTTTGCTCGGGGGGAACATTCTCCCATAAGAGATATTCCACGGGTTAGGGTATCGAGCTCAGTTAGTAATTCATTTAATTGATTAAGCCCCTTACCAATAAGGCCTGCTTCTTTGGCCAATTGAAGATGGCGCTCTTTAATTTTAAGCGCGACAACGAGCGCCTCTTTTTCTTTTCCTTGTTCCGCAAGGCGGGCAGTTTCTAGTAATTGATTGGTGGTTCCAGAGGTCGCTGATACAACAATGAGGGAGCTTTCGCGATTTATACAAATGGTGGCCGATCGTTTCATGGCCGCCAGATCTCCCATCGATGTACCACCAAATTTGGCGACTCGAATACCTGGACTATTGGAAGTTGTTCCACCACTCACTTTTGCTGACATAAAAACCCCTTTGCTGACACGCCTAAATACGATTAAAAATTTAACCAGCGTGAGGGAAAAAATTGAAGTGATAAAAGGGTGATTGAGGGGGGATGGGAAGTCAAACGATTATTAATTACAACGACTTAAATTAAAAACAGGATTTCCTACTCCTAATTGCCTTTTTGTCTTTGTCGCTTTCTTGTCGCTTTCTTGTCGCCTTGTTTTACCAAGGTGGCCCGCATTCAACCCAGTAAGCACTCCACGTTTTTCGTGACAGTGAGTGATTTGTCTTCAACTCACCAATAATTCTGATTTTTTAGAACCAAAATTATTTCGGCGTTGGTGCCCTTCGCTTTCGCTATTCGCCCAACGCTCCTCTTCTGGTGCTTCTAATTTATATGGCAAATTTCTAATTGAAAAGAGGGAATTGTAAAAAATATCACGGGAGCATTTGGCAGACGGAAAATTTCCGTACATAATTCCTCCGCTTGCTGGCGATGGGAAGTTAGTAAAGCAAAAGGAAATGAATGTATGAATAGCAGTAAACAGCAAAAAAGAATCGGCTTTGTGGGTTGGAGAGGCATGGTTGGGCAGGTTCTGATGCAAAGAATGATTGAGGAGCAGGATTTTAAACTTGGTCAATTCACTTTTTTTAGCAGTGGTATGGCCGGAAGACCTGTTCAATTTGAAAACCAATTATTTGGTGAGGCCCAAAATTCCCACGATTTAGAAATGCTTACAGATATGGATATAATCCTTACTTGTCAGGGTGGTGATTACACCAAGGAAATTTATCCTGAGCTTAGAAAGCGAGGTTGGAAGGGTGATTGGATCGATGCTGCTTCGGCCCTTCGCATGGATTCAGAAAGTATTATTGTCTTAGATCCGCTTAATTTGCCTATGATCCAGAATTTCCGCGAAAATGGCGGGCGTACTTTTGTCGGTGGCAATTGCACCGTGAGTTTAATGCTCTTAGCGATTCAAGGACTACTTAGAGAAGATTTAGTTTCTTGGGTAAGCTCTATGACCTACCAAGCAGCATCCGGCGCTGGTGCTAAAAACATGGAAGAATTGGTTGCCCAATACGGATATATCGATCAGGCCCTAAAAAAACATGCCGGCAACAATTTAAATGCCCTCAGTCTGGAGAAAGAAGTTAACCAGGCGGCACTTTCAGATGACTTACCAAAGTCAAACTTTGGTCGGGCACTTGGTTACAATCTATTGCCTTGGATTGATAGTGAAGTTGAAATGGGCATGAGTAGGGAAGAGTGGAAAGGCATGGTCGAGGCCAATAAAATATTAGGCCGAGGTCAAGGCCAAGAGCTGGCCGTTGACGGTCTTTGTGTACGGGTAGGCTCTCTTCGTTGTCACAGCCAAGGGCTCACTCTAAAATTAAAAAAATCAACTTCTCTGGCCACAATTGAAGAATTAGTCCGTACCGGCAATCAATGGGTGCGTTTTGTGTCCAACAATAAACAAGAAACCCTAGAAAAGCTTACTCCTGTAAGCGTTTCTGGAACACTCGACATCGCCATTGGAAGAATTCGTCCGTCCAAGCTTGGCGCTGATTATATCCACGCCTTTACTGTTGGTGATCAATTGTTGTGGGGGGCAGCCGAGCCACTTCGTCGCGTGCTTCGTTTAATATTAACGGGGAATGTTCAGTAGTTTAGCTTGGATTGGTAGTTAAGGAAGTACGGCCGGTCCTCGGCCTTTTCTTTTCGTTTTACTGTCAGAAGAATGTGCTGATTCTGCTTCGACTTTTATAAGTAAAGGTTCTGCGATTTTTTCCATTTTTTGGTCGAGATCGTTGGCACTGCGAAGGTCTGGGGATGAACTGGTGATGGCCGGCCCTCGGGAGACCTGGCAATTAATACAGTCATTTTGAGAATACTCATTCACGTCTTCAATGACTTGGCCTTTAAGCTGACCGCCAGTCGATGCGTAGGCCTGCAGAGAACCTAGGCCCAAGATAAATATAAGAATGTAAATTCTCGCCATATATTTCCTATTTCTAATAAGACCTAAAAGTAGCAATATCCAGGCCAATTTAATGGGGATGGGAATGTTCTCCAACTCATTGATATTCCAAAGGCACCTAGGCCCTTTCACCTAGACTTATACAAGATTTTAATTAGTTAGTTAGTGTGTCGAATCGTCTATGCCTTCGTCAATGTGTGTTATTTTTAAACAATCGTAACTATTGGATAAGCAATAGTTACGCAATTTATTGACTTGTGTTGTCATCGTGTTTTGCATAGCGTAGAGATGTCCTGGCCAAGAAGTTATCTAAATTACCAATCACCGGGATGGTCATGACATCAATTCTTAAAAACAAAAACTTAAAATCATTAAGCAGGCTTTTATCCTTTGTATCTCTTACCTGTGCCTTTCTCGCTTCTGCAGTGGCAACTCCTGCCCAGGCCGGTTTATTTTCCTTTTTAAAGAAGAAAAATAAGGTTGTGGAGAGTAAATTTTATGGTGCCAAGGCCCAGGAAGCTAAGCTGCAATTTACGGCTACCATTGAAATGGATCGAGATTACTTTATTTTTGATGACCGCGGAGAAATAAGCTTCGAGCGATTCTTACAAAATTCTAGAGATAAAAAAGTGGCCAAAGAAAAAATTGATGAACAATTGGCCCACATCATAGGATATTTTCAAAGCGCAAGTTTCGTGGAAAAAAATGGTGGCAAGTCCTCCATGGGCGACACCTATAAAATTAATTTTAAGTCGCTCAAAGTTTCAGAAGCAAACGCGCGCTCGCTAGTCATTCAATATGATTTTTCAGGCAAAGCAGTATTTGATCGTACGACCTTTTTTGCAGAGTCTAAGGATCGGAACTTTTTTCTAAAGCTACCTCTCAATCCTGATACAATTTTCGCACAGACTTTAGTGCGGGGAGTGGGGCAATGTAGCGATGAACATTACAATAGTGAAGGCGATTTCTTTTATTTTTGGGATCCGGATCAAGAAGGTTGTCCGCTGCGTGGTAGTCATCCGGCCGTGCTAGAACTTAAGGCCAGGGCCACGGCCCTACCTAATACCGACCGCACTTACCCGGAATATCAAAAGATTTTTTCTGGTGAATCTGTGCAAGAGGCCTTCATCTTTATTGGGTACCTCGACGACGAAATTCCTCTAGATCGCGTTTCTTATCGCGATCCTTCCTTTTTAATTTTTCGCTCTTTGGAGCAGTGGCTGCAAGAGATTGGAGCTGTGAGAGATTTAAATTTAGAATCCTTCTCGGGTGATGTTGCGGCCTTATTGCAAAATAAAGTTCGTCCAACCTCAAAGGGAAATAATTTGTTTCGTCGCTATAAAATGAAAGTTAAATCTCCCCTTAACGGTAAAGAGGTTCTTTTTAACGTGAATGTTCTCTTGGGTGATACTGCTGCAGGCAGTGAAGATGAGACATTTAGAAAACTATATTCTCATTCGTTAGAAAATGGTCGATTCATTATTTATGATGGTCATTCTGGCTTGGGCGGCAATTTAGATTTATCCATTATGCCTGATTTTGATTTCAAAAAAATGGATTATCAAATCATGTTTTTTAACGGTTGCTCAAGTTATCCTTATTTTAAGACTCCCTATCTTAAGGCCAAAGGTGGCAGCGTCGGACTGGATATTGTGACCAGTGGCCTGACAACATACGATACCACTGCTTTTGCCAATATGCGTGCATTCCTATTTCCCTTCCTAACGGGCAAAATTCAAAGTTATCAAAATTTACTAAATTATATTGAGCAATCCAATGGCGGCGTGGAAACCTACCTAACTGCCATTAACGGTGACGAAGATAATACATTTCGCCCTTAGTTTCATCTGACACTGTTCGTTGTATGCCCCTAGACCTTGTAGGGGCGATCACCTCACTCCAAATGTTGTCATTTTGTGGCCGTTGAGGCCAAATAAGTTGATTCATTTATTTTTCTATTTTTAAGGTTGAAACATGAAGCCAAGGTTGACCTGTCGCCTTAATATTTATTTGATCTTCTTTTCGTTTATTTTTATGGGAATGGTGCCAGTGAGCTTTGCCAAAATGAGTCAAGACTCTGTCACGATGTCTCCTCAAAATACCAAATTATTTGGACGGTCGCTAAAAATTTTAACCTTCAATACCTTTGGTCTCTGGGTTGGTCCTATTCGCGTTGGAAAGGAATGGCCAAAGAGAATGCCTTTAATCGCGGAACATATAAGAAAATTGTCACCGGATATTGTTTTACTGCAAGAAGTTTGGCGTAAAAAGGATCAGCGATACTTTAAGCAGGCCCTAAAAGACCTCTATCCCTACAGTGCCTCGTCACAGAATCCTGATCGCACGGCCTGGCAAAGATTAACGCTGGAAGGATTTCTTGAAGGCGGTCTAGTGGCCTTGAGCAAGTATCCATTTTTAAAATTACCCCATTTCCAAGGTTTTGCGGCCTACACTGCCGGAGAAGAATATTTTGCAGGCAAAGGTGTTCAATTCTTAGAAATTGATCTTAGAGCAACTGGTCTGACCAGGTCTCTTAAGATTGCCAATACTCACTTAGGGGCGATTGGTTTTGATCCAAAAAAACAGCAATTCAATCAAGATCACGAGAATCGCCAGCTCCACCAATTTAAAGAAATTCTAAAATGGATGGGGCCTTGGGTGGATAATTTTAATCAGCGTGGGTTAAATCATCCGGTTGTATTAGCAGGCGATTTAAATTGTACGCCGCATACGTGGGATTCTATTTTGCTTCGCTATAACACCAGTCAGGCCAAAGAGTGTTACCAGTTGGTAGAAGAAGAATTAGAGTGGGATTTTTTTGGAGATTTTTTACGGGATTTATGGAGGAGCTTGGGCCTAGGGGCTAATGAGCTTACGTGGCAAGATACTTATCGTTTTATCCGACCAAATCACCTTGGTTCAACATCTGATAGGGCCAATCCTTATAACGGTAAAGAACCAAGTATGCGCCTAGACTATATTTGGTCGACAATTTCTCCCACATTTTTTCCTGTCAGCAGTACAATAGTTCTGGATCAATTTGGTGCATATGTAGAAAAAAGCAAGCCGAAGGCCTTGTCGGATCACTACGGAGTGTTGACCGAATTTTTTATGTTTTAACAAGTAAAATACTCAAAATAATGAGGTGCCCATGGATCGGGACAATTGCAATGAAAGGACCAATAACCTAAATCAAAAAGATTATGATTTTATAATCATTGGTGCCGGAATTTCCGGCCCCATCATTGCCCGCGAGTTGGCGCGCGCCGGCGCCCAAGTTTTAATCCTTGAGGCCGGAAAATTGTTTAATCCCTCGACTTATCCCCGACATGAAATTGATGCCAATGCCCAGCTCTATTGGGGTGGTGGAATTGAACTCAATAAGAATGCGACCCTTGGGATTTTGCGGCCTAAGGTAGTAGGTGGTGGAAGCATTGTTAACCAGGCCTTGCTCGATCGCTTTGATGATGTGGCACTCGACAGCTGGCGAGATAAAACCAAAATTTCTTATTTTAGTCAGCAAGGATTAGCGCCCTATTATCAGATGGCCGAAAAAAATTTGGTCATGCAGGAAATTCCCGCTGAAGTAAGAAATGGCAATGCCCATATTTTTAAACAAGGTTTTGAAAAAAATGGCCATCAATGGGAGCCCCTGAAGCGAGCGCAAAAAGATTGTCGTTTTCACGAGGGCAATGATTGCATAACTTGTCTTAGTGGCTGCCAAATAAATTCCAAGCAGAGTTCAGCTGTGACTTCTCTGAAAGAGGCCATTAGCTTGGGCGCAGAACTCGAGAGTCAGTTTTGTGTTAATTACATTGTGCCTAGGGAAGGTGAAGTTTCTGTGGTTGGCACGAATCGATTTGGTGTCACTTGCCGCCTTCGTTCTCGTGCTCTTGTTTTGGCCTCTGGGGCGATAGGCAATACTCGTCTTTTACTTAATTCAGGATTGGGTAACATTGATCCACAAATAGGGCAATCCTTTTATACACATCCTCAATACATGATGTTGGGTTTTTATGAGCAAGAAATCATGGCGCATAAAGGGCCACTGCAATCACTTAAGAGTCAGGATACAACTTTTCGCGCTAACCATTATAAATTAGAAAATGTTTTCGCTCCACCCGTCGCCATTTCCATGCTTATTCCAGGAATAGGTCAACGTTTAATGGCGGCCATGGATCGCTACACCCATATGGCCTGCATTGAGGTGGCGACGCGAGATCAAATTCCTGGAGTTATTTCCGTCGCCAAAAATGGCAGACCTATTATTGATAAGTCTGTCTATGGCGTGGATTTAGAAACAGTGAATAAGGGCAAAGAAACTATTCGTAAAATATTTAAAAGTACTGGGGCGAAAGAGATCATTGACGGTCGTTTTGGGATCGGTTTGCACCTTATGGGTGGATTGGGTCTCGGAACCGAAGCAGGACTCTCCGTCGTCAATCCAGAATTTCGCCTACATAAATTTAAAAATATTTATGCCGCTGATTCATCGGTGTTCCCTAATGCTCCAGGAATTAATCCAAGTTTAACCATTATGGCGCTCAGTAATTTGGCGGCCGAGCAAATTTTAAAACAGTATCAGGCCTTTCCACGTCGTTCCATGGTGCGACAGAGTCACGAAAACCAGATGGTACTTTAGAGAGAGGATATTGCATGAATCTAGATTATGAAAATGGCAAAAAAATTAATCCCGTAGTGGCCGGAAATTTAACTTCATTTGGGGCCCAAAGAAATACCGGAAATGGCCACATGAAGTATTCACCAGGAAATTGCTTGCCTGATGCTCTCCCAGTTCCGGCCAGTGTTTTTTTGAGTCGCACTGCTTTGTCGGGCCTTGAAAAAGTGGGGAAAGTCTGTCTTCCAGGTGCCACCATCAATGGAAAAAGATATCCAGCATACTCGGGAGAGCTTTTTCAGCAACACGTCGACCGGCTACTTCAAACTATGGAGCCTGACGACCAAAAAGGACTGAACTTATTACTTGAAATGATTTCTGTCATGCCTCTTATGTTTGTTCGAGCGTTGGTATTGGCCAGTGATAAAGGAAATGCCATGCCCAATTGGCCAGGCCTATCTCAGATCGGGACAGTATTGCGCATGATTAGTTTTGCTTTGAAGGGGCCCGTGTTAACCCTTTATTACAGCGAACTAAATTCTAAACCAAGCACCATTCTAAAGCAGATTGGCTATAATGCGACCATTCATCCACATGCCGAAGATTTGGCCACACCATTTTTAAAGGAGCGACAAGTGTCTCACCAAACAATCCTTACGAGTCAAACGGAAAGTAATTTTACGCCAGTTATGGTGCGTGCCCGACAAGCGCAAAGGGAAATAGCGGCGATGAGCGTGCAAAAACGTCTCGAATTTATTCGCTCTCTTTATAAAGTTATTTTAAATGAACGAGAAAAAATTATTGATTTGATTCAAGCAGATAATAAAAAATCTCGCACCGATGCCCTAACATCAGAAATTTTTGGAATTTTGGATCATCTCCATTTTCTTATGCATGAATCAGGTAAGACCCTGAGAAATCAAAAGGTCAAAACTCCTATTGCTCTCATGGGTAAGAAATCCGAAGTTGTTTATGATCCCATGGGCGTTTGTTTAATTATTAGTCCATGGAATTACCCCTTTTACCAGGCCATTGTTCCTATTACGACCTCTTTTGTGGCCGGAAATGCAACGCTGTATAAGCCCAGTGAATTTACTCCATTAACTGGCCTGGTAGAACGCGTATTGGAATTGGCCGGTTGGAAAAATGATTGGGTTCAGGTTATTTATGGCGATGGCAATACAGGCAAGGGTCTGATCGATCAGCGTCCAGACAAAATATTTTTTACTGGTTCTGTTAATACCGGAAAAAAAATAATGGCCCATGCGGCCCAATATCTTATTCCTGTAGAGCTGGAACTTGGTGGCAAAGATCCCATGATTGTATTTGAAGATGCGAACATGGATCGTGCGGTGGCGGGTGCCTTGTGGGGAAGCCTAACCAACACTGGCCAGTCTTGTACCTCGGTAGAGCGATTGTTTGTCCATCACTCCATTTACGAACAATTTAAGCATAAATTAGTGGCCCAGGCGGCGCTGTTACGACAAGGCATTGATAAAGATGGAAGTGCTGAGTTCGGAATGATGACCACCGAATCACAGACAAAGATAGTCAAAGAACATTTAGATGATGCTTTGGCCAAGGGGGCCAAGCTTTTGTCCGGCACAAACTGGAATCGCACAGATTTATCTATCCCGGCCTTAATTTTGGAACAAGTAAGCCGCGACATGAAAGTTTGGACAGAGGAGAGTTTTGGACCGTTTATTGTGCTTATGCCTTTTTACACTGAAGAGGAAGTTGTTGGTTTGGCCAATGATTCAGTCTATGGCCTTTCGGCTTCTGTATGGACAGCAGATAAGGCCCGCTCCACTCGAGTTATGCGGTCGCTTGTGACTGGCAATGTCTCTATAAACAACGTCATGCTAACCGAAGGCAATCATTTTCTCCCCTTTGGTGGAACCAAATTGAGCGGTATTGGTCGCTATAAAGGGGTGTGGGGGCTTTGGAATTTTAGCAATATGAAGTCAGTCATTCACGATGGCAACAGCAGTAAAATCGAGGCCAACTGGTACCCTTACGGTCCTGAGAAGTATCGATTATTTTCTAATTTAATAGAAGCACTCTTTAATGGTGGCCCGTTATCTTTGTTAAAGGTTGCCATTCACGGAACAAAGCTTGAAATGTTCTCGGCCAAGGAAGGCAAAAGACTTGCCGAGGCCGCCAGCAATCAAATGCCTTCTTTAAAATAAAAGGTTTTGCGCATGGGCCAGGATGGATTGGGACGAGACTTAGTTACAACTATTAAAAGAACGCAGATTCCTTTACCCTCTTTACTTTATTCAAAAGAAGGTTTCATTTCCAATCTCAAAACTTATTTATTGAAATGCTCTCAGTTTAAAATGAACTTTCGAGTTGCTACTAAGTCCTTAAGATCGCCGACACTCATTAAGATGGTGCTCGACCATCCACTGAATAAAAAACCTGGCCTTATGTGCTTTTCAATAGAGGAAGCAAATTATTGGTGGGATCAGGGCATTGGGGATATTCTTGTGGCCTATCCTTTGGGCACGAAAGCTGAGGCCCACCTGACTTTTCTTTTGGCCCAAAAAAACCCTGATTTAAAGATCATGGTTGATCACCCCAAACATTTACAATTTCTTACGGAATGTTTTGAAGAGCTTTGTCGGCAATCTCCTGAGTTTGAAAATTGTAAGCTATCTCTATGCCTAGACATCGATATGAGTTTAAGAATGGGCGGAATTCACTTTGGCGTCCAGCGCAGCTCGATTCGGACGATTCATCATTTTCAAAACATGCTTCAGCTTATCAAAAATTCTAAAATTTTTAAGTTATGGGGCATGATGGGCTACGAGGCCCAGGTGGCAGGACTGCCAGATCGATCACCTTTTAATAGTTGGCAGAATCCCATTAAGCAACTCATTCGCTCACTATCAAAAAGGCACATATTGCATTGGCGGGCGCAAATAGTCGAAGAGGCCAAGCGCCAAGGATTTACTAATTTTCATTTCAATGGTGGCGGTTCGGGATGCTTTGAGTTTAGTGGTCGCGACCCAAGTCTGACAGAATTGACGGCCGGAAGTGGCCTCGTTCAGTCCCAACTTTTCGATTTTTACTCTGAAGAACTGACGGCCCGATTGATGCCGGCCATATTTATCGCCTTACCTGTTTCACGCTTTCCAGAAAAGGATGTCTATACTCTTAAGTCTGGAGGTTTTGCCGCAAGTGGAGAAGCTGGACCCGATCGACTACCAAGGTTTTTTTATGGTGGATATCAGTCCAAGGCCAATTTATTTGGAGGCGAAGGTTTGGGAGAGGTTCAAAGTCCTATCTCCATAAAAAATACTGACCTTAAGGTTGGCGAGCCAATCCTATTTCGACCTGCCAAAGCGGGAGAAATTACAGAGCATTTCAACCATGCCTACCTAATTACCAAAGGTGAAGTCGAAAAGGTTTCGACCTATCGTGGAATGGGATTAAACTTTTTTTAAAGATAATTATTTGAATATTTACTTTTGAAGACCACGAAAATCTTTAAACTGTGCATAGAATAAATAGACAGAATAAAAAGTTGCCGCAGAAGTAAGGTGCCAAAAGGCGTGCCCAGTAAAAATATGATTATCGGGATCACAGAGAACTTTTGTAATATCGAGCCACCACACGGCCCATCCAATTAAAAATATAACTGCCATACGCTTAAACCACACATAATTGGCACGCAGAGGGGTATTGCAATTTTGCTTATGCAATTTATATTCTAGGTAAACGCCATACAGAAATTGCGCCCCAAACATAAACACACCCAGTTTTTCAATAATATAAATTAGGGCCATGCTTATTAAGCTTAAAAGAAAATGACCTACCCATATTTTCTGGGAAGGAAGATTATATAGTCGGGCCAAATTAAGCATAATGGACAAGGATGTAAAAAGGAGCATACTTGAAATATCCAGCCACTCGCCAATAAATGAAGCGCTGGCATGATAAAACCCGGAGAAAATTCCAAGTACGATACCGATTGTTCCCATGGGCCATAATAAATTTTTAATCCCAAGCTTTCGATCTCGACTCCATTGCCACAATATAAGTATTCCGACGAACACAAATCCTAGATTGGACCAAGTCTCACTAGGCCTTGCAATCCAAGCACACAATTTGGCTTCGCAGAAGTTTAAATGGGCCGGTGCCATAGTTGACCAGGGGCACATTTGACCGTTGAGGTTTTCCATTGGGTACTCTCTTTTTAAAATTTACCGTAAGCCATTTTGCCTTGAGCTTTTGATTTTGTCTGTAACATAAAAATTACTTGCCTTCATTTTAAGACCCTTTACTATTAGATAAAAAATATGAGGTATCTATGGCCAGTAATAAAGTGACTCAATTTAAAGATGCACAGGAAACAGTGAAAAATCTCAAATCCCGTCCAAGCAACGACGAGCTCCTCTCTCTTTACGCCCATTATAAACAAGCGACAGAGGGGGAAGTTTCAGGTGATCGTCCTGGTGTTTTTAATCTCAAAGAGCGTGCAAAATACGATGCTTGGAATAATTTAAAAGGTACATCTAAGTCCCAAGCAGAATCCCAGTATATAGACATTGTGAATAAACTAATCGGAAAGTACGGCGTCTAATTCTGCCTCGCACTTTAATACTTAGATATCTCACTTAATGTTAGTGAATTAAATCGCGCCTTTCCGAAAGAAAGCATATGTTGCTCTTTTACAAACTGGACCTTGTGGGTCCAAGATTTTCCTCTTGTGCAAGCATTAGAAGCGATAAACCAGGCCAACTGGGTTAAAGAAAATAATTTATCACTCGCAAAAGGACGAATTCCCCTTGGCCATCCCGAGCCATCAAAATGTTCTGACAAACTTGAAATAAGTTGCTTAACCCGTTCACTGACTACATAGCGCCCATCTTCCAAAATTTGCAACGTGTGCTGAGGAACGAGCCGATACTCAATTGCATGCTCTGTATTGGCAATCATATCTTCAAAATAAGGTGCTGATTGCATCCGACTGAATCCAAGGCATGAAAGAATGATTACTGCTAGGCCATCTTCAATTTCTTCTTGAGACAATTTTTCAATTGTGGCCATGCCATAAAAAAGTAATGCCCCATTAATTGGAATAGATAGTAGAGTAGGTCTCTCAAAGGGCATGACATCCAAGGCCTCTGCAACCTGGTCAAATCGGCCAAAAATATCAAATAACTTTTTGCGAACCTCTTTCATAACATCTTTGACAATAAGGGGTTCTTGTAACTTTCCAAAAGACCTTTCATTGTGAAATTGGGTCAAAAAGCGACGAACATATTTTCTAAATTCGTGAACTGAAAGAGAGATTTTTAAATGGGTCGAAATAGGATTGCTCAATAATTCGGCCATATTATTTGATTTTATATAGAGCTTATTGATCCCTTTGTTGCGAAGGATCTTTTGCTCTTCTGGTGTTAAGCCTTTTTTGCCATCATTCACCATCACAAGCCTATTTTGTTCAGAATTAAAATGATAGAGGGCCACATCCGTGATAAGTCCTGGGCTCAAGTCTTTTAAATAAATCGAACGATACTCCTGCCGCTAAAACAGATTAAGGACAAACTGTATTTGGGAAGCTGAAATATGGTCGCGATGAAAAGATAAATTGATTTCTAATTCAGAGGCCACTTTTCCCTGGAAAAATGTTGTTAACTTACCACCTGGACGAAAAAGGAAAATAAAAAGAGTTTTTGCTCCTAATTCCGCCACCTCTTTATAAATTTTCAAGAGGTGCTCTCCACCATCATTCCCTTCATTTTCAAAAAGCTCTTGATCAAAAATGACCACACCACAGCGTCTTTTTTGCACCAGATCCTTGCCTGTGCTTGGATTGACTAATACTTGAAAGTGACCAAAGGGGAGTGCAGGAGCAAGCCTCTTAAGGACTAAAGGGTCTTTTCCAAAAACAATAACTTCTCTTGCTGGATTCAATAAAGGATGAATGGGAAATCTACTTTGCATTGGATTCCTTATTTTTTAATTTCCTTCACCCTAGGCAGAACTATAGTGTCAATGGAAGCCACTTCTCTTCCGTTCAATAAAAATTCTGCCTTATGCATATTAAGGGTGAGACTAATAAATAAGTCGAGCCCATCGAAGCTAAAGGACTGGTCGTGAACTTGAAGCTCCTTTTCAAGCTTTTGATTTATGCGCGCGATGGCCGTTAATTCTCGGTAGTCATTGGGCGAATTACTTAATTTCCCTAAATTGCGTAAAAAGCGCAATTGCACGCGATAATTTTCCTCTTCGTTATCAAAATTTAGGCGAAATACTTGCAAACCAACAATAGGTCCACTTCTGATTAGATCAACTCCAATATCTTCCTGAGTTACTAAAACCTTGCGCGACTCACTTAGCTCTTTATAGGTGAATTCTCTCCAGGATCCAGTTTGATCGCGATAATGAATCTTGGCGAGTTGAGGCCCCTTTGAATAGTCGCGATTTTTAAAAAAACCACCGCAAATAATGGCATTAATATTGATAAATTTGGCGTGTAAGGAAACTTTTGTGAGCCCGATCCAATCGTAAATCATTTCATCTCGTTCACCTTTTCCACAAGGTGCGAGCTGGCGTTCACCATGAGTTTTTGCTTCAAGGACCTGGCCAAACAACATGAAAAGCACCGCAAAACTTAGTAAAACCCTTACTAGCATAGACAACTCTCCCAAAATAAATTTGACTGGCAAATTATTACAGCAAATAAGTTGTTAAATGCAAAGGTTGGAAATTAAACTGAGCTCTGCTAGGACGCTTCCTTTTTCTTATCCCGAGAGAAATACTTAAGTTCAAAGGTCGGGCTTTCTTTTAACTTGGTTCTTCGCTTGTTGTATTCAATAGTTGTATTCACTGAGGCATGACCAACGTCTTGGCTTACTCGCAGAAGATCTAATCCTGCTTCAAGCGAGGAACCGATATAGGTGGCGCGCGCTGAATGGGCCGAGATTCGATGAGTAAGGCCTGCCAACTTGGCATATTTCTTTACGATATAATTCAATGATTTTGGATTGAGAGGACGGCAGATATTATTATCTAAAGGATTCTTGGTCGGTTGAAAAATCCAATCTTCAGGATGAACTTCGCGATCTTCGCTGGCCATCCAATTTAAATAATCGTTGAGCACCTCGGCGGCTTTTGGGTTTATGGCCTTTGTTAGAAATTTACCACCTTTGGCCTTGACGGTAATGGTGAAAATTTCATCCATTTTTTTAAAATCTTTGCGCTTTAAATTAATTAATTCAGAACGCCGAATGCCGGTAGAAAAAAGTAGATAAATGATGGCCTTGTGGAGCAAGAGAGATTTTTCTTCTCCATGGTTTCCATGCTCCGCAGACTCAAAAACTAAGAGCAATTCTTCCACCTGTTCATCGCTTAAGTCCTCTGTTGGACGCACCACTTCTTGCCGCGGACGGCGAAGGGAACTAGCAGGGTTACTTTCCATTAAACTTTTTTCAACTAAGAAATCAAAAAAAGAGGAAAGTGCAGAAAATTTTCGACAGATGGATTTTGGTGCCAGATTACTTTCTTCCAAATACTTGCGATAAAAGACCAAATCCCCCACATTAGTTTTTTGTACCCCTGCATGTAAATTAGGCAATTCTTTAAGCCACTCCACGAATTGGCGGATATCTCGTCGATAATTTTCCCTGGTATGGGGACTTCTAAAGTTTGCAAAGAATTCAAACTCTAATTGTTGGTACTTATCCCGTGCCTGCTGCTTTTGATCGATAAGATTGGAATTTGTATTTCGACCTCTCAACTCGAGGTCGGTAGTGGACTTGTCTTTTTTATTTACAGATTTACCCACCGATGACAACTCCATTAAAGAAATAATTGAAGCCTTCTTAGCTTCAATTCATTATCTCTCAGGAGAATTTTAGTGCCTACAAGGCATCCCTTTCCGGCCCTGCAAGCAAGATTAAAATAGTTGAGGGTATTTGTTTTTTAAGAATTTAATAAACATCTGCTTGGAGGCGCCAGAGATTCTTTGGCCTGCCATGGGTTTTCTGTGATGAAAACCAGCGTTGGCGAAAACATTTTCACCATCGATTTGATCAGCGACAAACATATCAATTCTTTTGGAACCAATTCCGCGAAAGGCACCGCCAGTATCGCGAACCAAAAAATAACCTGAATGAATCGTACCATCTGGCAGTAATATTCCACGCGCTGCTTGGATAAAAAGTACATCTCCGGGTCTGTAAAAACTTAAATCAGCGGCCAAAGTATGAAAGGGAAGGAGGCATAGACCTTCGACGCCTTCTCCAAAAATACAACGTTCCATAATTTTAAAACGATCAGGTCCGGCCCAATTGATGGTTAAGGGGCCCTGACCACGGTCCTTTAAAACTCCACTTCCTTCCATTTTTAGAACTTGGTAAAAGCGCGTGCATACAGTGGCCAACACTTTTCCCTCGGGAGTTTTAACATCCGACAACTCAGTGCCGTTATATTCAACTTGGCGGTAGCGGCCGACACAGGAAACTTTTTCTTCAAAAGCAAGATAGTAGGTTGTTGGAAGCAAATCAGGAAGAACTTCTTGATCCTCTGTAGTCGGTAGGGGAATTAAACCCTGCTGGTCGAGACCTAGTCCTTCGCCTTCATTTTCACCTTCTAGAGCGCTTAGTTTGGACGTCCCACTAGAGAGCACCAGTAAAAAGCTCAAGAAAACTAACAATTTCGCAGAGTTGATCTTCATGTTTCCCCCGTAAAAATGTCACCCTAAAATGGCCAATCTATTTTGTAAAGTAAGTCCCTCTCAAATTCGTATTGAAGGTGCTCCCAGCTCTTATGAAAGGTTTGAAAATAAGCTAGGGCCATAAAATTCCGATAGGTAGATACCATGAGGAATTAATGGGCCGATATCAAATGACGACAGGAACGATTGTCCTGGTCGTCACCATTTGTGTTATTTTTGGACTAGGGATTCTAGTGGGCAACCGCTATTTTAAAGCACCCGAAAGTGATGCCCTATCAGCATTAGAGGGCCTGCATGAATCAAATCCTGCCAGTAAATTAATCGCTCCTAAAGGTTCATTGAGTGAGTTCATATCCAGTCTAGAAAAATTGGACAGTGTGGAAAGTGAAAATTGGAAAAAGAGATTTTCCATAAATCTAGATAAGAATCCTGAAATTAAGCTATTTCAAAAATCAATCGTTTGGCAATTTAGATTGGCGGAAGGTAAAAATGAACTAAGCGGAGAGATGCAAGATCCTGAGGCCAAGCAAAAACGCCTTTATGAAGAAAATATTATTCATCCTGAATGGGCCTTAGTGGCTTCTTTAGGTCTCCTTTCAAATTCTGTGGCCGAAGATTCTCAAGATATTTTAGCCTTCAAATATTTTATTCTCCGACACGCCAAGGTCATGCTTAAAGAATGCAATAAAAAATATAATCAAGAAGAAGCAGGTCAGTTAAATCCAATACAGGAACAATGCCACAATACGGGAATTTCATTGGCCAAAACATTTTTGCAGGCAAAGCCAATTCAGGATAATTTAGGAACTAATCAAAAAAATTTAGAAACTTTGCCACCGGAAGAAAGAGAGCGCAGAATGATTGCCATGCAAGATGCGGCCGACCACAACTTGCAATATCGCTTTCCCTCATTAGCCTTATCCCTTATTCTAGATGTAGTCGATAAAGAAAAAGGTTGGGAAATAACTGAACAGGCCATTACGCACCAGGGACACCCATGGATTAAAAATTCTCTCGCGTCCCAATTTATCGCTAAGTATCCTGAGGAAAAGGACGCGCTAAGAGAAAGTTTAATGAAGTGGAGTACTGGCCAATTAAAATGATTTTAGGAATCGGGTCATGAATAAAAAAGTTTGGATACTACTGTGTGTATTAACAATTTTTACTTTTGTTGGAATGTACTATTATTTCAATAAGGGTCTTGTTACTGAAGTCACCGAGGACTCAACGGATGTGACTATTAATGAAAAACCACAGAGGGAGCAAAAAGGAACCGAAACAAATAATAACCCTACAACCCTGCCTAATCAGGATGCCGTCCTAAGAGAAGTCCCGCCTGGTCAAAAACCTTATCCTGAAATGCCTTTGGCCGAAGCCCATCTGAAGGAAGTTGAAGTAAATTGGAAATCAATGCTCGACAATAAACAGTTTCGCGATAAATTTATACGCATTGCCCCTGCATTTCCTGTTGGACCGAATGCTACCAAATTATTGGTGTATACAACTCTCCAAACGATGCAATTGAATAATGATACCTCATCACTACAAAATGACCTCGTCAGCAATTCTGAAGAAGTTTACAACATTTCAGCTCACGCACTCCAAAAGCTAGGAGAAGAAAATCACCAAGAGAAATTAATTATTATTAATCTCATCGAAGATTTAAAAATAAATGACGAAGAAAAAATGGAACTTTGGCTAGGAGAATTAAAAAAGCCCGAGGAAAAGCAGGGCAGTCAAAAATTACAAACAATCTTTGACTTGGCATCCAAAATCCACCAAGACAATCCAAATCATCTCGCCATGTTTAGCTTAAACGCCCTTGATTTTTACGATGAGGATGAAGGCATGAGACAGAAGCTTTTATCAGCGCTAAAGGGACGAAACAAAAATGCCTACACAATAGTTGAAAAGGAATTGGCAACAAGAAAAAGCCTTGCGGAAACCAAAGGTACCAGCAATAGCAACCAAGTAGACAAGGATGTGGAAACCAAATGAAATCTTTGGCCAGCAAATTTACCATTTTTGCAACACTGATGGTCCTCATTGGTTCGCTCACCGTCATTGCAGTTCTTTTTAATGGGGAAGAACAAAATCTTGTTCGCGAAAAATTCAGCAATGCCTCTAGAGTTGGAAATAATCTAATCCCCCAATTCAACAGCGCTTTAGATCGTTTTATCAAAGACACTTACTATATTTCTGAGCTACCACAACTAAAACAAATTTTGGCCCCTGATGCTCAATTCATGGCAAAAAACGTCACTGGGCAAATCGAATTTATAAAACATATTCTGCAAATCAAACCTCAATTCATCTCCATTGAAATCATGAACATAAAACACAGAATCATTGAATTGAGTTCCAAAGGTCATAGTAGGGGAGAAGTCGAGGAAACAGATGCTGAAGCGATTGGATTAGTTCCGGAAGGAAAAGTTAGCAACATTAGAAAAAGCCGACAAGTTGTTCTCGCAGAAACAAATGAAGGACAATCAGACCCCAATCTAAAATTTACCGAATATACGGAATCGCGAATTTATTTAAGCGACATTAAATTATTTCGACAAAATAATAAAATAAGCGGAAAAAGACTTCCCATTTTTGAATCAGTAACTCCTATTTATGCTAATGATGATGATAAAAACTTAGTCATCGGTCTGTTGAGAATTACTTATAATCTTAAATATATCTTTGATACAATTAGTAGCGACATTAAGTCTCAGGGGATTGACATATTTGTCACCAATAAAAATGGTGAATATTTAATTCATCCAGATTCCAATAAAACATTTGCCTTTGAATATGGAAAATCATCACGCATGCAAGATGAGTTTGTTTTGGCCACAGAATTTTTTAACAACCAAGAGCAAACCAAAACTATTGACCCAAAACTAAAGGAAGAAGTGGAAAGCGTCATCTATCTCATCAGAACACCTTATGGTGAGAAAAAGGAGCATGAGATTGTTTTTGGGGTTAAACAAAATTTCCAACAATCGATGTCAGCTTTTAGAGAGATTAGAACTCGCAGCCTCTTGATCGCTTCACTTCTGCTTCTCATAGTCATGGCGATTACCTGGTTATTATCAAAAACTATTACAAAAAATCTCAATGCTATTCGACATGCGGCTGATCTTTACGCAAGCGGTAAAGCTGATTTTAACTTATTAATTAATTCAAAAGATGAAATCGGCCTATTGTCGAAAACATTCCTGCAAATGGTTCACCAAATCAATGAACGCACGAAACGTTTGGTGAAAAGTGAGGAATTAAGCCGCTTGGCCAAAGAAACTGCCATCTCGGCCAACCAGGCGAAAACCAACCTTTTAAGTGATCTGCAAAAACAAAAGTATGAATTAGAAAATTTGGCCAAAGAAAAAGATGATTTATTAGCGGTCGTAAGCCACGACCTTAAAAATCCTTTGGCGATGATCGATGCATCACTGCAACTTCTAATTGAAGACAAAGGGGAATTGCCTAAGAGTGAGGGCAAAGACTTATTAGGTCGCTCTCAAAGGTCCGCAAGGTATGCCTTGGGTCTCATCACTGACTTGCTTGATTTGGCCCGACTTGAAGGTGGTATTAAACTTAATTTAGAATCATTCAAGCTAGTTAAATTAGTCAGTGAATCGACCAATGGCCTAATTTTTAAAGCGCAAGAAAAAGATATCACGCTAGTTACAAATATCGACCCCAATCTGGCAATTTTCGCAGACTATGCTCGTGTTTTACAGGTCATAAATAATTTAATATCAAATTCACTAAAGTTCACCCCCAAGGGTGGCAAGGTTTCTATTGAGACAAAAATTGTTAATGCCTTTTCGAGCAACCTTGAGTCTTTAAGCGAGGAATCTGTCTCCAATGCCGACCAATCAATGGTCAGAATTACCGTTACTGACACTGGAATTGGAATACCAAAATCAATGCTTTCAAAAATCTTTGAGAAATATCAACAGGCCAGACAAAGGGATCGAGAAATTGGAACCGGCCTTGGTCTAACTATTTGTAAAAATATTTGCGAGCTGCACGGTGGAAATATTACAGTGGAAAGTAAAGAAGGGCTGGGATCCACTTTCATCGTTTCGCTGCCTTATACCCCAGGACAAGAATCTGAAGATACGATGCCTATTGCGGATGAAAATGCCCCAACTATATTAATTGTTGATGATAGCCCTGATGCGATTCTCTACATAGAATCAAAGCTTCGAAAATTTGGTCACAAAATTATTCATGCAAAAAATGGCCTTGAAGCCGTCGATATTTGCAAAAAGAAACTGCCAAATTTGGTGTTGCTCGATCTCGATATGCCTGTGATGGACGGCTTTGAAACTCTCAATAAATTGCGACTGCGATTTAATGAGCGGGCCCTTCCTATTATTATTCATTCTAATAAAATAACCCCGGCAAATATTGAAAAATTTCAGGCCAAGGCCAACGATTACATCCAAAAACCTGCCCCTTTAAATCTTCTTTTGTCAAAAATTCAACAACATTCTACGGGAATGACCGGTAAAAATACCTCTGGCATTCATCCAAGTATCCAAAATAGTGTTAAAAGCAATAATGCTGATTTAACCAAAACAATCACCATCAAAGCACCCGAAACATCCAATAAACAAGTCATTTTGATTGATGACTCAGAAGATATGGCGCAACTTTTTAAACTCTTTTTGAATGGCTCCCAAGTGGATTTAAATTGTTTTAGCGATGTTAATACTTCGCTAAGTTTTCTAAAACAATTTACCAAGTCGGTAGATGTCATTTTTCTTGATTATAATCTTGTCGATGGCATGACGGGTTTGGACCTGGCACAAAAAATTCGCCAAATGCATAAAGACGGTGAACTCAAACATCAAAGCAAAGCACCGGCATTAGTTTTATTAACTGCGCAAGATATGGCCTCAATAGAACAAAAGATTGGCACCGATGTCATTGATCATTTCCAGTCAAAAGAGATATCCAGGGAAGTCATTCTCGGAATTATTAAGAAATTTACTCAATTAAAAAAATAGGTCTTTCCAGAGTCTGACGGGCTCTGCCCCATAATCGACATTATGGGGCAGAGCCTATAGCATATAGAGGAACCATTTTTCGGAGTCTTCTATGACTGAATCATCCAATTATCGCAATTTGAATGGCATCCATATTTTACGTTTAACCGGAAATTATCGCGAACGCGCTAAACAACATGGCATCCTTTTAAGAGACCAAATTAAAAATGGCCCCTTGGTACCCTTGGCGAAAAAAAATGAATGGCTCATCCGCCGCGCTGGCGGCCCCTTTGATTTTAAACCACTGCAAGATTTAGTTGTTTGGATGTATCACAACTGGGTTGTCAGAAAACTTGAAAAGGCCCTACCTAATCGGCAACATCATATTATGGCCGAATTATCCAAGGAATCAGGGCTTTCCTACCAAACGGTTTTGCGTGCCATGTTTCAGGCCGATGGTCTCATGCTTTTGTCGCGAATATCTATGTTTAAGCATCTTTTTAAAAATTTTCCGGCCAGCGAATTGCCAGGCTGTTCAAGTTCTGTCGTTCATGGCGCTCTTACCGCCAACGGAAAAATGTTAGTTTCAAGAAATCAGGATTACCCTGTGGTTGGGCCTTGGGAACAAAATACGACTGTGGCTTATCATTATCCTGAAGAACAAGATGAAATCCCCCATGTCACCGTCGCCAGTGCTGGCCTTCACACATCTGGCCTAACGGCCATGAATCGCGAAGGAATCACGGTCGCGGCCCACGCGCATTTTGGAAAAGAAGTTAGCTTTAACGGTCTACCCATCTTTGTGGTTGGAGATCTCATTGCCTCAAAGGCCAAAACTTTAGGCCAAGCCGTTGATTTGGCCCGCAAGGCCCCGCGCAATGCCAACTGGACGCTTGTCATTTCTTCCGCCAAAGAAAAAAATGCCATGGCCCTTGAAATGACGCCCTATAAATTAGAGCCACGCTATTTGCACGATGGCTTCCTCACCCACACTAATTTTTTCCATGGCAAATTGCATGAAAGTGAGGCCCTCATCTGTGGTGGTAGACACCATGACGACCACGCTCGTTTATGCCGCATGAAACAAGTTATTTTGAAAAATAAAGGCGCGATTACGCCGCAAATATTAGGTCAAATGCTTGGCGACCATACTGATCCCTGGACGGGCGAGGAACGCGTCGTCGGCAACACCATCAGCGTTATGTCGACCATTAAATCGGTGGTTTTTTCGCCGGAAGATCAAGAATTTTTTATCAGCGGCCGAGGCCAATCTCCCATGGGATTGGGCCCTTTTTATCAATTAAATGCCACCGACTTTTGGGAGCACCCCTTTGATAAAGCACCGGCCACTCCGGCCTTTCAAGGAAAATTACCTGCAACCCCTCACCTGCTCGAGGCCATTGGTCGCTACCGCGAAGCCTATCGCTGCTGGCACATGGATAGTCACCGCGCCGATTACAAGGAAAAAACCTTATCTCATTTAGAAGCGGCCTACATGTTAGCGCCCAATGATCCTCACGTGGCCTTACAGACGGGATTTGTGGCCATGAAGTGTCGGCATTTTGCTAAGGCGGCCACCTATTTAGAAAAAACCATGGCGATGAAATTGGCACCTTATCTGGCCGAGGTCCGCGACTTATTTTTGGCACGCGCCTATGATAATTTGAATCATCGCGATAAAGCGCTTAATCTCTATAAAAAATTGATATCGCACCAAGACCCAAGAATTCATAAGCAGGCCAAAAAAGGTCTAAATAAACCCTTTGCAGGCAATCAGGTTGCCAAATTGATGCTAGACATGCAATTTGTAGATCCGATCGCGTATTAATTTATCAACAAGGTTTATCGCTTGAATAAAAAAGTACTCATCTGCGCCATCGCCGGCGGTTCATGCTCAGGAAAAACCACTTTCGCCAATAAACTTTGGCAAACTCTTGGACCAGAAATTTCTGACCTCCTCTATCAAGATAATTATTATATCGATCAAAGTCACCGCTTTGATCGCGATGGCGGACAAGTTAATTTTGATCACCCTGACTCCATCGACTTTCAATTACTAGGAAAACATTTAGCAAAAATTCAAAACTTAGAACCGATTGAGGTACCCATATACGACTTCAAAGACCATAAGCGATTGGATTCCTCTCTCACCTTATTACCAAAGAAAGTTGTTATTCTCGATGGAACCCTCATCCTTCACTCTCCACACCTAGCACCCTACCTTGATATTAAGGTATTTTTAGAAGCGCCAGAGGCACTCCGTTTTGAACGACGTCTCAAGCGCGATGTAGAAGAAAGAGGCCGCACACCAAAAGGAGTACACGAGCAATTTCATCGGCAAGTCGCCCCCATGCACAATGAATATGTAGATCCAAGCAAACATTCGGCCCATTTTGTCGCCAATCCCGGAAATTTCTCGCAGATCTTTGAGCTATTTTTACAAGAAACGCGGGAAAAAATGGCAAGACACCTACCGTGCAAATAACTCATTGCGCCACAGGCAAAAAAATGCCTTGCCCACGGAAGCAATTAGAGAGAATATTAGCCATGCAATGTAAGTTATTGTAAGAAAAACAGTCGGAAATATTATCGAGGAAAAAATCATGCATCCAATGCTTAAAACTCTTGGTCTTAAAACAGAAGGCAAAGTCGTTACTTTCAATGCCACTCCAGCATTTTATATTGAACAAACTTTAAAAAATAATTTAGGACATCTTTCCAAAGATGGTTCCCTTGTTGTGCAAACTGGCCGCTTTACCGGCAGGGCCGCTCAAGACAAGTACGCTGTTAAAACAGCGACGACTGAAAAAACAATCTGGTGGGAAAATAACGTTCACGCCATGACGCCTGAAGTTTTTGAAAAATTAAAAACGAAGGCCATTAGCTATTTAAACGATCAACCAACTATTCACGTCACTGAACGTTCAGTCGGTGCGGATAAAGTTCACAACTTAAGCGCCCTTCTCATCACAGCGGGCCCTTCTCACGCACTCTTTTCTCTTTATATGTTTAGAGACAAAGTTCGCGAATTTGATGCCAAACGCGACTTCACTATTCTGCATGTGCCAAACATGCCCATTAATCCTGCTGATTTTGGCACGCGTTCTGACACCATCATCGTGACCAATTTTGATACCAAAACTATTATCATCGTCGGCACTCTTTACGCCGGAGAAATTAAGAAGTCGATTTTCTCTGCCATGAATTACGTGCTTCCAGAGTCTGGATTGTTGCCTATGCACGCAGGTGCCAACAAGAGCACCCACGGCAATGACGTTTCTGTTTTCTTCGGCCTATCAGGCACTGGCAAAACAACTCTTTCAACTGATGATGGTCAGCGACTCATCGGCGATGACGAGCATGGTTTGAGCGACACTGGCGTATTTAATTTCGAAGGTGGATGTTACGCAAAAACAATTCGCTTATCACAAAAAGCAGAGCCAGGTATTTGGAAGGCCACCAACCATTTTGGCGCACTTGTTGAAAACGTTAAAATGAATCCTGAAACACGCACTATTGATTTTGATGATGCAAGTATCACCGAGAATGGTCGTTCCAGTTACCCACTTTCCTTTATTGAAGAGCGGGAGCATTCTGGACGGGCCGGTGTTCCTAACAATATGTTCTTTTTAAGTGCCGACGCTTTTGGCGTACTTCCGCCTGTCGCCAAACTGACAAAAGAACAAGCGATGTTTTATTTTGTTCTAGGTTACACCGCTAAAGTTGCAGGAACAGAAGTCGGAGTTAAAGAACCAAGTGCTACTTTCTCACCTTGTTTTGGCGCACCTTTTATGATGAGAAGGCCTGAAGTATATGCCGAACTTCTAGGCAAATACCTCGATAAACACAAAATTGATGTTTGGTTGATTAATACTGGCTGGACGAAAGGCCCTTACGGTGTGGGTGAACGCTTCCCTATTATGGTAACCCGCGAAGTTATTCGCTCGGTACAGGCCGGCAAACTAAAAGGTGCTCCAACGGAACGCGAGCCTTACTTAGGCCTCGAAATTCCTGCCAAACTTGGCACTATTAGTAAGGAAATTCTATTCCCTGAATTAAGTTGGAAAGACCCAAAAGCTTACGCGACAAAGGCCAAAGACTTGGCCCAATCTTTCCATAAGCATATGATCAAGTTCCCTGAATTCTACGCCAAATACAAGTCGGCTTGCCCACTTTAATCTTGGTTTAAATTTTTCTAATTAAGAATGCCTTTGGATAACACCAAGGGCATTTTTTTTCATCATGGCACCGGCCGTGAGAATTCCGCTCATGGCGCTTGAACCAATACCAACAGTCACAATATCCTGACCTGTCATGTAGAAATTTTTAATGGGTGTTGTAGGTGCGATCCAATCGGCCATAAACCTCTCGGGCACATGATCGAGCCCGTATATTTCACCCTTTTTATATTGGCAAAAATGTTTGGTTGAAAGCGGAGTGGAGAGTTCAAAATAATCGACTTGTCCCTTTGTTTTGGGCGCATGCTTGTAAAGCTGTTCCAGTAATTTTTGCGACAACATGGCCTTAAATTTGTCGTAGTCTTCACCGCGTTTATGCCAATCAGTACTTTCCCACTTTTGAAACCACTCGTAAGGTGCAAAAGTAATCATCTCTACCGTTGTGTGTTCAGGATTGGCCGCGCGCCAATGAGGATCTTTGGCACCAGGAAAAGAAATATAAGTTAAAGGCAAGGGTCTGTCTGGGCCCTGGCAGAATTCTTCTAACGCCTTATCGTAATCGTTATGAGGGTAAATCCAATAATTGGCCTTTGGGAGTTCGAGGTCTGTGGCATTTCCTTTCAGACCCACGTAGAGGCAAAGGTGTCCCATACTTGGCGGCAATTCTGTCGATTGATTTTTCAAGACCTGGGACACTGGCAATTCTTCTGGCAGTAAGTCCATATAGGTTTTATGAATCCCTGCGGAACTCACAATTTGTGGTGCGAATAATTGGTCGCCATTCTCCAGTAGAACACCGACGGCGGTATTATTCTTAATAATAATCTTTTCGACTCCTGCGTGAGTCAATACAAGTCCGCCATGGCCTTCGATAACAGGAATAATGGTGTTCGCGAAATTGACGGCCCCACCTACCGGATAATTTCCTCCCGCAAAGAAGTGTTTACTCACCAGCGCCTGAACCACAAAGCTGGCCTTGGCCGGTGGAACGCCGTGATCACCGTACTGAGCACACAAAACCGCCAGAAGTTCTTTGTTCTGGGTTAAGCCGTTCAACACCTCGAGGGTGGTTTTTTTAGCATAATGCCTGAAGGTACGACCGAGAAATGGTCGGGTCAAACGCCGCAAAATTGGTGGCAGAGATTTATTTAAATAGTACCAGGTCGTGGCGCGATTAATTTTAAAGCATAGATCCACATAGCGATCGATCGCCTTTCGATCTTCACTCGTTGTAAAAGAGCGATAAAGTTCTTGCTTAAAATTATCCACGCCAGCGCAAAATTTATAATGGCGATCACCGATAAAAACATGATCATAGACATTATCAAGAGGTGCCCATTTTAAATTATTATTCGAGACGTAATTAAATAGTTTTTGAAAACTACTACCTTCGCGATGGACTTCGCCCACATAATGAACACCAACATCCCAAACATAATGTTTTCTTTTGAACATATGGGTAAAACCACCAGCGGTGTAATGTTTTTCGAGGAGTAAAACTTTTTTCCCTTGCTTTGAAAGGAAGCTTCCGAGTGTGAGTGCTGACAATCCGCTGCCAACAATAATGCAATCAAATTTCTTCCCTTCAACCAGGGACTTTTGATAACGGGTTCCCGTGATAACTTTACTCATCCTCTTTCCTTGAACAATTGTTTAGTTTTGTCTATTGTATACGAGAAGTCCCAATTAATCTAACCTTTACACTAAACCAATAATACAAGGGTGCTCATGCTACTCATCATGACGATCGTTGCAGGTCTTTTTCTTGCTTATTCCAACGGAGCGAATGATAACTTTAATGGATCACGGGCAGGGACTCACGGCTAACTTCATTACAGCCATGATTGTAATTGGGGCATCGCTTTTAGGGCCACCAGTTTCCACCACTCATGTTTCTTGTGGCGCTCTCTTCGGTATCGGTATTAAAACCAAACAGGCCAATATCAAAGTTATTTTAAGTATTCTTACTGCTTGGGTTACGACTCTGCCCACAGGGTCACTGCTGGCGGCAATGTTTTACTTTTTCTTAAAAATGCTTCTCGCCTAAAGTGCTGTTCTTAACAACTTTTCCATTTGAGTGGTGGTGAATAAATCGGTTTTGCCACGAGCATCCACCTTACAAAAAGAATCCTTATCATTTTGGTTTGCGATGGTGGCCTTAAGTTGTTCAAGAGTGAGACTCGGTTGCTTTTTCAACAATTTTTGATGTAATTCCTTAAGTGGAGGTTGGGCCAAATCACCCTCAGTTTCTTTGGTAGTGCTGGCCAAAATAACAGCGTATGCGGCACCTAATTTTTTAAGTTTGGCCTTTTTTAATTTGTTTCGAATATAAAGCGGTAGTCCCACTACAGAGCTGACCAAACCAAATTGCGGACCCACAAGAACACCAACAGGACCGATTAATAGAATGCCCATCACTCCGAAAAAGAGTGTCACACCACCAGCGGTTCCACCTGTAATGGCCCATGCCCATTTTTTACTTTTATCAAGCTTTTCAACACGAGTTGCAATTTCCTTTTGGTAGCTTGGCCGGCAATCTGCCAACGCCACGCTCACGAGACTGAAACTTAGAGTCATAACCAATAAAATTCTTAAGATGGACTTCATACATTTCTACCCTGGTAACAAAATTAGACCCCGTCGTAGCACCAAATTATGCTCTTGCAGACCCATCAATTTATACCTTGTAATAAATTCCCTACGCATAAGCTTTCCTTGGCATGAGATAGGGTTTTGCTTAGGTTAGGCCAATTCTCTAAGGAGTCGTCTATGCCTCAAACACTTTATAAGGTTCAAACCATTTTTCTGGCCGCGCTTTTGATAATCATGGCCATGCCGAATGTAGGCCAGGCTTCCCTTTTAAAAAAGGAATCTAGCGACGAAAAATTTTGGCAAAAAGTAGATAAAGATTTAAATAAGCAGGCCAAGGCGGTTAAAAAACTGGCCTCTAAGAAAAATGATTCCGAAGTCTTTTTGGGTAGTCTCAATTTAACTGAGCAAAATAAATTGGCGGAAAAATATAATGTCGTGGCCACCCAATCTATAATCGACATTAGAACGAAAGAAGAATTGCTCTTTTACGCGAGTGATGAATATCAATTGGCCTTTAAGCAATCGATCAAGCAACGGGCGCAAGACTACGATTCATTTCAGGCCTACCAAGAAACCACCTATGAAGGAAAATCCTATAAAGCTTGTCGTGCAAAACGGCGACTGCTCACTGCAGGTGCCGTTGGATTTGGGGTTCTGGCAGTGGCCGGAGGTATCGTCACAGGAATGCTCGTCAGTAATTTAATTGCCGGCACGGCGATTACACTCAGACCAGTTGCCATTGCCTTTTTGGCCATGTTCGGTATTGGAACTCCAGGCACAGTGTTAAGCGGTGTGGGCCTTGGCAAAACTAAATGTGCCACGGCCCAACGCTAGATTCAATACTAGATTCAATGCTAGATCCCTTTTCAGAAAGTCACTTGCTGCCCATCCCATTTTGCCTTCACTGTTCCCTCAGGCAATTTGCCTGCTAATAACAAGTGAGAAAGAGGCCTTGCCACCATTTTTTGAAAGGCCGCTTGCAGAGGTCTGGCCCCAAACGCTTCATCGAATCCACGCAGTAACAATTCCTTTTCTACCTCAGGTGTTAATTCGATTTTAAGCTTTTTAGTTACCAATCGCTCATTTAACATCGCCAATTGCTTATCAATAAGCTTTTTGTGCGTTTCAGTTCCCAAGGACTTGTAGTCTAAAATGGCATCCAAACGCCCAAGCACCTCAGGTTTAAAATCTCGCCGATGATCTTTCGAGTTACTGGTTAAAAAGATGATGGTGTTTTTAAAATTGATGGTGCGACCTTTATTGTCGGTTAAGCGACCATCGTCCAAAATTTGCAGTAAAATATCTGCGAAATCTTCATGCGCCTTTTCTACTTCATCAAATAAAATGACCGCGTAGGAATTGCGCCTTACCGCTTCGGTTAGAATTCCACCTTCATCATATCCAACATAACCAGCAGGAGCGCCAATGAGCTTGGCCACTGAGTGCTTTTCAGAATATTCTGAGAGGTCAATTCTGATCATTTTCTTTTCATCGTTAAATAAAAATTTTGCTACTGACTTTGCCGTTTCAGTTTTACCGACGCCAGAGGGGCCAAGTAATAAAAACGAGCCCAGTGGTCGATTTTCATTCGACAATCCGGCATGGGAGGCCATCAAAGTTCCTGCGACTTCGTGTAACACAGGATCTTGGCCTAATACTCTGGCCTTTAAGTAACCTTCTAATTCAAGGATTCGGTCCTGCTCCGATTTCAGTATTTTATCGAGAGGGATTCCTGTTTGTTTCGAAATAACCGAACCTATTTCCTTTCGCCCTAGTACCCAATCATGGTTAAAACTCTCCAGCTGTTTTTGCACTTCTGGAATCATGCCATACTTTATTTTTGAAGCTTCGTCGTAGCGGCCCAAGCGTTCTGCCTGCTCGTATTCAAAGCGCAAGCGATCTAATTGGTTTTGAAGTTCGGAGACTTTTTTAACGGAGAGAACCTCATTGCTCCAGCGCTTTTTCTCCTCTTCAAATTTAGTTTTAAGTTGTTCCACTTCCTTGATAATTTCCTTATTATCCGGCTCAACTTTTGAACGCACCAACTTGGAGCGAATGGATCCTTCCATTTCAACTAAATGTTGAGGCATGGCCTCCGCTGACAATTTCATGGCCGAAGCGGCCTCATCAATAAGATCGATGGCCTTATCAGGTAAATACTTGTCAGTAATATATTGCTCAGACAATTGCACCGCCGACACGATGGCCTCATCAGAGATCTTTATTCCGTGATGGGCCTCAAATTTTTCTTTAACACCCATTAAGATTTCAATGGCGTCGTGTTGCCCTGGCTCTTTAACTGGCACACTTCTAAAGCGTCTGGCCAAGGCAGAATCACCTAAAATATATTTTTGATATTCGTCTTCAGTCGTTGCGCCAATACAATGAAGTTCCCCGCGTGCCAGAGCAGGTTTGAGTAAGTTGGCGGCATCCATGGCCCCATCTGTCCGACCTGCGCCTACGAGTTGGTGAATCTCATCAATGAACAAAATCGCCTGGCCTTGTTTTTCCTTGATGTATTTAAGCAAGGCCTGCATGCGCTCTTCAAATTCTCCGCGAAATTTAGTGCCCGCCATGAGTGCGCCTAAATCCAACGAATAAACTTCCTTACCTTGTAAGACGTCGGGAACTTGTTGCTTATGTATGGCGAGAGCAAGGCCTTCTACTATGGCCGTTTTCCCAACACCGGCCGGACCAACCAGCACTGGATTATTTTTACCACGGCGACCAAGAATCTCCATTACCATGCGGATTTCTTTGTCTCGCCCAATGACAGGATCTAGTTTACCTTTTTGCGCCAGTTCTCCTAGATTCACAAGAAATGAAGGCGCTTCTTGCTCCTCTTCTTTTTGTGCTTCGGAGAGTTTGTTGTAATCTATTTTTAAATCAGGAAAAATTTTAGGTAGGTACTTAAGCAAATCTCGTTCTTCCAATTCTTGCCTTCCCGACTGCACCACATCGCTATTGGCATAAGTAAGCCACTCGGAAAGCTGGGCCGACGGGCGCAACTGATCGAGCGGAATGGCCTTACTCGCAGTGGCCAATTTTTGCACGCCACTCTCGATTTCCTTCTTATATTCTTTAAAGGCCTTGGACACAAAAGTCTTGGGGTTGGCCACTAATCCATAAAGAAGGTGCCAAGCTGAAAGCTCAGTATTTTTTCTCTTTAAGGCCTCTGTATTTGCCAGATCAAGTGATCCGCGGACGATATCGTTTATGTCCATCATAGTGGCCCCCTTCTACCCTTAGTTATTATTGGTGTGCTCCTTCACTCTATTCTTAAGATGAGTGCAAAAATTGGCCCGTCAAGAGACCTTTCAAATTTCCTGATTAATGCCACCTTTAAATGTTGGCAGGCTGGCCCAATGAAGGGCATTTATAAGACTCGTCTTGGCCTAAAATCCATCATTAAATTAAGGACTTGGCCTCTCCCCTTTTTGTCCTAGGTCAGCACTAAAGTATCCCCTATAATGGGGAATGTTTTGCCCTCTGGGTACGGGCATTTAATAAGTTAGCAGTTCGCTTACAATAAAATTAATCTATAACCGTGAGGTCGTGTATGACCAAACAATTTGATTATCGCTTTAATCCGAGACCCGTCTCAGTTGATTGGTCGCCTCAATTTCAAGAAGAAGTTGGAAAGGATTTTGAAAAGTATTCGGTGAAAAATAAAATTCTGGTTGCAGAATCAGGGCCCGAAGCCTTGCGCCGACTGCAAAAAATCTTAGGCCAATTTGAAATAGTCTCCGTACCTACTGTGGCTCCCGGTGCGCTCAAACGAGAACTACTTCATCACCCAGACTGCGCTCTTCTAATGGTGCAAAAAAACCTCGTCATTTTCCACCGCGATGAAATCGTAGGAACCATGGAACTGCTGGTAAAACTGGGCATTCCAGTGATGTTTCATGAAAAGTTCGATCTCTATAACCCCGACAAGTTGCTGGAAAGGGTTGTTCATTCAATGGGTCTTTGGGCGGCTTAAGGCCTTTAATTCACTCGTCCAATGCTGATCCTTTCCTTTTTTCCTAATGCCATTTGGGGCCTGACCTTTATCGCGAAATGGGCTAATTCTCCTCCATTATCTTTTGGAAGGAGATTTCCATGGCATCTTTAAAACGAGCGCTTTTCCTCTCCACTTTAGCAGTACTTTCTCTTAATTCTGCTTTGGCCGGACGTGGCCATGAGTTGGATGATAAACAATTTCCTGAAGACAATTTTGTTTATCGCCCCATGCAAGATGTCGGCATGACCAAATACCAGGCCACATCCATTCACGGAACTAAGAAACTTTCTCTGACCTATGATGATGGACCACACCTCGAAAGAACGCCAAAAATTTTGGATCTCTTAAAAGAATTTAATATTAAGGCCACATTTTTTGTTCTGACATCAACAGTAAATGAAAAGAATCGCTTTATTATCGATAGAATCGTGAATGAAGGTCACATGTTGGCCAGCCACGATCACGATCACGATGACAACAACGGTGAAACAGAGCAGACTTATAGGAGCGAATTGGCCAGCACGGTAAAGGCCACAAAAACATTTTTGGATGATTTGGGAGTTCACCAAATAGAAATGTATTACCGCTTTCCCTATGGTGCTTACGGCAAAAATAAAACTTACCACCACCTCAATATTATGAAAGAAGTAAGCCAAGAATTATTCGGCGATAATTGTATTAACTTTGCTTTCTGGGATATTGATTCAAGCGACTGGCTGCCAGTTATTACACCTGAAGAAGTGGCCCAAAATATTCGTGCCCATATGGAAGGAGGCAAGGCCTACACATTTAAGGCACAAGTGGTGAATGGCCAAAGGACTTGGGTGAAGTCGCCGTATACCATCACAAAACCACCGAGTGGTGGGGTTATTCTTATGCATGACATTCAGGAAAAAACTCTTAAGGCTTCGCGCCTGATTTTTGAAGAGGCCAAACAAAAGGGCTGGGAATTCGTTCCTCTTAATTCAATTAAAGAGTTTGAATACGGCAATAAGGAATGTGTTCTGCTCTAAACCAAGAGTAGCGATCCTTCTCACTATTCCCCCATATTTCCCATGATCTGCCTCAATTTGGAGGATGCAACCTCATTTTAGCTAGTTAGGTGAGCAAAAATACGCTCCTCATCGCCTCTATCCTTTCGAAATTACAAGATTTAGGAAATCAATTCTCTCTGCCGAAAAGATAACCGACAATAAAGATAAAGGATTCCTTGGTGGTAAAGGAAATTTTGTTCTCCATTTTTATGATCGCCTTCATCGCCATCGTCCCCATCGATGGAAGGGCACAAACACCTCCAGGTTCTGGCCCTGGCCGGGATTTTACTTCTCGCGGAATTACCACGGCATCTTTTTTAACACGCTTGTTAGAAATACCTGAGGTGCGAACCGCCCATGAACAGTGCAAGAATGAAGGAAGTTCTACACCTCCTGCCCCTAGTTCACCTGCTGGTAGCGCCACTGCGGCAGCGACACCATCTGCCATTATGGATGGCGACCGTCAGAATGCCATTGCGGATTGTATTTGGCGCAAGATGGGTGAGCAGGGAAAACAGCAACAAATATTAGAGGCGATGAATCGTTTGGGCAGCGGCAGTGGCTCCTCCTCAAGCGAATACGAACGACTAGACCTAGGAAACGTTCAAACCAATTCTGATCGCGCCGTCATTGCCATGCGCTCCTTTTTTAAAAATCAACTTGAGCAAGCACTTTACGGTGAAGTGCGTGCCAACTCCATCCATACAGTAGATCATGCCGTGTTCATTAAAATATTTGAAACAAGGCTTAGTAAAAACCTCATAGAAAGCATCACCACGCTTTGCTATGATATTAATTTGGTCACAACCTTTAGTAGGGACAATGGTCCCTTCATCATTCAAATACCCACTTCCGATAGAGACATAGAAACTAATAGAACGGCCAATACAGCTCTTCTGGCCGATGGCAATCGCGCGGCAACGTTGTGGTCAAAATGTGCCAATTCAATCAAAGATGCTTGCTCCTATCTCGAGGCCAGCGATGGTACTTGTGGAACGAAAGTTACTCTCGCTGAAGTGCGCTCAACACCTTCACCAAGTGGCACAAGTGGATCTGCACCCACATCCACATCCACCGCCACACCTGCGACGGCGAGTGGTGCTCGCGGTGAAGCAGTTGTATTTTGCGCCAAAGATGACAACGCTCAAAGACGCTTTTGCGAAGTTGAGGCCCATATGCGCACCACAAGAACATCTCTTCTTATGGCAAAAGAACTGCGTGAGGCCTTCGATGCCAAAGCTGCAGATAGTGGTGCATTTTCCAACACAGCTTTTCGTGGAGAAGTTGTCGTTTATAATGGCGGAGGTTCTGGACAAAAATCCATAGACGAAGTCTCCACGGTTACAAGTAAAGATGTTAGCGACCATTATGGTTCGGGCGCTCAAGCTGAAGCACAACGTCTCGCCCAAGCTTGTGGTGTGGCCGCGTCCGCACCTGCTGGCGGCGCAACTGCGACTGGAGCGTCTCCACCACCAAGTTCTGCTGGAGCGAGTGCTTTTAATGAAGCGGAATGCCGCAAATATGTCATGACCCAAGAGCAAGGCCACCAGGCCGAAGCAGCGCTTTCGGAATATGCTTTAAGAAGTAAGGCCCAAGAAGAAAAAATGAAACAAAAATTGGGCAATGATCGAACAGGTGAAGAACTAACAAAATATTTGCGTGAAGCGGGTTATAGCAATGAGCGTATTGAGCAAATTAAGGCCAATCCCGTTGAGAAAGATAAAATTGTGGTCAATATTTTAAAAACTTATGAAGAAGAGCGAGAACAAGTTATAAAAAGTATGAGTGATCGTATAAAAACTCGAACTGCAGGCCAGGGTTCAGGTTCCTTCTCTCAAGAAACCGCCCAATCCACAGCACAACAATTACAAACTGAATTGGCCACAGAACCTGCTCGTTATAAACGCGTCGTCCACTTCAGCAACCTCATCACAGGCTTTCTAGGATCTACAAATAGTAGTTCAGGTGGTAATAACAATAGTGTGTCTATAGGTGGCGGCGGAATTGGCGTCGAACGCGAATTGGCCAATAGTAGTGAAGATGCAGCTTTGAATACGCGCATTCGCGCCAACATCCAGGCGCAAGGTGGAGCCATTGGTGGTAGTGGCTCTGGTGGTCAATCGACTGTTGATGTCAACACTTTAAATCGCCTGCTAATAGAACAATAGTCTTGGCCCTTTTCATTCAGCTTTCCTTGTGTAACCCTATTCCGTCCAATTAATTCATGAAGATGTCAACTTAAGTTGTCTTTTTTGAGGAGAGTAAATATGAATTACTATAGTGATAGTTCGGAATGGAAATGGCTTTTTAAAAACGCCATCCACTGGAATAAAATCATCCCTCTCTATTACCCAAACTTTCCCACTGAAGACGGACATAAAGGTCCTGAAGATATCAAACAATTCCTAGAAGATTTGCTTAACACAACCGGTGACTGGTGCGCGAATGTCATTGCTCCACGCGCTGGTAACCTTGATATTCAAGGGGCAGGCAATTTAGAAAATGGAAAAACTGTTCCAGGGGAAATCCTCACACAGTTGTATAAGGAATGTGCCGAGATGGGCGCGTTTGGACTCACTCTCCCCAAAAAATATGGAGGCATGGAAGTTCCCGTGTCTTCAGGCCTTATTATGCTTGGACAATTAGGCCGAGCTTGTATGGCAAGTTCCGTTCAATTGGCGTTCTTTAGTTCTATCGCTGAAATGATTCACCGCTTTGGCGATCATCAAGATCAAGACGAATACGTCCCGGCAATCATCAGTGGGGAGCTGAGCGGCTCCATGAATTTAACTGAGCCAGGTTGTGGTTCTGACTTGGGTAGTTTAAAAACTACAGCGACTCCCCAAACAGATGGTACCTATTTACTCAACGGCACCAAAGTGTTCATAACCAATGGTGGTGGCGGTGTAGGTTTAGTGCTGGCCCGAATTAAGGGTGCTCCTGAAGGTCTCGATGGCATTTCGATGTTCCTCGTTGATCAACGCAAATATAAAAATGGCCTCAATTTCAGAGTTACCAAGAATGAAGAAAAAATGGGCCTTCATGGTTCATTTACCTGCGAAATCGTTTATGAAAACTCTGTTGCCAAACTTGTCGGAAAAGAAAATCACGGTTTTAAATATATGCTTCATTTGATGAATGAAGCTCGTATCGCAGTGGGTATCCAGGCCTTAGGTGGAATTGAAAGCTGTCTAGCGGCCGCAAGAAAATATGCTGAAGAAAGACATGCTTTTGGTCGCCCGATTGCAGAGCTTCCTTTGCTTAAGCGCAATCTCCAAGATTATGAAACTGAACGCGATGCTTTACGCGCCATGATTGCCGATACTATTTCCCACTTTGATATTTATCAAAAATTGGATTTAAAGAAGCGCCATACAGGAGATTTAACTAAGGCAGAGGAAGAGCTTTATGAAGATGCCCTTCTTTGGACAAGAAAGCGCACCCCGCTTGTGAAATATTACGCCTGTGAAACCTTCACCCTTCTCTCTCAGCGTGCCATCCAGGTTTTAGGTGGCTATGGTTTTATGCAAGAATACGGACTAGAGAGAATTCACCGCGATTCCTTTGCTCCACTTCTTTATGAGGGCACAAGTCAAATCCAAGCATTGATGGCATTAAAAGATGTTATGAAATATGCCATTAAAGATCCAAAAACATTTTTTAGTAATATTTTCTACAAACATCCCACACTTGAATTTTTAAGTGGCAGCAACGATTGGACTTATGAATTTAAGTCCATGCATTACAAGTTTAAAAAGAAACTTCTTGGTTTGATGTTTACGACCCTTAAACCAGATACCGCGGCCGACATGTTTAATCCAAAGAGCTGGATGAAAATGGATGAAGAGAAAATCAGCGGATTGATGATCCATGCAGAGACGATTTGTCAGGCCTTGGCGTATATGGAAACACTAAGAGTTCTTGCCGAACATTCTAATATCGACAAGGCACGTGCTGATCTATTCTTCCGCTTTGCCAAGCTCATTGCTCCAAGAATGGAAGCTATTTACACCGACTGGGAAGTGCGAACGCCCCATTAGTAAGCTGAGTGATTTAAAAATATTTGGCGCAGGGTTTCGGTTGAACCATTCGAGCAAGGTATTCTTTGGACTTGGTCACTTTCAAGACCAGTGATCACGCCTGAAAGTTGCGACCCGGTAGAATAATATTTAGTATCTTCTCGAACCACCACCATTTGCCCAAAGGTTTGTGAGGACCCCTGGCCGTCTCTCTTCGCAAGCTTGCCTACAACTTTGATTTTGCCATTTTCCATGACAAAGGTAAGTTGCCTTTTACCATCGCCTTCATCATAAGTGTTGGGTGAAGATTGTCCCTTTAATAACACATTACAAAGTGGTGCCATCATACCGACTAAATGTGTTTCCACATTTTTAAAATAAAAAGTTGGCAGATTAACATTCCAGATTAGTTTGCCGCTGCTATCCTGCAATGTGGTATTTATTATGGCCGAGGATTTATTTTTACTACAATCAGTATGATCTATTTCAAAAGCAAACTTTTGATTAATGCGATTTGATCGAAATTCAGTGTCTTTGTTGCGAAGGGATAAGCAAACAGCATAGGCCAATTCTAAGTCCTTCCCCTCTAACATACTGGGAGATTCAATAATGGAGCCAATTGTAGTCACAGAATTAATACGTTTCTGTGGCCCACTTCTTTGACCACAACCAGCAATAAGAACAGCTAAAATAATTGATGGATAAATGAAAAATACAGACCCCTGCCAGACAGGTCTAAAACGCAATTCGATATTGAGTTTCCACAATTTCATCAGTGCAAAATTCCTTTCCTTGAGTTTTTCCCTCAAGGGTAGGAAACTTATCGGGGTTTGATGAAATTTCTAAAAACTTTACCCTACTGATCATTCTTTTTTCATTCAATATCCTACTAAAGTAATTTAATTTGTTATTTATTCAGGCAATAACCTGATGTTTTTTGGGTTAATTTTCACCACTTGGGCAACTCTTTTGATAAAATACTTCTGAAATAAAAATCCAGGGCCTACAGGAGACAGAGCACAATGGCACAAGTGATCCTCGTCCACTCCAATCCTAATGTGAGAGATTTGATCACTCTCAATCTGACGACGTATACCAACGCACATATCATTCCACGCAATAATGCTGAAGATGCCATTACCCTCATTGATATTCTGCCTAACATTGATTTGGTTATTGCCGAAAGTAAAATTGATGGTGAGCCAACCTGCAACAAACTATTTGACTACGCCAACGAACACAACTCTGGCCTGCAATTTGTTTTTTTAGGCAATCCAGAAACTAAAGCGGGAGCGACCCAGAGAGATTTTAGTAAGAACTCTGTCATCATTCAAAATATTTTAGACTGGCAAAGTGCTGTCGATGCAGGTTGCCGAATTTTAGGTGTAAACCCAGAAGATTTAAAAAAGAAAAAAGGGCCTGTTTACGCTAGTGTCACTTCCCAATATTTCCACGTCATTTCAAATTGCCCTTGCGATGTCTACATCCGGATTAAACAAGGTCCAGGGAGCTATCAATATATAAAGCGGATTCACCGAGGCGATAATTTTTCAGTCGCAGATATTGAGAGATATGAATCTCAGGGCCTAAAATTTTTTCACATCCTAGAAGAGGATATGGATAATTTCACCACTTTTTTATCCAATTCCCTTGTTCACCGTCTGGAACAAGAAGTTCTATACTCAATTAAAGATGAACCCTTAGAAAATAAGATTCCTTTATTGGCACGCTCGTACGACTTGGCCATGCACAGTATTGTAGGCCAGGGCCTTAACGCTTCGACAATTCAATTGGCCGATGCCGTCATTCAAAGTATGCTTGTCACGACAAATCGTTCTCCGATGCTCGGACCACTTTTCCGACAAGTACTCACCGTGGGAAGTGGAAGGCTCTACAAAAAAGCACAGGTTACTCTCCTCATCGCTTTTGAAGTGATGAAATTAAAAAATGTGCAAGCATTTGGTCTCGATAACAAAGAAGACTCGCGCAATAAGATTGCCTATAGTAGCTTTTTTTGTGATCTCTCCCTCTTTGAGTTGGCCCGCGGCAATCGAGAAGGGATGCTTGATGACTTGGCCTTCCTGGACCGCCCAAGTGACATTGCCCAATATTTCAAGGAAGCCGTTTCCAAATCTCTTTTAACCAATGATGAAGCAGAACTATTTCAACAAAAATTAAATAACCACGCCTTAGAAAGTGCTGTATTTATTCGCCGAAACCCCGAAGCTCCTCTTGATTCGGATACCATCATTCGCCACCACCATGGCTCCTTGAATGGGACTTATTTTAAGCAAGAATACGAACAACTCCCTGCCCTTTCTCGCTTATTTATTCTGGCCGAATCCTTTGCACGGCAATTCATCATCAACAGTGAGAAAAAGAAAACGGACAAACCTGTTATTTTAGATATTCAAGAAAAATTCAAAGGCTCTGCTTCTATGGAAGTTCTCATCAAGGCCTTGCAAGATGCTTTAAAATCCCGCGAATAAATTTTTTTTCTAAGTTTGCTCTCTCAAACTTTAGTTATCGTATTAAAACATTGATTTTACTGGTTTTTATAAAAATATTTTGTGGCGAAAAACTTTTTGTGGGAGTAAGTTAATCCTTAAATTAACGACATTTTTTGTGCTGTTTAACTGTTGTTAATATTAATTATTATCAGGAGTAGAAAATGGATTTATCAAAAAAAGTTTCTCGTCGCGGTTTTTTTAAAGGTGTTGCTACAATTTTTGCAGTTGCTCCTTTCTTAAACATTTTCAAATCAGTTGAAGCAGCTGGTTGCGGAGCTGCGCCTGCTGGAGTGAAAGCAGTTGATGAAGCCGACGCCACAGCTAAAAGACTTGAATATGTTATGACAGCTTCAGATTCAAAAAATAAACTCTTCAAAGCTGGACAAAATTGTGAAAACTGTAAATTCTATAAAGCAGATAAGGCCAATGCAGGTTGGGCCCCATGTACAATGATGGGTAACAAATTTGTTGCTGGCTGTGGCTGGTGTAAATCCTACAAAGCAAAATAGTCTTTTTCTCAAAGATTATAGATAAAAAAAGGGGAAGCTCGTGCTTCCCCTTTTTATTTTTAATGGCCGAATAATTTTTAGTTTCTGTATTCACCTTTTTGAAGAGCTGCAATCCGACGATCAAGATTGGGGTGGGTTGAAATCCACTCCATAAATCTCGACTTAGAAGAAATCTGCAGGGCCTGAATGCCGCTGCCAGAATCACCTACTTGTTCAGTAATAGGATAGGTTTGTTTTAACCGTTGCAAGGCTGCAATCATTTTCTCCCGGCCTGCATACTTGGCGCCGCCTGCATCAGCACGGAATTCTCTGTAGCGAGAAAACCAAGCGACGATTGGAAGGGCCAAAAGACCAAAAAGAATTTCGAAAACATGCACCATAATCATATGCATCAAGCCGCCACCAAAAGAACTTCCTCTATTATCGTCATCATCCTTTCTCATGGCATTGGATAAGGCAAAGGCAGCAATCCGTGACAAGAACATAACAAAGGCGTTGATAACACCTTGGATAAGAGTCATGGTTACCATGTCACCATTGGCAATATGGGCCACTTCGTGAGCGATAACACCATCAACTTCATCTCGATTCATCCGCTGCAAAAGACCAGTTGAAACGGCCACGAGGGAATTGTTTTTTGATGGCCCAGTGGCAAAAGCATTCACATCAGGGCTCTCATAGACGCCAACTTCTGGCATAGTTGAAATTCCGGCCTTTCTTGCATGGCCATGAACCATTTGCACTAAATCGGCATACTGACCATGGGGCTCAACAATGCGAACACCCATCATCATTTTTGCCATAAATTTGGACATGAGTAGCGAAATAAAAGCGCCGCCCATACCCCAAAACAAACAGAACACCATTAAAGCTTGATAATCCATGCCATAAGCGGCGGTATATCGTCCAATTCCCAGAACAGAAGCAAGAATGGACAAAGTGACCATCACGAGCATGTTAACCATAAAAAACAGAATCCAACGTTTCATTTGTACAACTCCGGAAAAGTTAACTTGATAACTTAGTTATAAAACTGTTGTTATCATACCTATTTTATAGAATTAGAGCAATTTTGAGGATGCCAGAGCAAACTCCCAACTAGTTAAAATATTTAGTTTTTTCTGAAGTTTTGAGAAGAAATACCGAAGATTTTTCAATCTTTTTACAAAGGCACTGGCCTACGACCACCCAAAAATTGGGACCATGGCAATTACTCTGGCAAATAGTTGTCCTATTTATAATTTAATACACCTCATTTGAATCACCAATCCTTCTGGCGTTCAACCAAAATCCGTCCAATTCAGAGATAATTATTGAGCTTTTAATTTGTGCCCTCTTTTAAGCTGATTTTGTAATCTCTGAAAAATTTAAAAAATATTTACTTGAAAAGAAGGTATTAAAAATCTTTATAGTATTAGCATCGGCCATACCATTTCAGACAATATTTTCTTTTTGCCCATTTAAAATACTACTTGTTTTTTCACTCATTCGAATTGGTAGATTATTTTTACTGCATGAAATGTTTCGTTCTGTTGGAAATGTTAAAGTAATTCCAGTTTGGTTTAAGGTAACTTTCACGCTGATTTGCCACCCTCCCTGCGACAAGAAATGCTCATTTATATGAAGGTGAAAATGATAGGAGGACTATCCATTTTTAACAATTGTTCCAATGAGTGTCTCAAGGCCGTCGCTCGGGCCTTAGAGCAAAAATTTTACTCTCCAGGTGAAGTCATTACCAAAAAGGGTGAAATTGGCCATTCTATCCGAAGGGCAATTTTTTGGGGAAGCAGCTTCACTTGAAGAAGCGCCGCGCAATGCCTATATTTTGGCCAATACCTACTGTGACCTTTATAAGCTTGATAAAGAAATTTTTTTACAAATTATTTAAAAACATCCTGACTTAAAAACAAATATCGAAGGCATGCTCTCAAAAAGAAAAAAATCCTAGTACATACGCTTTGCCCCATTTTACCATTCAGCTATAGAATAGAAAATCTCCGTCAACCAAGTAAAAGGCGATTATTCCTATGCTAGATACCAAAGTAATCCAGTCTGTTTTCAATGCTGCTGAAAAGAGATCCGTTCAGTTTACGGAAATTTTTGTAGAGCGTTCCATGGCCTTAAGGACCAAATTTTTATCTTCTAAAGTTCATGAGATAGTCCACTCTGTGGATTTTGGAATTGGCATAAGACTAGTGAATGAAACTGAGGTAGTCTACGGTTTTACCAATAGTGATAAACAAGAAGATTTAGTAAAACTCACGTTAAACTTGGCCGATCTTTTAGAAAATAATAACGATGTAGAAGGCCCCTACCAAGTTAAAACCAAACCAAACTCTCCTACCGTTCTCAATAAATCGGAACTGCCTCTTGATCAAGTTTTTGAATTTTTTAATATGGCAGACAAGGCCGCCAGATCCTCGCAAAAAAATATCATTCAAGTGGCCCATACCTTAAACCACCGCACCAGAGAAATTGCTGTCTATAATTCAGAAGGGGTTAGTATCCATCATAAACAGCCCTATACGAGACTTTTTGTGGAAGCGATTGCTGCCAAAAATGGTTTGCAAGAAATGGGATACCTTGGCCCTGGAATGATTCTTGATATCTCTCTGCTTTCCAGACTCAACCCTACTCAAATTGGCGAGGAAGTGGCCAAAATTGCGGCCACCAAATTAGAGGCCGAACTCTGTCCGGGTGGAGTCATGCCTGTCGTTATTGGCAATGGCTTTGGTGGTGTTATTTTTCATGAGGCCTGTGGCCACAGTCTAGAGACATCTTCTGTGCAGATAAAGGCCTCGGTGTTCCATGATCAAATGGGCAATAAGATTGCCCATGAAGCGGTAACCGCTTATGATGATGCTACCGTCAATGAGTGTTGGGGGACGATTCCCTTTGATGATGAGGGACACCCTACCCAAAAAACATGCCTCATCAAAGGTGGGATATTAAAAAGTTTCTTGGTCGATCGCATGGGGCATTTAAAAACCGGCCATAGTAGGACAGGTTCTGGTCGAAGACAAAGTTACCGATTTGCACCGGCCAGTCGCATGTCCAATACCTATATTGCTCCAGGAAAATATTCTTTAGAGGAAATGGTTTCCAGCATCGATCACGGAATTTATTGTAAATATTTGGGTGGCGGCTCAGTCATGCCAGGTACTGGAGAGTTTAATTTTTCAGCTTTGGAATCCTACCTTATAAAAAATGGAAAAATTACCACTCCATTAAAAGGCGCAACCTTGATCGGCAGCGGACAAGAAGTGTTAAAAAATATAAGTATGGTAGGCAATGATTTAGAACTAACGGCGGGAACCTGCGGCTCCGTCAGTGGAAGCATACCAGTAACTGTGGGACAACCATCTTTAAAAGTTGATTCCATTCTTGTAGGAGGAAAATAGCCATGGAAAAAAATCAATCCAAAACTCCTGATCAAAACCTCATTCAAAAACTTGTCGATATATGTAAAATGGCCAAGAAAAATGGGGCCGATGCCGCTGACGCCGTTTTTAGTGAAGGGACGAGTACGACATTAAAAACCGAGCGCGGCACAATTTCAGAGCTCAAAGTTTCTGGTTCCAGAAATTTAGGCCTACGATTATTTAAAGGTCAAAAGATTACCGAAGTTGCTTCAGAGGATCTATCAACTGAGTCCATTAATTATCTTCTTAGCAATGCCTTAGCGAGCATGCACTACTTAAATGATGACAAGGACCAATCCCCTCTTCAAACGCGCTCGTCTATAAAGCTGAATGTTCATGCGAAAAATTGCGGTACAGACCTCCAAGGTCAAGGGAAAAAACCTTGGAGTATGGCAGAGAAAAGGGAAAAAATTTTAGCAATGGAGAGTTCACTTTTAGGTGAGTCTTCCTTGGTCAAAAATGTCCCCTACAACACCTGGGTTGAGCGCCAACATCATTCCTATTTAGTCACTCAAGACGGCCCTATTTCTTATCAAGCTTCAGATTTCGCCCAGATTTATTCCAGTTGTCTTTTAGAAGATGGGCCCGCTAAATGTATGACTGGCCATCATCTTTCAGGGAGAAACCTGGAACTGCTCCCCTTTAATGAGTTTGCTCCCTATATCGTCAAGCGCGGTGAGCGCTTACTCCATTCTCATTCTTTACCTTCGGGTCAATATACAGTCATTTTTGAACCTGATATTTTCGCCGACCTGTTTCTAAGTTTTGGGACCTATTGGAATGGCAAATCAACAGTCGAAGGGCTCAATCCTTGGAAGGAAAAAAGAGGCCAACAAGTGGCCAAGCAAGAATTTAACTTTTTAGATGTGCCACGACACCCAGAGGCCTTTCACCACTATATGTTTGATGACGAGGGTTTGGATCAATCAGATGTGCCGATCATTCAGAATGGCACGTTTCAAAATATTCTTCATAACAGTAAAACCTCAAAAATTTTAGGAGTACCCAATAATGCTCGGGCCTCTCGAGGCCCTGGCCAGCCGCTGAATGTGTCAGGCACGAATAAAATTATTACTGCTGGAAAGGCCACAAAAAGCGACCTCTACCAAGGGAAGGTCCTGCTCGTGATGGAAGAACAAGGAATGCATTCTGGTCTCAACGCTGTGTCTGGACAGTTCTCCTTTGGAGCGAGAGGAATAATTCTCAACAATGGAGTTCCCGAACAGGCGTTTAATGACATCACCGTTTCGGGAAATATCAATGAAATGCTCAAGAGCGATTTTTTATTGGGAGATAAAATTTTACCTGATACATCCCATCACTTCTTTGCCCCCGAAATGCGCTTCAATAAGATGAGCATTTCAGGTTCGGCAAAAAATTAATTGAGGCCAGATTTCTTAATGGCCGCGAGAACCATGGCTTCTCGCTCTTCAGGTTTGCTCCAACGCGCTTGGGCCTCTTTTGATAACTTGTGAATGGGATCGAAATAGGTGAACACTTTTCCTGGCTTTACGTTTGGTGCCAGCCATACCGAAATACCATTTTCTTCATCGTAGTATTCATAACTGGCCACGTGGCGTTTGCCACCACCACCTGGAAGATCGCAAACAAATGTTGGAGTATTAAAGCCCGCTGTTGTTCCCCTAACTGCCTTTTCAATCTCCACACCTTCGCGCAAAGTTGTGCGCAAATGTTCGCAGCCAGGCACCATGTCGTGCATATAAACATAATAGGGTTTAATATTAATGTAGGCTAACTTACGAGTCAGAAGAACCATATCTTCAATCTTGTCATTAACTCCGGCCTGAAGAACGGCTTGATTGCGCACCGTAATCCCAGCAGCAAACAAACGCTCCATCGCGCGCTCAGACCATTTTGTAATTTCGGCCGGACAACTAAAATGGGTATGGACGACCACTTGCTTAGAATAACTTCGACCTAAGGCATGCACATCTAGTAGCGCTTGCACCCAAGCATCATCAGTCAAAATCTTCATGGGGAAAACGGCAATCCCCTTGGTGGCATAGCGAATGCGTCTTATATGAGGAATGTTAAGTAAATTTTCACCAATGGTTTTTAGTTGTTCTGGCGTGAGCATAAAAGCATCACCACCAGAAATAACAACGTCCTCCACACTTGGTTGTTTCTTAATATACTCAAAAACCTTTTCCCAATCTTTAGTTTTTACACCATAGGTATCTTTTTCAATGGTGTCCGTGGAGCCTCCAATAATACGGCTTCTGGTGCAATAGCTACAATACACGGGGCAAATTGTGGTTGGTAAGAAAAGCACTTTATCTGAATATCTATGCGTGAGAGTTGGTACGGGTGAATCGACATCTTCATTGAGAGAGTCAGAAAGGTAATAAGGATGATCAGGCAAAAACTGACTGCCTACAGGTAAAAATTGCTTTCGCAAGGGATCGTTATAGGGATCACTCCAATTAATCAGAGAAAAAATGTACGGCGTAATACGAATATTCATTGGGGCCTTTTGTTGGCCAGCGAGAATATCGGCAATGAGGTCTTTACTAATTAGATTACCTAAAACTTTTTCAGCTTGTTCCACCTTTCGAATTGAATTTTTAGTTTGCCAAAGGTGATCGGCAAATTCCTCGCGCGAAACATTCGCCCATCCTGGAATCTTTTTCCAAAACTCATCATCACGAAAATTTCGGTGCTGTAGTTCAGGGATATTAAATTTGGCCTGGGCCAATTTGGGAGCTTGATTTTTTTCAGTTTTTGGTTGAGTCATACCAAACCACCTTGTGAAGGTAAAAATAAACACTATTAAATTTCACTATTTATAGCGGCTATCTTATGCCGGTTGGTGGAGAGTCGCAAGCTTAAGTCGTCGACCCAAGGCCAGGGTACCCCTTTCTGGCCAGCGAATGTCTAAAGTCTAGACGGCCCATTCTCGGCCTGACAAATTGCTCCAAAAAATCATCTAAATTGGCTTATTTAGGTCTCAAAATATTGGCCCTAACCTTGCTAAAAATATCCAGTAAGGAGCCCTACTTATGACTAATAAATATTCTTTGGCCACCCTCATTTTAATTCTCAGTTTGGCAGTTATCGCGTCCTGTGCCAAAAAAGAAGGTGATTATTTACAAGTTATAGAAGGAAATTGGGGCCATTTATCCGAGATCGAAAGAACTTTACCATCAAAGCTTTATTTATCGCATGTAAAGAAAAATGATTCCTATAACGTTTGTCTTGCACGCTATATGACCGCTGATTTTCCAGGTATTGAAGAAGAAATTAAGGCCGCCGTCAATATTTGGGCCCATTACATTGGTCGTTCAATCAACGTATCTATTACCAAAGTCGATTTACCTAGACCGAGTGAAGATTCTCCTGAAGAGGATTTATCAGAAGGAATTTGTCCTAATAATTCTGATGTTGTTATGGCACTTAGTTATTTTAACGATTCAGCGGTTGGAAAAACCTCGACTCGTTATTCCTACATTAACAGGCAAGGGAAACAGCAAATTACGACTTTTAGAAGAACACTTTATTTAAAGAACCCAGTTGATCAGCAAACCTATAATCAGCTTGATAAAGACACCCAATCAGATAATGTCGTTTGGACTTCTTTACAAAAGAAGCTAGGCAAAGTTTTAACGGCAAACGACATCTTAGACCTAATGAAAAAACGCGAAACAGTCCTCTATATGACTAATCCAGGCGAACTCTTAACCTTCAAAACAATTGTGCATGAATTTGGCCATGTTTGGGGTATGTGCGATATGTATGATTTAGGTGGCGGGAATTCAAATTGTGATCCAAAATTTGCCACCGTCAATGCTCAAGGACACATTATGCTGGATGACGAGGCCATCATGGCACGCTCTAGCTGGGAAGCAAAAGTTTATATTACTGATGATGACATCGAAGGAATCCGTAAACTGGCCTCTCGCCCCCACTTTGCTGCTGATTATGGAACAATCACTGATTTCAGCTCGATTACAGTTCCATTGATCACAAGTAGCGATAAGCATATTCCAGTTGCGATCGTGCGCTCTGCTGAAAGAAAAGGCCAAGAAGTCGCCTTAAAAATGTCAGTTGTTTCTCATGGCCCAATTAGTATCAAAGTTCGTCTTTTTGATAAGACTTACCAATCATGGCTTGAATTTGGTGACACAGTTTATGAGCACGCCATCTCCTACAAATCCTACACGCTTAATTTAAACCTAGGTCGGGCCTATGATTTAGAGAAGGCCGAAGTAACCTTTGCGCCTTACAACAATCAGGATAATTCCGACTCTTCTGATCAAGCGGCTGATCCTGTTGACCAAACGGTGAAAGTTGAAGTGCCAGTAAAAACATTAAGCACCTCTATCACCATCGGTCGCGGATCTAATCGTTAATCGCTTCACGCCAAGTTGATTATTCACGCAGTTCTATAAAAAATTGCTTTGCATTTCTATTTTTTCAATGTTTCAATAAGTTATAACTTTTTTATTTCTTATAACTTATATTATATGAACATTGACGCGAATGATTTAGCATCACCCTCGAGTAGCAGCGATAAATTAAAATTGCCATCCAAGGTAAAAAATGGAGTCACGCGCGTTCCTCTCCATGACCATCACCAAATCATTTTATCGCTGTATTTTCGGCATTTGGAGCAAAGCAATAAATCATCCAAAACAATTTTGGCCTACAAAAATGATCTACTTCATTTTATGACTTGGATTGAATTGAAAACCAATGGTCTATTGGCGCATTTGCAGGCCTGGCAAATTCAACAATACTTATGGGAGCTGCAGACAGGGCAGTCGTGCTCTACGCATCCGGTAAGTGGATCAACACCGGTTGATTTACATGAAGTGGAATTTCTAAATCAGACCCAAAAAAAAAGCTGGTGGCAAAAACTGGTTGGGAAATGGGCACAAATTTTGGGTAAGCTGGCCCTGAGCATTGAAAAGCAAACATCTGGAACGGTCACTAATCAAATAAATTCGGCCTTGAAGTCACAATACCATAATGACGAAATCTATTTTCGCTTAAATCCTGATCATTTTAGGTCGGGCCAAACGCTAGGTGTGGCCTCCAGGAGAAGAAGATTATCAAATATTAAAAGTTTGTTTGCCTTCTTGCAGGAGCATTTTCAAGATTATCAAGACCCAAGTGGAATTTCGCTTTATCAACAATCACCGGTGCGAAAAAAACTTCACCAAATTAAATTAAAGGATAAGGATCAAATTCCTACTGTAACCATGCGCTTTGAGGACTTCACCATTTTAAATGAGTCTGTGGTTAAAGTTAGTGATCGCCTCATGATTCATTTACTCTTTTGCGCTGGACTTCGTTTAAATGAATTGCGCACAATTTGCTGGCGCGATTGGGACCCTGAAGCAGGTGTTCTGACTTTTATTCGAAAAGGCGGCGACCGCCATGCTTTAAAAATTTACCAAAGTAATAACATACCAGAATTGAAGTCGTTTTTTTTGCGCCATTTTGATTTAAGTTTTTCAACCTTTACAACTCAAAACCAGCAAATTCTTCGCGATGAAGGTTTGGCCATTCTATATGAGCGTTATCAAAATACGGCCATATTTAAGGGCCACCACCATAAAATGTTTAGTGAAAGGGGACTTTATGGCCACCTTATGGCCCTCATAAGGAGGGCCCAGCGCCACCCCCATTATCAAGGTTCTAAAAAAATACGATCAGGTCTTACGCCCCATAGCTTTAGAAAGGGCTGTGCCACCTGGCTTTATCAGGAAACCAAGGATTTACTCCTTGTCAGAGATTACCTCAATCATAAAGATGCAAAAATAACTCAAAGTTACATCGATACGAAAAACTCGAATGCCAGGCAAGAAGTTATAAAGGTAAAAGTTGACCAGGTAGAAAGAGAAAAATATCATTAACCTTTTTTAAAAGGACCTTACTTTGTTAATTTTAATTAGATTTATCCTTCTCGGAATATTGATTTTAGCAACGATCCCCATTATTTTTATCGTTTCATTATTTCGTCCCTTTCATGCAAGTAATGCCACTCTCTATGCCAATATCACTGGCCCACTCGGATTAAAAATCCTTGGTGTAGATTTTGAATTTCTCAATCGTGATGAGCTCAATAAACACCATCCTTGTGTGTTTATTTCCAATCACCAAACCAATTTTGATGTATTTATTGTGTGCGCCAGTGCCCCAGATAGAACCGTTGCGCTTGGTAAAAAAGAACTTCTAATGATCCCAATTTTTGGAGTGTTGTTTTGGTTAACAGGCAACATTTTAATTGATCGTGAAAATAAAAATAAGGCCCTCGAATCCATGAAAGGAATTCAATTTAAGTTGCGTCATCGCAAAGTTTCAATTTATATCATGCCTGAAGGCACTAGAAGCAAAGGCCGTGGTCTACTACCCTTTAAAAAAGGGGCCTTTCATACCGCCCTGACAGCAGGTGTCCCTATTGTTCCAGTTGTCATTTCTGATTGGCTTCATTTTATTGATATAAAAAAATGGAGAGCGGGAAAACTCTATGCCAAGGCCTTACCGCCCATTTATCCAAAAATGAATGAGTCGGATGCTCTCAAAATTCTGATGAGTGAGGCCAGAAGTTCAATGGAAAAAGGATTGTTGGAAGTGAACGCACTTGCTGGGCAGGCCAATAAAAAAAGTGAAATTTAGAAGCTCGCTATACTAATAATCCTTCTAATAACGCTTATTCTTCTTATTAGACGACCCCGATGATGGAACAGATGCTGGGGCACGACTTTCGGCCTTATTTTCTTGTGAATTTTTTTGCTCCTCGGCCAGCCTAATTTTATCTTCTTCCTTCGCTGTTTTATTAAGAAGAGCAATACGCTCTTTCATTTTGATTAGGTTGTAGTCGGCGATTTGTTGGTCAAAATGTTTAATCGCTTTGACCGGATCTTTCATAACAGCACAATTAAAGGCCATTACTTGGCCGTATTTAGCTGCAAAAGAGTCATTTAAAATTTCTTTTACTTTGCCAAATTGTTCGTAGGATTTAATACATTCTTTTGTATTCATAAAAATATTGGCCTGACGAAGATTATCGACATAGGCGGCGACTTGGTTATCCTTAATTTCGGCGTTGTAAAACTTTTCGTAGGTCTCCATGACCCTTCGCTCATAGGTTTCCATTTTTTGGCGAACATATTGGCGTAAATCTATATTGCTTTTTTCATCCACAAAACTATAGAGGGCCAATGCTTTTACTTTTAAATGCCTTTGTTCATAAGAAAATTCTTCAACCTTCCATATCTCATCGATGTCTTGATCAATTTTCATTTTTACTAAGTCATAATAGTGTTGGTTATTTTCTGCAGTAAAGTTATTCTTCAGGAGTGATAAGCCTAACTCTACTTCAAATTGATTCCCGGAGAGCATGTGATTAATGGCCTTTTGATTGGTATGAGTATCCTGCTGTTTGAGCAAGAAAAAACCAACGATTAGAGCGGGTGTGGCGACCTTTAATATCTCGCCAATCATCAGCCCCACCGTCAGTCCTAGGGCAACATACCACTTTCGCGGCGGCCCCATTACTGGTGGTCCCATCATAACGCCTCCTGAAGCGTCATAGTGATTAACACTATATTGCACTGGTCTGGCTTCCAACACTTCAGCCGACGAACCAGTTTGTTTATTAGTACTTCTGGCACTAGACTGTGCCAGTAGTTTTTGTGCTTGCGCTATTTGTTGTGCTGTATCCTTAGTCCCTCTAGTTTCTTCATGAAAACCACTGCTCACAGCAGTTTCTTCTTGTTCTGAAACAGAATCATCATCATTATTTTTTTTGCTTGCTTGTTTTTTTAATTCTTCAATGGAAAAAATCTTGTTTTGCTTATCAAATTCCTCGCGCTGTTTTTTTTCTTCTTCCTGCTTTTTAACGTCTTCTTCTCTTTGTTTCTTTTTCTCTTCAACGGCCTTTTTTCTTTTTAAACGAACCAAATCCCGCTTAGAAGTTGATTCATCAACTTCACTATTGCTGGTTTGATCACTTTGACCTTCCGATTTATTACTTACATTTGCCCCCTTAGATTGAGGGGCTTCCATTTCCTCATCACTCAATTCGAGTGAAGGATTGAAATTATCAGCTTCTTTTGCGGAAACCTCTGAATCAAGAGACTCTTCTTCACTGCTTAGACCAGTGGCTCCGCCAGCACCTGCAATATCACTTATATCAATATCATCATTTACAGAGAGGGCCTCAAGGCTCGGAAGGTCCTCTCCAATTGATGGTGCTTCCTTCTTGAATGGAAGTGGTGCCATTTTATTAGGACCATCAATATCAAGTGTCGATTGTTCAACGGCGCTCTCATCTACTTCGGCGCCAACTGTGTCTAATGATTCATTGGATGGACTTTCAGATGAAACCTTTTCCTTGATTTGATCAATGTCAGGATATTCCAGATCTTCCCTCTTCATCTGGGCCTGTGTTTTTTCCTTTTGTTGCTGCAGTTTTAGTAATAATGACTTTTCAGCGCTTATCTGTGCTGAGGTTACAGCTGTTTTATCTTTTTCTTGCGCTGGTTTTGCCCCGGACTGGTTTGGAATCAGCCCTTCCTTGACCATGGTGTCCTCTAGATCATCAGAAATCCCACCTTGGCCTGACCTTGCTGCATTTAATTTAGGTTTTGTAATTTCCGCAGACAATAATTCATCGGCCATACCTTGATCTGGCACATCTAAATCATCTAGCTTTAGATCTACATCTAACAGCGATGAAAAATTCGATGTTTTCTTCGTCTGGTCATTCATTTAAAAACCTAGGTAATCAAAACTACCCGTTAACCTTTCGGTTTTAGGTAGAAAAAGTAAAATTTAACTTCTAGAAAGAAAGAGAAACTATTTGGATTGGTGTACAAGTGCTTATAAATTCCACCTCTGCCACATTAACCAATTAAATCTGTCGGACCTAAGCCAATTAATATTTCAATCTAACCCTATCTTTTCCCGATATGAACGAGAGAATTTAGGGAAAAAAATAATGGATTCTAACTCTCATCCTAGGAAAGTAATTTCGATTCAAGGTCTCTCCAAATCTTTTTGGGGCCAGTCTATCTTCAACAATTTAAATTTGGATGTTTATGCCCATTCATTTTCAATTCTTATCGCTCCAAATGGGACCGGAAAATCTACGCTACTAAGAATTATTTTAGGACTTGAACGAGAAGATGAGGGCACTATCAAATTCCACGATGGCCTAAAAAGAATGGATATTGGGTTTGTTGCAGAAAATATTGAATTTGATCCCCATTGCTCTGTAAAAAAATTTCTTAAGTTTTACAAAACTTTGTATGAAAACTTTAAAATGAAATGGCTGATTGAATGCGCAGAAAAGAGAAATATTAATCTGAACCTGACCTTCTCCAAGCTTTCGCGCGGTCAAAAAATGCAAATACTCCTGCTTTCCCAATTGGCCAGGAGTCCAAAAATACTTCTAGTAGATGAAATCACAAGTGTATTAGATCCCTACTCAAAAGAATATTACCTTGCTCTCCTTCACCAATACCAAGAAGAAGGCGGAACAATCCTACTGACAACTAATATACTTACCGAAATAGAAAAGTTTGGCGATCGGATTATCATGCTAAGAAATGGCAGCATTTCCCTTCATGAAAAAACTACGACTATAATTAATGATCATAAAAAACTTCTAATGCGAGAGATTGATTTTAACCATTTATTCCAAGCGCAAACTAGATCAAATGCAATCAAAGAAACTTTTGTCATTGAAAAAACTTTTTTAAATGGGCAGCCGTACTATCAATGGCTTGTCAATTTACGTCAATTTAATCAATTATTGCAGCAACCGTACTTTGTTTATTTTCAACATTCATCCATTAGCATGGAAGATATCTTTCGATTCATCTACAAAAATTCAATTTTGGAACAGAGTGATCAAGTTTCACAAGGGGATCTTGTGAGGGGTAAGAGTGATTTGGAAGCCGCTTAGATTCTATATCTTTGACTATGTTTTAAAGCTGCTGATGACAACGGTTATCGCCGTTCTGGTTGGTATTATTTTTCTTTCTGCTCTAGGACAATCGGCCATTGAAAAATTCCAATTATTCCGCTGGGGAATATCTATCGCCTTATATGGGACTTTCTTTTACTCTTACCCACTACAAAATGTTGCGAAATGGTGGATCAATGCGCCAATTGAGAAACACCAATGGTTCTTTTTCAATGCTATTTTCCAATTAGCAAAAATGTTTTTAACACTGTTTATGGCACTTTTTGTTTTTATAAGTATGGGAATTCTTAATACTGCATTCCACCAGTCGGCCCAGGAACTTTCCCATCAACAATTGACCAATCAGCAGACGAGTTCATCACAAAATCCGTTTAACAAATCTCATGGCATTCAAAGAACCCTCCTTTCCGGGGCCCCAGGCCAATCTATCGCCAACGATTTAGAAACCATAGTAAGCGAAAACTTGCTCGATGAATTAAAGAGCACTCCCTTTATTTCATTTGTCATTTCCTTAATAACTCTCCTCATCGTCTTTATCTTTAATGTTGACCCCTATGGGCCATTTCGTGGGGGGCTCTTTAATGTTACAAAAGAATCCTTTTGGATATGGGCCAGTAACCTAGTTAGAAAGAGAAGGTATTTATTTTCAAAAAAATATGGACCATTAATACTTGCTCTCGTGCTTCTTGTCTCCTTCTTTTACCTTTACTATTCAAAGGCCCTGGTAGTTGCAACCATGAACTGTTTTATTTGGGTCTTGTTATTACTAACCTACGACAAGTACTTTTCCTTTAAAAGAAAAACTCTTTATCTTTGTACTTCCTTAATGCTTGTCTACACCTTCGTCCTTTGGAAATTTTTGTTAATTTATAGCTCCAATAGAATTGAGAATGTTAAATCAATAGGTCTGGAGCTCATTGAATATGAATTTCAAGGAATGACCTATACAAAAAGGGATCTAAACACCTTTTCAGAATACCTAAATTCGCCAGACATTTCAGACAAAGATATTGATCGCTTGGCAGAGCTGACTACTAACTTTGACGAATCACAGGCACATCAGTTGCATGGAAAACAGTCAGGTCTTTTCCAATCCGAGCATTTAACTCCACACAATCTTCCTCTTGGGCCTTTAAAAAATCAATGCCTCAATAAAAAACAGCCCTCTTCTTTTTATGCGTGCTTAAATCTTATTCCGAACCAATTACTGACATTAGAATTCACAGATCTTGTACTAGACAAAATCTGGCAGCTAGAAATAACTGAGAAATCAAAAAGTAACTATAATTCAAAAAAGGAGTCTTTCCATAGACCAATAAGCTTACACTATTTAAATCTCTCAAAGGCCTATCTAAAAAGGCTTATGTCTAATAAATCAGACTTTAGGGAAATTTTGAAACCAGATCAAATCAATGCCTACTTGATTTCATCTAATCCATTTAAACTTTTTGCCGCCATTCAATTTATGAAAATCAAACCTGATTTTTACTTTTCTCACTATAAATTTGACGTTCAAGAGCAACTTCATTTCTATCCAGAAATTGCTCAAGCTTGGAGTGAATTGCTTTCGGAGCAATCTTGCATTCCCGTCAATATTGAGGATGCTAGACAACTAGGCAAATCTAGGATTCCTGCTTCAAGTTGCCCAGTTGCCATCAAATATTGGGATATTCATCAATCTCAGTTAGATTTGTAACGATCGATTAAACTACGAAACTGTGACATATTCCTTATATTGCTTAAATCGAGATCGTGTTCTATTAAATGCCAATCTTTAAAGCCAAATTCCAAAGCCTTTTGAAAATACTCTAGCCCTTCATTGATTTTACCAGTGCGAGCAAAATAGCAAGACAAGTTATAACAACTCTCATTAACACCTTGGTTGCAGGACTTCATAAAATATTCGCTTGCAAGATGGGGCTTGCCTAACTTAACTAACATTTGGCCGGTATTGTAACAACCTTGATAGTTATTTTGATTACAAGCTCGCTTAAAAAAACTAAAACCTTTAGTTAATTGATTCCGCTTGTAGTAGTAATGCCCAAGTTTGGAACATCCATCAGGTTCTCCATAGTCGCAAGCCTGAACTAATAATCCAAAATATTCTAGCCAATCGTCCCTATTTTCATTTTCTAAAATCTTCTCAGAACCTTGTTCTGTGCTATCAACGGGGATGGATTCAATCATGGTCTGATCTTCTTTTAAAGTTCCACCACGCTCAATAACTCCTGCAGCTTCTAAACATGCTTCTGCATTTTTGAGCCTACAAGATTTTATCAAATATTGTTTCCCTTCAACAATTTCACTATATTCAAACTTTAATAGGGCCGCTTCAAAACAAGCATCTCCAAAATCAACATTGCATCCAATTTCAAAAAATTTATAGGCCTTGCGATGATCTGTAACCTTTAAATAATTTTGACCAATGTCTAAGCAGTTTTTTCCATCTCCATTGCGACATGATTTGACCAAATTGGATTCAGGTGTGTATTTTCCTGTAACCTTTGGCACTTTCTTCGAATCCTTTTTACCTTCCTTTGTTTGACTACAATTCACAAAGATAAAAGGACAAACCAATAAAAGAAAAAATGTCTTTTTACGGAATTGATGAAGCATTTTGGACATTTTCCTCGCTCATTTTTCGATACCTAGATTATAATAACGAATAGAAAAATATCCCAGCATTGTTTTCGTGGAGAAAAGCCGAACATGCTAAAAAAGGAAGATTGGATTCTTATCCTATTAATTATTGCCAGCCTTGCTGCTGCAATTTTTTTCCATATTCAAAGTAAATCAATTGAAAAGGCCTTTCAACCACCACCGCGCATCTACGTGACTCCTGCGCCATCACCAGATTTAGAATTTCAAATGAAAGCCAAGGGGCCTTAATCGGTAGCTTCGGCTATTTCAGCACTATGCCTATCTCTTTTTATAGGAATAACGGGACTGCCACCGTGCTGTCTCACATACTCATAGAGTGCGACTGATGCGGCCACCGCGACATTGAGGCTATCTACCTGACCGTACTGATCAATCTTTATCTTGTTCAATGTCACGCTGCTCTTTAAATCTTCACTGAGGCCGTATTCTTCATGGCCCAAAATGAGGGCCGATTTCTTAGGAAATGACACTTTTTGTAACGATGTTTCAGCAAAGGGATCTAGCGCGTAGAGGGTATGACCTTGCTCTAGAAGATAGTTCATGCATTCGGCTGCTGAATTAAACATTTTCCACTTTATGCGTCTGTGACAACCCTTGGCCGGGACAAAATCGAAAAAGGGAATATTAATCAAAAGCAACTCACGTGCTCCAAAAGCTTCCGCTGAGCGAAATATCTTCCCAACGTTAAAATTTCCCTTGAGGCCGTCGAGCACGAGAACAATTTCGTGGGGCCCAAATTTAGCTGAATACTTGGCCCGAAGCATTTCCTTTTCAAAATACTTTTCGAGATATTTTTCTCTCGTCATTCGCCGCCCTGGACGTCCCATAACTAGTTTATCGCCTTTGCATTAAGTATTTAATCAATTAAAATAATGGTCCGATCATATCCTACCGGATTGAGGGTGACCAAATAATTAATCACAAGGGATGTCCATGAAAAACTTAATTGGCCCATTACTAATAGTTCTTCTCCTTACTGGCTGTGGGATGCGCTCCATTCCCCTAGCTGATAATGATGTTGAGGCAAGCTGGGCAGAAGTCCAAAACCAATATAAAAGACGCGCCGATCTCATTCCAAACTTAGTTGAAGTGGTAAAAGGTTATGCAAAACATGAAAAGGAAACACTTGAAGCCGTCGTCAGTGCTCGTGCCAAAGCAACAAGTATGAACGTTAATTTCAGCGACCTAAGTGAGTCTTCCATGAAAAATTTTGCCAAGGCGCAAGGTGAATTAGGTCAGGCATTATCTCGACTACTTGTTTCTGTTGAAAAATATCCCGACCTCAAGGCCAACCAAAATTTCCTAGATTTGCAGTCTCAATTGGAGGGGACTGAAAATAGAATAACCGTTTCACGCAACCGATATATTAAGTCGATTCAAGAGTTCAATAACTTGATTACGGTTCCACCAACGTCTTGGTACAATTCCCTTTTCCTCAATAAAACTAAGAAGCCTCAATTTGAAGTGCCTAACCTAGAACAAGTAGAGCAACCACCATCAGTTAAGTTTTAGTTATGGGTATTCAAAATATAAATAATCTACAAGGGAAAACATTTATTCCTAAGCTTCTCCTTCTCATCGCTTTTCTCTTTACACCTTTTCTGTCCTCTAGCTTGGAGGTTCCAAGCTTGACCGGTCCCGTTGTCGACAAGGCCGGTCTTTTGGGTCCTGTAGAAAAACAAAAATTGGCCAAGGCCATTGTTGCCATTAAAGAAAAATGGGGCCCTCAAATTCAAATATTAATCATGGAAAGTTTAGAAGGGGCTTCCATTGAAGAATACAGCATCAAAGTTACCGAGGAATGGAAATTAGGTGATGCTAAACGAGAAGATGGACTCTTAATCCTTGTCGCACTTCAAGAGCGCTCAATGCGCATTGAAGTTGGCCGAGGTTTGGAAGGGCTCATTACAGATGTTGAATCTTCCCGAATCATTCGCCAGATGGGGCCTTATTTTAAGGCCGGCCAATATTTCGACGGATTTGCCTTGTCCTTAAGTACTATCGTTTCCTTATTTGGTGGTGAATTGGATGCTCTTCCCATTGCCAAAAAACTACCACAAAAACAAATGAGCGCTCAGGTTGTCATTGTTTGGATTATTTTTATTATTCTATTTATTTTTATGCGAGGAAGGCCCTTGCATAGAAGAGGAATGATTATGGGTCACCGAGGAGGTTTTGGACATTCCTCCTATGGTGGTGGATTTGGTGGAGGCGGCTGGTCTGGCGGCGGTGGTGGTTTTTCTGGCGGTGGCGCTTCAGGTAAGTGGTGATGTTTATGAATTTTGCAAACCTTGAAAAAACAATAAATGACTTGGTAACACGATGGGAAGAAAAGACATCCTGTGAAATTGTAGTCGCACTCCTGCCGGAAAGTGACCTATATCCTGCCGCCCCTTATAGGCTGGCCATGATCTTTGGTTTTTTCTTTTATGGTCTTGGACTGATTTTTCAACTTCACTATTATCATCCCCATTTTTTAACTGCGCTCCTCATTGCAGGTATAGCTTTGGGTTTCTTGTCAGGTCGCCTTAGTAAATTTAAGCGATTTGTATTAAGCGATAGGGAAATTGAGGAAGAGGTCTATCAAAAGGCCCTTGAAACATTTTTTTTAGAAAATATCCATCATACCAAGAAAAAAAATGGAATTCTTTTATACGTTTCACAGCTTGAAAAAAGGATAATCATTTTGGCCGACAAGGGTCTCAATGACCAAGTATCTCAGGGCACTTGGGATGCAATTGTCCAATCTCTTATTCCTTGCCTTAAGGAAAACCAATTTCAACTTGCATTGGAAAAGGGCATCGAGGCCATTGGTATGGAAGCAGTTAAACATTTCCCCACAGTTGATGGGTGCCCAGACGACGGTGGAAACCAATTGAAAAACCAATTGGTCACGCCAAAATAAATTTCAAAATTAAAACTTAGAAGACTCTTAGAGTTCGAAATCCCTGATGGCCATCAAAATGATAAAGTAATAATAGGCCTTCGGTTTTCCAGGGGCCACTTCATGGTCAGGAATAAGCTTTAGGCCCTTAGTCTTTAAAAGTAATTCTTTTACTTCTTGGTTTTGTAGAACCTTTTGACGAATGGCCTCTCGGATAATTTGGAAGTGAGTATCCGAGCCTTCCTGCATATCTTTATAATCGAAGGACTTGCCTTGGAAGCTGACTAGTTTAAGTTTATATTTTTCATAAATTTTATTGGCCTCGTCCCCAGCTCGTTTGGCCTCAAAACCAGTTAACTTAGAAACTTGTTCGCGCGTATAGGGCCAAACATTTTGTGGAAGGGCGTGGCGTGGATCATCCGACCATTCAGGGTCAGGATATTTCATCATCTGCCACAGTCCTTCAATGGAATTGTATCTTTGGCCTTCAAATTCAAAGGGTGTCACACCAAAATTACTAAATACCCCCAACTCATTTCTTTTAGAAAGCACGACCTCACCTTGCTTGGCATCTTGAGGTAAAATCTCCCACGTAGGCACACCTTCACGCGGAACAGGCGTCCACCAGTGGGACGGATAGTTTCCTTCCTTATTCAATTTATTTTCTATTTTTGCTGCAGGCCCAATGGCCGCCATGCTTTGGTAGGAAAAAGAAATCACAATTGAAAAAATTAGGAGGCCGATTTGGAAAAATTTATTCATCTTTATATACCTTATATACCTTATATACCTTATATACCTTGTTTATTACCTTAAGCCTTATTTTGGCCTAATCGACAACAAATTCCGCTTGAACAGGAAGATGGTCAGAGTAGCCCTTTTTAGAGTTTGCATTAAACGCCATTGGGCCTCCATCCTTACCAAGCATGAAAGGTTTCTTAACTACATTATAAGATTTCCAATCTGGCGTAACGCTTGTTCCTTCAACCAATTGATTCTGAGACTTAACTAAGAATACTTTATCTAGCGAAGACCATTCGCCACGATAAAAATGAGTCCCACGATGTGGGGTGGCGCCATTAATTTGCTCTCCAAAAAAAACCCTTTCAAAATCAAAAAAATGTAAAGCGCGCGCAGGATTCAGAAGATACTCATTTATAGCGTGTGGTGAATCAGAATCGATTGTATTGAAATCGCCGGCAGCAATGACATAACCATCCGCTTCAGCAACGGCTTTAACAAATACCTGGGCAGCTATAACTCGTGCCGCAGAAGGATTATTTTGTGAAGGCCAGTGATTGGCCAATACCGTTACAGAATGTCCATTAACGTTAAATGTGGCCTCTAAAATTCCGCGAGTAAGTTTAACCTTTGAAGGATCTTTGGCAATTGGTCTAAGGTCTATTTGATGATATTTGACTTCCTTGGCCAAAGAAAACTTTGAAATTATGGCAACATCGATACCACGTTTATCTGGACCCTCGACAAGTAAAATTTCTTTATAACCTTGGTCGGCCAGTTCCCACTCAACAAGTTTTGTAACAGCATTTAGATTTTCAACTTCTTCAAAAACGATGACATCAGGAGTGGTTGTGCCAGAAGATTTTATGACCTGGGCCAAATTTTTGGCCTTTGCACGGAACGCTTCCTCATTCCAATCCATGTTAAAACATCGATCTTTGTAAGTTGGGCTTTCAAGAGAACGACAGTATTCCATCGCTTCTGGATTGCTTCGCTTATAACTTAACGGAAGATATTGATAGTCTTCGGTGCCCTCATCGTGGGTAGCATCGTAGAAATTCTCAGCATTATAAGTCATGACACGAATTTTTGTAGGAAGAGACCATGCGACAGGTGCCATGAAAGTGGAACTTAGGGCCATCATGAGCGCGAAAATAAATCCTTTCATCAAGTTCTCCTTATAGAATGTATAAATTCGGCTAATACCCTAGTGCAGTAATCAACACTTTGTCTATGGATCAGAATCATTCGATTTTGGTTAGGATGAGGCAGGTTTATAAACATTATAAATTTACAACAACTCAAATCAATATAATTTCAATACATTAACTAAATAGGCATCTCTGACTAACGAAGTCCCCTATTCCAACCGATAAGGTTGAGTTGTGTACCTAGATTTCAATTTATAACCGCGGATGAGGTAAATCCGCTAACAAAAGGCATTAGTATGAATAAGCCAATCGCGCTTGTTTTGGCCGCTTTTCTGGCAACGGAAGGCATGGCCGCCGGTGATCGCGGCAATGTCACTGACTATGATCCAGGCCCGTCCAAAGATTCAAAATGGTCGGACCTATTTGCAGAAACACCTAATTACCGGGCCTTTGGTCAAGCGGTTATTGGTGGACAAGGAGAAAAGTTCCGCTGGGTCATGGGACCGATGTGGTATCGCGGACGTCTTTCACAGAATTCAGTTAAGGTCTTTGTAGTCGGCCAGGAAGGGGCCCAAGACGAAAATATTTCCAACCGATCCTTTACTGGCTCGACCGGTACAAGGATGCAGAAATTCCTCAATTATCTTGGAATTAATTATAGCTATCTATTTATGAATACTTTCGTCTATACCATTACAGGTCAATATTCACTATTTGGTGAAGATAGAGAAAACCCTGCCAAGGTTGCAGAACAAAAGCGACTGCTTTGGCTTGCCCAAAGTCCCGAATCAATCGTGGTACAACACCGCCACGAACTTTTTAATTACATGCTTGAGACCAACAAACAAAAGCTTGGTCTAGTCATTGGTGTAGGCACCGCCGGCAAGGACTCGGTTGCCACTTGGTTTAAATCTCACGGAGCTGATTGTACTGCTGCCAAGCTCTCTTCTGGCTTTTGCCAAGGTCTTGGTGAGCTATCTGGCGTTTACGCAATCGGTGTGGCCCACCCTGGAGCAGCATCCGCGCGAAACGGAGGTGCAGAAGCTGCCGATAAGCTTGTTGAAGATTTTCGCAATAAGGCCGATATTGTTGCCGATCTTATTAGAGGTGGAAAAATTAGACTCGGTGCCGATGAAGGCATGAAACAAAATTTTGGAAAACAATTTTCGTATGGTCACGCTGCCATTCCATTCCGAGACTTTGCTTTTGGGACAACTCATCGCATGGGAGAAGATGGAACTGGTTCAAATCGTCGGGGCACAGATACAATTCAGATCTACTCAAAGAATGGTTGCTACAACAACGTCAAAAGAGTTAACGGTCGTTGTGACGAAACGGCAGGGACTCAGAATATTCTTTATGACAATCAACAAGATCTCTTAGGCAAAGCACCCAAAGAAATGGCCAAAGGTGATGTTCCCTATGAGTCACCAAAATCAAAAGAGCTCCGCAGATCGTTTGATGAAGGTCCTGGAAAATTTGCTAGCAGCATGCAAGATTTCATGCAATTGGACTACAACAAGTTAGGTGTTAAAAGCCATATGAGTTTAGGTCCCAATGGTGTCTATCGAGGACGTTTAGATAAGGCCAAAATCCTCGTGTTGGCCGATCAAGAATCGAATACGGATATGTTTTCAGGCCGCGCTCTTACCGGAGCTGGAGGTCAAAAATTCCAATCCTTCTTGGATGCGATGGGTGCTGGTGAGTCTTATGCCATTATAAGAACACTTCCAGTAGATACTTCAGATCTAAAAATTGATGAGATTTCTGGGATTGCCCTTAGCGATCAAGTTTTTGCCGCTAGAAAAAGAATTATCGACAAAATACTAGATGAAGGAAATACCCAAATTGTGATTGCTGTTGGCAAGGCGGCCCAAGCTGTTGCTGACAAATTGAATTTCAAAGTTCCTGTTATTGCCATCGAAAATCCTGCCTTCAGCTCACATGTTGCGAGCTTTCAAGAGGCACTTGGGGCCATTAAAAAAATGAATCTTCGACTCGATGGAAAAGGTTCATTTAATTATAATGGTGGATTAAGTATCATTCCAAGAAATGACCTACCGGCCTTTTCGCGCTGGTGGATGGGGACCTCTGGAGATACAGGACAGCGAGGTTATGAGAACCTTGGGGGTAAACGCGTTGCGAATCCAGATTATTATCGCCTCGCTGCTCCTCGTTGGTCCTCTAAGTGGCGCAGTTCTCCATCTGAACTATCAGATAAAGAAAGAGAGTCTTTAGATGCGTTTAAACGATCTGGAATTAAATAGAAAGAGAAAACTACTTTGTCTTATTTGTCTTATTTGCCTCAGATGACAGGTATTTTGATGACAGGTATTTTTTCTCAAAGATAAAAGTTCCCAATGGCAATAACGCTGCCAAAAATGAGGCCCAGGTTTTAGACCTGGGCCATTTTTTTTCTGTTCCCAATTGAAGTGCTTGATAAATGTAGGCCATAAACAAAACGCCATGGGCGAGTCCTATAATTTTATTGGCCCACGGGAAACCCCATATATATTTTAGCGGCATGCCAACTAGTAAGAGCAATAAAAAAGACAATCCTTCCAAACGACCGGTCAAAATAAATTTATTTTCCATGCCAGGTGCATACCACAGATTGCGGCAAAACGTTAGTCATTAGGGCTTGCTGCATGGTTGAAAAAAATCGGGAGCGGTAACGCACCAAAGAGTTTTGCCAATCGTCCTATTTTCAATTCTTTGAACGTTATCATCCTGACGTATTATATTGATGCGGTACTCGTTTTTATCATCATTGAGGGTAAATTCATTTTCATTAGAGACATTAGGTAACTTCCGAATCAAATGTCTTTTTTGAATTTCGAATGTAACTTTCTCCAATCCTTTTTCCTGTTTACCATTTTGCTCAAAGCTACCGCGATAAATAGCTCCTTCGAATTTAGATAATCGACCAGACACAAAATCATTCAGAGAAAAATTAGCAGCAGGTCTAACTGTCCAAAGTTGATGAGCAAAATTGAGATTTATTTTCTTCCCCTCAACATTTTTAACTGTCACTTCAGTTATGATTTGAAAGTCATGGGGAGGTGACAACATCGGAATATGTTCCATAAAATAAGGTCCCTGTCCAAAGAGGACCATTCCGTGCAATCCTCGCCTTCCACCTGCAGAGAGTGACTCGTGGTGATGATGTGATTCTTCAGCAGGCCCCCGATCATTTAAATGAGGTTCGGTTTTGGAAACATTTGAATGGTGACCACAATTAAGAAGCATCAATAAACTGAATATTTTTATTGCTAATAAACTTTTATTCATCCTAACCTCATGGAGTGTTTTTAATATCAAACCAATAAGAGCCTGCGTCGTAACATATATTGTATTTTTTTCTCTTGCGTAGCCCAAGTTTCTTGGCATCCTTTGTGGCAAATACTTTTTCGACACCTTGTAATTGGATCTTCAATTCAAAGATACGAAACAAGTCTTTTAATTCTTTTACGTCACGAATGCTTTCAACAAATATTTGATTGGATGATTTTTTTATTTTATGGCGAGGATAATGAAGCGCATACTCGCGCCAATCGTTAGATTTATCGCATGCCTTGGCCAGTCTCTTTTCATGATCAATTGACTCAAGTGGGCCGGTTGACAGTGAAGTTAATTTATCCTTTGACCATTCATTAAATATTCTTTGCAGCAATAGTTGATGCAATTTTTTTTGGGTGGACCAGTCCATTGACCTATCAAGGGTAACCAGTTTCAAACTCCACAAAGGATTTGCAGATGGATCACTTGTTACTTGATTATCTGCACTTGCCAATGGCCTGACTTCCGATGCTTGCCACTCAACTTTATTGTCGGCACTCTCCAATGTATAAAGTTTTACATTGATTCCATTGTAACTTTGATCCGTAATCCAAATAGAGCATTGGGGACAACTAAAGTTACTATCTTGATTCTTCTTCTTAACGCTTTTGGCGGGCCCTTTTATTTCGTCGTTAGATTCTATTAAGCTATCTACGGTATTTTGCGGCCTTTCTCTATGACCACAAGAAGAAATTAAATTGCTTGATAAGAATAGGGCAAGGACTAATCTAATTAAATTCATCGACATCGCTCCAATAGGGCTCGCTTCGCAGAATCTTTTACAGCATAATGATTAGCATTCTGTTGATGTTTTTCTAGAAATAAGCAAGTTTCCTTTTGTAATTTTTTGTATTCATTTAATTCCAACATGATCATCATCTGATTACGTTCTGGCCCTTTTTCAAGTTCCTTAACCCAATAGGGCTCAAGGAGAGCGCCCATGGTTTCTCTAATATATTGGGCGTGCAATCTTGAGCGCAAAATTAAATCCACCATGTATTCGAGAATTTTTTTGTTTTGCGTAGGTATGCCCGCCAAGGCCATGGCGGCATGCCTAATAACTTCGTTCGATTGGTCTATGTCACCCTTGCTTCCATCAATTAAATTATTAAACAAATCTTCCTCAAGGGAGAGTGCCATGGCCGGCATTTTCTGCAACACCTCCATGGATTCGATTCTTTTCTTTGCTTTTTTTGAACTTAAATTTTTCTTGAGCTTGTCTTCGTCTGGAATTAAGTTTGGACAGGATATTTTTAAATCTAGGCAAAGCTTTATACGGGTTTTGACCTGATAATCTTGTTTCGTTAAGGCAAGACTTTCTCCAAGCTTGGCTCCCGATTGTGCAATAAACATTTTTAAGTGGTCATGATATAAATTAATTTGTTTTAGGTCATCTTCCTCTTCATCATCAAGCTTGCCAATTTCCACGGCCACAGCTTGTAAATAATCTTCGAGTTTATCCCCCCAATCGGGGCCAGGTTGATGTTGATTAACAAGTAAAATCATGGAAGTTAAAATTTGTTTTTTTATTTCACCGTCCGTTGCATCCCTATACACAGAAGACAATGATGAAAATATTTTATGGCCATCCTTTTCCTCAATTTTTGGCCCATATTTTGTTAATAAAAATGCTATTGCCCAGGGATTCTGTTTATTTTTATAACTTTTAAATGAGCGGATAAATAGCTCCATACTTTGATTATGAGTCAATGGCACTGGTCTACCCAATTTACCCTTGAAGGCCAATTCACCTATTTCTGTTAGGCGTGCTTTCCCAATTTCGTAATCCTCTTTCCTCACAACATCCAAATAGATTGTTTTTGGCAATAAACGATAAAGCGACGAAGTCTGTGCTCTCTCAATAAGGCCTAAAACAATTTTCCACTGAGCTTCATCAAGTGGCCCAAGTTTTTGCCAATAATCTAAAATATCGTAGGCGCGATCATCTGCGCCTGGAGCTTCAAGTTGCATTAAAGTATTTTTTAAAAAATCATTATATTTTAAATGACTGAGGGTGTATCGCTGAAGGGTGTAGAGAATTCTTTGGTGAATAGGCCAACATTCCAAGCTAGTTGGGACTTTAATAGTTTCATTGATCAAAGCTTCTTGTTTTTCTTGGGATGAAATATCCAACATTAATTTTTGTAAACTGCTGGAGTCGTAGCTACATACGGATCCTTTTCCTTGATTGGTAGGAAGTAAATCCTTACCACTTCCCTCAATTCGAACTACAATATCGAATTTTTGAAGGTATTCCTTATTACTAACTTCTTTGCTAAAGGGAGCTTTTCTCTTTGTTCCAGTAATGATGGCAAGTATGGCTCGAATACAACGATACTTCTCACCTTTTTTTTGACAATCATTTCTTTGTGGTTCGATCAATGTCTCAAAAGTGCGACAGTCAATCGATCTCTCACAAATACTATCGAGTTCAACAAAGGCAGATTCCAAAGCTAATTTTCTGGCCAAATCTTCACTGGCCCCCTCACCAATTCCGCAGGCCATAATGTTATTACCGTTTTTTTCACTAGCTGCTTGTTCACAGAACCAACCTGCCTCAGCATTGGGGGTTAAATTATAAAAGACCACTCCTATGGGGTAATAGAAAACAAGCGCGAGCAAATAATTTGATAATTTGGGCATAAGCCTATTATATCGTAGAGATAAGTCTTTTAAGAGGTCCTAATTTATAATGGAAAAAAAGGCCTGCCCCACTTTAGATTTTGGGACAGGCAAATGGAAAAAAGAGGATATAATTAGTAGCTTAAATCGCACTGGGTTGTATCACCAATTGAAAGCGACTTTGTTGCCTTACTGATTCTCTGACCAGTGATCTCAACATTGGCCTTAAGTCCGCACATTATCCCTCGGTTCACTATTTGTTTAAATAAAAACGGGTTAGACCAAACAACCTCTCCAAACTTGGCCATAGTTTTTGAGAATTTTTTATCATTAGCACTAGAGCTCGAAGCATCTCTTAAAATTCCCTTTATTTGGTTTGTTTTTTTGGCCATCTGCTTAGCGAATGTCTTCGTACAGATCGAAACTCCCACACTACTTAATCTATCTTTACCAATGTTCCATGGACAAATTCGAGATTCATCCATTCCGTCTCTAAAGTAATCAACCATTTCACTATGCGAATCAGCTTGCAGTGATTCGAAAAATCGATCATTTTAAAAGGTCTTTAATAAAGCTTCCAAGTAAGTGCCTGGCAATGCAACATTTAAATTAATTTCGCTATAACCAAGTTTTTCTTCATCTTGCACGACGATATTTAGAAATTCACTTAACCCAGTTTTCCCGCGCAAAGTTTTGAGGTACTTTGACATTTTCCTAGACGTGCCATGGTCGTCATCATAGCTCCACAAGAATCTAGCTTCACGATCCTTTGATACAAATTGACCATTTTTCGATTTTTGATAAATGCCATATTGTGACTCTGTCAAATTACCGTCAAGATGATTTTGAGTAAGCGAATGCTCCAATGTAATACCACTGCCATTGGATAAGCTAATAAATGGTATTCCGATTGAGGCCCTCTTTAAATTAGTGTTTAACTTTGTTTTCACACTTTCAACTCTCGTAACGGAAGAATTGTCATTGGCTGCAGATTTAATTTCAGCGAGAGTAAAATCACCACTCATCATTAACTCGTAAATTTTCTTACCCTCTTCCTTATTAAGATCGACGATATAGGAAATACCATCAGAAAGTTGGGCCTCTTTATTGGCAGAAATTGAAGCAATTAGAGCACCTGTATGAACCGACGCTTTTTTGATTGAATCACTAACAACAGTGACTCTCACCTTAGAATTAAGCAGTCGCTCTACTTTTGTTTTAAAATTGCCTTCAATAACGACTTTGCTTCCCACTCCAAGGCCATAAGCTCCAATACCAACACCGAAGAATAGTCCTCCGGTTTGCTCAAAAAGAACCGACTCACCATTCTTCATGGATAATGCGCGGCTTGATTTGAATGGAATTTTACGCTCAATATTTTTAAGGCTTTTCAAATCACTCACATAATTTTTAAATGTTACTTTGGAACCTGCATAAGGAGCTAATCCGATACTTACACCCACACCAGGCAAAGACGTGTGACTTAAAATTCCAGCTATACCTAAACCTATATTCCAATCAACTTGTTTAATAACTTTAAAGCCATTTGAAAAATTATCAAATTCTAGAATAACTTCCTCATTGGACTTGTTCGTCTCACTCTCTGTTAAATTATATGTTCGAGTGAGAATATCTAAATCACCAAAAATCAATGGCACTATTTTAAAACTAAATTTACCTTTATTTGAACTTTGCTCATTATTGTTTCCATTGCCTTGTCCGCCAGATCCTGAACCACTTCCATTGTCCTGGCCATTGCCTTCATTGCCACCTTGGTTGCCACCACCACATTGCTGATTGCCGTGTTGATTGGACTGGCCACCTTTATTACCCTTTCCTTTGTCTCCCTGATCATCTTTACCGGCAAAGGCCATTTGGTTGGCAAACAAAGAAGTGAGTATTTGAATTTTTAAACCTTTGGAAGAAAGTAACTTTAGATTACCTAGCATGATGGATCTTAATTTATTGAAATGCCGGTAATAATAACTTATCCAAAAAATAAGTGATGGGACCCTTTCTTTTTTTCCTGATAATTTGTACTGGAAATGCTCGAAATGGATAAAAAACTGTCTAAACTTTAGACACAGTCTAAATTTATTTCAGAGGTCAACCACCCTCCCATCTCAACTAGCTAATTTTGTAGGTTTTTTAATACATTAGAATGGCATGAGAATTGCTTCTAAGTCTGGCACCTACATTTAATCGGGGGTCCTGTATGACAAATAATTCACTAAACAAATTGGTATTGGGTTTAACCGCAATCCTTATGTTGGCCGGTTGTGTGCCACAAAATGGCGCATCGAATTCCAACAAAAAATCAACTGCCTCGAATATAAATTCAGGCTTTAATTTTCCTTCTGGTTCCGGAAGTGGCAATTCAAATTCGGGTTCTGGGACAGGGATAGGAACGGGTACCGGTACAGGTACTGGAACTGGAACAGGTAGTGGAAATACCAATGTCGTCATTCCAACTCCAACTCCGACAACTGAATATTGTGGCACTCTCTATTATTCAAAAAGTAATATGGCCGTTTTAATTGACGACAATGGCGACTACTTTTTGGTTAATGCCAAAACTTATAACGCCCAACAAGTCATTAAGAATATGGTTTTCCCAAATGACGCCAATCAAGCGTGTTTATTTGTGAGTTCAACAAATAATTCAGGCTGGATTAAAACTCACGCCACAGAGTACATTCAGCTGGGTGAGCCAGTTGTTCACCCTGAGCGGGAAACAAGAAAGAATCAATACGCCTATGAATTGTGTGGCAAAGTACTTTTTAAAACTGATCCGGGTCAAACGACTGCTTGGATGCAGGTTCAAAAAGTTGATGGCGGGTATGTGATTGTAACTGATAACAACAATATGGTTAAAAATTATCTTAATGCCCAGGGCACCACAAATGGTTGTCTTTATAATAATGAAGGGTTTACAAATAATTTTAGCGTAACCTTCAAGAAATATTTTAAACCGACCGTTATCGATTTTGGATGGTAGAATTTTTATCAGAGGTTTGGGCCGATCCCATTAGACGGCCCATTTCTTCTTGAATGAATCGATGCCATCGCAGCACAGCTTCTTCTGGAAATTCATTACCATCAAGTTCAAATTCATAAGGGCCAGACAGTTGATGGGTTAATTCTATGGGCCTTGGCAGTAATGTTGGCCCCAATCCTTTAAAAACTGGCAAAGGAATATGGAATTTTTTATAAAATGATTGGGTGAACTCAGAACGATAAACCGTATAAATATTCTCAGATTGAGGACATGCGGCCAATATCACTGGAACTTTAGCTTCCATGGCCAGGCGAACAAAACCTTTTCTATCATTCCATAGAACACGGTGATGCAATTGATTTCTCTCTTCGGTTGAGAGGAGAGACTCCTTCATTCCTCCCGGAGCTAAGGCCACTAACTCACCCCTTTCTAACAGCTCGAGAGCATTTTTGGGAGAAGCGGGAACAAGTCCGATGTCGTAGCACCAATTGCGCAAAACGGGCGTCTTAAAAAGCAGATCGTCTCCCAGCCCTCTTACAACTCGACCAAAACGTTCTATGATAACTTTCCCCAGTAGAAATCCGTCATAGGTTGCAAGGGAATGATTAGTTAAAATTAAGGCCGGGCCATTGGTGGGAATGCAGTTTAAGTTTTCTACCTTGTGCTGATGATAGGTCGCAAGTAGATCCAAAATCTTTTTGGCATTTTGCAAAGTCTTGCTATTGTTAAAATCCAAATTAGGCAAAGACACAATAGTTCCAATTTTAAATTATTCTGCTTGTGGGCGAATATCATTCAATAGACTTTTCATACCGTCACGGAACTTGGTGGAAAGTTTAAATTCATTTTTAATCACATTCAATGGAAGTCCTTCACTACCCTCACCTTTTTGCTCATTGGCCTCACGTATTTCATCCGCTTGGTCCAAGAGATCATCATAGGAATCTTCCAACTCATCTTTGAAATCTAGAATCTTTTCTTCATATTTTTTAGGCAACATCCCTTCAGAAACTAAAGTATGGAGAAGTGATGCCTGGATATTTAAATTAGAAATGGTGGTGTGATCAGAGAGCTCTTTATCAAAATATTTAAACACGGATTTTAGTGCTCGCTGTTTTGTTGCGTCAGACCATTTATTCTTCTTTGATTGGGTCATTAGCCCGTGGATAAAAGACATTTTTTTATAGGGGCGGCAAGGTCTAAGCTCCTTCAATTTTTGCCCAACTTCATCTGGCTTAAGCTTGGCGACCTGATCATTGGCCAAAAGCTCAAGCAAGCGCGCTGAACTTTTTGGATTAAGGGCAAGATTGTCAAACTCTTCGAGGACATCGCCAATTTGATCCTCTGTATATATTTGGGTATTTTCCTCTTCTAAGTTATTTCCAAATAAGCGATCAAAATTTGCTTCACATTCCTCTAATTCTTTTTTGTTATTTTCAATCGTCGCCTCTAATTCATTTGAATACTCTTGGAAATTATCTGAGACAGGTTTAGATAAATTAATTTTCACATCTTTGATTTGTTCTTCAATACTTTTACTAACATTATCAGTTGTCAAAGTAGATCTTTCGTCTCCCTTTTCTTCCTTGTCGCTGGCCGTTTCTGTCATTGTTTCCGAACTTCTCAAATAAAAGAAGATTCCGACTCCCAACGCAAGAACAGTCACTCCTACAAATATCCCTTTTTTTTGCATTTGCCGTCCCCCCGAACCTGACCGACTTATTTTAAACGGGATTCTTCCCAGAAATCCTTATGATACTCAAACTGACAAAGATTCTTTACCTGATTTAAGTATCGGTGAAGTTTATCGCTGAATCTATACTCCGGCAAAATAAATAGCCCCCATAAATGCGATGCAAGCATAATGTCAAAAATCCTAAATTCTGAACTTTGATAAAATGGTTGAAAATGTTGCTCAAGTTCATTCAATAATGGAGCAAGCTCCTCTTCAAACTGCAATCTTTTCTTGGCCAAAAGATTAAAGGGGCCTCGTTTGGCCGATTTTTTGGCCTCAAAATATTGGCGTGCTTCTATCGTAAATTCAGGTGTCCAAACCCAATAAGGCATACAAAGATTATGGATTGGGCCACCCAATTTATTTAAGTAAGTTTCAAAATTACTTAGTTGGGAAGAATTTATACTATTAATTCCGAGTGAATCACTTCCTGGCAGACTTTTTATAATATCTAGGGATTCGGCCATGGCCTTGCCATTAGTAACCATAATTGGCAGCATTTTTTTGCCAATAAGTTTTATCGGGGTCTGCTCATCATGATATTGAACCACGGTCGATGTATATTGAATTTTAAAAAAACCCAATGCCATGCGAACGCGCACGCAATAAGGACAGTGGACATAATGGTATAGAGTTCTATTAGACATAGTCGGTAAACTTAATTCTAGCGAATAGCTTGACCATTTTTCAAATGAACTTTTTCGACCCAGGGTGCTAGAAATGCACCCTGACGAATAGAGACCCGCAATTGATCTCCAATATCCGCTTCAGAAAAATCTTTTTGACAAAAATAAATGTAATTGGTTTGAGACTCTGCCGGTCTTTGTGATGCCGGCAATCGCTCACTGACTTCTGAGCTTCCATTTTTGGCCATCATCATAGGTACGGCCAGTTCTAAACAATGTTGATCTTTCGCCTCATCATATTCTGGCCTCAAATTCACTGGCACTGTACCTACGACAGTTGCGGAATGATCCAAAACACCATTTAAATAAATCATCGAGAAAGTAAGTGAAATGCCTCCGTAAAATCCAAGATAAAGTAGCAGAAAAAACTTCTGCCACTTCTTTGCTGAGCCTTTAACTGGCCCGATTTTAAGATGGGCCATAAAGGCGATCACAAAACTCAATACAAAGGGCACAGTAAAAATAGTAATTTCACCTAATATGAGATGGTATTTTTCAGCTAAGGAAATACTCACGACGGCCCAAAAACTTACTAATAACGCCAATCCCGCTAATTTCCACTGCCATGGACTGGCGGTAACTGCAATGGTGTTATCTCCCACATTGGGATGGAGTTGTGAGCCTTCTGTATTGTCGGACTCCTTATCAAAGTTCGATTGTCCAGTGGCCTCATTAAATTGCGCCAATTCTTTTGCTAAGCCAGTTTTCTCCGCTAAGAATTTGAATATCATCATTAAACTTCCCAGGGGAAGTTTTTGCGCCAGTATAGGATAATGACCATTACTGGTATCCAATTCTATTTCCAATAATTCAATTTTTCCCTTTTCGATCCTGATTGGAATGACTTTAATGTCCATTATATCTTTGTAATAAATTTTTTCTTCGTTCCAATGCCAAAGGTGAATCATTTTTGGTGCGATAAAATATTCGTTGAAAAACAAAAGTCGATGATTTGTTCCATAGAGTCGGTTATTCAAGGCCATTACGGCCATTATTGCAGAGATAATATAGGCAATTTCAAAAAAGAGTGAAGACTCATTTCCTAAGACAAGCATTAAGTAGCCACCCATAGACCAAATTAACCAAAACCATAAAAAAACAAGCGGCCCTTTGTAGGACATTTCAAATTGAGGTTGTTCCTTAAAGGGTGTTTGATCAGGCGAATGGGAATTTTGGGTATTATTCATGGCCTTCCTTCTCGGGCAGCATCCATGAATATTGGACTAAAATTTTAAAAGGAGAGTGCTTTTCACCTAAAAGGCAAAATTAACCTAGTCGCAATCTTGACTAATTTTGACCTATTTTTTCAGCAATGCTTCAGGCTCACCAAACTGTAGAAAAATTTTGGACATTTCCTCTTCGGTCATGGAACTTTCTAACTCAGCTTGGCCATCGCCTTTTTCCCGCGTACCGGCCAAGGCCATTTCCCCTTCTCCAGCACCGATCATTGGCCTTACTAAACCTCCGAATTTGCTTCCGCTACTAGCAAGAGCTTCAGAGGTACCTTGATCCAGTCGATGCATTTTATGATTTTGAAATCCCTTAATTGGGTTGGCCATGGCCACTAAATAATCTCCTGGACGGAGAACCACGTTTTTACCAGTTGATTTGTAACGTAACGTCGCTTCACCACTTAGGAGGGCAACTTCAGATACTTCTTTTATAGAGGCCCCCTTTTCAGGTCGATGATTAAAAAGTATTTCGGTTCCTCTAATCCCCAAACTTACGGTGCGAGTATCAAATCTAACTCGATTTTCTTTCAAAACCTTTTTCGAGATTGTGCCTCTCAATTGACCATAAACTAAATCAAAATCCATTAAGCGTTTACTCTTTTCGTCGTAGACAAAACTTCTAAAACTGAACTTGGATTTTGGGCCAATAGTTAAGGTACTACCATCGATCAATAATACTGAGAGAAGTGATTTTTCTTCAGTGCGCAAGGAATCTCTGGCCTTGAGGCCATCGCCTTGTTTTACTAGCGATTCTTTTAATTCCCCAGCAGAAATTTTAAATACTTGTCCCTTAACAAACTTACATTGAGCAATATCCTTATTCGTTTGTGCAATGGAAACATGGGAGATAAAAGTCGTTAGTCCGGCAAAAAGGATAAAAATAATATGCCTCAATTCACTACCCATGCAAAACTCTCCTGTCATCCTAAACACTTTTCTAATTCCAAAGTGTCACTATAATAATAGACAGGTTGTCTATTGCCGATGTTTTTTTTTAATCTACGAGTAAGGATAAATTATGGCCTACAAAAGTCGTCTAGTTTCAAACCCTGATGATCCCAATATGGTAAATTTACCTTTGCCAAAGGCCCTCACAGATTTACTCAATATTGAAATCGGAGATTCCGTCATTATAAAAACCGATGGAAAGGGATTTTATTTGGAGAAGGAGACTTCTTCAACAACGACGAACTCTACGATCTCAGAAAAAACAAATACTCCCCCAATATCAAACCAAAATTATGAACAACTTTTAGGAGAATATTGGGAAATTGCCGCGCAAGAAGGTATGCGAGAAAAATTTATGGGCACCCTTAGGCCCTTACTGCGTGCCAAATTAAATTACGACTACAGTGAAGTCATTTGTGAGAAGGAAGCAAGAAAGCTTTGTCTACGCTATTATCAGGCGCGCGAGCGAGGCGAGAAATTTGAAGGCCCCTACATTCCAGATTGGCAATCGATAGGAAAAAGCTAAACCACTTCTATCCTATTTACCAAATTCATTTAGGGAAAAATCTTCAAAACATCCTTCGCTATACTGAAAACAATTTCAAAGGATATGAGCGTAATAATAACCCATTCTAAAAAATTAGAGTGACTATAGTTCTGCTCGTCCGCCAACATGGCCAACAATTCATGAATAACTTCTAATTTACGATTGAGTACTTCGACGCGCGGATAAATATCCAAGTAGCGATTCATGGCAGTATAGGTCGGCTCCAATTCGGGGTACTCCCAAAAAAATTCTGGAGTGTCTAATAAACCATGTTGCAAATTGATTTCACTTTTGACCAGGTACAAGTGACCGCGCATTTTTGAAATTTCTTTTTTAGTCATGGCAATAGAACCGTGCTGGGCCAAGGCCTTAGGAATATGCCTGGAGGTTTCGACAGTCTTGGCAGCGCGTTCTTCAAATTGCGCAAGTTTTAGGGATTGGGCCACTGCATGGGACATGGCCAAAGGTTCTAATTCCTCCGCGCCTGTCATATTAATATGGTCGTTTTGCACTTTGAGAGAATCACCCTTTTGATAGGTAAAGGTGTCCTTATAAAACTCTTCATGAGGGCGATCCGTATATTTTTTTATGCGATCGATAAAATCTTCGTGCACGCGACGGTCCTGGCCCCAAAAAACCAAAACGCCGTATTCAAATATGTAAACGAGGGAGCCCTTAAATTCGATTTGATAGACATCGCGAAAGCGCACTACAGGATGTGTCCGACTTAATTCTTCAATGAGGAGAGGCATTTCAAAACGCGAAGCCAAACAGTAGCCAACACACTCTTGTTCAGTACCAGATAAATTATGTAGCGCTAAAGACATAACAACTCCCTGTTTCTATTATGCTAGGTTGTTGCATCGCGGGTGAAGCGTTTTATGTCCGACTATTCTTATTTATTATCTAAGTGCTTAATGGCAAAAGGCAACCCTCCGGCCCCTTGCCTAATTAAAACCGGTTGGTTTTCCTCGCGAAAATCAATGACTGTTGAAGGCCCCAAAAAGGAAACCTCTCCGGGATCGAGTATCATGGAAATTGCCGTGCCCAACTCCTGCTCAATTAAGACACTATAAATGTCGTGATGATCTTGTTCAGCAGAGAGTCCTACCATCGAAGGCGTAATATTAGTTGAGAGCAAAGTACAAGGAAAGCTGCGAGCAAGCGCCGCCACAATAGGACAATCAGGAATGCGAATACCTACCTCATGATCTCTATGAGAAGCCTTAACAGCTTTAACAATTTTTTTATTGGCCTCAAAAATAAAAGTGTAAGGCCCGGGAGTCATTTTATTGAGCCACCGAAATCCATTATTGTGTATCAAAGCAATTTGGGAAGCTTCGCTAATACCAGTACAGAGTACAGAAAAATGGTGATCCAACTCCTCACCTTTCACTTTATAGAGGGACTCGACGGCCTTGGGAGAAAACACATCGCATACCAAAAGCCAATTGGTATCGGTGGGAAAGCATATGATCTTACCCTCTTTAAGAAGCGTTCCAGCTCTTTTTAAAATACGATCATCCGGATTATGGGGAATGATATATTCAATCATGGTGAAATTTATTTTTTAAATTGCTTCCAAAGTTTGGGCTCAATTTTGGCCGCCGTTAAAACCCCACCCATCATCGCTCCTACGACTCCGAGGGTGCCAACGTCACTTCCCGTTAAATAGAAATTTTTAAAGGGAGTTTCCGGTTTTAAACTTGTGCAGCGAAAACGTTCAGGAGTGGGTGAAATTCCGTAAATGGCACCCCTTGTAGAGTGACAATAAAATACTGTCGAGAGCGGGGTGGAAAATTCTACATAAGTAAGATGTTTTTTCAGTTCGGGCATATGTTTGAAGAGTTGATTCAATAATCTCTCTTCTAGATTCTTTTTAATGGCATTGTATTCTTCTCCGCGTTTGCCACGAAGAGTAATCTCCCATTTTTTAAAATAATCGTAGGGGACAAAAGTCACAACTTCACCAGTATGCTTACTACTAGTATGCTTAGGATCTTTTAACGACGGAAAGCTCACATACAGGACTGGAGCAATGGAATCTGATTTTTCAACATCCCAACAAGTTTCATGGGAATCATAGGTTTCAAAAAACCATTGATTACTGGCCCGCGCACCACTTTTGGTTATATCGCCATCAAAACCCAAATAAAGGGCCACATGGCAAGGTGATTGTTCTAATTTTAATATTTCTTTAGACCATCCAGATTGCCGCCATTTCTCATTTAATAAATTATTGACCGTGGCCTTCGCCCCTACAGCGCTAATGACCAACGGTGCAAAATATTTTGCACCATTTTGCAATTCAACTCCAATGGCCTTTCCTTCTGTCTCCAAAATCTGTTTCACTCCGGAGCGAGTTTTAATTTCGCCCCCACCATTGGCGATCGTTTTTCCCATTTCTTCGGCAAAGACTTGAGAGCCTCCGACAGGATAATATCCTCCGTGCCAAAAATGGCGTACGGTTACAGCATGCATATAAAAAGAACTTTCTTCTGGTGGTGGCCCGTAATAACCCCACTGGGCAGTAAGTACCGCCTTTAATCGCTTGTCCTTAATAATTCCATCCAAAGCAGCTTCGGTTGTAGTTTGGGAATATTTTTTAAATTTGCGAGCAATGAATGGCGCAAGAATACGCGCAAAACTGGACGGTAATAACTGTACAAAGAAATGCCCGTAGCCACTTTTAGCGGCCTTCGAAATAAGTTTTCGATATTGGTCGAGACCTTTTGCTTCATGTGGAAATTGCTCTTTTAGGCGTTCAAAAAATAATTCCCTATTGGCCGGGAAATCAATTTTCAAACCATCCGGAAATTGAAAACTGTCGTAGACTTCATCATATTTATGCATTTCGACTCTTCCCTCAGTCGCAAAATCTAAAACTTTGCGGGGAAAATTGCCCGGGGCCATCTCTCCTAGGGCGTGGACGCCGACGTCCCACACATAATCCTTCCTTTTAAAAGTATGAGTCATGCCCCCAGCGACATAGTGTTGCTCCAAGGCCAATACTCGTTTGCCCGTTCTGGCCAGAAGCGAAGCGCAGGTAAGGCCACCCATGCCTGTTCCGACGACAATGGCATCATAATTATTATTGTTTGAGGTGCTTGGTATCGATGACTTTTCCATAGAAATCCTTAACTATTTGAAAAAACTAATATTGTCAGAAATTTATCCCTCCATTCTAGGAGAGTTATGACAGTAATTAAATGAAAAATTTACTCACCATTGGGCGGTGGATATTTCAATGTATCTGGTTTGGTGTTAATATTGCTCGGTATTCAAACACTGTAGAGGTAGCTTTTATGACAATCACAAAAAAATTGCTTTCAGTATTGGCCTTAGCTCTAGTTCTTCAAAATAGCGTGGTTTCTGTGGCCAGCGCCCAAGATTTTGATTCTGACGAAGAATTCACAAGTGAAGCGGCCCAGTTTGAAGACGATTTGAGACCTACAGTGGCCCCAACTGCAACGACGTCTGACGATCAGGCGAGCATCCAAGCAGAGCCGATTGAGCCAATCGAAGCTTCTGAAGACGAACTCGATTACTAATTTCTCAATTATTCCACCCAAGTATTTCTTATTTGGTTGTATTCAAGCGAGCGCGCTTTTTCCGCTCGCTTAGGACTCCTTTCAATTCCAACACTGTTTATTCCCAATTGATTGGCCACGGCCAAAAGTGCACCTTCGCCACAAAATGGTTGGAGTAAAACATCCTGCGGTCGATGTTTCTTCAAAAATTGAGACACCGCAAGACATACTTCCGTTCCCATACCGCGAGCCCAGGTTTTTTCACCTACAGCAGGCACCACATCCGGAGTGGAGTCTGTCGCCTCAATTTTTAGCTCTTTAGAAAAACACAAAAGGTGGCTATAGGAAGGTCGTCCAAAAGTGGTATAACCAGGAGCGGTCCTACAAAATATTTTGTGCCACAATAAAGGAATATTGGTCTTTTCGGCCGCCTTTTGAACCAAGTAGGCCTTATCAACCCATTGTCCCTCGTGCTTTATATCCGATTGAAAAAATAGAATCACTGAACTCGGGTGAGCACGGCTAAAAATTAATTCAGCCGTTTCTATAAACCAGTTTTTCCACTGTTCTAAAGTAAGACTCGGGAATTCAGAGTAGTCCGGCATCGAAGCGACAATGGAATGATTCTCCAAAATATTTGAACTTTTAAACCATTCGAGGACATCAGCCATGTGAACGATGCGGGTGGGGCCTGTATTCTGAGATACCTGGGACATCTTAAGAAGGCCTTATTTCTTGGCGAATATGTACATCTGTCTGAGGGAAAGGAATAACAATATGCTCTTTTCTAAGAGCGATATCAATATCCTTTAATAATTCCCCTCGAAGCAGCCCCTTTCTATCAGGATCATTGGTCCAACATTTAATAATGAAATCTACTCCCGAATCAGAGAGATTGCGGCACCAGGCAAGAGGTTTTGGATGATTAAGAATTCTGGGATTTTTTTCCGCCACTGCAAGAAAAATTTTCTCAACTTTTGCAAGATCTGAACCGTAGGCCACGCGAACTTCAGCACGAAAGGCAATCAGATTATCATTTAAGCTCCAATTGATAACTCTGGAGCTTAAAATATCTGAATTGGGAATAATTAATATGGCATTGTCATAGTTTTCAGCTTGAATGGAACGTATTCCGATTTTCCGCACCACCATTTCTCGGCCGTCCATTTCTATAATATCGCCTACCCTCACTGGTCTTTCAAATAGGAGGATGATTCCAGAAATAAAATTATTCACTATATTCTGCAAACCGAAGCCGATACCAACACCAAGTGCCGATGTGATTAAAATAATATTTTTAACATTCAAACCAATAACGTTAAGGGCAATACCTATAAAAAGTGCGATGGAAAAATATTTAATGACAGTGGCCAAATTTGGAAGCAGACGCTGATCAAAACTTTCAATTTTGGCAGTACTTCGGTCAATGAGGAAGATAATTATGAGATAAGCTCCACGAACAAAAAAATACCAAAAAAAGATTGCGAGAAGAGTTTTAACGTTAATTTGCATTTCCCCGTGACTTAAAAGCTTCAATTCCAGAGGTGAAGTGAAAAAATAAAACTGCTTAAGTCCGCTCTCTAAAAGTATATAAATTAAACCAAAAAATAAAACTGAACGTAGCCCCAAATGTAAGTGGTCGAGAAAGGCCCCTATTTCATTGCCTTGCAAATTCTCAACTAAAGTTCGCTGCGCCATTTGTTTAAAATTATGGGGTACCTGATAAACCGACAAGGCATCCGCAGACATTTCGCGATTTTCAGTGTCATGAACAACTTTATTCTCACTATCCTTCGGGTTTTTCTGCAAGGCCAATTGACGGAAATGGTCCCACACGGAAAGTGGAACATGGGCCAAAGATATCGCCAAGATCAAAAGAGAAATTTTGATGGCCGAAAGATGAAAAGCTAAAAGCAAAGAATTGGATAAGTTGGCAAGGCCAGCGACTTCAAATAATAAGATTAAATGCACGCCAATCAAAGGTGCCGCAGTAAGAGGCCAAAAAAAGATAATAAACCTTCCCGCAAACTTCTTTATGCCTTGCCCCCGATGCATAGACCATTCTTGAAAGGCCGGGAATCGCAAAATATGTGCAAGATAATATTGAACAGTTAACCAAAGCCCGATCACGAGAAAGAAAAAATAGACCGAGTGGGCCAATTTAAAAGCCTGGCCCATCATCACCAAAAATGTGTAGATCAGTAAAACCCATGGGCCCTTTTTTAAAAACTGACCAGGCCCGTGGCTTGATTCCAAATTGAACTCTTGAAAAACAGACTGAAGGGCGCGCCAGCAAAAAAAGAAAAAGGCCCCCACTCCCAAATAGTTTAAAATCGCGGAGAAAAGCGTCGGATAGTAGGGCACAACTTTGCCCCACCCAAGATTAAGAAAAAATAAACCAAGTCCAAAAAATAAACCATAGCGATAGCGCAACATGGTCAGAAAAAATGAGACTGAAGAAGAGTTTTGTCCCAGATTCAAAGCTTGAAGACCATTTTGACAAAATGTTCCGAGCCGAGCGGTTAAAATAGTTAATAAAATAATCGCGAGGAGCCCAGTTATGAGGCGAGGTTTTTCATCATGAATAAACTGCAGCATGCGCTGATAAGGTGAGTTTTCTATAACCTTGCTTTTCAATTCCTTTATAAAATCTTTGAACTGCTCTACAGGCTGCATAAAAAAGGGATGAACGGCCCAGCGAAAAAGTCCTCGACCAAGAGCACCTTTCATCTGAGAAGATATAAGCGCTTTCCACTTATCAAAATTTTTATAAAAGCGATCGAGTGTTTCAATTTGCCTCAACATTTCACCGTGGTAGTCGCGCAATTCACTTTCAATCGGGCCCATTTTTTCGCTTAAACTAGCGGCCAACACCTTTCCGCGTCTGCCTTGGTAGCTCGGTCCCGTTAGTAGGCCACGGGTTTCTTTCGCCAATTCAAGCAACGTGCGAAATTTTTCTTCGCGCGTCTTAACATCGGTCTTGGCCTGATTGGCCAGAGCGACCATCGATTCAATAGCGCGGATTTCTTGCCCTAAATCGGCCGGTCTTGCTCCTTGCACAGACCACTCTGCCAATTTACTGGCAAATTCAATTTGATGATCTGTGAGGCGTTTTAATTTCGGGCCGAAACTTTTGCGAAATTCCTTCACATCGCCCAGCTCACGTTCAAAATATTGAAGAGTTTCATCCACTGATTTACTGGCCGGATTGGCCAAAGGAAGAGACGGAACTGGTGTTGGGCTAACTTCCACTCCTTTGCTCCAGGTCCTACCAGGGAACAAAGAAATCACACATAACAGCACGGCAAAAAGATATAAATTTCTCATTGCAAAAATGGTACGTAAAAGAAAACAAAACGGCAATTTTATTAAGGTCTTGGCCTGATCACGGGCCGTTTTTTTTCACCATATTTTTTTAATAAAAAAAAGGTGATCCAGGAATCTGCGTAGAAAATCTCTACGAAAAAAGGAAAAATATTTGCCTGGCCCTTGCAACTTACGCACAACTTACGCATATTAATTAATATGCAGCCAAATTCAATTCATCACCTTTACGTTCCCTACTTTCCGGTCACCTTAGAACGTTTGCGCCACTCTGAACTCCGGACCAAGGCCTTTGCCCTTGCCATGCCTCACTCTGATCGCGCCCAAATTTTGGCCGTCTCTTCTGAAGCTGCTCGCGCCGGAATTCACATCGGCATGCCCGTTTCGATGGCACGACAAATGGAACCTCGACTGTTGTTGCTCCCACCGGCCCCTGATTATTATCACAGCGCTCAGCGAGCGTTGGAACGCTTTGTGGCGCAACAAGTTCCTACCTGGGAATCGGCCGGCCAAGGCAAAATATATTTGGCCTCGAAAGAAAATCATGCCCAACAAAGTCATCACAGGGAGCCGTGGGATAGCAGTGATCATTGGCAAAAAATGATTTTGCAGCAATTTTCACTCAAGAGCGCTGTCGGACATGCCTCAAATAAACTTCTCTCTCTCGCGGCCTCTGAACAAGCATTCCACTGCTCTCAAGATTTACTTATGGTAGTGCCGCGAGAAAATGAATCTGAATTTTTAGCGCCATTTCCTTCTTCCATTCTGCCGCCATTTCAAAGTGAACACGTTGAGGGAAAGGGCCTGTACACACATTCAATGTATCGTCATTCACCTGCACGAGACACATTGTTACAAGAATTAAATTTACATACTGTGGCCGACATTCGCCGCTTGCCTTTGCATTTTTTAGAGGCGGCTTTTCCTCTCATCGCCACAGATCTTTATCAATATTCGCGCGGTATTGATTCAAGGCCGGTTTGCCCCACCAACCAAGAACGCACCATCGAAGCAGAGCGCTACTTAAGCAAGGGACTAGGCCCCGAGAGCGAGACAAATAATACGACTCTGATTATTGAATATGGTCATCAATTACTCGACAGCGCGTTTCGCCAGTTGCACGAATACGGCAATGGACAAATTTATGCGGGGGCCATCACTCTCTCCCTTCGCTACAGCGATTTTGTGTGGGCAGAAAAAACCATCTCCTTTAATCCGCCCGTGTGCTACGCCGAAAGTGTGCGCACCAAGGCGGCACATCAATGGCGCGCCCTTCACCACCGTCGCACCTCTGTATCCTATATATGTGTGCAATTAAGCGAACTCACTTCCAGCTCCATCCAACTTTCATTGCCGCTGTCCCCATCCACCCCGAGGAAAGACACATGATTTATCTCCACGCTCGCTCCCAATACTCGCCTTTGGCCGGACTGCTGTCGCTGGAAGAATTAATCACCAGCGCCCAACAAAACGGGAGCACGGCCCTAGCGTTGACCGACGTGAATGGAGTCTACGGCATTCCCCATTTTGTCAGTTTGTGTCGCGATTCAAAACTGCGCCCCATTATCGGTGCGGAAATTCATATCCCGCAATTTGGCAATTTTACTTTGCTCTGTCGCAGTCAAAAGGGTTGGCAGGCCTTGTTGCAACTTATTAGTTGGCGCCATCGCCCCAAGCAACATTTCGGGCCAGCGACTTGGAAGGAATTGCGCCAGCTTCTGTGCCCTTTTCTTGGCAGTGAGCATGGTGCTCATCTTTTTTTATACACCTGCGAGCGACACGTCTTAGAATTTTTTAATCAAGACACTGCGGGGCAATCTACACACAAAGACAATTGGGAGCGCGGATTATTTTTTGCTCTGATACCAGAGCTCTCTATGCATGAGGCCAATATCAATTGGGCACAGAACTTGGGATTTCCTCTGCTGGCCATCAACCCCATTCATATGAAGGATAAGGCCAGTTCAAAAAGTTATCACCTGCTGCGGGCCATTTATCATCAAGCAAGTTTAGAAAAAGATGAAGTGCTAGAAGAATTAGAAAAACAGCATCGCGAACACTTCTATCCGGCCAGTCAAAATCAAATGAAAGCATGGTTTAAAACTTGTCCCACGGCGCTTACCAATAGTGAGCGTCTGGGACTCTTATGTAAGAGTGATTGGTTTCGTCCGGCCCTCGTGTTTCCACAATGGCGCGACAGGGGCCCACACGAGGCCAGCACCATTTTACGCCAGCGCTGCTTAGAGCGTTTAGCTTGGCGCTACCCAAGCGCCATTCCCGTGCAGACCATGCCAAGATTGGAGCACGAATTAAGTGTCATCATACACAAAGGCTTCGCCTCTTATTTTTTGGTTGTCGCTGACATTGTGAATCGTTCGCCCATTAATTGTGGCCGCGGTTCCGCTGCCGCCAGTTTGGTTTCTTATCTGCTTGGGATTACCCACGTCGATCCCATCGCTCACGATTTATTTTTTGATCGCTTTCTTAATCGAGAGCGCGAAGATCCTCCCGATATTGATGTGGATTTTCCTTGGGATGAGCGAGAACAACTATTCAACGAAATCTTTAGCACCTACCAAGGCCGTATCGCCATGGTGGCCAATCACAATTTCCTACAACCGACCAGCGCCTTGCGGGAAGTGGCCAAAGTGCTCGGGATTAGTGAGCAAGAAATAAACTATGTAAGCAAACGTTTACCCCATATTCCCCAAGATGGACGCTGGCAACAAGCTGTCTCGATGGCCATGCCGCTAGTTGGATGTCTGCGCCATATCTCTCTTCACTGCGGTGGAGTTGTCATTACACCGGGGCCCATCACAGACTATGCGGCCATTCAGTACACACCCAGGGGACTCCCTGTCATTCAATGGGAAAAAGATCAGACTGAAATGATGGGATTAATTAAGATTGATTTACTAGGCAATCGCTCCTTGGCCGTGATCCGCGATGCTATTCGCATGGCCAATCAAAATAGCGGTGCCAATATGGATTACCAAACACTCGATCCCTTTGATCACGAACAGCAAGGCGCGGAAGGGGCCACGGCAGAAACATTAATCGCAGGCAAAACCATGGGCGTGTTTTATATTGAGTCTCCCGGCACGCGGCTTTTTTTGCAGAAACTTCAAAGCGCCAGTTTCGCTCACAACGTCGTGGCCGGTTCCATTATTCGCCCGGCCGCCAATCGCCACGCCAATGAATTCGTGCGCCGCTTGCGCGGTGGCCGCTTTCGCTACCTGCATCCTCTGCTCGAACCTATTTTAAAAGAAACACTTGGAATTTTAGTTTACCAAGAACACGTCGCCAAAGTGGCCATGGCCTTGGCCGATTTCACCAGTCATGAAGGCAATGAACTGCGCAAAGTTTTAGGCAAAAAGCATAAGGAAAAAAAATTGGCCGATTATCGCCAGCGTTTTTTTCATAAGGCACGAGAAAAAGGCATGGACGAAAATTCGTTGCACCAATTGTGGGATATGATTTTAAGTTTTGCTGGCTATTCCTTTTGCAAAGCACACAGTGCCAGTTACTGCCTGGTCTCTTTTAAGGCCTGCTATTTAAAAACCCATTTCCCCGCCGAATTTTTTGCCGCCGTCATTTCCAATCAGGGCGGTTTTTACAGCACAGAAGCTTACCTAGAGGAAGCAAGGCGCTTAGGAATCAACGTCCTGCCACCAGATATTAACATCAGCATCATGGAAGCGTCTGCTGGCCGCCAGCCGAAGCCTTGGATTCGCTTGGGCCTCATGCATCTTCACCATTTAAAACAGCAATCATTGCATGCCATTTTAGAAGAGCGCAAACATCACGGGCCATTTCAAACGATGACAGATCTGCTTGAACGCTGCCCTCACATTTCGCTTGTCATGGCCAAAGCATTAGTCAAAACGCGCGCACTGGCGGGCCTCTCGCCCCAGTCAGCGTCAAACGCCAAATATCTGGCCCAAATGTGGGAAGTGATCCTATTTTTTGCAAAGAAAAATGGTGCTTTGAAAAATACTCATGAGCTAGAACGCACATTGCCTTCTCCCCATGTGATTTGCGAACGAGATTATGCCCCAGAACAATTGTTGGCCTGGGAGCAACATTTTTATAAGGGACACCTCACCTTTTCCAGCACCCTTTTGTTTCAAAAAATTTATGCCCAATGGAATTCGCTGGAACCAAAACCAAGTACACCTCTCATTTTTGCCAGCGACATACACCACTGGCAAAAAAAAGTGATCTCCATTGCCGGAACTTTTGTCACCATGAAGAGAGTCAAAAGCAAAAATAACGAGTCAATGGCATTTGTTTCTTTTGCTGATGCAAGTGCTCTTTTTGAAACCGTCTTTTTTCCTGAAGCCTACGCACGATTTCGCGATCTTTTATTCTATCGCGAATATTACGTCGTCACGGGTGAAGTTCATAATGAAATGGGAGCTCTGTCATTAATCGTCAAGCACTTGGCCCTGATTCCGGCCCAAACCAATCCTGACAGTAAGGCCCTATTACAGCAAAGGTATCACGCCGGAAAAAATGTTGGCCATTTAAAGGACGAGGTATACGACTCCAATGTGCTCCATGGTATCGATTCTATGGCGCGGAATAAATTGATTGAGGTAACCGATTTCCAGACCGATCTTGCCAAAGGTAAATTTACTTCCTAGAAAATAGCGATTGCGTTCGAAGCGACGATTATCTGTCCATCCTTCCTCCGTCACGTTGATGAACGCTTCATTCCAAGTCACCATTTCTACTTGCTCAAAGATGGGATATTGCCAGCGAAGCATCCAGCGAAAGCGCAGACTGTTATCGTCAATATTTTCTACATCGCGATATTCAAGCCGGCTTCGCATACTCAGATTAGAGTTATTACTAAATTTATGTGTAAAAAGATGTTGGGGTGTCACGCGATATTCTTTGGTAAGACCTGTTTGCACGAAACAAAGCAGTCCACCCAATTGCTGCGTCGGTGTTACCTGCCAAAGCGGGCCAAAACGCATCAGTGTTTGTTGCATCGAACCAATGTCCGTGTCATAGCGCAACTGAATCTCTTCATGAAAGAAAACCTTTTCTTCCAATGAAATTTTACCCATCACACCAAACCAAGCTCTGCGAGCATCGATATCCTCTGCAAAACTTAAATTTGACACCGCTACCAGTGTGAAAATGGCAAGAAGAGCAAAATTGAGAGTCCATTTATTTTTCATATAATCCTTGAAAATATTTTTCATTGGTTCATCGCTTCGATTTATATTTTAACCCGAAGAAAATAAAACAAAGGCATTTTTTTCAGGATAATTAAATCAATTTAGATGGATGAAGGCCCTTTAAATAATTTAATCTCTTTGCTAATGTAGCCACATGCCAATTTCATTGTTGACTATTCTATTTCTGGCCACCTTGGCCGGTGGTTATTATCTCTACGGGCGATTTATCGCGCGCGTTTTCCAATTGGATAAGAATGCTTCCACTCCTGCGCATAAATATAAGGATGGAATAGATTTTGCTCCCACTCATCCCTTTTATTTGTTTGGTCAACATTTTTCGGCCATTGCCGCTGCCGGGCCGATCGCAGGTCCTATTTTGGCCGCCACTCAATTTGGCTGGCTCCCAGGTCTATGCTGGATTGCTCTTGGAGTTATCTTTATTGGCGCTGTTCACGATTTTTCTAGCTTAATTATGTCGGTACGCCACGAGGCCACGTCGATTGCAGAAATGGCACGACAAAAAATTTCCAGTCGCGCCGGCATTGCCATGATGATTTTTATTTTGATCGCACTCGTCTATATCATCGTGGCCTTTGGCGATGTGACAGCGTCTAGCTTTGTCTATCGAAGTGAGGAAATGGCCGCAGTGGAAACGACGTTCCATCCAGGTGGTGCCGTCGCTGCCGCCTCGATTTACTACCTCACCTTGTGTTTTATTTTGGGTTTGGTCCAACATTGGTGGAATCCACCAGTTTGGATTCTGTCAGTTGTTTTCCCTCCTCTCGTCTTACTTACGAGCTACTTGGGTACAGTGACATCGACATGGTTCATATTAGACATGAAAACCTGGGCCATTTTAATTGCACTTTACTGCGCCGTTGGATCGCTCCTGCCTAATTGGATGTTGTTACAGCCGCGCGGTTTTTTGGGTGGTTTCGTTCTTTATTTTTCACTGGCCATTGGCCTCATTGGTTTGTTGTTTGGTGGGCACGCCACGGTTTTACCTGCCATTAATGAAAATGCCACTTGGCTTGGCAGTACCACAAGTGTTGTACCATTTTTATTTGTCACCATTGCGTGTGGTGCCTGCTCTGGATTTCATGGATTGGTGTGCAGTGGAACAACTTCAAAACAAATTGATAAAGAACATCATACTCATACCATTGGTTACGGGGCCATGTTATCAGAGGCCCTCGTGGCCTTTATTGCTCTCGCAGTTGTCATGATTCAAACTCCCGAAAGCATCAAGGGACTAAAGCCAGGTACCATCTATGGCAAGGGACTTGGTGAATTCATCACGATGTTAACTGGCCCAAAGTATGCCCGTGAAGCGCTCACTTTTGGAGCGTTGGCATTTTCCACTTTTGTTTTTGATACTATTGATGTGGCCACGCGACTAGGTCGCTATCTCGTGCAAGAATTAACAGGCCTAAAAGGTTGGAAGGGTGCCTTTGTTGGGACCAGCTTAGTCGTTGTTCCTTCCGCTCTGATACTTTATTTTAGTGGTGAAGGTTCCTGGGCCAAATTTTGGGGGCTATTCGGTGCTTCAAACCAACTCCTCGCCGCCCTTACTCTACTCACCATTACTTATTGGCTAAAAGAAAGTGGTAAACCTGTGGCCATCACACTGCTGCCCATGATTTTTGTTCTCACCATGACCATGTTGGCCCTTGGCACCTTGGCATTCGACGGGCTGCGCAAGACTACTGGTTTGGATATCAACCTGGTATTAGCGTTAACTTCGATATGCCTCATGGGTCTCGCAATATTTATAGCATTGGAAACATGGAACAAAATTCATCGCGCAAAGTCCTAAACTTAATGGTGAGACTCAGTGAGTTAAATGTTCTGTTGTTTTCAAATTTACAAATTCTCCTGAATCCGTTAAAAATCAATACTTTTAAATTTCATCAACCCTAACATTAGGTGAGTAAACTTATGGAAATTTCGGCATCGTGGCCCATGTGGGTCAATTCGCCCTTGTACATCGGAGTTTTTGGACTGGCCGTGGCCACGTTCTTTTATTATCGCGTGATGGCGCTTCCGCAAGGAAACGACACCATGATGAGAATCGCTGGCTACATCCGTGAAGGGGCCATGGCCTATTTAATGAGACAATATATTGCCCTCGGCATTTATGCAGTCATTGTGTTCGTGTCGCTGGTTTTTGCGCTTGGGCTCAATGCAGGAATTTCTTTCCTAACTGGTGCAGTCCTTTCATTGCTGGCCGGCTTTGTTGGTATGAAGGCCGCGACTCACGCGAACGTGAGAACAACTGAAGCAGCGAAAACATCTGGCAAAGGAAATGCTCTTGTAACCGCCTTAGATGGTGGTGCAGTTATGGGCCTTTCTGTTGCGGGTCTAGGACTAATTGGTTTAGGCGTCCTTTATTTATATTTCAAAGATAGCAAAGACCTCTCTACTGTCATGCACTCTTTCGCAGTGGGCGCTAGCTCGATTGCTCTTTTTGCTCGAATCGGTGGCGGGATCTACACTAAGGCCGCTGACGTTGGTTCAGACATCGCTGGTAAAGTAATCGAAAATATTCCTGAAGATGATCCAAGAAACCCTGGCGTTATCGCGGATAACGTTGGCGATAACGTTGGTGACGTTGCTGGTATGGGTGCCGATATTTATGAATCGATGGTTGCGGCCATTGTTTCTGCCATGGCGATTGCCATGACAGCGGGTGCTGGTCAATTACCACAGATCCTCATTGGAAATGGCGATCTTGAGCAAAATAAATGGGCCGCCATTGTGCTGCCACTTATTTTGTCAGCGATTGGATTGGCCGTTAGCGTGGCCTGTATTTTCATCGCACGCGCCATGAAGAATATGAACCCGGCCACTGTGCTTCGCGGTTCTTTGATCCTTCCTCCCATTTTTCTTGCACTAGTTAGCTTTGTCGTTATGCAAATGTTGGGTGTTAGTCAGTCGGTAACGGCAATCCTTGCTGTTGGTGCCATCGGTGGTGCCATCATCGGTTTAGTAACAGATTACTACACATCATCAACTCCAGTTGCTCGCATTGCCGAAGCATCTAAAACCGGTGCAGGCACAAACCTGATTCACGGTCTTGCAGTCGGCATGGAATCGACGGCCATTCCTATAATCGTTGTGGCCATCGTTGCTTACCTTTCTAATAAATTTTTAGGCCTTTACGGCATCGCGCTTTCAGCTGTTGGTATGTTAGGTGGAACAGCTGTCGTTATGACAGTTGATGCCTACGGACCAATTTCTGATAATGCGGGTGGTATCTCTGAGATGAGTGGACTTGGCCCTGAAGTTAGAAAGATTACTGACGAACTCGATGCCGTTGGTAATACCACTGCGGCCATTGGCAAAGGTTTCGCCATTGGTTCTGCCGTTCTTACGGTGCTAGCTTTGTTCTCTGCCTTCAACATGGAAGTAAACCACGTTAGAAAGCTAAACAATCTTCCAGAGCTAACTTTCGTTATCACTAATCCTGATATTTTAATTGGCATATTGCTTGGTTCAATTCTTCCTTTCTTGATTGGATCGACCACAATGTTGGCCGTTGGCCGTGCGGCCGGTGCCATTGTTGAAGAAATTCGCCGTCAGTTTAAAGAAATTCCAGGCCTGATGGAACTTAAAGCGGAACCAGAGCCAAAGCGGATTGTTGATATTTCAACAAAGGCCGCTCTAAAAGAAATGATCCTTCCAGGTATGATTGCCGTCGTGGCTCCAGTCCTCGTTGGCTTTATTTTAGGCCCAGGTTCTCTTGCAGGTCTTTTGGCAGGTTCACTCGCTGTTGGTGCGACAATGTCCCTTTTCATGGCCAACGCCGGTGGCGCTTGGGATAACGCTAAAAAATATATCGAAAAAGGTTATTTGGCGGGATACAAAAAAGGCTCAGAAGTACACAAGAGTGCTGTCGTGGGAGATATGGTTGGTGATCCATTCAAGGATACATCTGGACCAGGTGTCGCCATCTTAATCAAAGTTATGAGCGTAGTGTCTTTGCTCATTGCTTCTTTGATCGCAACATTTTAATCGAAGTAAAATTGTTCCTCAAAGAAGGCCCTCGTTTTATAACGAGGGCCTTTTTATTTTTAATGAGTCTATTAAGAAATGGATTCGCCATGTTGTGACTGATCTAGTCCCATGGCCTCTTCATCGGCCCGCACCCGAAGTGGTTTTAATTTATTGGTAATCATAAATAAAAGATAAGAGCCAAAATAACTAAAGAGTCCCACAAGTACCAATGCCAAGATATGAAACAAGAATGTTTTGGTTTGACCAAAAATTAGGCCAACATCTTTGGCAAACACGGAAGTCAAAATCATTCCCATGATGCCACCAATTCCGTGGCAAGGAAAAACGTCGAGGGTATCATCGATGTCCGTTTTATTTTTGAAGTGAAGAGCGCCGTAGCTGGTTAGAGATGTAATCATCCCGATGAGGATACTGGCACCAACACTGACAAATCCTGCTCCTGGTGTAATAGCGACAAGACCAACGACCGCCGCAACGCAAGCACCAACAGCCGAAATCTTTCTGCCGAGCATTTTATCAAAAAAAATCCAAGTCAACATGGCCACTGATGAAGCAACAGTGGTGTTAAGGAATGCGAGTACGGCAACGTCATTGGCCGCTAACGAGCTGCCTGCATTAAATCCAAACCAACCAAACCATAAAAGGCCTGTGCCCAAGATGACATAAGGCACGTGAGGTTTAGAGTGGCCCTTATTCGCGCGCGGGCCTAAATAAATAGACCCGGCCAGTGCGGCCATTCCGGCCGAGATGTGGACGACGGTACCACCGGCAAAATCCAGCACACCCCAGTTGCGCAGAATCCCTTCTGGATGCCAAGTCATGTGAGCGAGAGGTGCATAAATAAACAGTGAAAATAAAACCATGAAAACCAAGTAGCCACTAAAGCGTACGCGTTCCGCAAAACCGCCACTCACTAAAGCAGGTGTGATGATGGCGAACTTCATCTGAAAAAGTGAAAAGAGGGCAAAAGGAATGGTTGGAGAAAAATCAGGATGAGTAGCAAATCCCACTCCCCTGTAAAAAAAGAAAGTTGCGGGATTACCAATTACTCCACCGATGCTGTCGCCAAAACTTAAACTGAAACCAACAACAACCCAAAGAATAGTGACAATTCCAAGGGCAACTATACTTTGCATCATGGTGGAAATGACGCTTTTTTTGTCGACCAATCCGCCGTAGAAAAAAGATAATCCAGGAGTCATAAGCAAAACCAGGCCAGAGGCGGTTAACAGCCAAGCTGTATCTCCAGGATTCAAGGCCTCTCCTACTTTGGCCTGGGGAACACCTGGCAAAAAGGTGGCAAGGAGCCCGGCAGTCAAAATAAGCAATAGATGAAACAGATAGCGCAGCTTCATAAGTTTGTTGTCTCCTGATAAATGTGTGGTGTCCAAGTCTGAACCGACCTGCTTGGACTTTTTATTGTAGAAAGAAATTGCAGGCCTTGGGCAGTCAAATTTTACAAAGTAAGAATTTTATAAACGCGCAATTAAGGCAACTACTTTTATAGACGTTGCCCAAACTCACTAGCATACTGTCAAATTTTTAGACACCTTTGGCCCTCAAGCCCCTGATCCTAGGGCGATAAGAATGGCATGAATTTGGCATAGTTCATTGGCAATTAATCGTTTTGGAAAGCTTTGAGGGGTCATTTATGAAGGCATTTTTACACTTACTTTGGATCGTGAGCTTACTTTCTTCACTCAACTTACTGCAAGCGAAGGATTGCCCTCAAGAAGGTAATGATCCATTTCGTTACAAGGCCATTGAAGAATTGGAATTTACTTCTGATCAGGCCAATATTGACTTAACTCTTACTGATGCTGCTCCAGAAGGTGAGCCAGCGGCCGAAGATCCGGAAGATAAACCTAAGCGTGTGGCCCTATTTAAATTTGAAAAGGACTACAATCCAAAAAATGTGCTTGAATACGGGATCAACGTGCATCCAAAAACTTGTCGAATTGCTAAAACGGGCAATGGTGCACCGGCATTTAATACCTTCTGGATCATGGGTGAGGAAGATGGTCGCAGGAAGCAGATGACCAGCGATGATCGCCAAAGAATGGGCCCTATAGTCCTTGCTAACGAAACAAATAAAGTTGTCTTTAAGATGAACGCCTTTAAAGAGGTCCCACTTAAGAAAAAGGAAATTACCATTGAAGCGAAAATGGTTGATGGTCAATGTCGCGTCAAGGGGTATGTGACTTTAAATGATGGGCGAGAAATGAACCTTGATAAAATTTGGGCCAAACTTTCTTATTTCTTTGGAGTCCCAACGGGTGTTAACTACCTTCAAGTCTATGGCCAGGATCGCAGTAGCGGTCAGAAGTTTAATTTCAAACTTGAGGATTAATTATCAAGAAGAATTATCAAGATTAATTCTCGAGTCCGTAATTAAAACTAATGCTTATGCGGTCACCCTTCACAGGATTAGGTGGAACTTCATGCCTCATCCAGCTCTCAAATAAATAGAACTGCCCCTCTTTGGCGGGCAAATAAATAAAAGGCCTCTCATTTAATGGGGCCTTTTCTTTTTTTGGTGGTGACGCCATAAAGCGATCCAAGCGCGGGTCTTCGACCTTAAGCGAGCTCACACCTACTGGAGCTTTGACGTAGTAAGTTCCACTGATCACCGAGTGGGGATGAATATGATTGCTGTGAGTGGTATCGGTGCCCATGCGCGAAATCCAGCAGGTCGTCATCACCAATTTCTGGCCTCGCAAATCCCAATTGAGGGAGCGCGCATATTTTTGCACTTGTTTGCTCATAAGTTTTTCTAAATCACTAAACGCCGGATGCCGCCAGTGAAGATTATCGAGGGACCCATAAGACGTGTATCCACCGCGATAATTTTTCTTGGACCAGGCCTGGCCGGCGCGATCAAAGGCCTCAAGCTCTTCTAGTTGCTGCATAAATTGGGGATGAAGTTTTTTTATTTGTGGCGCGGGAAGTTTGCCTTCAAGCATTTTTGTGGGAAATAGTTTTAATACGCGTGTCATAGTGTCTCCTGTGTAGCCCAATTAATGCAGAACGGCTAGCTCCAGCATAAAAAATAATTTTCATTGAACCTGATTTTAATCATAATTTTTTGCATTCATTCAGCATATGCTGTGTAAGTAAAAACAAACTTAACAAATTTGCTCAAGGAGCTTTTATGCACTGTGGATCGATCACCAACACGCCACCGTTTTTAAATTTAGTGGAAGAAATAAAATTGCAATCCCATGGCCATCCTGATCATCACACTCACGGCAAGGGCGACCAAAAACACAAAGAACACAATAAGTTCTACCACGAAGTGAGTGAAAAACTACGCGACTTGAAGGAACTTATGATTATGGGCCCAGGAACGGCCAGGGATGAGTTTAAACACCACTGCGAAAACCACAATCACAAGCAATTGGCATAATCAATTGTTGGAGGTGAAACGATGTCCTCACACCCTACCAAGGCTGCCGTTCTTGAAAAGGCCAATAAGTGGTTAAAGACTTACCACATGTATACAGCGAACTATTAAACTATCGCTTTAATTAGTTATTCTTTCCTGATCATTTGGTTATAATATTTAAAACTATAAATCAATGCCCAGGAACTATGCTTCGTCCCTCCGACCTCAAATCACCACGAAATAAACGACCGACAATCTTTGTCAGCGCCTGCCTTTTAGGACATAAAGTCCGCTACGATGGGAGCGATAAGAATTTTTCTTGGATCGTCGACGTTTTGAGCAAACACGTTGACCTCGTTCCTGTTTGCCCAGAAGTCGAAATTGGTCTCGGGGTGCCCAGACCTACCATTCACATGGTGGAAGAAAACAAGCAGTTTTATTTGCGCTCAACCGATGGCCAATTTGATTACACCAAACCAATGGATGAACTTTCCCAGCGCTATGCCAATGGGCCTCTCAGTGATGGCGACGGTTTTATTTTTAAAACTAAATCACCGAGTTGTGGGATTGATAGGGTCAAAATATATAATCCGCAGGGCCAAGCAAAAATGGGAAAAACCCAAGGCCGTTTTGCCTTTAATGTGATTTCCGCTCACCCCTATTTGCCCTTTATTGATGAAGGACGATTGCATAATCAGAAACTCAGGGAAACTTTTTTGTGGAAAATTTATTTACGCCATTCTTTTCGCACATTGGCCAATGACCTGCGGGGATTGCAGGATTTTCATGCACGAGCAAAATATTTAATTATGGGAATGGCCCCTGGCCAAGTGAAATACTTGGGGCAGTTGGCTTCCATGCCCAAAGAAAAGGGTCTGAGTACTATCCGCGATGTGTATTTCAAAACATTATTTCATCATGCCAGGCATGGAACGCAGATCCGCTACCTGTATAATTCCTATCAACATATCGCTGGTTATTTTAAAGACAACCTCGATAAAAAAGAAAAATCGTTGATCAATCTTTACCTAGAAGAATTTCGGCTTAAGCGCATTCACACCTTGGCGATAAACCGACTGTTTTTAGAATTGGCCCATAAACATCAGCAACCCTATATTGCAAAACAATTATTGCTGGGCCTTCTCCCCAATCCCCTTTTAGAGAATTCGGCAGAGGATCTCTCCTAATTTTACTTCAAAGGGCCCAAAGCGATTCCTCATTATTGTTTGTGTTAGAGTGTTGATTCTCAGTTCACGCCAATGCTAAAATAACCTTCCTTAGTTCAATTATTAAAAAAACAAAAGGCAGATTTTGCTTCAGAGAAGTAAATCTATTAAGAATTATTTTGACCAAATGCTGGTTACTATATTTTTGTTTTATGTGGCCATTCCTTGCTCACGGGCAGAAGTGACTAAAGACAAAGTTAACCTAATTTATGATTCACAAAAGGATGCCAACTATAATCCCATTCAAGTTTATGTGAATGGGGCCTTTGATGTGACTCAAAACCCCCACTACTTTAATCAAAATGACTTTTTTAAAAAGCATCGTGAATTTTGGTTTCGCATCCGCTCACCATTGTCCAGTATAGAAAACTATGGAGGGGCCAAACATTTCTTTGGTAATGAATTATTTTCCTCACGAGTTGTTCCCAATCTTACCCTCCATACTATTGGTTCGGGTTACGACTTCCGCATGATGAAGGAATACTTTGAGGCCAATGATGTCACCCATAGTGGTATCTATGCTGGACTCGTAACCTTTCTTATCCATGCCGGAAATGAGGCCTTGGAAACTAGTTCTCCTCGACTTGATCCAACCGACCATATTGCCGATATTTATATTTTTGATGCCATGGCCATTCCGCTTTTTTTAAATGACGATATCGCCCGATTTTTTGTCCAAGATTTAGGTCTTGTACATTGGCATTTTCTTCCTACGTACCTACCGAAAGAAGAAAATTTTGTGAATGCAGGGCTCAATTATGTGATAAGGCCACCATCACTAGGAGATAAAATTCGCCCTATGATTTATTTTGGAATGCAAGTCATGGGTGGTGCAAGTTATTTTATTAATTCTGCCAATACCCTAAGTATCGCTTCAGGTGTCTACTATACTGATCCTCTTGAGGGAAAGACTCAATGGTCCTGGGGTGCTTTTTATGAACAGAATAATCGCCTGGCCGCTTCCCTCTTAATTAATAGTACCAATGATTACGACTGGAGACTCAATCTCTATCCCACTCTTTTAAATTACAAGAAACATTCCTTTGGAATGTTTTTGGCCAATGACGATAAAAATGGCGATCCGGCCATGAAAACCAAAGAGTGGATAATGGGACTTCTCTATGAATTACCTATTGGGCTAGGTATGACTCTATGAATTGGATTATTTTCATAGTGCTCGTGCTTTTTACCTTGAGTGCTAGGGCCACGGATCTCACGTTAGAAAATCCCAATTATGCCCCAGATGGAAATAAGCATTTTATAGGACTGGATCTTACTACGAATAAGCGTGAGGTGGAGTATGAATCTTCTAATTCGATGGTCGATAACCAAATAACGAAATCAAAAACAGCTATTGCAAAATACCTTTATGGTCTCACCAATAAATTTACCATTGGTCTGGTAACACCCTATTTTATTGAGAGAAGTTATGAAATTAAGTTTGGCCCGGCTTCTTCCAAATCTGGAACTGCTCCCATCAGTGGAGATGGAAAGGGCCTCGTCGATCCTGAGCTAATCCTTATATGGCAATTTGAGCCAATAGAACATAAATGGAACCAACAACTCATTTTGCAAGGCAACCCTTGGAGCGTGGAGGAAAAAAAAGGCAGACTTTATAAAGGTGGCCGCGATCTTTTTGTGGAATACCGCTATACCCATTTTTATGATGACGGATTCTTGCATGGAACAGTGTTTAGTCACTATTATGGCAAAAAACATTTTTATCAACCTGGTGAAAATACACACAGTACATCTGAGGCCACCACAGAAGTAGGATTTACAGTAGGTCGCGTTTGGAAATTATTTGAACAGTGGCGTATTCGATCAAGTGCGAAGTTTGGTCTAGGTTCCGACTACGTGGTGCAAAATCCCTCCGTAAGAAAGTCCGCGGATAAGGGCCATCATTGGGGCGGTGAGTTTGAGTTTGGCCGTTATTTTGGCCCAAATTTCTTTCTTTCCATGGCCGGAAGAAGTGAAACGAGAATTTATAACGCTGACAATGAGGATATAAACCGCAATATTGATTATGAAGTCGAGGATAATGCTTTCTCCCTCAATTTAAAGTGGGAGCTACACTAATGCGTATTAGAATTCTCATCCTTTTACAACTCATTTGCTCACCAGTATTCGCGGGCGATCTTATAAAATCTCCCGATTTAAATACTACAGAAGGCCCTTCTCATAATTATTTAGACCAAATTGGAAGAGAAATGACAGTTCCTCTCTGGACTAATGCCAATCGAATTCTGGGAGGAAGTTTACTGGCCGCAGGCATGGTCTACTCAAATAAAGGACGTCGTCGCTATGATAAGCAAGAGACCTTTAAACAGGCCAAACCCCTGGGAGAATTTGGCTATATTGGCGAAACAGTCGGTTGGGGATATTTAAATGGTTTGTACATGCTCGCCCATGGCTACAATGGATTTTTTCAAAACGACCTAAACTCTCGCTTGGCCACTGAGCATATGTTTAAAGCGTCAACTTATACTCTAATCATGGTGAGCGCATTAAAATTGGTGATTAAAGAAAAAAGGCCAGGCTACCCTGAAGATAAAGGGAGTTTTCCTAGTGGACATGCGGCCATGTCATTTGCCTTTGCTTCAGTCGTGGCCTCACGCCATGGTTGGGCCTATGGAAGTGCTTCCTATTTAGCAGCTCTCTATATTTCCGTCAGTCGCATCAATGATGATTGGCATTACCTCCACGACGTGTTGGTTGGGATGGGGATTGGGGCAAGCTATGGATGGGGTCTCTCCTATGCATTTGACAACAAAGAAATCCCTTACCAGTTTGCTCTCCTGCCATTGCCAAAGGGAGGTGCCTTGGCCTCTTGGACCAAAGACTTTTAATAAGAATCAAATTGCAACTTAAGTAAAAGGTAATAATAACAAATTACTGCGTCCTATGATTCTACATTTTTTGGTAGATTTGGCCTTCAAAAACACTGCAATTCCCATGTCATGGTCTTAACCTAAAAAATCGTAACTGATGGAAGTCAGGCCAAACGATCCTCTGCCGATAAGATGATCAAGTAATGAGAACTTATTCATTCACCCACATTATTGTCCTGGTATTTTTGGCGATTTCATCGCTGTTGCATGCGCTTAGTACAAACTACACCAAACAATGGTGGGTGGCAGAACAAACTGAGCGGGCCTACGGTGACAACGCCACAGAACAAGAAATTGATCCTGAAAGAAAGATTTATTTCTTCTCATTTAATTCAAAAAACCAACCTCTAGAAATTCAAACTTCTAAAGATCTTATCACCCATACTAAATCTTTATTTATACTCAACCAGCTAATTGAATCCCTACATATCTGCCTTCCACCTCCAAATTTAGCTTAGTTCACCTTTGAAACTAAGTTTACTCTTGGAGGAAACTATGAAAATAGAAAATGTCATTTATATATCGCTTGTTATCGTGGCCTGCTTTTTAGGCAGTCAGCGTGGCCGACTTGAGAGCGATCAATTTAATCGCTCCCCTGCATCTCAAAAAAATCAAAGCCTCGTGGTCGATATGGCCATGAGCGCCGGATATTAGGAGGTGCAAAATGAAAATATTTAAAGATCATGCACCTGATTTTTCAGCAGGTTTTTCAGTGGCATTGGTGGCACTTCCACTTTCTATCGGAATTGCTTTGGCTTCGGGCGCTCCACCTTCAGCAGGTTTGATCGCTGCCATTATTGGGGGAATCATCGGCTCTTGGCTTGGTGGTTCTCACGTCACCATAAATGGGCCGGCAGCAGGCCTTATCGTCATTGTGCTAGATGCGATTACTGCACTTGGAAAAGGCGACGCCCTAGCAGGTTTTAAAGGGATGCTCGCCGCTTCTGTCGTAGCAGGCGGACTGCAAATTGCGTTCGGTCTACTTAAACTAGGGCGCAAAGGTAGCGCTTTCCCGACCTCAGTTGTTCACGGCATGATGGCCGCCATTGGCCTAACCATTATTGCCAAACAATTGCACGTCATGATTGGCCACACACCCGTCGCCAAAAAACCCTTAATGCTCTATGCAGAAATTCCCACCGCCATTATGGACATTAAGCCTATGATCTTTGCGTCAGGTTTAATCGCATTGACCATTTTATTTGGTTTATCAAAAGCAAAAGTAGACTGGGTGAAAAAACTTCCAGCTCCTTTATTGGCCATTTTTGCAGGATCCATTTTTGCAAGTTTTGTTGGGGTTGGTGGCAACGCACTTTTACAAATTCCTACCAATTTTTCTGAGTGGCTTATTTTTCCAGACTTTAGTGTCATGGCGACATTGGCGGGATGGAAAGCGGCCATCACCCTCGCCCTTGTGGGTTCTCTTGAAACTGTTTTAAGTGCCAAGGCCGTGGATAAAATTGACCCCTTAAAAAGAGACAGTAATTTAGATCGCGATTTAATGTCAAAGGGAGTTTGTAATTTGGCCAGCGCTGCTATCGGTGGACTCCCTATGATCGCTGAAATTGTCCGTAGTTCGGCCAATGTCTCCTACGGCGCACGCTCCTGGCGCGCCAACTTTATCCACGGAGGAATTTTGTTGGCACTCGTTCTTATCTTTCCTAAACTTTTGGCCTTTATTCCACTCGCCTCTTTGGCGGCGATTCTGGTCATGGTGGGCAGTCGGCTAGGCGGCCCAGTTCACTGGTTTCACGCCGTGCAAATTGGAAAAGATAATGCTGTTGGATTTTTCGTCACCCTACTTGTGACTTTGTCAGTCGATTTGCTGGTAGGTATTTTTGCCGGCACGGTTGCTCAGTTTGCGGTAGAAATATTTCTTGGCCTAAGGGTTAAAAATTTGGTTCATGCCGAATTCCATTCCCACGATGAAGTCAAATATTTTGAAATGGATGTAGAAAGCTCACTTGGTTGTAGCAACTTTCTTCCCATTAAAGATGTCATAAATGACCATCTTGCCCAAAAACAAAATGTCGTCATCGACATCAGCCACTGCGATTATGTCGACCATAGCGTAATGGAAGAATTGCATGACTTGCAAAAAAACTTTGTAGATTTTGGACTAGAACTTAAGGTTGTGAAATCTCCTAAACATGTGGCCTTAGGTCATGACGTTACTTCGGCGATTAAAAAGGCCTCTTAGCCATCTCCATAGCTTTTATTTTAAAATGGGCCTGGGCAACCAGGCCTTTTTATTTATAGAACCGAGTAATTTTTTCTTACAGCACGATAACAATAGAATATTGTGGCATAGTCCCCACCGGGGTTGGGATAGGAATGGGGTATGTTACGTCACATAAGTGTCCTGTTTATATCAATTGCAATTTTCGCTTCATCTATTATCCACGCACTAGACTCAAATGAAGAGTCAATTCATACTTTGATTGGTCCAAGTATCGAAGGAAGGTTTCAGGCCTTTGAAGATTCGCTGTGCTTTGCCAATCATGGATTCAGCGATTTTGTTGGTCACAATCCCTATTTAAAAATTCTTGCCGCGGTTGCAGACCAGCGCGGTGCTTGTCAGGGAATGGTTGGTGTGGCCGCGGCCTTGAAAAATAAAGTCGTTTTTCGCCCAGAAAAATCTCAAATGACTCGCTCAGAAATCAGAAGACAAGTGAGACGCGCTGTTCAGTTGCATGAGCATAACTGTCAGGGCAAAGTCGAGATCCATGGTTACTCCAATACGCGAGAGCTATGTGCTGATCATGAAGATTTATTGAAGCAACGTTCGCTGCAATACAATCTTGAACTCGCTGTGGACGACATTGTTTTGCGCTACGGGTGGAGTTTTTTTAACAAGAAAGTTTTAGATAATCCTGAGAAGCTGCAATCTCATTTAAAAAAGCATTTGGTGTCGATGTATGAACGTCTCAAAAAGGGCGAGCTACCGCTTATGCTTGTGCATGATCACGTGACGCTGGTTACTGGGATGGCCGTCACTCGCAGTGTAAAAGGGTACATTACAGGTATTACTTTGCGCCACTACGATCCCAATGTGATCATGTCTACCGCCAGAGATTTTTTCTCGCGCCATTACAGTATTACAAAAGATGGGGTAATTAGCGGCACGACCATTTGGGATTTAACTCCTCATGATAAAGTTAAATTGGCCTGTGCTTTGGTGCCGAAAAATTAATTGCCTTCATGAACAATGATTGTGACAGTGAGGGCGGGATAAAACCGGGCGCAACTCTCTCTATGTGGATGACTAGTTCGAAAAATGACCAAACTTAATGCCTAGGCATACCCAGTAAACATTACAAAATCCTTGCCATTAAATCAGGGAAAGTTTAAGCAGGCACAGATGAAAGCTCTACCTATGAGAATGCGACTTATGAAAATACTGCTTATAATGGCGATGCTATTTAATGTCAGTTGTGTACTGTTTAAAGATTCTAAGCCCTACAATGTTTTACCACAAAACGCAGATAGGCCCCAGAATTCCAGCGACACTGCTAATGCAAATAATGCCAAGGCAACCATTCTAGAACTGCAAAAAAAGCTCGAACGACAAAAGAACAAGGCATTAGAGTGGAAAAGGCTCTCTGATGAGGCGCAAACTGAATTTGCCCAGATTTGGCCACTACTAAAAAGCCGATGTGCCTCATGCCACGACAGTGATACTCCTCTTCCATTTTATGGAAAAATATTTCCCGACAAAAATTCGGTAAAGCACCACCGAGACGATGGCCTCAAATCCTTGGATTTTGCACCCAAATTTCCCTTGCGTGCGCAAGGCGATCCACCCCAAATTGCTCTCCTAAAGGCGATACAAAATTCAGTCATTGAAAGAAGGATGCCTTTAAAAATTTATACTGCTGTCCAACCTTGGAAAAAAATCACCAAGAATGATGAAGAAAAAATTCTAGAGTGGAGTGACAAGTTAATTTCTCGCTTAGAAGATTTTGAAAAAACCTATGGCGATGGTGAAGAGACAAGTCTTGAAGGAAAAGCAGTCAAAATTTTAAGCATGAAATGTTATCGCTGCCACGCTTTAGGAAATGATTATGGCAATTTTGGTGATTTAGAAAAATTTGATGTTTTAATGAAAGGCCCTTTTATAAACCTTCAAAACCTTGAACAATCGCGTTTTTATAAAGTCATGGTCGATAAGGAAATGCCCCCAAGCCCACGGGATGCTTTAGACTCAGAAGAATTAAGTTTAATTCTAGAGTGGTTAGAACAGCGCTCAAAAGAGATAACTCCCTAAGTCCCCTACACTTTTTTGAACGATGACGCACCATTTCTCTTGCGTCCCGACTTTTCCTCATAAGAGCGGGTAAACATTGACAAAACTACCTCAATCTTTGATTATGGGCATTCGTTCGGACTTGAGGAGACGTGCCAGAGTGGTCCAATGGAACGGTTTGCAAAACCGTAAAGCCGGCGGTTCAAATCCGCCCGTCTCCTCCATTTGTTCACAAGCAAAAATCCCAAAAAGGTCCATTCCGGAGACATAGGTTACAGTTTATACCGGACACATAGGTAACACTTTTTTATTAAACGGATCTTCGACAGGCTCAATTCTTGAGTTATTTGCGTCAAAGTATCCGAGGTCATAA
>Ga0172372_10000044_pt1 | contig 166009 bp, 158 predicted proteins | sample LakKiv5m_2_FD_114544 | JGI IMG/M metagenome (GOLD analysis project Ga0172372, IMG submission 114544) | Freshwater microbial communities from Kabuno Bay, South-Kivu, Congo - kab_092012_9.5m | ecosystem: Environmental > Aquatic > Freshwater > Lake | place: Democratic Republic of the Congo...
TCATAATCTCTTAATGATCTTTCCAACACCTCGTCAGTGCCAGAAGCTGGACTTAATAAACTTAACAACTCAGCACTTCGTGCTTCCTTCGTTTCCGTCTATCTCGTCGGTATGGGGTGCATTCTAGAGAAATTTAAAAGCTTTGCAAGCACATTTTATAAAGTTTTAAGAAAAAAGTACCTGTCTGGTTATTTTTAAACCAGATTGCTGCCTATTTCATCTGTATTACTAAGTTTAGCTAAGTAATTATAAAAATAAAGTAGTCAACTTAGACTTTAAATCTATAAATAAAAAACCAGCCGAAGCTGGTTTTATAATCTTTTCATTTTATTGCGGTTTTTAATTAGCCTGTTCTGCCAGCCACGACATAAATTTTTGTCGTTCTGTTTTAGACGCTTGTTGCCACAGCTGAATCAGTTGCTGATCTGCACCGGCAACATTGCTAACAGTTGCAACGGGTTTGGTTGTCACGACTGCTTGCGGAGTATAGACCGCTGCTGGTTGTGTCACCGATACAGGTGCGGCCTGCGCAGATTCTGTTGAAGAAGTACTAAATAAGTTTTGTAAAATGCCACGGTTTAAATCTTTGGCTCCAGCCTGCTGCACCAGCAGCTGATTTTTTGCATCAAACAAACCGAATATCGGCTGCTTGGCAAATTCCTTGGCATCATCGTGTGTTTTTGGTGGATTCACCAGCCCTAAACGGTACGTGGCTTTATCTTGCAGAACCGGAGTTTTAATATGCACGATGCCCGAACGTACGATATCGTGTGAACCAATGCCCGGATGCTCTTCAAAAAACTGTACATAACGTACGCTCAGCACATTCTCACCAGGCTGCACGCTATAGTTATGATTACTGCTAAACAGACGGCTTTTCACTTCCTGACCATTTAAACCTTCAACTTTAATTTCTTCCGGTGCCGTAATGGTCACTGCTGAGAAAGCTGTACTACTTAAACTTAAAGCCAGTGCTGCGAAGGATAAACGTAAAGCCATGCTGTTCACTCTAGTCGATTGTTCAATTTTAGTTGCACTATGCAGCGCTGAAATGACAGTTTTATGACAAAAACAAGGAAAGCCTAATTACTCTCTTTTTGGTGGCGTTTTGCCATAAAAAAAGAGCACTGAATGCGCCCTTTCTTTGGTTTAGCTATGCAACTTAGTGAAAAGTTTTAAAACGATCTGCATCATTCATAAATTCTTTATCACCTGCTGGCGCTTCAATTGAACCGAACACCAGTTGCGCTCTTAATTTCCAGTTGGCTGGTACATCAAAAGTCGCCGCAACTTCTTCATCAATAATCGGGTTGTAATGCTGTAGCGATGCACCAATGTTGTTTTCTGCCAGCGCAATCCAGGTGGCAAACTGGGCAATCCCTGTTGAATGCTCTGACCATACCGGGAAGTTATCTGCATATAGCGCAAATTGTTCTTGCAGTGCTTTCACGACATCTTGGTCTTCATAAAATAATGCAGTACCAAAACCTGCGGCAAAGCTGCTAATTTTGCTGTCAGTTGATGCAAAGTTTTCAGCCGGCACCATTTTACGCAAGGTTTCACGTACAATTTCCCAGAATTTGGCATGTGATTCACCAAACAGAATCACTACACGTGAAGTTTGTGAGTTAAAAGAAGATGGGCTTAAACGAACAGCTTCTTTAATAATTTCTTCAATTTTTGCTTCGTCTAGCGCAACATTTTTACCAATTGAGTAAATAGTACGGCGTTTAAGTAAATGATCTTTAAATGACATATCTTTTTCCTTGGTATGGTCTTGTGTTTATAACAGATGGATTTATCTTAACGGCTGCTTAGGCTGGAAAATAGCCCCAGTTTTATAACAATGTGTTGCATTTATGGAACAATAACCGCGCTTATCGTAGATTTTATGAAAACAAGTTAAATTTTAAAGCGCGTCAAAACGGATGAGCATCATCCCTGCTCTAGGTTTATATCAGCCTTTGGGCTTAATTTCAGTTTAAAGGATTAATAAAAAACTCCGCAAATCGCGGAGTTTTTTGAGCTGCTTATTTGTCTGTTTCAAACAGCGCTGCCACAAAGGACTTGGCTGAGAATGGACGCAAGTCATCAATTTTTTCACCCACACCAATAAAGCGGATAGGCACATGGGTACGGCTGGCAATATTAAACAGCACACCACCTTTGGCGGTACCATCCAGTTTGGTAATAGTTAAGCCGGTTAATCCAACCGCTTCATCAAACATTTCAACCTGGTTAATCGCATTCTGACCGGTACCGGCATCTACCACCAGCATTACTTCGTGCGGTGCAGTGGCATCAATTTTTTGCATCACGCGTTTAACTTTGGTCAGTTCCTGCATCAAATGACCTTTGTTATGCAAACGTCCTGCAGTATCAGCAATCAAGACATCCATACCTTTGGCACGCGCACTTTCAAAAGCATCAAAAATAACCGAAGCACTGTCTGCACCATGACCTTGTGCGACCACAGCAACATCATTACGCTCGCCCCAGATTTGCAACTGTTCAGTCGCTGCGGCACGGAAGGTATCACCAGCGGCCAGCATGACTTTCTTGCCTTCGCCTTGTAAACGTTTGGCCAGCTTACCAATAGTCGTGGTTTTACCCACGCCATTCACGCCCACCACCAGAATGACATACGGATTTTTATTCGAATCAATATGTAACGGTTTAACACGCGGCGCCAGTAGAGCCACCAGTTCTTCCTGCAAGGCTTTATACAACGAGTGTGAATAAATCAGATCACCACGCGCGGTACGTTCAGTCAGGTTGGCAATAATGGTTTTGGTGGCATCAACACCAATATCAGCCACCAGCAATTGCTCTTCAACTTCTTCTAAAAGTTCATCATCAATTTCTTTACCACCAATTAAGATGTTGACCATCCCATCGGCAAAGTTTTTACGGGTTTTGGTTAACCCTTCTTTCATACGGCTGAAGAAACCGCCTTTTGAGTTCTCTTCAGCTGCTTCTGTGGCTACAGGCGCAGAAACAGGTGCTTGTTCTACTTTAGGTGTTTCAACGATAGGTACATTTACCGCAGGTAAACTTGGTAAAGTGACATCGTCATCCCCGATATCAGCATCAATCAAAAATTTATTTTGCCCATTAGATTGCTGTTGCATGCCGAATCCTTGAAAAGCAGTGCGTTAAAAAGTTGGATTCTAACATAAACTGCCCGCTTTGACTTGTCATTGCCAATCATGTGTCGCAGGCTGCAAAAAGTTACAGGATTCCCTTGCTTTCACCGCCCCGTTTCTGAACAATGAAAGCAAATACAGATGCATTGCGGATCATCTTTGTGATACTGAACAATAAAATTTTGCCTGCTGTGGTTCATCATTTAAAACAACAACGTTTCGCCCTTACCTTACTTCTGATCGGTTTCTCATCGAGCGCTTTGGCGGCCAATACTCAAAGCGAGCTGGCACGCAGTACCGTTGAAACCACGTTAAAAAACGGTTTAAAAGTCATTATCCGTGAAGATCATCGTTCGCCAATGGTAATGACTCAAATCTGGTACAAAGTTGGTAGCAGTGATGAGTCTGGAAATCTACTCGGTATTTCTCATGCACTGGAACATATGATGTTCAAGGGTACGCATAAAGTACCGAATGATGAATTTACCCGCCTCAGCCGGATTTACGGCGGCCGGGTCAATGCCTCGACCTTTACCAATTACACCAATTATTATCAGCTGTATCCAAAAACCTATTTTCCGATGGCGCTGGAGCTTGAAGCCGACCGGATGCGTAATTTATTGCTGCGCCAGCAGGATTTTGCCACCGAAATCAAAGTGGTGATGGAAGAACGGCGTCAGCGTACCGATGACAATCCGCGCGCTTTGGCTTTTGAACGGTTTAAATGGATTGCCTACCCGACCAGCCATTATCGCCAGCCGATTATTGGGCATATGAAAGATCTGCAGAATATCCAGCTGGAGGATTTACGTCAGTGGTACAAGCAGTGGTATAGCCCAAATAATGCCATTTTAATTATTGTCGGCGATGTTAATGCTGAAGCGGCCTTGCTGCAGGTGCAAAAATACTTTGCCGATATTCCAGCGCGCAGCCTGCCGGCCCGCAATGATGTCCGCGAATTTGAACGTCTGGGCTATCGGCACATGGAACTGAATTTTCCGGTACAGGTGCCGAATCTGTATATGGCTTGGAATGTCAGTTCACTAACGACTGCGACCAATCCGCAAGATGCCTATGCACTCACCATTATTCAGCATTTATTAGACAGCGGTATTTCTTCGCGCCTGCAACAGCGTCTGATTCGCGAGCAAAAACTCTTAAGTGCCTTAAGCGTCAGCTATGATCCGTATAATCGTGGCGACAGCCTGTTTACCATTTCGGCCTTACCGGTGGATGGCGTGGAGCTGGCCGAAGCCGAACAGGCCATTCAGGCTGAAATTGAACGCCTAAAAACAGAACTGGTGCATGAACAGGAAGTAAAACGCGTGACAGCCAAGTTTGTGTCGAATTTGCTTTATAGTCAGGATGATCTGGCTGGACAGGCCAAGATGATGGGCAATCTTGAGGTGAATGGATTGAGTTATCGCCTGATGGATGAGCTACCCCAGCATTTTGAAACCGTACGCCCGCAAGATATTCAGCGCGTCGCCAATGTCTATTTTGTGCGTGATAACTTAACCACGCTCTATTTGCGTCCACACAGCAAGTCACCCTAAAGGAGGCCGCCATGCCCTATTTCCGTTCCTGCGTTCTGGTGGCCAGCTTATTTGCGATCAGTTCTGCGCAGGCCAATATCAATACTCCCGCCGAAGTGGATGAAAATCCAAATACCTTGCAATCTCTGCCGCTGCTACAAAGTCTCAGAAATATCAGTCAGCAGAACCTGAATTATCGCGCGCCTTATGTGCATGACCTAAATAACCGTTATCAGGTCAGAACCCTGTTTGTGGAAACACAGGATTTGCCGATTCTGGATATTCAGCTGACCTTTAATGCCGGTGCCGCACGTGATCGGGAAATTGAAAACGGCTTATACGGCGTGGCCAATATGGCCGCCCAGCTCTTAGATGAAGGCACGCCCAAATATAATGCACAACAAGTGGCTGCCGTGTTTGAACAGGTCGGCGCACAGTTTAGCGCACGAGCCTATCGGGATATGTTTATTGTCAAATTACGGGTGCTGTCTGACCCGGAAAAACTGAAACCGGCTTTAGCCATGATGATGGAACTGCTCAAACATGCCACCTTTGAAAAACAGAGTATTGGCATGGTAGTCAGCAATAACCAGCTGGGGCAAAAACAGCTGAAAGAAAATCCCAGCCGGATGATGGAGATTCAACTGTATCGCAGCTTATATGGGCAACATCCTTATGCCCAGCCAATTAACGGTACCAATGGCAGTATTCAGCGGATTCAGCCCAAACATCTGCAACAGTTCCGTGAGCAGTTTCTGGTGGCGCAGAATATGAATATTGCTATTACCGGAAAAATGCAGGCCAAAGCAGCTTTAAATCTGGCAGAACGCATTGCCGGCAACTTAGCGCAAGGCCAGGCGGCTGCACCACTCCCCACACCCATCACAGCAAATGGCTTTCAGATTGTACACATGCCGTATCAGTCCAGTCAGGCGCATATTGTGCTCGGTCATATTGGCACCACGCGTCATGATCCAGACCGGCTGGCTTTAGAAGTCGCCAATCGTATGCTCGGCGGTAGTGGCTTTCATTCTGTTTTGATGAAAGAACTGCGGGTAAAACGCGGCTATACCTATGGCGCATCCAGCAGCATGAGCTTTAGTCAGGCACCGGGTGTATTTCGCATCAGCTACTCAACCCGGCAAGATCAACTGATGGACAGTATTCGTGTCGCGCATAAGGCACTGGTCGATTTTGTCCGCGAACCGATTGATCCAAAACAGCTGGAAGAAACCAAAAACGGCTTGTTAAGAGCTTATCCTAACCATTACAGCAGCAATGCCAGTATTAATGCCCAGCTCGGCAGTTTAGGGTTTTATGGACAATCAGCACAGAGCCTGAGTGAATATTCAGTGCAGCTCAGTAAAATTAGCGCCGAAGATGTTCAAGCTGCAGTACGCCGACATCTGCATCCGGAACATCTGACCGTGATTGTAGTCAGTGAAAGTTTAGATAAAGCGGCTTTAGAACAAGTTTTACAACACAATTTACAGACCACCGGCGGTCAATCGCTTCCTCAGGTTGAGAATATTCCGGCGATTAATATGCCTCCACATCCAGAGGAGGAAGTTGTTTTGCCTGACCCAGTTCCATCTGATGGGCCTGCATCAATTTAAGATACTGCCCATAACGCACCTGTGGCTGCTGCATTAAGCGCACGGCCATCTCCTGGGTTTCAGGATACATCGACTGCTGTGACAGATACTCAATATTCTGAAATTGTACGGACCCGACCGGGCGATAAAGTGCTATGGAAGATAACAGGAGAATAATGACAATAATGCTGACCACTACCCCATTATAAATTTGCTCTAACGTGAGTCGTGATTTTAATTGAATGAATAATTGAGAAATTTTTTGTATTGCGTCATGCATAGCCTACCTCGAATAGCCGTAGTGTAGGATGCTAGCGGTATTTGCACAAGATAGAGGGCTCAATTTTACCCGAACTGGCGAGTAAAATTGAGCCATTGCTGTTTAAGTCATCAACGCGCGGAATACGGTATACAGGATAATACCCGCGACAATGGCCAGCACAATGAAGATGGCAAAGATACTGACCCCTTTTTCGGCATCAGCCGGATGCAGTTCATCATCATCGGCAATGCTGATTAGCTCACCATTATAAATACGGTAGAATTCTTCACGCTGCTGTGGATCGAGTGTACTGGTAAAGTCATGCACACGTTTACGCTGCGCCAGACAATACTCACCTAAATGAATTTCCTGATGGAACACCGCCTCATCGAGTTTTTTACGGTGATGATGGGCCAGCTCGATAATCTGCTCCGCACGTAAAGGCAGATCAAAGTTAAAACCGTCTATTGTATTTGTCATGTGGCTCTCCTTTTTATGTTACCTTTCTTATATGCATATCATAATAAAATTATAGAGTGTTCAATGTTTAATCATGTAAACTTGAAATATCACGGATCTGCCCCATCTCTTAGTTGACATTTCCACGAATGTGTAATATTAGTTTAACACAACCTCGATAAACTATTATTTAGACTGGCAATACAGTCTTTATTGCGATCATAATTAAAATAAAGGAGTTTTATATGATTCAGAGTATCTCTCACCATGATCTTGAAATTGCATATGCAAATGCGGTTAACACCATTCAATCACAGATGAACTTCCAAGATGCTGTGGCTGAACTTGAACAGGTTGCCCGCGCGGGTCATGGCAAAGCCGCTATGTTCTTGGCTGAACTGTACTATCAAGGCTTCCGCGTAGAACGCGATTCACTCAAAGCACAGTATTGGCAGAATATGGCCACCATGCAAGCATAAACAGACGTCACCTAGGTGGCGTTTTTTAATGCCTGAAATTTGGTTTTTTATATTTGTTTACGATTTAACGCAAAGCTTAAACGCTTTATTCATCTGAATTTCCTACAATACAGGCACCACATTAGTGTTTATATGACATGAACCAGATTAAGTCTTTAAAACCCGCTGCCCAAGATATTCACATGAAAATCAGTATTCTAAAATCAATGATGTATTGCGGGGTGCTTTGGGGGCTATATCATCAGGGTTGGGCCATGACCTCCGATCAGGATGACTTTATTTTTCCCTTTTGGTTAAACGGTGTCCAAGCCTATAAATATGCCAAGAAACACTGGCCAAACTACACTCCGCGCCAGATTAGCCCGCAGGATTTTCAGAATTCCCTGCTACCAACCTTAACCCGTTTAAAAGTCACACCGGCGCTGTGTCATTGTTCCAGTCAGCAATTTAAGCTGACCACACAGCAAATGAAACACTTTTTCTTTAATGATGCCCAGTTAAAGACCGCTTAACGTAGAGATTCATGCACCATTAAACCTCAATGAAAACAATATGACTGCTGATTATGGCCTCTAATGATAAAACTATTGGCATTTTTCAAAATTGAGGTTAAGTTAGAACCCATACCAAGAACAAAAATGGCAAGGACCAGACAGAATGACCAATGTAACACACGTATTAAAAGATAAGCATAGCCAGGAAATATATACCGTTAGCCCGGAAGCAACTGTACTCGAAGCAATTTCAATTATGGCCGATAAAGGCATTGGGGCGCTTGTGGTGACCCATGAAGGTCAAGTGGTCGGGATTTTATCCGAGCGTGACTACACCCGTAAAATTGCCCTGATGGAACGCTCCTCTTATGACACCACGGTCAACGAGATTATGACCGCAAAGGTACTGACCGTGACCCAAAGCACCAGCGTAGAAGACTGTTTAAGCCTGATGACCGATCGTCATTTACGTCATTTACCGGTAGTAGAAAATGACAAACTGGTCGGACTGGTGTCGATTGGTGACTTAGTAAAAGCAGTAATGGATGATCAACGTAAACTGATTGACCAGCTACAACAATATATTGCCAGCTAAACAGACAATATAAAAAACAAAAAAACTCTCCTTCAGGAGAGTTTTTTTATGGCTAGCTTTTAAAAAACGATCTTTTTAAAACTGCTCTTTTAAAAAAGGAACTAAACAGGATTAATTCAAGCCCAGCTTGTGTGCCACATAGTCTGCATCTTTGTCGCCGCGACCAGACAGGTTCACCACAATATTGGTGTCTTTGGACATTTTTGGTGCTTCACGTATTGCCCATGCGACCGCATGCGAGCTTTCCAGTGCCGGCACAATCCCTTCAACCCGAGACAGCTGAATAAAGGCGTCCAGACATTCCTGATCAGTAGCAGTGGTATATTCGACACGACCAGCATCTTTCAGGAAGCTGTGCTGTGGCCCTACCCCCGGATAATCTAGCCCAGATGCAATCGAGTGTACCGGGAGTGGTTCACCCTGCTCATCTTCCAGCACATAACAGGCCATACCGTGTAACTGACCCGGTTTGCCTAAAGTGAGGGTTGCAGAGTGCATATCGGTATTCAGGCCATGACCGGCTGGCTCAACACCAACCAGTTTTACTTCCGGATCATTCAGAAACGCGGTAAAGGCGCCCATGGCATTAGAACCACCACCGACACAAGCCACAATATAATCCGGCTGCGCGCCAAAACGCTCCTGCGCCTGCACTTTAATTTCATCCCCAATAATGGCCTGAAAATCACGCACCATCATCGGGAATGGATGCGGTCCCACCACCGAACCAATCGCATAAATATAATTTTTCGGATCTTTTAAGTATTCTTCGAAGGCGCTGTCTACCGCATCTTTTAAGGTTGCAGTGCCGCGGGTCACGGAAATCAGATTGGCGCCCAGAATTTTCATTTTTACGACATTGGGATGTTCTTTCTCAATATCGACCTGGCCCATGTGAATTTCGCATGGAATACCGACTAGGGCACAGGCAGTTGCCAATGCCACACCATGCTGACCAGCGCCAGTTTCGGCAATGACTTTGGTTTTGCCCATATATTTGGCCAGCAAGGCTTCACCTAAACAATGGTTAATTTTATGTGCACCGGTGTGGTTTAAATCTTCACGTTTTAAATAGATTTATGCCCCGCCCAACTGCTCAGATAAACGCTTGGCATGAAATAACGGACTTGGACGGCCCACATAATGTGCGAATAGCTCAGCCAGTTCCTGCTGAAATTCTGGAGTCTGACGAATTTCTTCATAGGCAACTTTAATATCATCCATCGCCGCTTTCAGATGCGGTGGAATAAACTGCCCGCCATATTCACCAAAAAAGCCATCTTCATTGGGTAAGGCAACGCCATTCATCTGAGAGTTCATGCAGTATTCCTTCTATTTTATGAAGCTTAACGTGCCAAATAACGGGTTAAATCTTCAATCCCCTTTAACGTCATGGGATACATATGATTTTCAAAAATTTGCTGAATTAAACCGATGGTCTGGGTGTAGTGCCAATATTGCTCTTGTTCCGGGTTCAGCCAGGCGGTTTTATCAAAATGCTGACGTAAACGGCGCAACCACACCTGCCCGGCCTCATCATTCATATATTCCACTGAACCCCCAACGGCATTCAGCTCATAAGGTGCCATACTGGCATCCCCGACCACAATCACACGATAGTCGCGTCCATAGGTATTAAATAAATCCCAGGTATTCATGCGGGTGTGTGAACGGCGCACGTTGTCTTTCCAGACATAGTCGTACAGGCAGTTATGAAAATAAAAATATTCCAGCGTTTTGAATTCGGTTTTGGCTGCACTAAACAGCTTTTCACACTGGGCGATGTGTGCATCCATGGAGCCGCCAACATCAAACAGCATTAACACTTTAACGCGGTTGCGCCGCTCGGGTACCAGTTGCACATCCAGAATGCCCTGTTTGGCGGTTTCACGAATGGTGCCATCAACATCTAATTCTTCAGCCGCGCCCTGACGGGCAAACTTGCGCAAACGGCGCAGCGCCATTTGCATTTGCCGTGAACCGAGCAGCTGATCATCATCCAGATTACGGTATTGACGCTGTTCCCAGACTTTAACCGCCGAACGTTTACGTCCCGGACCGCCTATACGCACCCCTTCAGGATGGTCACCATAGGCACCAAACGGCGAGGTTCCACCGGTCCCAATCATGCGGTTACCACCCTGATGCTTTTTATGCTGTTCGCGTAAACGCTCTTCCAGCATTTTCATCAGTTCTTCCAGTGACCCGGCTTTTTTCAGCTCTTCGCGCTGCTCCGGGGTTAAATGCTTTTCCAGCAGCTCCAGATCGAACCAGTCTTTCGGCAGCTTATGGACCTGATTCAGCAATTCATCCAGATCAAAGGTCGAGATACCATCAAAGTAATCTTTCATGGCCCGGTCGAACTTGTCAAAAAAGCGCTCATCCTTGACCATAATGGTTTTGGCCAGATGATAGAACTCATCCTGATTGGCAAAGACCAGACCTTCTGCCACTGCACGGTTCAAGTCAATCAATTCACGGGTGGTGACCGGTACGCCGTATTTTCTTAAGGTATAAAACAATCGCACAAACATGTGGCGATTACTCCCTTAACGACGGGCCATAAAGGCTAAGCGTTCCAGTAACTGGACATCCTGCTCGTTTTTAATCAGCGCACCGTACAACGGCGGAATGGCTTTGGTTTTGTCGGCATTACGCAGAATATCGTCCGGCATGTCATCCGCCATTAACAGACTCAGCCAGTCAATCAGCTCAGAGGTTGAAGGCGGTTTTTTCAGGCCCGGAATCTGGCGTAATTTAAAGAACACCTGTAAGGCTTCTGACACCAAAGTCGTGGAGATATTCGGGAAATGCACATTGATGATGTCGCGCATGGTGGCTTCATCAGGGAAATCAATATAATGGAAGAAACAGCGACGCAAGAAAGCATCCGGCAGTTCTTTTTCATTATTGGAAGTGATGATCACAATCGGGCGCTGCGTTGCAGTAATGGTTTCGCCAGTTTCATAAACGAAAAAGGACATTTTATCCAGCTCATGCAGCAAATCGTTTGGAAACTCGATATCGGCCTTGTCAATTTCATCAATCAGCAGTACACAACGCTCTTCACTGCTAAACGCTTCCCACAGTTTGCCCGGCTTAATGTAGTTTTTAATATCATAAACCCGGTCATCACCCAGCTGGCTGTCACGTAGACGCGACACGGCATCATACTCATACAGACCCTGCTGGGCTTTGGTGGTCGATTTGATATGCCAGGTAATCAGTTTCAGTCCCAGGCTTTGTGCCACCTGCTCGGCCAGCAGGGTTTTACCGGTACCCGGCTCACCTTTAATTAACAGCGGTTTCTGTAAACGGCGTGCCGCCTGTACTGCTAGCTTTAAGCTATCAGTGGCGATGTATTGATCAGTACCAGTGAAGTGTTGTGTATCTACAGACATGAGATAACCTTATTTCAATTTAAACTTATTTTTGTAATTAAAGCGCTGTGCTGTTGTTCTTGGCAGCAAGACCTGCCTTACGCTGGCTATATTTAGACCAGAAATAACCAACCACCAGTCCTAAGCCAATCACCACCAGAATGGCAGATAAATTGGACCAGACCAGCGGCATTTCCTTGGTTAATACACCAAACAGCAAACCAAAGGTGGCCGGTGCAATACCTGCATTATGCCCTTCGGAAATGGTAGGGGTCAGCAAGATGGCAAAGACCACAATCCAGCTTACGCCGCCAAGTGGATGAGGCAGACGTTTGGCAATTTCATACCAGCACCATAAAATAATCAGGCTACCCAGCAGATAGACCGTAACGGCAATGGTATTTTCAGGAATTGATTCTAAAAAAGTCATTAAATTTTCCATTACTCAACTCCTGAATTTAACTTAGGCACCGCGTAAGCCTTCTGGCTCAACCGCATTCGGATTAATTAAACCTTCTGGCGGCATTTGAATAAAGAAGCCTTTGGTTTGAATCGAATCCATAACATGCAAAATATTGGCCCGCGCCAGTTTACGGTTTTCATGCAATTCTAAATCCATGACAAACGTTGCACGACCAAATGCAGTACGTAGCACTTCTGGTACCACTTCAAGCGGATCTGCCGCTTCTGCTTGATCATCTTGGCTTTCAATACGAGCGACATAAAGATACATTTCATCTTTTTTGCTCGATTTATAAATTGAACAGAACATATTCAGCACAATACTCGTTTAACTCAGGCCAAAGCATACATCAAAAAAAAGACGGATACATTAGTGATTATTAACGCATCAGTCGTGATTGTGTACAAATCATAATTCTGGCAGCAGTTTGCTGTTTTTTTAATCCATCACTTTCATATGATTGGATAAATACTGCTGATCTTGATGCAGCACTTCAATCAGCGGCTTGGTCAGCAGATCATAACGCCAGCCCAATAAATAGCCCGGCAAATCCTGCTCATCATTTTTAAATACCACATGCTGATATAGAGCATTCAGCCATTTTTTCCGCATCAGCACTTCTTTGGGGATGCTGGTTTCATTGACGCCGCGCTGAATTACCTGCTCAATGTGCTGCCCGACTTCTTTGGAAGAATGGCGAATTGGACGCGCCATGCGCAGCGGCCAGTGCTCTGGATCGGGCAGGAATTTCAACAGATCTAAAATGGTTTTGCCATGTTCACGTAAAATATTTGGGCGGATTTCCTTCACGTGTGACAGCTGGAAATTGTTTTTCGGATTTTTCTCAACCAGATCCAGCAAGGTGGTATTTTTCAGAATAAAGCTACGTGGCTGGTTCAAAGCCTTAACCATCTGTTCACGCCAGACCACCAGTTGCTGTAACTGCATGAGCTGACGGCGTGAATGGCGGTAATTGCCGACATCCTGATACAAACGCTCTAGCGGTGTATCTTCCCCAATTTCCTGGGTTAAATGACGGCAGTCTTCTACCACCAGATTCAGTAACGATTTTTGCTGCAAGTCCTGCTGTACTTTTTCTGCCAGTTGCATTAAATACAGCACATCATTGGCCGCATATTGCAACTGTTCCGGTGATAATGGTCGCGCCAGCCAGTCCGAACGGGTCTGATCTTTGTCAATATCGACTTCCAGCACCTGCTTTAAAGCATTCTGATAGCTGACCTGCAAACCATAGCCCAAAAAGGACATCCCAACCTGGGTATCAAATACGTTTTTTAGTGATTTTTGCTGGGCATAATGATAGATCAAGTCAATATCTTCGCCGCAAGCATGGAAAATATTCTGCTGCGCCTGGAAGATTTTTTCCCAGAACGCCGAAAGATTCAGCGTTGTTCCATCCAGCAAATAAACTTTTCCTGCGACATTAATCTGGAACACCCCCAATTTGGGCCATAAGGTATCAACCTTGATGAATTCGGTATCCAGTCCATAGGTAGAGTTTTGACTCATTAATGTTAAAACATTTTCAAAGTCTTGTTGCTGTTGAATAAATTGGAACATAGCAGAGAGAGTCGTTAAAGTTTCTCAAGGGGTATTTTAACCAATAAATATAATTTAGCTATAAAAAAATAAAACTTACGGTATATTTTGCTGATTTTTTTTAAAGTTTAAGCTCAAGATAAACAAAAGTTTATATTTTTTATATCTTAGTTAAAGTTTCAATATTTGATTAAGACACAATTTAAAAAGTTGAAATCTGATGAAATAAGCACCGGAGTACTTATTTCATGCGCATACGGTTATGGACGGCCTGACTTAAAGTATGACTGTCGATATATTCCAGTTCACCACCTTGCGGCACACCTTGAGCAATCCGGGTCATCTGCACCGGTAAATGCTTGGTGGCTTCAACCAGATAATGCGCCGTCGCCTGACCTTCTACCGTGGCATTGGTCGCCAAAATCACTTCTTTGACCTGACCGGAGCTTAAACGGTGAATTAAAGCTGGAATCCCGATTTCTTCCGGGCCAATCCCGTCAAGCGGCGATAAATGCCCACCCAAGACATGATATTTGCCGCGGAAGCTGCCACTTTGTTCAATTGCCATGACATCAGCTGGTGATTCCACCACGCAGAGTAATTCTTCATCACGTTCCGAAGATGAGCAGATATTGCACACTTCATCTTCGGTTAAAGAATGGCAGATGGAACATTCGTGAATATGCGTGGTCGCCTCATTTAAGGCATAAGCCAGACCCAGCGCGCCTTCACGGTTTTTCATGATCAGGTGCAAGGCCATGCGCTGAGCCGATTTTGGCCCAACACTTGGTAAATTACGCAAGGCTTGTACCAGTTGATCAAAACGATCGCTGAACACAGATGCGCTACCTTAGAACATGCCCGCCAAACCTGGTGGTAAGCCCATACCTGAATTCGCTGCTTTCATACGCTCTTCAGAAATGGTTTCTGCCTGACGCGCTGCATCATTCATGGCCGCAGCAATCAGGTCTTCAATCATGTCAGGATCGTCTTGTAACAATTCAGGATTGATTTCAATACGCTTTACCACGTTACGGCAGGTCATGGTTACTTTGACCAGGCCACCGCCCGCTTCAGCATGCACTTCAGTTTGTGCCAGTTCTTCTTTGGCTTTCTTGATATTGTTTTCTACTTCTTTCTGCATGCGCTGCGCTTGCTGCATTAACATATTAATGTTCATAAAAATCTCCGAACAAAACTGACATCTTTGGCTAAGCACTCTACACGAAAATTCAGCAAAAAGATGTCAGAATTTATAAATTAAATCAGGTCTAAACCACGGCTAAGGTCGCGAATAATATCATCAATATCTTCCAGACCCACAGAAACACGAATTAAACCTTCTGAAATACCGGCTTGCTGTTTGGCTTCGGCAGACATACGGCCATGTGAGGTGGTAGCAGGATGGGTGATTGTAGATTTTACATCGCCAAGGTTACTGGTAATCGATAAGAAACGCGTGTTATCAATGACAGTCCATGCGCCTTCACGCTCACCTTTCACCACGAACGATACAACACCACCAAAACCACTTTGTTGTTTTTTCGCTAATTCATGTCCCGGATGCTGTGGCAAGCCGGCGTAATATACGGTTTCCACTTTTGGATGGGCATCCAGCCATTCTGCCAACTTCTGTGCACTGGCACAGTGAGCTTTCATCCGCAGGTTCAGGGTTTCCAGACCTTTGAGGAATACCCAGGCATTAAACGGGCTCATCGAGTTACCCAGGGTACGAATCACGCCGTTAATTTCTTCCAATAACTGATGATTACCAACCACAGCACCACCCAAGGCACGGCCCTGACCATCAATATATTTGGTTGATGAATAAATGATTAAATCCGCACCAAATTTAATCGGCTGCTGTAAAACCGGGGTACAGAAAGTATTGTCAACGGCAAACAAGGCATGGGCTGCATGGGCAATATCGGCAATCGCTTGCAGATCACCGACCTGCGCCAATGGGTTAGATGGGGTTTCAATAAACAGTAAACGTGTATTTGGACGAATCGCCTGCTGCCAGGCCGCTAAATCTTCCAGATCAACAAAGGTTACATCTACGCCAAATTTCATGACGTATTTTTCAAATAATGAAATGATCGAACCGAATACCGCGCGTGAACACACCACATGATCGCCGGCTTTTAAATAGGCCAGGGTAATTGCATGTACCGCGGCCATACCTGAACTGGTGGCCACAGCACGTTCTGCACCATCCAGCACGGCTAGGCGTTTTTCAAAAGTATGGACAGTCGGATTGGTATAACGGGAATAGGTATTCCCTTCAATTTGCCCAGAAAATTTGGCGGCTGCATCAGCTGCACTTTCGCAAACAAAAGACGATGTTAAAAAGATGGGTTCACTATGCTCACCCTCGAAGGTACGGTCATGACCAGTACGAATTGCCAAAGTATCTAACTGATATTCGATCTCGTCTTGTTCGCTCATCTCGATTTTCGTCCTTAGACTACCGTTATAAGAATTGCCAACATTTTGAGCGCCCAAGGTGTTTAAGGTCAAGGTAAAATATGGAAATATCGCTTAGACTTCATCCAACTCAGCGTCATGACAAGCAGATAGAGGCTATGAACCCAGTACAGAAAAAATTTGCAGATCAACGCAAGAAGTTAAAAAACTTGTCGACCCGGCTTTTTAACAGCAAGACTTTGGTGCTCTCCCAAACTACACCGTATGAGATTATTGGCGAATACGAACACGCGCAAATCCGTTATTACGCTTCACCCAATAAAGCCTATCAGGAGCCGCTGGTCTTTGTTGCGCCGCTGGCGATTAATATGGCGATTTATGATTTGTATCCCTATCGCTCTTTAATCAAGCATTTCCAGCATAGTGGCTTTGATGTCTACCTGATTGACTGGGGACGTTTAAACTATGCCCATCGTCATTTAAATTTCATGTATTTTATTAATGCTGCAATTCCGCATTGTATTGAACAGATTCGACAGCATTCCCATAGTGAGCAGATTTCCCTACATGGCTGGAGTATGGCCGGTGTTTTTGTGATGCTGTACACCGCCTATCGTCAACCTCAGATCGTGAAAAACCTGATGGTGCTGGGCAGCCCGGTGGACAGTTATGCTTCCGGTCGCATCGGCCAGCTGTTTAAACGCAGCAACCAGCTGATTTCACGTAATCACAAATTAAAACAGGCCTTACATCAGGGCTCTATTCCTCCACATTTCATTCATACGCCCGGCATCATCAACGCTTTAGGTTTTAAAATTCTAGATCCTAAAGGCTGGCTGGACAGTCAGCGCCAGCTATTTCTCAACCTGCACGACCCGCAAGTGCTGCATGAACACGCCACGCTGGGGAGTTTCCTGAACAATATGATTGATTATCCGGGCGGGATTAATCAGGACATGGTACTGAATGTCTGGCTGCAAAATCCGCTGAAAAACGGCATTATCCGCCTGAAGGATGAACATATTGAACTGAAAAACATTCGCTGCTCTTTATTTGTCGGGGCCGGACAAAGCGACCAGATTGTGACAGCTGCTGCTGCACAGCCTTTAAGCCAGTTGACAAGTAGTACAGATGTCACGTTTACTCTTATTCCCGGTGGTCACTTAGGCCTGATGTCCAGCCAGAAAAGTGCCAATGAATTCTGGCCCAAGCTGACCCGGTGGCTCGAGCAAAGATCGACAAAAATACACAAGGAAACCGCATGATTCAGTCTGTTGCATTTATTGGTTTGGGCGCTATGGGATACCGCATGGCCGCACATTTACCCCAGCATTTTGATACAGTCTATGTCTGGAACCGTAATTTTGCCAAAGCCGAGCAACACGCAGCGGAATATGCTACACAGGCGGTTGAGCTTGAACAGGCCGTACAGGCCGATGTGATTTTTTCCTGCCTGCCGACCAGCCAGGATGTAGAAAATCTGTTAGACGGTTTGAGTTTAAAAGCCGGCTCCATCTGGGTGGACTGTACCAGCGGTGTGCCTGATTCTGCCAAAAAAGTGGCTGCGCAGCTCAAAGCACAACAGGTAGATTTTTTAGATGCACCTGTGAGTGGACAAACCATCGGTGCAGAAAAAGGCACCTTAACCGTGATGGTGGGCGGTGATGCGCAAGCATTTGAAAAAGCCCTACCCGCGATGCAGGCTTTTGGGCAACTGATCAAGCATGTCGGTGAACCGGGCGCTGGTTTTGCTGTTAAAGCCATTAACAACATGTTGATGGCTGTCAATTTATGCGCCGTTGCCGAAGGATTTACCACCTTAAAAGCACATGGGGTAAACTTAAACGAAGCGCTGGATTGTATTAATGCCTCAAGCGGCAAAAGCGCGGTAACGGAAATGGTGCTACCTCAACGTATTCTTAATCGCGCATTTCCACTGACCTTTGCTCTGCCGCTACTGGCCAAAGATACCGGAATTGCTTTAGACTTGGTACGCGATGCAAAACTTTCAGCACCGGTACTGGGGCTGGCCCAAAGTTTGATACAGGCTGCCAATGCTACTGCTGAAGCAGATAGCGACTTCTCCAGCGCCGTTAAAATGTATGAGGCCTGGAGCAAGATTACAATTGAGTAAGATCTGGCCATTGAATAATCAGAATAAAACCTAATATTGTGAGTAGATGCTTACCCACAATGTTATTACAGAGGAAACTCGTATGAATAAGCTCACTGTTGCATTATTGACCAGTCTTGCAACATTTATTGGGGCAAATACCACGGCTTTTGCTTCAGCACAGGAATGTCAAAAGCTGAAAAATGATCATGATGTGATTTATGCATCAAAAGGCTTCTGCTTTAAAGATCCTGAAGCCAAAGCCAAGTTTGGCAATGACAACTGCTATACCACCAAGCCAAAATTTTCTGAAAGAGAGCAGCAACGACTTGACGAAATCAAGGCGCGTCAGAAAGAATTGAACTGTAAATAATTCAATGCATTGATTAAAGGAAATATCATGGCTTACGATGATCAAAATATTTTTGCAAGAATCCTGCGCGAAGAACTGCCTGCAATTAAAGTCTATGAAGATGAACAGGTTCTTGCGTTTATGGACATCATGCCTCAGGCAGATGGTCATACACTGGTCATCCCGAAATCACCTGCGGTTACCCTGCTCGACTTAGATCCACAAGTCGCAGCCTACACCATTCAGGTGGTGCAGAAAGTTGCCAAAGCTATGGAAAAAGCCTTAGGACTAGATGGAATTGTATTAATGCAGCTATCTGGCGCTGCTGCGGGACAAACCGTACCGCATGTTCATTTCCACCTTATTCCAACCTCGGTACATCAACTCGGCAAACATGCTGCGCAGATGGGTGACCAGGAAAAAATCATGCAACTGGCTGAAAAGATTAAAGCAGCGCTTTAAAATATTTTCCCCGGTGAAATGTAAAAATGAATGGAGCGATTGCTCCATTTTTTTAAGCAGAACTTCTACTAAACCTATTTTTATGACACTAAGGTGTCAATTCGCTTGCAATTAAGTGATTCATTTTAAAAATTTTTCCTGATTTGGAAATTTATCTTTTTATAACAATGCTATTAAAAGTAAGTTTTTGATCTGATTTGTACTTTTTAATATTTTTGAAATATTTCCTTAATATTACTGTCGCATTTGTAAGGAATACTTAGCACCAATAGAGAACGGGGGTAGATCAATCCTACTTCCGAACAATGTTTAGGACTAAAAACAATAGTCTGTATTGGAGCTACACATGAAAAAAACGCTTTGCGCATTAGCAGTTGGGGCAACCTTATTTACACCAGCATTAGCTATGGCTGCTGATGTTAAAGTTTATGGTCGTGCACACGTATCTTTAGACTATCTTGATGATGGTGCAGACTACAACGAAGTTGGACTATCTTCAAACTCTTCTCGTTTAGGCTTCAAAGCTGAACAAAAATTAGAAAATGGCATGACTGTTTTTGGTCAAGTTGAACAAGAAATTAACTTTGCTAGCGGCGAAAAAGATGACAAAGGTGTTAAATTTGCAACTCGTGATACCTTTGTAGGTTTAAAAGGTGATTTTGGTCAAGCGCGTGTAGGTCGTTTTGACAGCCCGTTTAAAGTTGCTCGCGGTCCAGTGAACTTCTTTGGTGACATGGTTGGTGATATCCGTAACGTAACCCGTGCTGATATGAAGTTTGACGAACGCAATGAAAACACCATTGAATATAAATCACCAAAATTTGGTGGTGGATTCAACGTTTTAGCTGCAGTTTCAATGCATAGCAATAAAAATATTGCTAAAGATGATAACGGCGAAGGTGTTGAGGATAATAAAGCATACGATCTAGCTTTAACTTATAAAGAAGGTCCAGTTGACTTTGCTGCCGCTTATGAGCGCTACGAAGAAAACGCAGCAATTGGTGCAGGTGAGCGAGATGGTTTCCGTATCGCAGCTGCATATAAAATCACACCTGAATTAAACTTCGGTGGTTTATATCAGTATTTAACGCATGATAACGATGCTGAAAACCCAGATGCTCAAGTATTTGGCGTAGCAGCAGACTATAAAGTTGCACCTAAAACTTATGTACGTGGTCAAGTCTTCCACCGTGACGTTGACACCGACGATGCAAACTCTACACTTTTAGCAGTTGGTGTTGAACATCGTTTAGATAAGGCTGTACGTGTATACGCAAACCTTGCAACTATGCTAAATGATAAGAATTCGAACCTAGTACCATGGAAAGAAGCTCGTTCAAATAGCGTAAGTGGCGTAGCTGATGAAAATGCTACTGCTCTTTCTCTAGGTTTCCGTTACGACTTCTAAGTCTAACCTCTACCTAAAAAGCAAAAAAAACACGCTTCGGCGTGTTTTTTATATCCAGATTTATGGATTTAAAAAGCCAACCTCAGGTTGGCTTCATTATATAAACAGGCTTATCTTTTCAAGAAACCTGACACCATATTCAGCACATTCTGAATATCATTATTGGCTTCAGTTTTACTGGTCTGCTCACCCTGTGGAGTTAAAGAGTCAATAATCTGTGGCAACACCTGTGAAATTGCGCCATAAATATCCTGTTTAGGGGCATGGGTTTGCTGTGCCACCTGTTCCACTTCTTCATCATCAAACAGGTTCTGCACTTCCTGCGGATTCACACTGGCATTCTCGCCCGGCCCAGTCGAAACCCAGTTATCCACCTGGCTGCTCAGGCCTTGGCCTTTTAATTTGTCCAGTGCACCTTGCAAACCACCCTGCTTTTGAATCCAGGCCAGCACCAAAGGCAATACCGCAACCAGAAGTGAAGTTTTAGAACCGCCACCTAGCCCCTGACTGGAACCACCGAACTGGCCCAGCACAGAACCTAAAATCCCCCCCAAACCGCCTTGTTGGCTTTGTGCGCTCTGCTGGTGATTATTTCCAAGTTGACCTAGAACTGAACCGAGCATACCGCCTAGCCCACCAGCTTGCTGGGATTGTTGCTGATTAGAATTTGAACCTAAGGCCTGTTTCGCCAAAATTTCCACAATATTGCTTAAGTTTGTCATGATTTTTGTTTCTTCCTTTAATGACATTCACTCAGCATACGATGCTTCATTCATTTGAAACATCCGAAATTGTTATGTTTTTGCAAAAACTGCAAAAAAGCTGAGCATTACCAGCGATATTTATCCCAGTTTTCCGGGTTAGCCCAAAATTTGGAGTTAAACCAGTCCGGCACATGCTTATAGGTCAAAATATTAAATTGCCATAACATCAGATCATGCTGCGGCTGGCATTTATCCATCAGTTGGGTAAAACCCAAGGCACGTAATAATGCTTCATCTTGACGTTTAGTCACCACCACCATACGTTTGGCCAGCAAATCACGCAGTTTCACCAAAAGCTGCGATTTCTGCGCGCTGCTCAAGTCTGTCATTTCTTCGGTATCGAGCAGTACAAAAGCCAAATCAAAACGCTGGGTAAAAGGCAGATTTAAAAGCGTAGTTACGTTAAAATATTGCCATTGAATTGTCTGATGATGATCGTATTGTTCAAGATGTTGACCAATACACAATGCAGTAGAAACTGGCTGCTCCTGGGTTAAATCGTCTAGCATAGAAGTGATGACATTCATCTCAGCCATGACTGCATTCCTTATGATGAAAGTGAGTATTTTTTATGGAACTACAAGGCATTTGCCATAAAATGCATGCAGGTCTAAAGGACCTTAGTGTAACTGATCAACAGACACACCGGGCAAATGTTGAATATAAATTTATTCTGGATCGCTCAGAAATCGAACTGCCTTTTCGCTTGGGTCAAGAAATAGAAATTGTATGGACCGGCAATATTTACTGTGTTTCTTGCGGCAGCAAAACTCCAAAATCCTATTCACAAGGTCACTGCTTTAAATGCTTTAAAACCAAAGCGTCCTGTGACATGTGTATTATGAAACCGGAAACCTGTCATTATCATTTAGGCACTTGCCGTGAAGAAGAATTTGCACGATCTGTCTGCTTCCAACCGCATGTGGTGTACCTGGCCAACTCCAGTGGCTTAAAGGTCGGGATTACCCGTATTGGCCAAATGCCAACACGCTGGCTGGATCAAGGGGCGACTCAGGCCTTACCGATTATGAAAGTCGGCTCTCGTCGTTTATCTGGCCAGCTGGAAATCATGTTTGGTTCGCAGATTGCCGATAAAACTGACTGGCGCAAACTGCTCAAAGGTGAAGCTGAACCGGTCGATTTAATTGCGACGCGTGACCAGCTGATTGAAGAATTTGCACCTAAAATCAGCACCATTCGTGAAGAATTTAACCAGAATCTTGAGTTTAATGAAACATTAGAATTGATGAAGCAGGAACGTCCACGCGAGTTTATTTATCCGGTGGAACAGTATCCTGAAAAAATTAAATCGCATAATCTGGATAAAACCCCGGTGATTCGCGGCAAACTTTTCGGGATTAAAGGTCAATATTTAATTTTAGATACTGGCGTAATTAATATCCGTAAATATACCGGCTATGAACTGATTATCCGTACTGAATAAACTTTTTACCAAAATATAAGCACAATAAAAAAACCGGCGCTTGCGCCGGTTTTTTTGATGCTATCAGACTTATTTAATATCTGCTTTAGCTTTCAGATACTGGGTATAATCATCCAGCTCTTGCTGGGCGCGCAGCTGTTGATACAACTTGGCCAGCTCCTGTAACTGTTCAGGCGTTAAAGCATTTGAAGTGGTACGGTTCACATTCGATACCGCCACGACCACCAGTTCATTTGGTAAGGCTGCCGTAGTCACAGACCACATTCCTTGCTTCGGTGGCATCAAGCTAAATGCAGCACGCTCAATTTCACGTTTTAAACGACCTTCAGCACGGGTAAACACACCGGCATCTTCAAAACGGATTTGCTGCTGAGCCAAGACTTCTGCAGCCGGTTGCGTCTTGAACTCATCCAGTGATTTCTGGATTTTGGCTTTGGCTGCATTAAAGGCTTTTTCTTCAATCAGTTTGGCACGTACACGTGGTGTTGCTTCCGCCAGGGTTTGCACACCCGCAGCATGATACTCACGTACTTTTACCCAAACCACATTACCATTGGCCATTTGAATGTTACTTGAAGCGTTACGGTCGCCGTTTTTCACATCATCATTAAACAGTTTCACCTTCACACTTGGATCAGATAATACCGGATGCTGAGAGGCCAAACTAAAACCTTTTACCGATTCAACCTTGGTGCCTTTGACTTCCTGAGATACCACATCCAGTGCATCACTACCCACTACCATCTCATTCAGGCTATTTACCGTATCCGAGAAGGCATTTTGCTGTTTGGTCTTTTTCAGCTCTGCAGTTAAACGGGCTTTTTCTGCTTCAAAAGAAGGCACCTGAACCGCATCGGTTTCAACCTGAATTAGATGATAACCATATTGGGTTTTCACTGGCTGAGAAACCTGACCAGATTTCAGACTGGTCACGGCCTGATCAAAGGCATTGCCAAAGGCACCCACGTCATAAGCTTCGAATAAGCCACCCTTATCTTTAGATTCCGGGTCTTCTGAATATTTCTGAGCAGCAGCGGCAAAGCTGGTGCCCTGCTGGATTTCAGCATACACCTGATCCGCCAATTTTTTGGCAGCTGCATCATCACGTGCATCAGTGGTAATTAAAATATGTTTAACCTCACGCGCTGCATTTTTTTGCTGGGCTTCAACAAACTTGTCATAGGCCTGTTGCAATTCTGCATCGGTGATTGCCACTTCAGTCGCTGAAATATGTGCTGGCGTCAGGACAATAAAGTCGACATCAACATTGGCGACCTGCTTAAACAGGGTCGAATGTTTATTGTAATAATCACTGATTTCTTGCGCTGAAACCTGAATATTTTTCTTATATTCATCCAGTTTAATGCTGGATAAATGCAAGGTACGCTGTTCGGTTTGTAAATTGGCAATCTGCTGGATATCCAGCTCGCTCACCAAGGCATGATCCATAAAGCTGGCACTGAGCATTTTCAAGGCATGATCCTGACGCAGGTTCTGGATTAAAGCCTGACTGCTCATGCCCACTGAACGCAGGTAATTGGCATACAGTGCTTCAGAAAACTGGCCATTTTCCTGAAAGCTTGGTTGCTGGGCAATCATCTGCTCAATTTGCGCATCGCTTAAGGAAATACCCAAATGTTCCGTCTGTTGTAACAGCAAGGTACGTGCAATCAGAGTATCGAGTGCTTTATTTTCAATATATGCCTGATTCAACAAGGTCTCATCACCTTGTGTATAGCTGAGATATTGTTGTTTTAATGAGTTAGTTAAGGCTTCTAATTCCTGTTTAGAAACCTGCTGCCCATTTACTGATTTTGCCGAGTCGGCAGAATTGCCGCCACTAAAATATCCTTCAATACCTACAAGTGCTAAAGGGATCAGAAACAGAACGAGCAAAACCTTGCCCAACCAGCCCTTAATAACATTACGAAAAGATTCCATAAGTATTCCAATATTTTACTTGTGCAGGATTTTAACCGAAAACCCTCAGCGAATGAATGTATTAAAACCCGAAACTCTGATTATTAATAAAAAACGCGCCAGGAGGCGCGTTTAATACTGCTTAAAAGATCAAGCTACAGAATCTTTTAAACCTTTACCCGCTTTGAAGCTAGGTACTTTGCTTGCTTTAATCTCAAGTGTTTCACCAGTTTGTGGGTTACGGCCTGTACGAGCAGCACGTTCTTTCACATTGAAAGTACCGAAGCCCACTAAAGTCACTGTGTCGCCTGCTTTCAGCGCTTCAGTGATTGAAGCAATTGTAGCGTCTAAAGCCTTACCAGCGTCAGTCTTAGACAATCCCCCTTTCTCTGCAATTGCATCAATTAATTCTGATTTATTCATGAAGATTACGTCCTCTTAATATCGTTTATTTAAGGTCCAAAGATTTCGTTTAAGTTACCGTAATGCCTTTATAGCAATGCTTTGAGGGTAAAAGCAATACTCCCCAGACGCATTTATACAAAATAAGTTGCAAAAATCTGCCAAAAAATGCCAAAGCTGTCGAGATTTTCACTTTTTCAGGAGTTGTTCTTTTAATTGCTGATTTTCTTCAATTAAAGCATCGACTTTGCTGTGCAGTTGCAGCACCAGCTGCTCTAAATGCTGGATATCTTTCACGGTTACCAGCCCGATACGGTTCAAGGAATGATGAACACTATGGTCAATCATCCGTTCGACCTTATCTTTGGTATCGACCACCGACTCTTTGGCCTTTTCAGAAACTTTTTCTACGGTCTGATCGGCAATTTCGGTGGTTTTGGATTCCAGTTCTTCTCCCACCTTGACCAGTGAGTCAAATAATTTATTGCCTTCTTCTTCAGCACGGGAAAATGCGCCTAAGCCGGCCAGCCAGATCTGTTTGGTATATTTGCGAAAATCCAGCGCCGATTTACGCCCAGAACGTACTCTTGCTTTGTTTTTAGACGCTTTTTCATTTTCGTTTTGTGGTTCTGGCGATTCTACTGCTGCTTCATCCATTCGCATTTCTCCTGCTTATTTTGTATACCATTCAATATCATAAACCAACAAAATGCTCTTATAATAGCAAATTAAGCACTTGAACGTTTTGTTAAACTGTTCTACAAAGCAAGAATATTATGTATTACTTCCTGGTAATGCACTGCTTGGATATGCACGACTCGATCTGGTTAGGGACTAAATTGTATGAATGAATCGCAACAAAGACAAAATGAATCACATTTGTTGCTGACGATGGTGATGATTGTTCTGGAAACAATCTTTAGCTTTATCTTGAAATATGATCGTGTTGTTGCACTTCAGGCCAAAAAATTTGTAGACCAGAAAATTGCGGTCAAAATTAACAGCTATATCCCCTATTTCGACTTCTATGTGCAGTTTAGTGAACACGGCATCCTGTTTGATCTAAAAGCACCTGAAAAAGCCGTCGAATTAGATGTCCGTACCACATTACTTGATTTGATCAAGATTTTTGTTTTGGGGAATCGCCGCAGTATTCGAGCCATGCGAATTGAAGGCAACCCGACCTTAAAAGATGAATTCCGTGATCTGCTGACCTTATTCAGTATCCCTAAAGTGCTGTCGGACTGGCGTCAATGGCTGGCCGATCCTGAACACGAGCAGGAACTGGAAACTTCTAAACGCCGGATTACCCCGTTATTAGAGAAAATTGACCTGCAACGCTCGACCATTAATACCCTACAAGTAGAAGTTAAACAGTATAAAAACCGCATTCGTCGCATGCAGCGCAACCAAAAGCGGATTAATCTGACTTTTAGTCTAATTACTCTGCTATTAATTGCGTTATTAGTGTATAATTTATGGATCTTTTGAATCCTTAATTTCCCTGCGATTGAATCGAATATCCGAATAATAAAAAAACTTGACTATTTTAGTCAGGATTCATAGAATCTACACATCTAGTCCAACCATGTGTATCGAATCATGCGCTTAACCACTCGCGGTCGCTACGCAGTGACTGCTCTACTTGATCTAGCTTTGCAGCCAACTGAACAAACGATCACTCTTGCAGAAATTGCAGCTCGACAATCTATTTCTGTCGCTTACCTTGAGCAGTTATTTGCGAAATTAAAGCGTCACGGCCTGGTTTCCAGTATTCGTGGAGCCAATGGTGGTTATCACCTGGCGCGCAGTGCCGATACAATCACCGTATTAGAAATCATTGAAGCTGTAAATGAAACGGTTGATGCCACCCGTTGTGACCATAAAAGCAACTGCCAGAATGGTGCAATGTGCTTAACCCATGATTTATGGCAAGAACTCTCCCACCATATTGCCGATTATCTTGCAAAAATCACCCTTGCTGACCTTGTAGCTCGTGACAACGTTCAAGCCGTTGCAATTCGCCAAAATTCAGCATCTTTTGATTCAGCCCTTTTATCGGTTACAGGTATTTGACATGAAACGTCCGATCTATCTTGACTATGCAGCAACAACTCCTGTAGACCCTCAAGTTGCAGAACGTATGATGGAATGCTTAACTTTCGAAGGCACCTTCGGTAATGCAGCATCGCGTTCACATGCCTATGGCTGGCAAGCAGAAGAAAAAGTGGAATATGCACGTGAACAAGTTGCGAACTTGATCAAAGCTGACCCACGTGAAATTGTCTGGACTTCAGGCGCAACTGAATCTGACAACCTTGCCCTAAAAGGTGTGGCTCAATTCTATGCATCTAAAGGCAAGCACATCATTACCTCTAAAATTGAACACAAAGCAATTTTAGATACCTGCCGCGAGCTTGAGTCTGAAGGCTTCGAAATTACCTATCTTGAGCCACAACCACAAACCGGTTTAATTACCCCGGAAATGGTTCAAGACGCAATTCGTCCAGATACTATTCTTGTTTCCCTGATGATGGTGAATAACGAAATTGGTACCGTGACTGACGTTGCTGCAATTGGTGAAATTACCCGTGCCAACAAAATCTTCTTCCACGTTGATGCTGCACAGGCTGCTGGTAAAGTCGAGATTGATCTTTCAACCTTAAAAGTTGATTTAATGAGTTTCTCTGCACACAAAATCTATGGTCCTAAAGGTATTGGTGCCTTATTTGTACGCCGTAGCCCGCGTGTGCGTCTGAAAGCGCAAATGCACGGTGGCGGTCATGAACGCGGTATGCGTTCTGGTACGCTGGCGACCCATCAAATCGTGGGTATGGGCGAAGCATTTGAGCTGGCAGGTAAAAACCTGGAAGCTGAACAAACCCGTTTACGCGTGTTACGTGACAAACTCTGGAATGGCCTGCAAGATCTTGAACAGGTGTTCCTGAACGGTCACCCGACTCAAAACGTAGCCAACTATTTAAACGTCAGCTTCAACTTTGTTGAAGGTGAATCGTTAATGATGGCGCTTAAAGATGCAGCTGTGTCTTCAGGTTCTGCATGTACGTCTGCAACCCTTGAGCCATCTTATGTACTGCGTGCGCTAGGTCTGTCTGACGAGCTTGCGCATAGTTCAATTCGCTTCAGTTTTGGTAAATACACCACTGAAGAAGATATTGATCATGTGTTATCAATTACCAAAGCTGCTGTTGAGAAATTACGTGAACTTTCTCCGCTTTGGGATATGTATAAGGAAGGTATCGACCTTTCTACAGTTGAGTGGGCGGAACACTAATTCGACACTGAGATGAATCTTTATTCAGCTTCATCTCATTGATAAAACGAATATTGACCCCATATTAATATTAACGCTGACCCCGAGGTTTGGAGAAGCAAAATGGCATATAGCGAAAAAGTAATTGATCATTACGAAAACCCACGCAACGTTGGTGTTTTAGACAAAAATGCAGACAACGTAGGTACAGGCATGGTCGGTGCACCAGCATGTGGCGACGTGATGCGTTTACAGATTCAAGTGAATAACGACGGTGTAATTGAAGAAGCACGCTTTAAAACCTACGGCTGTGGTTCGGCAATTGCGTCAAGTTCACTGGTGACTGAGTGGTTAAAAGGTAAAACTTTGGACGAAGCTCAAGCCATCAAAAACATTGATATTGCAAACGAACTGGCTTTACCACCAGTTAAAGTACACTGCTCTGTACTTGCAGAAGACGCGATTAAAGCGGCTGTTGAAGACTATCGTACCAAACAGCAAAAAGCTTAATTGTTTCTCGTTTTAAAGACAGATTAACGGAGTTTTCATGATCCATTTAACTGAAAATGCTGCAACTCATATCAGCAATTACTTAAAGAATCGCGGTAAGGGTGAAGGTATTCGCGTTGGCGTGAAAACTTCCGGCTGTTCGGGTCTGGCCTATGTGCTTGAGTTTGTTGATGACATCAATGCATACGATCAGGTATTTGAACAGCACGGTGTAAAAGTATTCGTTGACCCGAAAAGTCTGGTTTATCTTGAAGGTTTAGAGATGGACTATGTCAAAAACGGCTTGAATGAAGGTTTCGAATTCAATAACCCGAATAAAAAAGGTGAATGTGGTTGTGGTGAATCCTTCACGGTTTAACTCCCAACCTTCCCTTCTTTTGCAGATTAAAACAGTGTCTTGTACACTGTTTTAATCGCATTTATGCAGTCCTTTTTTGCAATCAATCGCGGATTATCTCTCTCATGAATCATTTTGAGCTGTTTAACCTGCCTGTAGCACTCGATATTGATTTGGCTACTTTAAAAGCAGAATTTTTAAAGTTACAGCAACAATATCACCCCGATAAAGCCGAAGATAAAGACCAGGCGCTGATTCAGTCCAGCGAAATCAACCAGGCATATAAAGTTTTATCTCAGGTTGACAGCCGCGCAGGTTATTTACTGAGCTTAAAAAAACAGGATTATCATCTGGATCAGTCAATCAGTGATTTCGAGTTTTTACAGTCTGCTCTGGAAATTCGTGAGCAGCTGGATGATGCCCGCTCTGCCGATGAACTGGCTTCCCTGAAAACCGAAGTCCAGCAATGGATTGATGGTCTGGTTCGCGAATTTAAAATTGATTATGCAGATGAAGACTGGGGCGAAGCACGCGATACAGTACGTAAATTGCGTTTCTTTCAGAAAGTCATGACCGATATTGACAAGGCTGAAGATCGTTTCTTCGACGACGACAGCTTTGACCTAGATGACGATTTTTAATTTATTTTTTCAAATTAACGTGCAAAGGATGTAACACAATGGCGCTCTTGCAAATTGCAGAACCAGGACAATCAAGCGCACCGCATGAACATCGCATTGCGATTGGAATTGATTTAGGCACCACACATTCACTGGTGGCCACTGTTCTTTCGGCGCAAGCCAAAGTCCTTCATGATGAACAAGGTCGTGTGTTACTCCCCTCAATTGTTCATTATGCCGAAAATGCCACGCAATATGGCAATGATGCCAAACCGTTTATCACCAGCGATCCGAAAAATACCATTGTTTCGGTGAAACGTTTTATGGGTCGCTCCAAGGCAGACATCAAATTTCAGCATCCTTACGATTTAGTGGGTGAAGCCAATGAAATGCCGGCTTTTGAAACTGCGCAGGGTCGTAAAACACCGGTAGAAATCTCGGCTGAAATTTTAAAACAGCTGAAAGACCGTGCAGAAGACAGTCTGAAAAATCCGGTCAATGGCGCAGTAATTACCGTTCCGGCCTATTTTGATGAAGCTCAGCGTCAAGCCACACGTGATGCAGCCCAACTGGCCGGCCTGAATGTGCTGCGCTTACTCAATGAACCGACTGCTGCTGCAGTGGCCTATGGTCTGGATCAGGACAGCAATTTAAGCACCGACCGCAACTATGTGATTTATGACTTAGGCGGCGGTACCTTTGACGTATCAATTTTACGTTTCTCGCAAGGTGTATTTGAAGTACTGGCGACCGGTGGTCACACTGCATTAGGCGGTGACGATCTGGATCGTTTAATTGTCAAATGGGCGAAAAAACAGCTGAATATTGACAGCTTAAATGATACTGAATATGCCCACTTTGTGGTCGCAGCGCGTCAGGCCAAAGAGGCGCTGTCGGATGTGGAATCAGTAGAACTGCAACTGTTAGATCAAACATTGACACTGGATCGTGCAACTTTTGAAAGCATTATTCAGGTCGCTTTAGACAAGACCATTAGCGTCTGCAAACGCGTACTGCGCGATGCTAAACTGGAACTGACCGATATTCAAAACGTGGTACTGGTTGGCGGCTCTACCCGCTCCTATGCGGTGCAAAAAGCTGTCCGTGAGGTATTTAACCAGGAACCGCTGTGTACTATTAACCCGGATGAAGTGGTTGCGATTGGCGCCTCTATTACGGCCAATCAGCTGATTGGCAATACCAAAGACGGTTCATTGCTGTTAGACGTCACCCCACTGTCTTTAGGTCTGGAAACCATGGGCGGTCTGGTCGAACGCTTAATTTCACGTAATACTGCAATTCCAGTCGCGCGCCGTCAGGAATTCACCACTTATCAGGATGGACAAACCGCCATGCTGATTCATGTGGTGCAAGGTGAACGTGATCTGGTTGAGCATTGCCGTAGTTTAGGCCGTTTTGTCCTGCATGGTATTCCACCAATGACTGCCGGTCAGGCGCGTATTGAAGTGACTTTCCAGGTCGATGCCGATGGCCTGCTTAGTGTTTCTGCCAAGGAAACGACTTCTGGCGTGTCTGCGCACATCGACATTAAACCATCTTATGGTTTATCGAGTGAAGATACCGAGCGTTTACTGCTCGATGGTTTCAAATACGCAGAAGAAGACAAACACCTGCGTCATTTACAGGAAACCAAGGTCGAAGCACAGCGCGAACTGGAAGCTCTGGAACAAGCGTTAAAAGTTGATGCACAGCTATTGAGCACAGAACAACTGGATGCATTGAATAGTGCTAAAACCCATTTGTACAGCCAGCTTGAAACAACCGATATTCAGGCTATTGAACAGGCTGTTGAACAGCTTAAAATACACAGTGATGTTTTTGCTGCGCTTCGCATGAACCAGCATATTGATGCTGCGCTTAAAGGCACCAAGCTCGACGACTGGTCAAACTCAAACTAATTTAAGGTAAAGACTATGCCACGTATTAAAGTACTTCCACATGCGCAATTCTGCCCAGAAGGTGCTGAGTTTGAAGTTGAACAAAATGCCAACCTGTGCGAAAGCCTGTTAAAAAACGGCATTAAAATTGAACATGCCTGCGATATGTCATGTGCCTGCACCACCTGTCACGTGGTGGTACGCCGCGGTTTCGACAGCCTGGAAGAAATGAATGATGTCGAAGCCGATCTTTTAGACCGTGCTTGGGGCCTAGAACCTGACTCACGTTTATCGTGTCAGGTACAGGTGGTCGATGAAGATCTGGAAGTTGAAATTCCAAAATACACCATCAACCATGCTTCTGAAAATCACTAAGACTTAAAACAGAAAAACCACGCTCCGGCGTGGTTTTTTTGGCTTGATAGAGGGTTCAACGATTTTCAATCGAGCAGATCATCTATCTTTATAAGTTAATGAAATTCCCGGTCTGGCCGATTAACCTCGACTTCTTCAATCACTTCATCTTCCAGTTTTAATTTCACAATACCCTGCGAGTTGGTCAGCTTTTGCTGGGTCTGAATCCGTTTAATCATTTTTTCCAGCACACCAATCAGTTCCGGATATTCAAAGTTTTGTACTTCATCCAGATTCAGCAACAGATGAAAACCTTTGTATTCATAGTCAAACCAGCGCTGATAATCGGATTTTCTGGCCGCATATTTTTCCATCACCTGCCAGGTTTTCACTGGCCCCTGAATACCTTTTAGGAAAATTGGCGCTTTGGGTGCACACAGATAATCATTTTTTACCAGTTGATAGGTATCATCTGACAGCAGGATTTCATCAACTTCGGCTGCGCTTTGCAAACGCGCGGCCAGATTGGCATCTCAGCCGACAATGGTATAGGCCATACGATGCGCTGCACCATAGTTACCCACGTGGCAATAACCGGTACTGATGCCCATGCGGATATGTAGCGGCGGATAACCCATTTTAATCCAGCGTTCACGCAGCAGTTTCATTTGCTGGCGCATGGCAATGGCCATTTCAACGCAGGTCTTGGCATCATTTTCTACACCCTGACTGCTTGGATCACCAAAGAAAATCAGGATGGCATCCCCCATAAACTTATCAACGGTGGCTTCATACTGCTTGGCAATTTCCGTCATATGACTTAAATAATCATTCAGCAGGTAGGCTAAATCATCTGGAATCAGGGTTTCAGACAGTTCGGTAAAGCCTTGAATATCGGAAAAAAAGATGGTGAGTTTTTTACGTTTATATTCAATTTTGGCTTCTGACTCGCCTTTCATGATCGAATGCCAGAGCTGAAGCGGTGCATAACGGCTCAACTGGTTGGCAAACTCCATATAGCGGTTCATTTGCTGATAATAATGTTCACGCTTATGGTTAGAGGCACGAATCCGACGGGTCTGATAAACACTGCCCATACCGAAATACACGATCATGCATAGAAATGCCAGAATGGTCAGCTCATTGGTGGTGTATTCAAAATATTCACCAAAGCCAAATACGAAAATATTGCACAGATAGAATACCGACGCTGCAAATAAAGCCGCCAGCGACACCAGAAAGAACGACACTTTGACGTTAATGGCGGTATACAGCAAGGCAAAAATAGCCGCAAAAGTCAGAACCAGATTTAAATGCACGGCCGACAGACAAATGGCCACAATCATAATATCTATAATAAACAAGATATTTCTTTTAATCTGATAGTTATATTTAGATTGTAGCCAGCGCGACAGTTTCGGGGTAATAAACAGCAAAAATGCCAATAAAACCGGAATATAAATTTGGTACTGGGTGTCTGGATAGGTGTAATGATAGACAATCAGGATCAGCGATAAGCTGGCATAGCCCATGACCCGATGCAGGTAATCAAATTGTGTAGGATCTCGATCCATCCAATAACCTAGTGACACCGTACTCTACTCTCCTTAGCGGATCTGGTCACACCATACATCCCTGCATGATGCAAACACGAATATCAGTCCATTCGCCAGTCAAATGGCATATCGCCCTGACCGCGTAATGCCAACATTAGCGTTTGGCGCATATGGTTCAGCACTTCATTGTTATACGGTACTGCTGGTGTTCCCCAGACCGGTTTTGGCCATGCCACATCATTTTGATAACGCACCACATGATGGAAATGTAATTGTGGCACCATGTTACCCAGTGCTGCGACATTCATTTTATCGGCACGGAATACACGTGACAGTTGGCTAGATAACCAGCTCGATTCACGCAGAAACTGTTCCTGGTCGGCCTGGCTTAATTCATAGAGTTCGGTAATGCCCGGCACACGTGGAATAAGAATGAGCCAAGGAAATTGCATATCATTCATTAAACGACATGTTGACAGGGGAAAGTCGCCTACAAAAAAAGTATCTTGAGCAAGTTGTGGATGCAAACTAAACATATCTTTATAAATGACGCAAATTAGAATGATGGCTAATACTATCACATCCCAAAGGACGTGAATATTCTATAACGGCCGTTTCACCACAAATAACACACTATTTGCAGCCAGCCAGAGCAATCCCCTATCTTCAATAAATTTCCTTAAATAATCAAGACTTCTTTGCGCAGTCAGCGATTAAATAAGCAGCAGGAATTGCATTGGGACTGAGCGTTGACTCAGGCTGGCAGTTCGCGCAGCAGTTGCTCCAGCAAATCGGAAATAAACTGAATCCGTTTTTGATGTTCATCCAGTAGCACCATGACTTTTAAACGCTGTCCGCCATCCATCCGGAAATAGGTCGGATGTTTCTGCATCATCTGGATAATACTGATCGCCTGCACCGGGGTATCTGGTGAAAACTCGATATTGCCGCCATTGGCACCCACATCAATTTTGGTAATACCGAGCTGCTCGGCTTTCAGACGCAGCTGATGCACGGCAAATAGCTGTTTTACCGGTTGTGGCGGAATACCAAAACGGTCAATCAGTTCGATACGGATATTGTCGAGTTTTTCCTGAGTATCGGTATTACTGATGCGTTTATAGAACAATAAACGCTGATGCACATCGCCCAGATACTCATCCGGAATCAAGGCTGGCATGTGCAGATTGATTTCCGCTGTTAACGACAGCGGCGCATCGAAATTCGGGGTTTTGCCTTTTTGAATGGCTTTGGTGGCTTTTTCCAGCATTTCCATATACAGGCTATAACCAATGGCCTGCATCGAGCCACTTTGCTGTTCACCGAGAAGTTCACCGGCACCACGAATTTCCAGGTCTTCGGTGGCCAGCATAAAACCAGCCCCTAAAGTCGATGCACGCTGAATCGCATCCAGACGTTTTTCAGCATCACCTTTTAAGCCTTTAATCGACGGTACCAGCAAATAGGCATAGGCCTGATGATGCGAACGTCCGACCCGGCCACGTAACTGGTGCAATTGCGCCAGGCCAAGCTTGTCAGCGCGTTCAATTAAAATGGTATTGGCATTCGGAACATCAATCCCGGTTTCAATAATGGTGGAACAGACCAGTACATTATATTCTTTATGATAGAACTGCTGCATCACCTGCTCCAGTTCACGCTCACGCATCTGGCCATGTGCGACTGCTACCCGCGCTTCCGGCACCAACTGGCGGATATTTTCTGCTGCACGTTCAATGGTATCGACTTCATTATGCAGGAAATAGACCTGACCACCACGCAGCAGTTCACGCAAAATCGCTTCTTTGACTGAATCACCAGTCTGTTCCTGCACAAAGGTTTTTACGGCTAAACGACGCGCTGGTGGTGTGGCAATGATGGATAAATCGCGCATACCACTAAAGGCCATATTCAGGGTGCGTGGAATAGGGGTTGCCGTTAAGGTCAGCATATCGACATCGGCGCGCAAGGCTTTAATCCGCTCTTTATCGCGCACGCCAAAACGGTGTTCTTCATCGACAATCATCAGGCCCAGCTGTTTGAACTGGACATTTTCCTGCAAAATTTTATGGGTACCAATCACAATATCGACCTTGCCTTCGGCCAAATCTTCAATGATTTTAGTATGGGTTTTGGATGAACCAAAACGCGACAGGACTTCAATACGCACCGGCCAGTCAGCAAAACGGTCTTTAAAGGATTCATAATGCTGCTGTGCCAGCAAGGTGGTTGGCACCAACACCGCTACCTGTTTGTTATTTTGCACCGCGACAAAGGCGGCACGCATGGCCACTTCAGTTTTACCAAAGCCAACATCTCCACAGACCAGACGGTCCATCGGTTTGGCCTGCTGCATATCATATAAGGTCGCTTCAATGGCATTGGCCTGATCCAGGGTTTCTTCATAGGCAAACCCGGACGCAAACTGCATATACAGTTTTTCATCCAGCTCAAAGGCATAGCCCGGCTTGGACTGACGGCGTGCCTGTATATGCAGCAATTCGGCTGCGACATCATGAATCTGTTCCAAGGCTTTACGCTTGGCCTTGTGCCAGGCATCAGTGCCAAGTTTATGTAGCGGTGCCAAATCCGGATCGCCACCACTATAGCGGCTGATTAAATGCAAATTGGTCACCGGCACATAGACTTTGGCACCATCGGCATAGTCAAGCTGCAAGAACTCATGATCCTGCTGATCAATTTCCAGCGTCACCAGTCCGGCATAACGCCCTACACCGTGATCAATATGTACCACCGGTGCGCCAATACTCAGCTCGGTCAGACTGCGAATTAAAAACTCTTCCGAGACTTCCTGCTGACGTTTACGCCGACGCTGAACCACACGATGTTCATAGAGCTGGTTTTCCGAAATGACCGAAAGCTGGCCCTGAATCACCAGACCGCGGTCTAAAGGAGCGTTGGTAATGGCAACGGCGTATAAAGATTTCTGGAATTCAGCAAAGTTCTCAACCGTTGGGATTTCTCCCAGACTGGAACGCAGGGCATCTTTCAGGGTTTCACGGCGACCGGCACTTTCTGCGACCAGCAACACCGGATGATTGGCCGCGTTAATATATTCTTTGACCAGACTGAACGGTTTTTCCCGTTTCGGATCGACCGGCAATTTAGGCGGTGCTTCAGTAGCCAGATTTACCACACCAGCTTTTTCAGCAAAATGGTCTGCCGAGGCAATGATGCGGCCAAACTGGTTTAACTGTCCCAGCACCTGCTGCGGTGATAAAAACAGTTGCTCTGGCGGCAAAATAGGCTGGTCGATATTATGCCGGCGATCTTCATAACGGCGGTTTACTTCCTGCCAGAAGCTGTTTAAACCTTCTTCCAGCCCCTTATCCGTAATGACAATGCCATTCTCAGGTAAGTACGCCATTAAGGCACTTTCGGCAGCCATTGCCTGAGCGCTAAAGAACAACGGGAAATAGAACTCTATTCCCGGCGAGGCAATGCCATCGAGTACATCCTGATACACCGGACTTTTCTTTGGATTTGCGCTTGGGAATAATTCGGCATAACGATCGCGGAACAGCGAACGGCCTTCTTTTAAAGGAAACTCTTTGGCTGGTAGTACTGAAAATTGCTGAATGTTTTGGGTGGTCCGCTGGGTTTCCGGATCAAAAAACTTCAGGCTTTCAATTTCATCGTCAAACAGGTCAATCCGGATTGGTGCTTCTTGCCCTGAAGCAAAAATATCCATAATACTGCCGCGCACCGCAAATTCACCATGATCATAAACCGTATCGACCAGATGATAACCAGCCTGAATCAGGCGTTTCTTTTGCTGTTCCAGTTCAAATTTCTGGCCAACCTGAATATCAAAATGCTCACCCAAAACCCAAGAGGTTGGCGCCACACGCTGTGCCAGGGTTGCGGCCGACACCAGCAGCACGCCCTGCTGTGGCATATTCGATAAAATCGCCAGACGCTCAGAGACAATATCCTGATGCGGCGATAAACGGTCATAAGGTAAGATTTCCCAATCGGGAAAAATAGTCGGTTGAATACCGTAAAACTCGAACTCGCTTTCCAACTGCCCCAAATGCTGGCTGTTACGCGCCACCACAATCAATAACTGTTTATGCTGGCTACTCAGCTGCTTGATCAGCAAGGCCGCGGATGAGCCCTGCAAATTGCCCACCCAGCGTTTTTCGCCCGTTTTTAATTGTTTCAGATTGAGTTGGGAGCTTTCGTGTTGGAACATGTATATAGCTTTTAGGTCTAATCAACATGCGGCTTATACTAACACGAGCATTTCCATCCATTACGTTAATTTTTCTTAATCTTTATCTGAAAAATGAGACCGCATCTGGCTGAAAAATGGATTGAAGCTTACTTTTTCTCACGCAAAAACTGACGATAATAATCATTCAGGCGTTTCACGATACTTTTAAACTGCAACAGGTTTTCCTCAGTATTGCCCAAACGCGTTACAAAGCTTTGCGTGGCAATTTCCAGATCAATTTTTTCATTGATCAGCATGGCGGTAAAATACAGTTCTTTCAGATCATCAAAACGGTTCATACGCCGATTAGACAAATACTCCAGCCGCTCCGATAAAGCCTCATTCAGCACAAGACCATCGACGATATAGCCGTGTTGCGGATCAAACTGAATCTGATGTTCAGCCAGAAATTCTGCTTCTGGAGAGGGCTTGCTTTTAAACAGTTGCGCCACTTTATTGAACATATACTGATATCCTGAAATTCGCTGTGCCTAGTGTATCGGCTTTAGCGTAGAGATCCAGCATTTGAACGCGGCAATATCCTTATAAAAACAAAAAAGCATCCGAAGATGCTTTTAACTTGAGAGTTTTAACCATACTGGCGCTGCAAATAATGCACAATATCATCCGATTCAAACATATGAGCGCCGGTATTTGGATCGACCAGATAAGGCACCTGAATATTCTCTCCCATCAGTGCCAAGACTTTCTCACGTTTACCGCCCTTTAAAGGTACATATTTACCTGGCTTTAAACGTAATTTGGCCAGCCCCTGATCCTGCCAGCGCTCTTTGGCCACATTATGGAAAATAAAAGGCAATTCCAGCTCGGTTAAGGTACTGCGCACAATGCGCGTATACGGACTGGCTTCAAAACCCCACAGCTCCAGCAGTTGCTCCGGTGCCGCACGGTTTTTAATCTTTTTCTTGACCCAGACCCCGCGTGCGCCATTAAGCAGCGTACCAGCAAAGGCCACAAAGGGAATTTTTGGATAATGTGCATAGCGCCGCGGGGTTTTCCCGCTTTTGCCATAGTGTTTAAACAGATGATGAATAATCTGCTGCGATTCGTAGAGATGATCTCCGGTATTTTCATCTACCAGAAATGGAAATTGCAATTTACCGCCCAATTCCTTGACCTGCGGACGGTATTTTTTACCGCCTTTAGGACAGGGATAGACTTCATAATCCAGATTCAGCAAGGTCATGACTTCGCGGACACGTCGACAAAATGGTGAACCTTCAAACTCATACAACTTGAGCGGCTGCTCAGGTTGCTTGGGAAATGCTGTGCCATTGCTTCCGCGCCCGCCTTCGGTCAAAGCAGAAGCCAATGCCTGTACCACTTTAATTTGATGATGCAACATCACATGACCTTCCTGTTCTTGTTATGTTCTAGAAGATGAATGCCGAATCGGGTTGATTACAGCTCCACCAATGCTTCTTTGGACACCACAATACCATTATTATCGGCATAAATATAATCACCCGACTGAATATTCACACCGCCAAAGCTGAGTGGAATATCGACTTCACCCACACCTTTACGGTTACTTTTTTGTGGAATTGCAGCCAGCGCATGTACGCCTAAATCCAGTTCGGCAATGGCATCGACATCACGTACACAACCGTAAATGATCACACCATTCCAGTTGTTTTTTACTGCAGATTCGGCAATCAGGTCGCCCATAAGTGCACAGCGCATTGACGCACCACCATCCACCACCAGCACTTTGCCTTGGCCTTCAGTCGCCAGCAATTCTTTTACGCGTGAGTTATCTTCAAAACATTTTACCGTCACCACCTGACCGCCAAAACTTTTACGCGCGCCATAGCTTTTGAAAAATTTACCATCCATTGATGGGGTGACCACTTGCAGCTGTTTATCCGGGTTATCATCCAGCAAATCACAAGTAACGAAAGCGACTGTAGACACGTGTATTTCCCTCATTTTGTATGTTGTATGCGTAAATTATCATAAATTTCAAACTTTTCAGTTTGAGTTAAGGCAGCCTCGACCATAGTATGAGCCACCTGCCCGGCTGTCACTGGCCGATGTTTAAAATTTTTAGGCAAAAAAGATGAACAGCGCTGAAACAGCTGCTGTGACAGATCTTCCAGAAAACGTCCATCCTGACGCTCGCCTAGCAATAACGATGGGCGCAGCAGTGAAACTTTGCTTAAAGATAAGTTCTGAATGTACAGTTCCAGTTCACCTTTGACCCGATTATAAAAAAATGGCGATCTGGCATTGGCACCCAAGGCACTGACCAGCAGATAATGGGCAGAGGTTTGCTGCAACAGCTCGGCAAAATGGGCATTGATGGTAAAGTCGGTCGCATAAAAGTTCTCTTTTGAGCCGGCTTTTTTCAGGGTGGTGCCCAAACAGCTAAAGCCATGACTATGCTCGCTGACATCTTGATCATTCAACATCAGTAAATCTTCCAGCACCAATGGCTGTACTTTGGCCATCTGTTCAAAGGCTGTATCCGGGCGACGCACCACCGCAGTAATCTGCTGACAGGCGGGATGATCATTTAAGGCTGAAACCAGCGCCCGGCCGACCAAACCGGTCGATCCAATGACAATGGCTTTTTTTATGATTTGAGTCATTTTTTATCCAATATTCAGGCACTCACACTAATCTAACGTTTTCTTTCATTTTTTTCTGCATCTTAAATGTTGTCAAAGCTTGTCAAGACTTGACTTCGACGCATTGTTTAATCAAAATATGGCACTTGTTTACGGGCTGGTGAAATTCTGCTGATGTGGTTTTCAGTTGAATTGCGGCCCGCCCAGACCAATCTATTTCAAGGAGTGCACGAGTGGCAAACTCTGCTCAAGCTAAAAAACGTGCTCGTCAAAACGTTAAAGCACGTAAACATAACGCAAGCTTGCGTTCTATGGTTCGTACCTATCTTAAACGTACAGTAGCTGCTATCGCTGCTGGTGACTATGCTGTTGCTTCAGAAGCTTACAAAAAAGCTGTACCTGTAATCGACCGCATGGCTGATAAAGGCATCATCCATAAAAATAAAGCTGCTCGTCATAAGAGCCGCTTGAACGCGCAAGTTAAAGCATTAGCTTCTAACTAATCGCAAAGCAGAAAGAGCCCTGATTCAGGGCTTTTTTTGTATCTGCAGGTTTTATTTTGGTCCGATCTTGTTTTAAATATGGTCAATATTCAATCAATACAACAAAGTGACATGTTTACGTCTAATTTCAAACTTCATCTTTAAGAGAGCCATACAAAAAAAGTAAGCGATATTAAAGCTCACCATGACTCACCTTCACAAACCATCCCCAGCGCAAATTTAACTTAAACTTTTTGATGAAACTGCGAAATATCCAAGGTATGTACTTTGCCACGCCAGATCCATTTCAACTGTGATTCCAGAAAATTCTCACCTTCAAACCAGACAAACAGTCCTTCCATCATTTGTGGCCAGTCTTCCTGTGACACTTCATTACGCCCTGAAATTACCGCAATAATCGCAGCCAGAATGGTGTCATGACTGACCGCCAGACTTAGGCCGCCCGGACTGTTAGGATGGGTGTTATAAATCAGTTCCAGTACATCTACCACGCCATGAATCGGATGTTTCATGCCCGGCAAGGCATTATTAACAAAGCTATTAATAAAGCCCAACGCACCCTGCTGGCGAAAATACGGACCAGCCTGCTTGATGTCCAGCACAAAACTGCCCGGCTCGACCAGTAAGCCCTGCTCGACAATTTCAATATGATGGGTATTTGGTGCAATATGTACCGAGTCGGCGCCTTCAATCATTAAGGCGGCAGTATCGACACAGCGCTGGATCGGACTAGAGATACAATGCTGAATGGCGCGTCCGCTATGGTCAATGAGATAAGCCCCCCATTTTTGCGCCAGTTCACGTCCCGGACCGGTTAACTGCAAATCATAGCCCGCCAGTCCCTGTCCAGCCACATTTTCACGAATGGAATGCCGGGTAAACAAGGTCAAGGGAGTATGCACATCGGGCAATAAATCAATTGCCTTTAACATACTCGGTGGAAGCAGCTCTAACGCCATGGATCAAGCCAAATACAAAGGTGTTAAGCCCACTATAGCATGTTGGCAAATTAGCTCAATGTTCATTCGCCATAAGTGCCAGAGCACGCAAGGCAATCTCTTTCATTTCGGCATTTTTATAGGCAATAAAATTGCCATTTAACAGCGTATCACGATGGTTATATAAAAATGGCCGTCCCTGAAAATCAATCAGGCCACCGCCAATCCGTTCAATCAGGCATTGGCCAGCACTGGTGTCCCATTCACTGGTTGGGTGAAAACGCGGATATAAATCCACTTTATCTTCCAGCATCATGCAGAACTTATAAGCACTGCCAGCACGAAAAACCGTATAGTCCTGTTCAATCGTAGCGAGCGCCTGTAGATACTGCTCATAGACCGGTTTATTTTGGCTACTTTGACTTAAACCGACTTGAATCTGCGGACCACTGTCTACATATAGATAGGCGTACCATTGCTGTTGCTGGATATTAAACCGTAGCGGCCGGCCCTGTTTGGGGCAGATATACACCGTTTGCTCGCCCGGAATCGCCAAAATGGCAAAGGTGGTATGAATGCCTTCGACCAGACTCAGGTTAATGGTAAATTCCGGACGTTGATGTAAAAACTCTTTGGTGCCATCGAGTGGATCGAGCAGCCAGAATGTGTTCCACTGCGCACGATCATAAACTGCACCTTCTTCTGACAGCAGCGGCACATCTGGAAACTGCTGGGCCAGCTGTTCTGTAATGAAGGCATTCACCCGAAAATCGGCCTGGGTTACGGGCGATTCATCGCTTTTGTGTTCAATATCAAAATCGGCACCGGAACAATAACACTGATATTCTTCTCGCAAGATTTCACATGCCTGTGTCACAATGGGCATCAGCTGCAAAATCAGTGGATCTTGTGGTGCTGTGGTTTTTTTAAACATAGATAGCCTTATATGTCGAATTATTCTGATCAACCCACCATCATCTTTGACATGGATGGTACGCTGCTTGACCTTGCCTATGATGATTTCATCTGGAATGAGCTGTTACCGGTCCGCTATGCCGAGCTGCATCAATGCAGTCTGGCCGAAAGCCGGGATACCCTGTTCCAGTTTTATCAGGAACACAACCATACCCTCAACTGGTATTCATCGCGCTTCTGGACCAGTAAAGTCGGAGTCGATGTACTGGCCATGCAAATTGAGCACAAACATAAGGTGGCTTTAAGACCGGGCTGTATCGAGCTGCTCGATTACCTAAAAGCCAATGGCTATCCAATCTGGCTGGCCACCAATGCCGACTGCGCCGGCCTGGCCTTTAAACTTGAGCAGACTGGTCTGGCCAACTATTTTAATGTCATGATCAGCAGTGAAAGCGTTGGACATGCCAAAGAATTTGTCGAGTTCTGGCAACACCTGGCACAGCAGCATCCTTTTGATCCTGCCCGCTGTTACTTTATTGATGATACCGAAAAAGTACTCAATGGTGCAGCAAAATTCGGTATTCAACAGCTGCTGACCATTCAGCAGCCTTCATCAGGCAAAGCAGCCCGTGCAGACAGTCATTATCCGATGCTGCATGCGCTGACCGACCTGATTCCCCTATTGCAACACGCTGAGGAAAACAAAATATATGCCTAAATCTGCTCAACACGAAGCTGTAGAAAGCATGCGTATTGACAAGTGGCTCTGGGCGGCCCGCTTTTTTAAAACCCGTTCAATTGCCAAAGCGGCCATTGAAGGCGGCAAGGTGCATCATAATGGTGAGCGCGTCAAAGTTTCCAAGGAAATCCGGGTTGGCATAGAGCTGACCGTACAACAGGGCTTTGACCGCAAAACGGTCAAAGTGCTGTCTTTATCGGCAGTCCGCGGTCCGGCACCGGTGGCCCAGCAACTTTATGAAGAAACTGAGGTCAGTATTGCTCGTCGGGAATTGATTGCATCACAAAGAAAGTTGCATAATCTAGCACGGCCTGATCATCGTCCAAGTAAAAAAGACCGACGACAAATCAGTAAATTTAAACAAGAAAATGATCAGTCCTATGACCAGTCCTGGTCATATCATGATGATTAATTTTGAGCGTCAGAATGTGTCGTAAGGCCACTGATTTTCATAGAAGAGAAACATAAATTCTGTCACTATACTCGGGTGGAAAGAGTTTGAAGTACATACATCCACTTGAGTATATTGTTTGGTGACATCGTATTGAGGTTGTAAGATGGATGAGAATAAAAGCAAGGCGCTAAATGCTGCCCTAAGCCAGATTGAAAAACAGTTTGGTAAAAACACAGTAATGCGTCTTGGCGACAATACCGTACAGGCTGTAGAAGCAGTATCTACCGGTTCATTAACGCTGGATATCGCGCTCGGTATTGGCGGTTTACCCAAAGGCCGTATTATTGAAATTTATGGCCCTGAATCTTCAGGTAAAACCACAATGACCCTGCAAGCCATTGCGGAATGTCAAAAAGCCGGCGGCACCTGTGCCTTTATTGATGCCGAACATGCTCTTGATCCTCAATATGCGCGCAAACTGGGTGTAGATATTGACAACCTGCTGGTTTCACAACCGGACAACGGTGAACAGGCACTGGAAATTGCCGACATGCTGGTACGTTCAGGCGCAATTGACCTGATCGTTGTCGACTCTGTTGCAGCCCTGACCCCACGTGCTGAAATTGAAGGCGAAATGGGTGATTCACATATGGGCTTGCAGGCTCGTCTGATGAGCCAGGCGCTACGTAAAATTACCGGTAATGCCAAACGCTCTAACTGTATGGTGATCTTCATTAACCAGATCCGTATGAAGATTGGTGTCATGTTCGGTAGCCCGGAAACCACCACTGGTGGTAACGCACTGAAATTCTATGCCTCAGTACGTTTAGATATTCGCCGTGTTGGTCAGGTTAAAGAAGGTGACGAGATTGTCGGTTCTGAAACCAAAGTAAAAGTGGTGAAAAACAAGATGGCACCTCCGTTCCGTGAAGCGCTGTTCCAGATTCTGTACGGCAAAGGTGTAAACCATTTAGGTGAACTGGTCGACCTAGCTGTACAGCAAGAGATTGTACAAAAAGCCGGTGCCTGGTATTCATATCAAGGTGAAAAGATTGGTCAGGGTAAAAACAATACCATTCGCCATCTGGAAGAACATCCTGAACTGGCACAGACTATTGAAAAACTGATTCGTGAACAGCTGTTAACCACAGGCAACGTGGTGGAAGAAAAAGACGAAGAAGAACCTGACTTTTCATTAGATCTGTAAGACTCAACTGTTGAGACTTTATACATTACACAATACGCCCTACGGGGCGTTTTGTTATTATGCTGATGGCCCTTTTCTGCGAGATGCTTATGTCAGATGCAAAATTCACTAAACTGTTGGACTATGAAACCTTAAAGCAGCAATTTGGCGATGCAGAAGATCAGCCAGCACTATCTGTACCTGCAGCTGCTCCGCCTGAATTTGATCCTGAAGAACGCTTATTCGAACATAATAACAGTCAGGAACACAAACCCGGTTTAAGCGGCTCGCGTTTGCGTTCTTATGCCTTTGCAGTCCTGACCCGCAAAGAATATTCCAAAGCTGAACTGATTGAGAAACTGGCGCTGTATGCAGAAAACCGTGAAGAAGTGGTCGCCTTGGTCGATGAACTGTCACGCGAGAATTACCAGAGTGACCAACGCGTAGCGGAAACCCTGCTGTCCAGCCAAAAGCGCAAAGGCAAAGGCCCGAATCAGATTAAAATGAAGCTGAAAAGCAAAAAAATTGATACCGCTTTAATTTCAGAAGAACTGAAAGAAACCGACTGGGTGCAGCAAGCCTACGAATTAAAAGTTAAAAAGTTTGGTCCTGATGTCACAAAAGACCCAAAACTGAAAGCCAGACAGATCCGCTTTTTAATGTATCGTGGTTTTGAAATGGATGCGATTATGAAGGCGATTAACCGTAAAGTAGAAGATCAAAAACTGAATCTAGAGATGTAGATAAGCATCTAACTAGGATGAAACATCGACAAATATAAGAAAATAATATAGGGATTAAATCGAAAGGAAATTAAAAATAAAAAAGCAATATTCTAAGAATTATAAAAATGGTGGCAACCCTACCAGCAAAGCTTCGGCACATCCCACGTCTGCTACCGTTGCTACCTTCCGGTCCTGGCGGGGTTCACAGGGTGAAATTGCGAAGTAACCGGCAGGGCTACCATTGCAGAAACAGAGTATAGACAATTTTATTGAACTTGCAAGTCCTGATTGCGCTTTTATATAAATCAGCCATCTATTTGATTATTAAAAAAACAGTTTGTATTTAATTGGTTATTTTGCAACAGAATTCCGGGAATTTTGACAGATGCCTAATTCATGACAACTTTGTAAAAGCTTATTGCAATTCGGGTTCGGGCCGTTTTTAATGTGCACATGATGATTTGGAATGAGCCCTTTCCTGCCCGCTCATTCCCAGTAAAGATAAAAGATGGATATGAAAATGATGCTAAAAAAGCATACGCTCTGTGCACTCACCCTGCTCTGCTCTGCGCCAGCACTGGCCAATATTCCCATTGAATCACGCGGCTTAAGTCAGAACAGCGCCAGCACCCCGGCGGCCATTGGCGCATCTAATAGCGGCGCTCCGGTCACCACCAATCTGAACTGGCAATTGATGCAAAAAAACCAGCAGCTTGAAAATGATATTCGTACCCTGCGTGGCAAAATGGAAGAACAGGAAAACGAGATTGCCCAGCTCAAGCATGAACTAACCAACCGTTATACCGATTTAGACCAGCGTCTTGAACTGCTCAATCAGAAAATTGATCCGGAAGCGGCACCTGCTGTAGAGGAGGATAATCAACAGGATAGTTCTCCCAGTACAGCCAGCAGCAGCCAACCCGCCAGTAACCCCGTAAATAATACCGCTGCCCCAGCGCCAGCAGCGACCACCGTAGTTAGCACGCAAAGCTCGACGGAAGAACTGGAAAAAGCCGCCTATACCATCGCTTTGGATGCCTATAAACAAGGCGGGGCCAAAAAAGCCATTGCTCCAATGCAAAACTTTATTAAAAACCATCCGAATAGCGTGTATATCAGCAATGCCTATTTCTGGCTGGCCGAGTTTAATCTGGCAATTGAACCCACCAATTACAGCGAAGCCAAAAAGAATTTTGAAATTGTTGCCAGCAAATATCCAAATTCGTCTAAAGCCTCCAATGCGGTGTATCGCCTGTATAGCATTGCCAAAAATGTCGACAAGAATAATGCACTGGCCGCGCAGTATCGCAGCACCCTGCTGACCAAATACCCATCTTCCCAGGAAGCTGGCTTTGTGAAAAGCTCATAACCAAAAAGCCTCAGATGAGGCTTTTTTTATAACAGCAAGATCGTGTTTAACGATGGGTATGTACCGACATAACAATGCCCATCCCGGCCAGCAGACTGACCACCGCCGTACCGCCATAGCTCATTAACGGTAATGGATCGCCGGTTACCGGTAAAATCCCGCTGACCATGCCAGAATTTAAAAACACAAAGAAGAAGAAGGTCAGGCCAACTGCGCCGGCATATAGGCGACCGAAATTATGAAAACAACTCAGGCTGATAATCAGGCAGCGGATAATAATTGCAGCAAACAGTGCGAACAGCAAAAACACCCCAAAGAAGCCAAATTCTTCAGCATAGGTCGACATAATAAAGTCAGTATGATGCTCCGGCAAATAACCCAAATGCGACTGAGTGCCTTCCAGATAACCCTTACCGGTCAGGCCGCCCGAACCAATGGCGATTTTGGATTGAATAATATTCCAGCCGGCGCCGAGTGCATCAGATTCCGGATCAAACAGGGTTAAAATCCGTTTCTTTTGATATTCCTGTAATAAAAACATCCAGGCCAGCGGCGCAACAATGGCCATCGCCGCAAATGCCCCGCCAATTAAGCGCCAGGACATGCCGCTCAGAAACAATACAAAAATGCCCGGAATAATCAGGCCAATGTTCAAGTCCGGTTGTAGCGCCACCAGCACAAAAGGAATCCCGAGCAAAACCAGCGCACCGACGATTTGCAGGAATTTGGGCGGAAACGGTTTACGGGCAAAATACCAGGCCATCATCAGTGGCATGGTAAATTTCATGAATTCACTGGGCTGCATACTGCCAATACCGGGCAGACTGATCCAGCGTTTGGCCCCCATGCGGGTTTCACCAATCAGCAGCACCAGTACCAGCATGAGCACGGCCAGGGAATAAAAATAGGGACTGGCGGCCTGATAGACCTTGGGCGGAATCTGCGCACAGATAAACATGGCAATAAAGCCGATACCAAAGCTGATGCCCTGACGCATCACCATTCCCATATCCTGTGCGGTGGCACTATACACCACCATCAGCCCTAAAATTGCATTCAGGATCAGGAAGCATAATAGCCAGGGATCGAGGTGTAGTTTGGTCCAGCGAGAGGTATCGCTTTTAATGCTTCTTCCATCACGTAAAGAGTGACGTAAAAAACGATACTGCTGAGAAGGTATCATTGCGTCCCATTCAATCCAGATAACAAATCATCGGCAATTATAGGATGAACCATGCGCAGAGTGAATCGGAAATACACACCCGACTCATGATTTCAGCAAAGATTTTTTATGCAGTGGTTGCGGCGTGCTGGGCTTGCAGAATTAAACGCGCCAGCTCCAGATCATCGGGATAGGTAATTTTAATATTGTCCGAGCGTCCCTGTACCACCTGTACCGGATAGCCACCATGCTCCAGCGCACTGGCTTCATCGGTAATATTCACCTCTTGCGCCAATGCCTGTTCAATCGCGCGTTTTAGCTCACCTAAGCGCGCCATTTGCGGGGTTTGCGCCTGCCACAGCTGGGCACGGTCTACTGTGGTCTGAATCTGCTGCTGCGTCTCTACGCGCTTGAGGGTGTCACGGACCGGAATGGCCAGAATGGCACTCTGGTTGCTGTGTACCGCCTGATTCACCAGCGCATATAAGTTTTCAACCGCCACACAGGGACGCGCGGCATCATGCACCAGCACCCAGTCTTCATCCGATGCAATAGCAGATAAATACTGCAAGGCATTCAGTACCGAGTTGACCCGCTCTGCGCCACCCAGACAAAAATGGGCTTTATCCTGATGTGCAAACGGCAAACGCTGGGCCACATCATCCTGCGCACCAATGGCCAGCACATAACCTGCCAGCGGCAACTGATTTAAACGCGCTACCGTATGCTCCAGCACCGTGTGGTCCTGGATCATCTGATATTGCTTGAGTTCGGATTTGGAAAAACGACTGCCCGAGCCTGCTGCCGGAATAACGGCCCAAAGTTTATGGTGTAGGGGTTGTTGCAGCTGGCTGTGGTGCTTCATTGGTACGTAAATCTACCTGGGCATTCGGATTGATATAAATCGGCTTATATTGGGTACTGATGGTACTCATCTGTACAAAAGTTTCATGTGGTTTAATTAAGCCCAGATCAAGACGGGCATGTTCTTCGATGGCTTCTACACCATTTTTTAAATCATAAACTTCCGCGGCCAAAACCCGGTTACGTTCTTTTAATTCATTATTGAGTTCGGTTTGTTGTTGTATTTTCTGGGTCAGTTCCTGATGTTCACGATAACCACCTTCACCAAACCAGTATAAATATTGAAACCCTGCGATCAGAACGATCGCAAGGCCCAACAGTACTTTACTCGATTTCGAGTCGAATACACTTAACATTGACATCTGTCGCTTAGTTTAAACCTTTAAACTCAGCTTTACCGCGATATGCAGCATTCGTCAATTCTTCAATACGAAGTAATTGGTTATATTTCGCTACACGGTCAGAACGGCATAGAGAACCAGTCTTGATTTGACCTGCTGCTGTACCTACTGCAAGATCAGCAATGGTCGAATCTTCAGTTTCACCTGAACGGTGAGAAATAACAGTCGAGTAACCATTTGCTTTTGCAAGGTAGATGGCATCTAAAGTTTCAGTTAAGGTACCGATCTGGTTGTATTTAATCAGAATCGAGTTACCCACTTTTTCGTTGATACCGCGTTGCAGGATTTTTGGGTTAGTCACGAACAAGTCATCACCGACCAACTGAATCTTGTCGCCAAGAATTGAAGTCAGGTAAGACCAACCTTCCCAGTCAGATTCATCTAAACCATCTTCAATTGAGATAATTGGATATTGGTTTACCAGGCCAGCTAAATAGTCAGCAAACTGGTTGCTGGTGAATGCTTTGTTGCCTTCGCCTTCCAGTACGTATTGACCATTCTTGTAGAATTCAGAAGATGCACAGTCAAGCGCAAGCATCATGTCAGAACCTGCTTTGTAGCCAGTCTGTTCAATTGCTTCAAGAATTACGGTAATTGCTTCTTCGTTTGAACGTAAGTTCGGCGCGAAACCACCTTCATCACCTACAGCTGTGTTCAAACCTTTTTTCTTTAATACTGATTTTAACGCGTGGAATACTTCAGCGCCTGAACGTAATGCTTCAGCGAATGAAGTGAAGCCCACTGGCTCAATCATGAACTCTTGGATGTCAACAGTGTTGTCTGCGTGCGCACCACCGTTCAGGATGTTCATCATTGGCACAGGCATAGTCAGAATAGTTTGACCACGTAAATCTGCGATGTATTGGAAAAGAGGAATTTTCTTTTCATCAGCAGCAGCGCGTGCAGCAGCCAAAGATACGGCTAGCGTTGCGTTTGCACCTAATTTTTCTTTGTTTTCAGTACCGTCTAAAGCAATCATCGTATTGTCGATGTCTTTTTGCTCAAATACTGATTTACCCACCAGCGCATCACGGATTAGCGTGTTAACGTTGTTTACGGCAGTTTTCACACCTTTACCTAAGTAACGTGCTTTATCGCCATCACGAAGTTCTAAAGCTTCACGAGAACCAGTTGAAGCACCAGATGGTGCACATGCACGGCCAACTACGCCAGATGCTAAGATTACGTCTGCTTCGATGGTTGGGTTACCACGAGAGTCCAAAATTTCACGTGCACGAATGTCAACGATTTGGCTCATGAACAATTCCTCAGTTGATTGAATAATAGATGCTGTTGCGGGCATCAATGAGTATCTAACTTTTTGAATCCTTTAACTAAAGTATCCAATTCTTTTAATTGCGCCAAGAATGGCTCTAATTGTGACAGGCGCAGCGCACACGGGCCATCACATTTGGCCACATCCGGATCTGGATGCGCTTCCAGGAATAAACCTGCAAGACCAGTCGCCATACCAGCACGCGCCAGTGTGGTGATTTGCGCACGGCGACCACCTGCTGAATCGGCACGACCACCCGGCGTTTGCAGCGCATGGGTCACATCGAAGAAGACCGGTACATTCATCTCTTTCATGATGTCAAAGCCCAGCATATCGACCACCAGATTGTTGTAACCAAAGGCTGAGCCCCGTTCACAAAGAATCAGTTTGTCATTACCAGCTTCCAGACATTTATGCAGAATATGACGCATTTCATGCGGCGCAAGGAATTGGGCTTTTTTAATGTTGATGATGGCCTGTGTTTTGGCCATAGCTTCAACTAAATCGGTCTGACGGCTTAAAAAGGCAGGAAGCTGAATAATGTCAGCAACTTCAGCCACCGGCGCAGCCTGATACGGCTCATGCACGTCGGTGATAATTGGAACATTGAAGTGTTTTTTAATGTCTGCCAGCCACTCAATCCCTTTTTCCAGGCCTGGGCCACGGAACGAGTTCAGGCTTGAACGGTTGGCTTTATCAAAGCTAGCCTTAAAAACGTAAGGAATATTCAAACGTGTGCAGATATCAATATAGGTTTCTGCAATTTCAAAGGCCAAATCTTTGGACTCAAGTACGTTCATGCCGCCGAATAGTACAAATGGCAAGTGGTTTGCCATTTGTATATCGCCTAAACGTACAACTTCTTGTGCTTTTAATTGTGACATTTAAACTTCCTGGTTTATTCCTTTTACCGCTTAGTGCTTGTTTTGGTACTGCTTTTTGGCAGCATCAATAAAGCTTGCAAACAGCGGATGTCCATCACGTGGCGAGCTGGTAAATTCTGGGTGGAATTGTACCGCAATAAACCAAGGATGTTGAGGGATTTCAACTGTTTCCACCAAGTGCTGTACTGGTGAATAACCTGAGATTTTCATGCCTTTTTCTTCAAGAACAGGAATATAACGGTTATTCATTTCATAGCGGTGGCGGTGACGTTCAATAATTTCTGCTGAACCGTACACTTCACAGGTTTTGGTGCCTTCAACCAGTTCTGATTTTTGTGCACCTAAACGCATGGTACCACCGAGGTCAGAATCAACTGAACGCTGCTGTACTTCACCACGCTCATCTAACCATTCGGTAATCAGACCAATTAATGGAGATTTGGTTGAACGGTTAAATTCAGTTGAAGTCGCATCTGCAATACCGGCAACATTACGTGCGTATTCGATCACGGCAAGCTGCATACCTAAACAGATGCCCAGGAATGGAACACCGTTTTCACGTGCATAGCGGATTGCCGCCATTTTGCCTTCAGTACCGCGCTCACCAAAGCCGCCAGGGACCAGAATTGCGTCAGCATCTTTCAGTACGGCTGCAACGTCCTGGCTTTCCAGGTCTTCTGCATTGACATAGTCAATCTGTACTTTGACACGGTTTTGAATACCGGCATGCAATAATGCTTCGTTCACCGATTTATAGGCATCTGGCAGTTCAACGTATTTACCAACCATCGCTACACGTACGGTGTATTCCGGATTCAGTAAGGCTTCAACCACGTTATCCCAGTCAGACAGGTCTGCTTCTGGCACATCAAAACCAAAACGTTCACAGATCAGATCATCAACATCCTGCTCATAGAAGGTACGTGGAATTTGATAAATGGTTTTGGCATCTTTACACACCACCACTGCACGCGCTTCAACGTTGGTGAACAGTGCAATTTTGCGGGTAGTATCTGCGTCTACATCATGCTCAGTACGGCAGATTAAGATATCTGGCTGAATACCGATTGACAGTAATTCTTTAACCGAGTGCTGGGTTGGCTTGGTTTTTAACTCTGCTGCAGACTTGATGTATGGCAACAGGGTTAAATGCATCAGCATGGTACGTTTATGACCGAGCTCAACCATGAGCTGACGGACCGATTCCATGAATGGGAGAGATTCAATGTCACCGACCGTGCCGCCAATCTCAACGATGGCAACGTCATAACCTTCACCTGCACGAAGGACACGCTCTTTAATATTATCTGTGATGTGTGGAATCACCTGAACGGTACCGCCCAGATAATCACCACGACGCTCTTTATTTAAGACGTCTTGGTACACGCGACCTGATGTGAAGTTGTTTAACTTCGTCATCTTCGCACGACGCAAGAAACGTTCGTAATAACCCAAGTCTAAGTCAGTTTCAGCACCATCCTCTGTGACAAAAACTTCACCATGTTGGAAAGGACTCATCGTCCCTGGATCGACATTGATGTATGGATCCATTTTGACCATGGTTACTTTCAAACCACGGGCTTCTAAAAGTGCAGCAACTGAAGCAGCTGAAATACCTTTACCTAGTGATGAAACAACACCACCAGTCACGAAAATAAAATGGGTCATTGGGTTTCTCGTACAATCGAGCCTAAACTGGCCTGCAATGTTGCGCAATTTTACTTTACTCTGCACCTATAAAGCAAAGTCATTCCGCATCAATTCATAGAACAATAAACAATTGGCTATTCTATCAGCATTTCCGATAAAAAATTAGATTTTATTCATAGGATTTTCATCTGATTTTTGCTGTTATAATACGCGCATCTCGTTGAACCCTCCTTTTTTAGATTATGAACAAAAAATTTTTGATTTGTGGTGCAATTGCAACCAGTTTATTCCTGAGTGCCTGTGTTAAAAAAGAAGCACCTCAGGAAGAAGAACAGGTTGAAGTTGAGGTTCAGCAAACTGAGCAGATCACTGAGCCAGCCCAGTTCGAGCCACTCGAAGCAGAAACGCCAGAAGTGTCTGAAACTGAAGCGCCAGTGGAATACGAAGTTGAACGTACTGAAACTGAAAACACCACAACTGAAATTCGTCGTGAAGTGACGCCACGTGAACCTGCGCCAGCCCCTCAGCCAGCTCAGGCCGCTCCTGCTGAAGACAAACCGGTAGAAGCCCGGACAGCCAACCCGGACAGCCAGTCCCAAGATGACGCTGTTGCCGCAGCCATTGCCGCAGCAACCCCAGCGCTTGAAAACTGATTTCAGCCTTCAAGCACTGTTGCATAAAAAAACCCAGTCCATGGACTGGGTTTTTTATTGGCCTTTTTTATGAAACCGTTCAAGTCAAGACTAAGATCGTTCGCCCTGTTGATGCTGGTTCTTTAAATAATCGGCCATTAAACGTGTGGCCCAAGACTGCGGCGCACCTAAACCTTCATAAAAACCACAATGACTGCCCTTTTTGGTGGTCACCACCATAATATTTGGCATTTGCTGAATACTTTCTTTATACGGTTCCAGATTTTTAATATGACAGACCGGATCATCTTCGGCGTTTAAAATCATCAGGGGAATTTTGACATTCTGGAACACATAAATCGGGTTAATGGCTTTGCTATAACTTTCATAATCATGATAGCCGGCCATCTCAAAATAGGCCTGTTCAAATTCAGCCAGGTTTTGCGCGGTAATGACTTTGGCCAACGATTTGGTTTTCTGCCAGCTACTCCGATAAGGATCAATAAAGGCCTGAATCACCTTTTTGGTCATGACCTTGCTATAAAACGGATGAACATGGTTAAAGCCAATTTCAGTGTCATACCCCGGGCACAGGGCAAAAGCGGCTTTTAACGGCGTTTTATCGCCTTCTTCACCTAAATAACGCACCAGCAAACCGGTGCCCGCCGATGAACCTACGCCATACAGGTCAGAAACTGGAAATTTTTGCTGAATAAACTGGATCTGTTCCCGTAAATCTTCGGTGGAACCAAACAGGCAGATTTTCGGAACCGGCATAGGTAAGTTGGCATGACCACGGCGTAAACATAAGGCAATACGCCATCCGGTCTGCTGATGTAAGTCCCGCACCAGCTCGCTCATGCTCTCGGCAGTGCCGACAATAGTGTGCATTACAATAATGGTTGGGGTGCGTGGTGGCAGATGCAGACCGTACCAGGCAATAGCCGTTACACCACCATCGGACATGTTCAGCTGCTCAATGACATCGTAATGCAGGCGGATGGTTTTTTTCTTGATTAAGTCAAAATAAAGCAGATGCGCATGAGTATTGGACAGCCATGGGGTTGGCCGGTATTTCTGTTTCAGTTGTGGTAAAACATCAATACAGCGCTGGATTTGACCTTCAGGATTAAAATATAAGGTCGGTTCTGCGGCGCCGGTCCATTCATCAATCAAGCGCTGGGTGAGCTGGGCCATTTTCTGGATCACAAATTTCATGTTTTGTTCCCCCTTTTATGGTTTGGCTTATATCATGCTAGTTCTCTCATGTTATGAAGTCAGTTGAGTTCAGGGCTTAGATCAGGTGGGCATAAATTGTGCCATCCGTTGTCCCATCTCAGCAGCCAGAGCTTCCAGGCCGCTTTTAGGACGAATCATCACTTCAAAATCAATGATCTGACCTTGATCATTGAAGCGGATCATATCAATACCCTTGAGTTTTTTATCTCCCACCTGGGCAGAAAACTCAAGCACAACATTGTTACCGTCTGCAGCATAAAATTCACGGTGATAGCTAAAATTCTCAAAGACCTGAATCACGTTGGTGAGAATAAAAAATACCACCTGCTTGCCGGCATAAGGCTGATAAGCCACCGGAGAACGAAACACCACCTCATCGGCCAGCAGTTCATTCAGGATAGACATATCACGCTGTTCAAGCATGTGGTGCCAACGGGCAATGGATTTTTTTGTATTTTCAATGGTCATTTTGATGTCCTTTTTTATTTTTTAAATTTCTGCATAGAAACGATAAAGATTGATGCTTTTAAATCAAATTCCCGCTCTTAAGCTAATGAGATCCCCCTTTATCAAAGGGGGTTAGGGGGATTCTTTTTTATTCTAAATCCCTCCCAACCTCCCGTTTTCAAAGGGAGGAGTTGATTCTATTCAGTGAATTCCCTCTGCTTCCAGAGGATGAGCAACCCTGCTGCACAGGGCAGAGGCAGTTATTCACCCTCTCCCCAGCGCTCTTCCATAGGGAGAGGGAGAAGGAATTACATTAAATTTTCGCCGCCAACTCTGCGCCCTGACGGATTGCGCGTTTGGCATCTAGCTCACCGGCTTCCTTGGCACCGCCAATCAGATGCACATTTTTACCCGCAGCTTGCAGCTGATCGTACATGGCAGTATAAGATTCCTGTCCGGCACAGATCACCACGTTTTCAACTTCCAGCAGCATCGGCTGGTCATTGACCGTAATATGCAGCCCCTGATCATCAATTTTCTGGTAGCTTACGCCGGCCATCATTTTAACGTCACGGTTTTTTAAGCCGGTACGATGAATCCAGCCGGTGGTTTTGCCCAGGCCTGCTCCCACCGAAGATGCTTTACGCTGCAATAAATAGATTTCATGATTGGAGGCTTCTACCTGTGCCGGTTTCAGACCACCGACATGCTCATATTCGGTATCAATCCCCCATTCATCATAGAATTTTTCCGGATTCAGACTGCCACTTTCACCGGCATGACTTAAGTATTCTGCGGTATCAAAACCAATTCCACCAGCACCAATAATCGCAACCCGTTTCGCCACCGGTCGACGCTCTTTCAGCACATCCAGATAGCTCAGAACTTTAGGATGATCAATTCCTTCAATCTCCAGCTGACGTGGAGTCACCCCGGTTGCCACCACAATTTCGTCAAAACTGCTTTTGCTCAGCTCATCAAAGCTGGCCGTATGGTTCAGTTTTAGCTGAATGCGTGGCTGCAACTCAATTTGACGTTTGAAATAACGCAAGGTTTCATAAAATTCTTCTTTGCCCGGAATGGTCTTGGCAATATTAAACTGCCCGCCAATCTGGTTAGAGGCTTCAAAAATCGTCACTTCATGACCACGGTCTGCCGCATAAATTGCAAAGCTTAAACCGGCTGGACCAGCCCCAATCACCGCAATGTTTTTCGGCTGGCTCGCTTCTTTAAAGATCAGTTCGGTTTCATGACAGGCACGCGGATTGACCAGACAGGAGGCAATTTTCATGGAGAAAATATGGTCCAGACAGGCCTGGTTACAGGCAATACAGGTATTAATTTCATCGCTACGGCCCTGCTCGGCTTTCACCACAAAATCGGCATCTGCCAGGAATGGACGCGCCATCGACACCATATCAGCCTGACCGGTCGCCAGTACATGCTCTGCCATTTCCGGGGTATTAATCCGGTTGGAGGTAATTAAAGGAATTTTGACTTCACCTTTGAGCTTTTCTGTGACCCAGCTAAAAGCCGCACGCGGCACTTTGGTGGCAATGGTCGGAATACGTGCTTCATGCCAGCCAATACCGGTATTAATAATGGTCGCACCGGCTTTTTCAATTTCTTTGGCCAGCTGCACCACTTCTTCAAAGCTTGATCCGCCTTCGACCAGATCCAGCATCGACAGACGATAGATAATAATGAAGTTTTCGCCGACTTCGGCACGGGTACGTTTCACGATTTCAATCGGAAAGCGAATCCGGTTTTCATAGCTGCCGCCCCATTCATCATCACGATGATTGGTACGCTTGGCAATAAACTCGTTAATCAAGTAGCCTTCCGAACCCATAATTTCAACACCGTCATAACCGGCATATTTGGCCAGCTTGGCACAGTTGGCAAAATCGGCAATGGTCTGCTGCGCTTCGGCCGAGGTGAGTGCATGCGGTTTAGATGGGTTAATAGGCGCCTGAATCGCCGATGGCGCCACAATATCTGGCTGATAGGAATAACGTCCGGTATGCAAAATCTGCAAGGCAATTTTACCACCCGCTTCATGCACGGCTTGGGTGACCACTTTATGTTTTTCAGCTTCGGCCAGGGTGTCGAGTTTATTGCCGCCTGCAAAGGTTAAGCCGGCATCATTTGGAGAAATCCCGCCGGTTACAATCAGGCCTACGCCACCTTTGGCACGCTCTGCATAGAATGCTGCCATCCGTGCATAACCATTTGGTGCTTCTTCAAGACCTACGTGCATAGAACCCATAAGTACGCGGTTTTTTAAGGTGGTAAAGCCTAAATCAAGCGGGGCTAACAGATGCGGATAATTCGACATATTCTCTCCTTGGCTGGCCAAAAGCGGGCTATTTTTATGTTAATGCAACTTGTTGCATAAATTTATATGCGAATTTTGACTTTTATGCAACATGTTGCATAATATTTTAGATTCATACTTGCATGATCTCGTCTATGTCTTTAGCCCATGTGTTACTCACCAGCCTGATTGAAAAACCTAGCACGGGGATTGAATTGGCCCGGCGCTTTGATCGCTCGATGGGCTTTTTCTGGAATGCCACCCATCAGCAGATTTATCGTGAATTAAACAGCATGCTCAGCAAAGGCTGGATTTCCACTTTGGCTGAAGAAGATGCCCAAGGCCGTAAAAAAACCTATCAGGTTGAGGCCGCAGGCCGGGTCGAACTGGCCGACTGGATGGTCAAGCAAGGTCCTCCAGCGCAGCTCCGTGAAGAACTGATGGTGCGTTTACGGGCCGAAGCACAACTCGGCGGTAATGAGGTTTTGCCCGAGCTAGAGCGGCATTTACAGTTGCATCAGGAAAAATTGCAGCTGTATCAGGCCATTTATGCCAAAGACTTTGCCCAGCAGACCGACGAAAATCGTACCTTATATATTCATAAAATGATTTTACAGCTGGGTATCGAGCAGGAAATCGGCTGGATTCGCTGGCTGGACGCGGTGATTCCTGCGCTAAAAGCTTTTGATCAACAACAATAAAATTTCAAGGAATGAAATCTCATGCCGTATTATGTCATGCCCGATGGCGAAGGTTTATTTGTACGTGAATTTGGTCAGGGCCAACCGGTGTTGGTACTGTCCGGTTTGGGCATGCACAGCTGGCAATGGCTGCCGTTTTTGTGGCCGCTACGCAAACAGTTCCGTTTTATTATTCCCGACTGGCGCGGCTTTGGCGGTTCGAAACAGTGCCGGATTCCGGAGCTGGATGCCATTTCCAGCCACTGGCAAGATGTACAATCCTTAATTCAGCAACTACAGCTGCGACAGTTTATGATCATTGCCTATTCGATGGGCGCGACCACCGCCATGCATGGCATGCAATATGGACAGCTGGCAACGCAGTTAAAAGCCTATTTACATATTGATCAGACCCCGAAAATCATGGTGGATGAACACTGGGCTTATGGCCTGTTTGGCCAGCAGCACAGCCGCTTTAAACAGATCTTATCCGAACTGTCCGCACTATTTACGGAACACGCGCATCTCCGGTGGATTCACGATTTAAATAACACAGCCAAAGATCAACTGTTTGCTTTATGAATGCAGTTTATTGAGCTGCAAAATAACAACCCTCGCCAGCGGGCCATCTTTCGTAAAATCCTGCAACAGCCACGTTTGCAAAATCTGCTATTACCCTCATCTCGACTGGACTATATGGCTTGGTATATCCGCAACTATTTAGAACATGCCGAAGATTATCGCGAGGCTTTAAGCCAGCTAAACTCTCCTACGGTGTTTTTTAGCGGGGTGCAGTCGGTGCTCTATCCGGTACAGGGTCAGACCCTGATTGCCCAGAGTGTGGCACAGGCACAGCAGGTATTATTTGAAAAATCAGGCCATACTCCGCTACTGACTGAGCCGCTAAAATTTGCCCGTGAAATTAAACGCTTTTTATTGCAGCATCAGTAAGTATTTACATCAATATTTATAGCGCACTCAATAAAAAAAGCCGAACAGTGTGAGGTTCGGCAAAAAGCAAGTGAAGATCAGCAATCAAAGCAAAGCGCTAGGCAATTTTCCCATCAATAATGCCCTGCTGTTTTAAAGCCTGTAATTCTTCGGCAGATTTAAAGCGGGACAGAATATAGGCCGTATGTTCGCCCAGTTGCGGTGGTGCCTGTCGATATTCGACCGGTGTATCTGACAGCTTGATCGGTGATGCAATCATCCTAAATTGCGCATTTAAACTGTGCGGCAAATTAACCAGCATCTGCCGATGCTGAATTTGCGGTTCTGCCAGGACATCTTCAATCGAGTTAATTACCCCGACCGGCACTTTGACCGCATGAATCCGGCGCACCCATTCCTCTGCATCCTGACTCAGGAAAAATTCAGCCAGAACTGGTATCAGCTCATCACGGTATTTGACCCGATCCTGATTACGCAAGAATTTCGGATTATCCAATAATTCCGGATAACCAATGGCCAGACATAGGTCCTTGAACTGTTTGTCATTACCACAGGCAATAATAAATTCCTTATCTTTGGCCTTAAAGGTTTGATACGGCACAATATTCGGGTGTTTATTGCCCATGCGCTGCGGTGACTGGCCACTGCTCAGATAATTCATGCCCTGATTGGCCAGCGTTGCCACCTGAACATCCAGTAAGGACAGATCAATATATTGTCCACGTCCGGTATGATGCCGTGCCAATAATGCCGCCTGAATCGCCACCGTGGCATACAGTCCGGTCTGAATATCCACCACCGCCACGCCGACCTTTTGCGCACCACCACCCGGTTCATGATCCGGTTCGCCGGTAATGCTCATCAGGCCAGACATGCCTTGAATAATAAAGTCATAACCCGGTTCTGCTGCCCGCGGTCCATCCTGACCAAAGCCGGTAATCGAGCAATATACCAATTGCGGATTCAGTTCACTCAGGCTGGCATAATCCAGTCCATATCTGGCCAGCGAACCGGCCTTATAATTTTCGATGATCACATCGGACGTTTTGACCAGCTCACGAATCAGCTGTTGGCCCTGTTCACTGGCAATATCGACACTGACCGAATATTTATTACGGTTGGCACACTGAAAATAACCGGATTCACGGGTGGCGTGGCCCTGTGCATCGGGCATCCAGGGCGGTCCCCACATGCGGGTATCATCACCCACCTGTGGCCGTTCAATTTTAATCACTTCTGCGCCTAAATCTGCCAGAATCTGTCCGCACCATGGACCCGCCAATACTCGGCTTAAATCCAGTACCCGAATTCCTTGTAATGCACCCATCTTATCCTCCGCTAGATCCGGGGGATGCTCCCCCGCGATCCTTTTATTTTTATTTAACTGTGGCTGGTTTCACGCTGACATCATTGCTGGCAGCTGCTGTTTGCCCCGTTTCCGCGTTGGCGCTTTGCGCACTCAGACTGGCTTGCTGTGGATCATATTGACGCTCACGAATCAGCAGTCCTGGAATTACCCCGGAAATGAAGTAGGCGGCACCCATCACAATAAAGGCCATGGTAAATGAACTGCCTGCCGCAATCATCCCGATGGTTGCTGGTGCAATCGCTGCACCCAGACGTCCCATGTTATAGGCACCGCCAATCGCTGTTCCGCGTACATCGGTCGAGAAGGTTTCAGCCATATAGGTGGCATTGACACCGTATGGAATCCCGTACAGGAAGCCAAAGGTCACCAGCAAGTAGGCAATATTGTCTGGCGTGTTAAAGAAGATGATGACTGGCAGGAAGGCCGCTGTACTGACCGTACCAAATACAAAGGTAATCCGGCGTCCAAACTTATCTGCAGCATAACCGGCCAGAATTTTACCCAGAATCATGGCGGTATAGGCACCGACCATATAACCGGTCAGGGCTTTAAAGTTCATGTTTAAATCGGTTTCCAGATAGGTCGGCATCCAGTTATTTACGCCATAATAACCAAACTGTAAAAAGGCCGCAGTAGTCATCCAGAGCAGGAACATTTTACGATGGTTCTGATGGCCAAAAATACGCTTATAGATACTTTCAGAAGCCGCAGCAGATGGAGCCGCCTGCACGTGCTGAGGTGCCTCAAGTTTTAATTCACGGCGTTTAATCTGTTCAATTTTAGCTTCCTGCCAAGAGGCTGGTTCTGGTACAAAGCGCATGAAGATTAAAGCAAAGCCGGCAGGAATAATGGTTATATAGAACAGCATACGCCAGCCATGATCGGGAATAATTGCCCCAGCCATGAGTGTCGCCACGATATAACCCACGGTCTGACCGGTCTGTAAAGTTCCCAGTACCGTGGTGCGGTATTTGGTCGGGACATATTCTGCCATTAAGGTATTACAGGCCATATACAGTGAACCTAAACCAAAGGCACCAATAAAACGTAAAATCATGAACTGTTCATAATTTTGGGTAAAACCTAAAATACAGGTCATGATCGAGAAAAACACCACCGACCAGGCAATGGTTTTGACCCGTCCAAATTTGTCACAGGCCCAGCCACCAGAAATGCCACCCAAGGCCATGCCGGCCAGTGATGCACTGCCGAGCATCCCGGCCTGAAAGGTGGTTAAACCGAATTCTGCTTTTAAACTGGTTAAGCTGAAAGACAGCAGCATGATGTCTACGCCATCAATCACCAAAGACACAAAGGCAAAAATAAAGGCCAGTTTCCAGGTGTTTTTATTAATTCGATGGGCGGTACCCACATTCGATGGCAGTTTTAAGCCCAGTGTTCCGGCTTCAGCGTGTATATCATTTTTCATCTTGTCGTTACCTCATTTTCCCAAATGAGTCACCGGTATTTTTTGCTATGGGTCCTGCCTTTCTGCTTTTTATTCTTTTTTTATTCAGCAGATGACAGCCAAAACTCGCCCACAGCAAGACCCGAAAGTCTGCCGATGAATCCTTTATTTACGTTATGAATCAGATTTTTTAGACACAACTATCCTGAGGATGTTCATCCTGAACATCCTGGCTATTTTTCTATGACATTAATTACAGAATGCGGCGATTCCGGTCTGTGCTCGGCCCAGAATTAAGGCATGTACGTCATGCGTACCTTCATAGGTATTCACCACTTCCAGATTCACCAGATGACGCGCTACACCAAACTCATCCGAAATGCCGTTACCACCCATCATGTCACGAGCCAAGCGGGCAATATCCAGTGCCTTGCCACAGTTATTGCGCTTGATTAAAGATGTCCCTTCAACCGAGGCAATACCTTCATCTTTCATGCGGCCAAAACGTAACGCTGCCTGTAAACCTAAAGCGATTTCAGTTTGCATATCAGCCAGTTTTTTCTGGATTAACTGATTGGCAGCCAAAGGACGACCAAACTGTTTACGGTCCATGGTGTACTGATGTGCTGTATGCCAGCAGAACTCTGCCGCACCCATTGCACCCCAGGCAATACCATAACGGGCACTGTTCAGACAGGTAAATGGACCTTTTAAGCCACGGACTTCCGGGAAAGCATTTTCTTCTGGCACAAACACGTTATCCATCACAATTTCACCGGTGATGGAAGCACGTAAACCGACCTTGCCATGAATCGCAGGCGCAGACAGCCCTTCCCAGCCTTTTTCTAGAATAAAGCCGCGGATGTCACCGACATTGCCTTCCGGTGAAACTTCTTTGGCCCAGACCACAAATACATCGGCGATTGGGCTGTTGGTAATCCACATTTTCGCGCCCGTTAAGCGATAACCACCATCAACTTTTTTGGCACGGGTAATCATGCTGCCCGGGTCAGAACCATGATCCGGTTCGGTCAGACCAAAACAGCCAATATATTCACCCGTAGCCAGTTTCGGTAAGTATTTCTGTTTTTGTTCTTCCGAGCCAAATTCATTAATCGGCACCATCACCAGCGAGCTTTGTACACTGGCCATAGAGCGGTAACCTGAATCGACGCGTTCGACTTCACGGGCAATCAGACCATAGCTGACATAATTTAAACCGGCACCGCCGTACTGTTCAGGAATGGTTGGGCCAAGTAAGCCTAGCTCGCCCATTTCACGGAAAATGGTCGGATCGGTTTTTTCATGACGGAACTGTTCTAATACACGTTGCATCAGCTTGTCCTGACAATAGGCTGCAGCAGTATCACGGATCATGCGCTCTTCTGCAGTCAGCTGCTGCTCCAGCAGGAATGGGTCTTGCCAGTCAAAATGTACTTTACGGCCTGAATGTGAATTTACCATTTGATTCATAGCTTCCTCTGCCTGAATGATGTTCTCGTTGTTTGTGTTGATACTATGTGTGAAAAATAATATTTTCAAACGAGATTTTTTAATGCAGATATGCATTCTCCGCATATCTTAAATAAGCGTATTTATAATGGAGCTGCGCATCATGCTAAAACCCGTGAAGAAACAATAAAAAATAACCAAATTGGCGATTATAGCGCCTTCATCTATGCTATTTTCAAATACCTGTGCAGATAAAGGATGATCTGAAATGCGGCGTAATATTCCCTCTTTACAGGCCTTGCTCTGCTTTGAGTCGGCAGCCAAACATTGCAGTTATACCCATGCCTCGCAAGAGCTGTTTATTACCCAGAGTGCGGTTTCCCGGCAAATCCAGCAGCTGGAAGAATTTCTTGGCTTAAGCCTGTTTATCCGGACCCGGCATGGGGTCGAGCTGACGCCTGCGGGACAGCATTATTATAAAAGTATCAAACCCTATTTACTGGGGCTGGAGCAAAGCACACTCGATGTGATGTCGCATAAAGGATTAGGTGGCACCTTAAAGCTGGGCGTAGTACCGACCTTTGCCACGCGCTGGCTGGTGCCGAAGCTGCACCGTTTTAACCAGCGCTATCCGGAAATTACTATTCATTTGGAAACCAGCACCAAACCGTTTTTATTTAATGAAAATATTTTTGATGCGGCCATTTATGCCGGTACGCAGCAGCAGATTGATCATTGGCCCGGAATCCACACCCATTTTTTAATGAAGGAAGATGTGGTGCCAGTGTGTTCGCCGCAGCTGATTGCCCGGCATTTTCCTGCGGCACAAAAAAGCCATCGCTATGGTTATAACCTGGCTGCTGAACAATTGCAGCAACTGCCCTTATTACAGCAAACCACACGACCGACCATCTGGCAGGAATGGTTTCAGACCCAGCAGATTGAGCATGTCCATCCGTATGATGGACAGCGTCATGAACTGTTTTCGATGCTGGCTGTGGCCGCCAGTCATGGCATGGGCATGGCGCTCATCCCGCAAATGCTGATTCAGCAGGAATTAACCAGCGGTGAACTGGTACTGGCCTCAGATCAGCAGCTCAGCGGCCGGCGCTCCTATTATCTGGTGCATTCTAGTCAGGAAAATTCAGTTTTAATTCAGAAATTTGTAGAATGGATGCAACAGGAAGTCACGCACAGTATCGCCACACAGGAATCTGCCTATGCCTAAACTGATTGTTTTCTCCGGCGCCGGAATGAGTGCCGAAAGCGGGATCAATACCTTCCGTGATAGTGATGGATTGTGGGAACAGCATCGGGTGGAAGATGTGGCCACACCGGAAGCTTGGGCCAAAAATCCGGCGCTGGTGCAGCGTTTTTATAATGAACGACGCAAAAATATTCTGAATGCCCAGCCCAACGCGGCACATCAATTGATTGCCGAACTGGAACAGTATTTTGATGTGGCTGTTATTACCCAGAATATTGATGATCTGCATGAACGTGCCGGTAGCCAGCAGGTATTACATTTGCATGGCAATATCCGGCTGGCTAAAACCTCCGGTCCCGATGCACAAACCACTACCCGCTTTTACCCGATTGAAGGTGCCGAGCTGGATTTGGAACGTGATGTCTGTGATGCGGGTTATCCGCTACGGCCACACGTGGTCTGGTTTGGTGAAGCGGTACCGGCGTATGCACAAGCGATTGAATGGGTGCAGGATGCCGACATTTTTATTGTGATTGGCAGCAGTCTGGGGGTCTACCCGGTGGCTGGTCTGGTTCATGAAATTCCGGCCAGCTGTCAGGCCTTTTATATTGACCCGAAAGCCAATCAGCAGCATTTACCGGCGCAATATGAGTGTATTGCTGCTACTGCAACCCAAGGTTTGGCACAGTTAAAGCCACGTCTGCTGGCGGCCCTGTAAGTTGAATCAAAACCCTCGACCGAAAACAAAAGGCCCAAAGCCAATACATGACCTTGAGCCTTTACTGTTTTACTGAAGCAGTTAGCGTCTTAACTGACTTGGGCAAAAACCGCTTCCGGTGGTGTTACTTCACTGACCAGGTTATGCAGGGCAAAAATTTCATCCAGCTGATCCTGAGTCAGTAATTCCTGCTCCAGTACCACCTGCTGAATGGTTTTGTTTTCAGCAATACATAGTTTCCCGATTTCATCACATTTGGCATGACCTAGAATCGGATCTAGCAAAGTGACAATACCAACGCTACGCATCACCGCATCATGGCAGGCCTGTTCATTGGCCTGAATGCCCTGAATACATTTTTCATCCAGACTTTTCATGGCCTGAGTCAATAACTGAATCGATTCATGAATCGACACGGCAATCACCGGTTCCATTACATTTAACTGCAACTGCCCGGCTTCGGCTGCCATGGTCACGGTCAGGTCATTGCCAATCACTTTAAAGGCAATCTGGTTCACCACTTCCGGAATGACCGGATTGACCTTGGCAGGCATAATCGAAGAACCGGCCTGCAACTCCGGTAACCGGATTTCCCCCAGACCGGTACGCGGGCCAGAACTTAATAAACGCAGGTCATTACAGATTTTTGATAACTTCACCGCCAGACGTTTCAGTGTGCTGGATAAAATGATGAAAACCCCACAGTCGCTGGTGGCTTCAACATAATCTTCTGCGCCAATTAACGGCAGACCACTAATTTCTTTTAACGCTTGTACCGCTTCCTGGGCATAACCTTTAGGGGTATTTACACCCGTACCAATCGCGGTAGCGCCGAGGTTAATTTCCAATAACAACTGACGAGTCCGGTCAATCAGTTTTAAATCTTCTTTTAACAAGGTAGCAAAAGCCCGGAACTCCTGCCCTAAGGTCATCGGCACGGCATCTTGCAGCTGGGTCCGGCCCATTTTCAGCACATACTGAAATTCAGCTACTTTCTTGTAGAAACTATCAATCAGGTTACGCATCTGCATGAACAGATCATCCAGGCTGTAATACGTGGCTAAACGTAAGGCTGTCGGATAGACATCATTGGTGGATTGCGACTTATTAACATGATCATTCGGATGAATGGAAAAATAGCTGCCTTTTTCCAGACCCAGATGTTCCAAGGCGATATTGGCAATCACCTCATTGCTGTTCATATTAATCGATGTTCCGGCACCGCCCTGATAAACATCTAAAGGGAAATGCGCACGCCATGCAGCAGGCTGTTCAATCAGCTGGTCACAGGCATACTGAATCGCCTCAGCCACCTGCGGGGAGATTTTTTCAAACTGTAAATTGGTTTGCGCAGATGCTTTTTTCACTTGTGCCAAAGCACGAATGAAATGCAGATTTTCACCGACCTGCTGATTGGAGATCTGGAAGTTCTCCAAGGCACGCAAGGTATGAATACCATAATAACTGTCTGCCGGCACTTCTTTGGCACCCAGCAAATCATGCTCTATTCTTGTTTTCTCTGTCTGAACCGTAATCACACTGTTTACTCACTATTTCGCACCAATATTGTGCATAAGAAAATCTTAAACCTGTGCCAGCCTGAAACTACACAAGATTGATACGCTTTTTGAAATATTTAATTACACATTCTTTCTGAATGTACTGGATGTAACATAATGTAAATTTACTCCATTTTTAAGCCACATTTAACAGATTCTCTCCATATTTGCAAAAATAAAAATATTCACCGCTTTATTCAAAATTTTGACTTAATAATTTTCCGCTCATTGCTCTCATTTTTTCAATTGTATCTAAAGCTACAAACTTCAACACAAGACCGCTATAAATCCCGTCGAAATGTTACAGAACGTAATTTTAATTCCATGCTTGAATCAGCTCCTTGAAAAAATGCGCAAAAAATCATCTCGGATGGATGAACGCTTACAGACAAAGGATGGGCATATGAGTCAACTGAATCCCACATTAATTACCTTTATATTTTATATCGTGGCCATGATCGGTATCGGGCTATATGCCTACAAGGCCACCACAGATTTCTCGGATTATATTCTTGGGGGCCGCAGTCTGGGCAGCGTGGTGACTGCGCTTTCTGCCGGCGCATCGGATATGAGCGGCTGGCTGCTGATGGGTTTACCCGGTGCAATTTATCTGGCCGGATTATCTGAAGCCTGGATTGCCATCGGCCTGATTATTGGTGCATGGTTAAACTGGCTTCTGGTCGCCGGGCGTTTGCGGGTTCATACCGAAGTACAAAACAATGCCCTGACCCTGCCGGATTATTTCACCAGCCGTTTTGGCGACCGCAAGAAAATCCTGCGCGTCAGTTCAGCACTGGTGATTCTGGTATTTTTCGCGATTTACTGTGCATCCGGCATGGTGGCCGGTGCGCGTTTATTTGAAAGCCTGTTTGGCTGGTCCTATACCACGGCGCTGTGGATTGGCGCGATTGCCACCATCAGCTATGTCTGTATTGGCGGCTTCCTGGCAATTAGCTGGACCGATACCTTCCAGGCCGGGCTGATGATTTTTGCCCTGCTGATTACTCCCATCATGACCTATCTGGCATTGGGTGATCATAACCAGCAGATTGGTCTGTTACTGGAAACTGCGCGTCCACATGCCACACAAATGCTGTCCGGTTTAAGTTTTATTGCCATTTTATCTTCCTTGGCATGGGGCTTAGGCTATTTTGGACAACCTCATATTCTGGTGCGCTTTATGGCGGCCGATTCGGTCAAAACCATTCCGGCGGCGCGTAAAATTGGTATGAGCTGGATGATCCTCTGTCTGGGCGGCGCGGTGGGTGCCGGTTTCATTGCCATTGCCTATTTCCAGCAATTTCCAGAACTGGCGGCTGTGGTGAATCAGAACCCGGAAACCGTGTTTATGGAGCTGACCAAAATCCTGTTTAATCCGTGGATTGCCGGGATTATTCTGGCCGCTATTTTAGCCGCGGTCATGAGTACGCTCAGCTGTCAGTTACTGGTCTGCTCCAGTACCTTAACTGAAGATTTGTACAAAGCCTTTTTACGCAAAAATGCCTCGCAAAAAGAGCTGGTCTGGGTCGGCCGTTTTATGGTGTTGTTGATTGCAATGCTGGCAATCTGGCTGGCCAGCAATCCATCGAGTAAAGTCCTGGGGCTGGTGGCCTATGCCTGGGCCGGATTTGGCGCGGCTTTTGGTCCTCTCATTATTCTGTCGCTGTTCTGGAAACGCATGACCCTGAAAGGCGCGATTGCCGGAATGCTGGTTGGCGCGATCACCGTAATTGTCTGGAAAAATGTCATGGCCGATACCGGACTCTATGAGATTATTCCCGGCTTTATTCTGGCCAGCCTGAGTATTGTAATAGTCAGTCTGCTCGACCGGACACCAAGTACAGAGGTGATTGAACGCTTTGAACAGTCAGATGCCGAGTACAAAAAAGCCATGCAGGAAATGAACAGCTCGCACAGCAATCTACCGAATTGATTGATCATCCATAAAAAAAGGAGCTTCGGCTCCTTTTGGTTTTTGATAGAAAATAGGGGCCAAGATGACGGCTTATTTGGCCTTGTGCTGATATTTCAGTTTTAGCTGCGAACTTTCCGTAATCACTTCCATCACCGGATAACTGCGGGTTTCTTTCACCCCCGGCAACTGCCATAAAATTTGCCCGGAAATCTTGCGGAACTCTTCCATATTGGCACAGCGAATTTTCACCACAAAATCGAAACCGCCGCTAATCATGTGACATTCCACAATTTCCGGATGCTGTAAAATCGCATCTGAAAATTCTTCCAGTACATTCGGTGTGGTTTTATCCAGCAGAATTTCCACAAATACCACAAAACTGCTATTCAGCAACTCCGGATTCAGCTTGGCTTCATAGCCCAAAATAAAGCCATCTTTACTCAGTTTCTGCACCCGCGCCAGCGCAGCAGTTGGCGATAAATTGACGGCTTCGGCCAGTTTAATATTTGAAATCCGGCCATCTTTTTGCAGAATATCCAGAATTTTAATGTCAGTGCGATCCAGGCTCATCATTCCATTCATAATCCATATTTATCTCTAAAAATAACAAAAATTATAGTGAGTTATTCGGTATATTTTCTGTGATCATAAATTATATAAGGTATACCGTTCAACTAAAATATATCGTCACAGGATGTTGGCATGAACATGATGGATAGCGAAACCCATTTCGACGACGCAAAACCGCATTTGGATTACATCACTGAATTCAAAGAAAAAAATGAGGCAGAAATTGCCATCAATACCGCATGGCGTCGCCCTGAAAGTGAATGTGTCAGCCATTTACTCGAGCACAGTGAAATTCCTGATGCACTGAACAGCCAAATTTATGAGCTGGCTTTTCAGCTGGCCCACTCCCTGCGTGAACGTAAAAATTCCAGCGGTAAAGCCGGTCTGGTGCAAGGCCTGTTGCAAGAGTTCTCCCTCTCTTCGCAAGAAGGCATCGCCCTGATGTGTCTGGCCGAAGCGCTATTACGTATTCCCGATACCGCAACCCGTGATCTGCTGATCCGTGACAAGATCAACCAGGGCAACTGGAAAGAGCATTTAGGTCAAAGTAACCTGATGTTTGTAAATGCAGCGGCCTGGGGCTTAATGCTAACCGGCAAGCTGATGGAAACCCCGAAACAGAACAGCTTAAACGGTATTCTGACTGGCCTGCTGGCGCGCAGTGGTCGTGGCATTATCCGTAAAGCGGTAGATGTGGCGATGCGGATGATGGGTGAGCAGTTTGTGACTGGCGAAACCATTAGCGAAGCCCTGCAACACGCCGAACCTTTAGAAGAAAAAGGTTTCCGTTATTCTTATGACATGCTCGGTGAAGCGGCCCTGACTGAACACGATGCAGAGCGTTATTTTGATGACTATCAAAATGCCATTCATGCCATTGGCCAGGCCTCTAAAGATAAAGATGTTTATACCGGTCCGGGGATTTCGATCAAGCTCTCTGCCCTGCATCCACGTTATCAGCGTGCCCAGATTGACCGCGTACATACCGAACTGTATGACAAAGTGCTGCAACTGGCGGTGCTGGCCAAAGACTATAATATTGGCCTGAATATTGATGCCGAAGAATCTGAACGACTGGAAATGTCTTTAGAGTTGCTGGAGCGTCTGTGTTTTGAACCGGCACTGGATAACTGGAAAGGCATTGGCTTTGTGATTCAGGCCTACCAGAAACGCTGCTTCTATGTGGTGGATTATGTGGTCGATCTGGCCAAACGCAGCCATAAACGCCTGATGATCCGTCTGGTGAAAGGTGCCTATTGGGACAGCGAAATCAAGAAAGCACAAATTGATGGCATGTCAGATTATCCAGTGTTTACCCGTAAAGTGCATACTGATCTGTCCTATATTGCCTGTGCGAAAAAATTACTGGCGGCACCGGAACAGATTTATCCGCAGTTTGCCACTCACAATGCCCAGACGCTGGCCACGATTTATCATCTGGCCGATCCAGCGCGCTATTATGCTGGCCAATACGAGTTCCAATGCCTGCATGGTATGGGCGAGCCATTGTATGAAAATGTGGTCGGCTCGAAACAGCAGCAGAAACTCGGTGTGCCGTGCCGTATTTATGCGCCGGTCGGTAACCATGAAACCCTGCTGGCCTATCTAGTACGTCGTTTGCTGGAAAATGGTGCCAATACCTCTTTCGTCAACCGTATTGCCGATAAGACCCTGAATATTGAAGATCTGATTGAAAATCCGCATCAGACCATTTTAGCCACAGCTCAACAGGAACAGAAAGTCGGCCAGAAACATCCGGCAATTCCCTTACCGCATGAGTTATATGGCGAGCAGCGCGACAACTCTGCCGGCCTGGACTTAGCCAATGATCAGGATTTGGCGGCATTAAATACAACCGCGCAGAATCTGCATCAGCATCAATGGACTGCCCAGCCGATGGGTGAAGGCTTAACCGCCGAAGACTGTGCCGATGTACACGCGATTTTAAACCCGGCGCAGCATCAGGATATTGTTGGTCATGTACAGGAAGCCACAGCAGCACAAGTCAATCAGGCGCTGGGAAATGCCGTACAGGCACAAGCCGTCTGGGCCAATATTTCCAAACATGAACGCGCACAATGTCTGGAACGTGCTGCCGATTTAATGCAGGCACGCCTGCAACCGCTCATGCTGCTCCTCTGCCGCGAAAGTGGCAAGACCTATGCCAATGCCATTGCCGAAGTGCGTGAAGCAATTGATTTCCTGCGCTACTATGCCGCGCAAATGCGTGATCTGGACATCAATACCCAGATCATTCCGCTAGGGCCGGTGCTGTGTATCAGCCCGTGGAATTTCCCGCTGGCGATTTTTAGCGGCCAGATTGCCGCGGCACTGGTGGTTGGCAATACCGTTCTGGCCAAACCGGCCGAGCAGACCCCGCTGATTGCAGCACAAGCGGTGCAGATTTTATGGGATGCCGGCATTCCGAAAAATGTACTGCAACTGCTGCCGGGACGCGGTGAAACGGTCGGTGCGCAGCTGAGTCAGGATGAACGGATTCAGGGGATTATGTTTACCGGCTCGACTGAAGTCGCCAAAATCCTGAATCAGACCGTGGCCAAACGTTTAAGCCAGACTGGTAGTGCCATTCCACTGATTGCGGAAACCGGCGGACAAAACGCCATGATTGTCGATTCTTCAGCCCTGACTGAACAGGTGATTCTGGATGCGGTCAGCTCTGCTTATGACAGTGCCGGACAACGCTGCTCAGCCCTGCGAATTTTATGTGTGCAGGAAGATAATGCCGACACGGTACTGACCATGCTCAAAGGTGCCATGCAGCAGTTACGCATCGGTAATCCTTATTTGCTGAAAACCGATATTGGCCCGGTGATTGACCTGGAAGCGCAGAACAATATTGAGCGTCATATTGAAAAAATGCGCATTAAGGGCTATCCGGTGCATCAGTTGATGTGGAATAAGCAAAGCGATGCAAGCTTGCAACACGGCACTTTTGTCCCGTCAACGCTGATTGAACTGCCACATCTGGATGATCTGGAGCGCGAAGTGTTTGGCCCGGTACTGCATGTGATTCGTTACCGTTATGGACAGCTTGATCAACTGCTGGCGCAAATTAATGCCAAAGGTTATGGCCTGACCATGGGCTTGCATACCCGTATTGATGAAACCATTCACAGTGTGATTGCCCAGGCCGAAGTCGGCAACCTGTATATCAACCGTAATATTGTCGGTGCTGTGGTCGGGGTGCAACCTTTTGGCGGCGAAGGCCTTTCGGGGACTGGACCTAAAGCCGGTGGACCGCTGTATCTCTACCGCTTAATGCAATACTGCTCGCAGAAAAAACTGGCTCAACCATTTGCGGCGCAGGCTCTGCATCCAGCAGCAATGCCTGCCCTATATAGCCAACTGGTGGACTGGGTACAGGCCGAGTTCCCGCAGCAGCTGATTCAGCTACCGGAAAAAATTGCCACGGGTCAGAGTTTTAACCTGACTGGCCCAACCGGTGAAAGTAACCAGTATACGATTTTGCCACGCCATGCCGTGCTATCCCTGGCCGAACAGGAGCTGGATCAGATTCATCAGTTACTGGCGATTTTTGCAGTCGGCAGTCAGCCGGTGGTTCTGGCAGAAAACCGCTTCATGCTGAAATATCTGCCGAAAATGCCGCCAGAGATTGCCCAGCGGATTCGCGTGATCCCAGACCTGCTGCATGGCGATTACGATGCAGTGCTGCATCATGGCAGCTCGGCGCAATTGCTGGAGTTACAGCAAACGGTAGCGCAGCGTGCCGGGGCAATTGTTGGCATCAGTCATCTTAAACCGAATGATCCGAAAATTCCGCTGGAACGTCTGGTGATTGAACGGGCCATCAGCATTAATACTGCTGCGGCCGGAGGGAACGCCAGCCTGATGACGCTGGATTAAAGCCGCTCCTTTTCATAGTGTTATTCCTCTTTGCCAAACCAACTCCCCCTGGTCTCTGTTGGTTTGGCTTTTTTTATCTTTGCTCTCACAAGTGATCTATTTCCCGGCTTTAATCTGCCGATCTGTTGAGCTGAAGCTCGATTTCTTCCCTCACGCTACCGCAATTTAAGGTTTGCACAGAATATCTTTAGGCATCTGCCTGAAACTTTGTTACCATCCCCTGTCTCAATGGGTTTGTGATTTTTACTGCATATGACTTCATCTTATCAGCAACAACTTGATGCCAAAGTTGCACGTATTTCTGCACAGTTTGCCGAATTTAATCCTCCAGCGCTGGAGGTGTTTGCCTCGCCTGAACAGCATTTCCGGATGCGTGCAGAATTCCGGATTTGGCATACCGAAGATGACCTGTTTTATGCCATGTTTGAACGCGATGAGCAGCAGAACAAAAAAGTCATTCGTATTGATGAATTTCCAATTGCCGATGCCAGCATCAACCAGTTAATGCCGGTACTGCTGAATGCCTTAAAAGCAGAACCGCTGTTATCCAATCGCCTGTTTGAAGTGCATTTTCTGGCAACCTTAAAAGGTGAAATGCTGGTTTCACTGATTTATCGCTGTCCATTAACTGCAGAGTGGGAAGCGCTGGCCAAACAGCTGGCCGAGCAACTGCAGATTAAGATTATTGGCCGGAGCCGTGGCCAGAAACTGGTGCTGAGCGATGAGTTTGTGGTGGAAGAACTGCAAGTCTTTGAGCGCCAATATCAATACAAACAGATTGAAAGCAGCTTTACCCAGCCGAATGCTCGCGTTTGCCAGCACATGCTGGAATGGGCCTGTACAGCCGCCGGACACGCCAATCAGGACCTGTTAGAGCTGTACTGTGGGAATGGTAACTTTACCCTGCCGCTGTCGACCCGTTTTAATCGCGTCTTAGCCACAGAACTGGCCAAATCTTCAGTCTATGCGGCGCAGTGGAATATTGAGCAGAACCAGATTGACAATATTCAGGTGGCGCGTTTATCTGCCGAAGAATTTACCCAGGCCTACAATGGCGAGCGTGAATTCCGCCGTTTGCAGGAGGCCGGTATTGAGATGTCCAGCTATCAGTTTGATACCGTGTTTGTGGATCCACCACGTGCCGGTATTGATGCCGAAACCTTAAAACTGTTGCAGCGTTTTGAGCGAATTATTTATATCTCCTGTAATCCGGATACGCTGCATGACAATTTGCAGACTTTGGCCAGCACCCACAAGATCACCCAATTTGCCCTGTTTGACCAATTCCCTTATACGCATCATGTGGAATCTGGTGTCTTACTGGAAAAGATCTAAAACAATTTGTTTCAAATTATATTATTCAGCCCGAAAAGGAAGATTTTTAAATCTTCCTTTTTTCTTATAAAAACAAGCAACTTATTTATAATCAAGGCTTATAGCCATCATAATTACGTTTAAACTGTTACAAGCTATCGAAATTTCTAGAGTCTGTTTGCTGCTTTTATCACTTTAGTCGACTTGCATTAATTTTTAAATTGGCTATATTTCGAGCTATGTTAGGTTGCAAATGAAGGCTCTATGAGTTTTTGGCAAAAGCTGTTCGCTCAGGAACAGCAAAACGAGCATAAGAATCAGATTGCTTGTGTTGAAAATGATTGCTCTTGTAAGACAAATGAACAGCTTCTTGAAGCTTTAGCAAAAGCGACAGATGAAGATGTGATTATTGGTATTAAAAAGGTTCTCGCTTCGCGCGGCTATAGCCGTAAAGAGTTGAATGAACTTCAACATTTACCCCTGCAATAGCAGAGTCTGACCACAGAAAAAGGCATTTAGAATTTCTAGGTGCCTTTTTTTATTGGTCTGATTTTAATAAGATTTCTTAGTTTTGACATTTTTTTCATGTATGCTCAAGGGCTTAGGTCAGTCTTGACCGTATTTTAAATTCAATACATAACAATAAGGATACCGCTATGAATAACAAAATGATCGGCGCTCTTGCTCTGCTCTGCCTGGCCCTCACGGGCTGCGACCGTATGCCGGCAGAATGTGAAGAAGCCTGGGACAAAATGGACAGCTTGAGCACAAAAATGGGGCTTTCGGAAGAACAGCGTCAATTCCAGAAAAAACAGTTTGAAGCCGGAATCAAAGAAATGTCGACTGAAGATGCCAAACGCCTCTGCAGCCAGCAAACCCAGACCCTGGGCATTATTGGCCAGTAGATTTTTCTGGTTCAGTCGCGCAGGCTGAATCATCAATATACGCCAGCATCGGGCCAACTGCGCGGTACTGGCGATGGCGTTTTAAGGCCGCAATATACACAGAAGATACTGAACCATCCAAATACAGCGCATTCGGTGTCTTAAGCTGCTGCTGAAACAGCCGGGCAAAGTCATAAAAATTAATTGGCTGCTGGCTAATCACAAAATACAGGGTGGAATCCTTCAGCCCAACACCATTTCGGATTTTTCTGGAATCGGAATCCGGAATAAAGTTTGGGTTAATTTTTCCATCAATCACCAGCATCGGGCCAGACTGGGTGGCATATTTCGGTTGCACCTTGGCCTGCTGATACTGCTGGGTGGTCATCAACAGTGGTTGCTTGTCCCAGGCCAGTACCCCATTCGGCTGAATCAGAAAATTACCCCAGCCTTGGGTCTGGGTATTTAGCTTGCTTACCCTCTTGCCCTCTTCAATATACAGCCCGACGGGTGCATAATCGGCATGGAACATCCCGGCATTCATGGCAAACTCTAGCTGCTGACACGGTTGCAGATTATCCTGGAGCGCAGTGAAATAACGATAGGGCTGCTGTGCTGTATTCTTTAATACCAGCTTCAGCTGCGCCGTCGATCGGATTTCCGTGACATCAAAATCACCCAGCGTATGTTTCAGCTGCCAGCTGTGGATTTGCGCCTGTGCCTGTGCCCAGTTTGCACTGCAAGCACCCAGCAGAATCAGCAGTTTTAACAGCGGTTTGGCAGTAACTCGCGCAAAGTAATATCCTAACTTTTTCATTGCATCTGTTCCCTGTTCATCGTTGTATAATTCAGCCATTCTTGTCGCCACCCTGTCGATTCTTGTGTCAAGAAGCAGTACACTAGAGCTTTAAAATACATCTGTTACTTTACTAATGTCACAATGCTCAAGCAGAACACACGGTTCCCTTTAGGGGCGCATCTGATTGTCAAACATTTCGGCTATACCCACCATGGGATTTATGCCGGACGTGGTCGTGTCATTCATTATTCCGGTTTTGCGCATTTATTAAAAAAACATCCGATTGAAATCACCAGTCTGGACAAGTTCAGTCATGGCAAACCGGTGCATGTTCAACATTATGATCAACCCAAATACAAAGGCCGTAAAGTGGTGCGCCGGATGCGCTCGCGGATGCACGAAAACAATTACCACCTGATTATCAATAACTGCGAACATTTATGCACTTGGGCCATTACCGGCGTGGAAAGCAGTCCACAAGTCTTCCGGATGATGAACCGTTTAACCACCATTGGTTATGTCAGCTCCTTAATGAGCTATATGAACAGCATGATGCTGACCCTGACCACCACCTGTTTTGCCCTGGTGCTGTATATTAAAAAGAAATTGCGCGACAAAGCCAAAATGCAGATGACAACCCATCTGTTTTATAAACGCGATGAAAAGAAATAACACACTGGCTCATCTATAGATCAAACACTGTTGATTCACCTAAGATACTTCCTTTTAACGTTTACTTTCCATTTTCAACACCGCATAAAAAAGCCCGCTGAGTCCAGCAGGCTTTTTCAATCATCTAGCAAAATATGCTTTTATTTGCCCGGTTTGAAGCTGTCTTTTAAGTCCAGAATACGGTTAAACACTGGTGTTTCGCTGGAATGATCATACTGATCTGCCACGAAATAACCTTCACGCTCAAACTGGAAACGATCTTCTGCTTGCGCTTGCGCTAAAGCCGGTTCAATAACCGCTTGTACCACTTTCAATGAGTCCGGATTCAGGTTCGCCAGGAAGTCATCACCCACTTCTGGGTCAGACTCGGTGAACAGACGGTCGTAAATACGCACTTCGGCTTTCACACCTTTGGTCGCAGATACCCAGTGAATCACGCCTTTTACTTTACGGCCTTCCGGGTTTTTACCTAAAGTTTCAGGGTCGATTGAACATTTCAGCTCAATAATTTCACCGTTGTCATCTTTAATGATTTCGTCGCATTTGATCACATAGGCATGACGTAAACGCACTTCACCGCCTGGAATCAGACGTTTAAAGCCTTTTGGTGGTTCTTCTTCGAAATCTTTACGGTCAATATAGATTTCAGAGGTGAGCGGAATGACACGCTCGCCCATATCTACGTTTGGATGACGCGAATGAATCAGATCCATTTCTGCTGGCAAATTGGTTAACGTCACTTTTAATGGATTCAGCACGGCCATACCACGCGCTGCGGTATTTTCCAGCGACTGACGGATGCAGTATTCCAGCATTGCCACATCGACGATACCGTCAGACTTCGACACACCAACGCGCTTACAGAAATCACGCAAGCCTTCTGGAGTAAAGCCACGACGACGCATACCCACTACGGTTGGCATACGCGGGTCGTCCCAACCCTTAACAAAACCACCTTCTACCAGACGGCGCAGCTTACGCTTTGAGGTAATGGTGTAATCGACGTTTAAACGGCTGGATTCGTACTGACGTGGTACCGCCGCTGATTTCACCTTTTCCACCACCCAGTCATAGAATGGACGGTGATCCTGGAATTCAAGCGTACACAGTGAATGGGTAATGCCTTCAATCGCATCGGATAATGGATGCGCATAGTCGTACATCGGGTACATTTTCCATTTGTCACCGGTCTGGTGATGCTCGGAATGCAGCACACGGTACAAAATTGGGTCACGCATATGTACGTTTGGCGATGCCATATCAATTTTGGCACGCAATACCGCCTGACCTTCGCCCAGCTCACCATTACGCATCTGTTCAAAACGCGCCAGGTTGTCTTCTACAGACGCATCACGGTACGGTGAGTTTTTACCCGGCTCGACAAATGAACCACGATTCAGCTTGATTTCTTCAGGAGTTTGCAAATCGACATAGGCATCACCCTGTTCAATTAACTGCACCGCCCAGCTATACAACTGGTCAAAATAGCTCGACGCATAGCGTGGCTCGCCATTCCAGTTAAAGCCTAACCATTTCACGTCGTTGGCAATACCATCTACATATTCTTGTTCTTCGGCATCCGGGTTGGTATCGTCAAAACGTAAGTTACATAAACCGTTAAATTCTTCGGCAATCCCGAAATTCAGGCAAATTGCTTTCACGTGACCAATATGTAAGTAACCGTTCGGTTCTGGTGGGAAACGTGTGATCACTTTTTCAGTACGGCCTGCTGCCAGATCATCGGTAATGACCTGACGTACAAAATCTAAGCCCGGCTGTTGTTCTTGCTGCGCAGCATCGACAGAGGCATGGTTACTTGGTGTCGGGGTGTTAGGCAGAGATGAAACAGCATCATTCGGCTTCATAGTTAATAAATCACTTCTAGATAAAAATTTAGGATAATTAAAACGCTATTCCCACTTTTTAACAAAGAAAATAACGTTTTTACTTGCCTTGTAGTTTACAGTTTGCTTATGCTTCTCTCAACCAAAAAACCCATGGCTTTTTTGTCCATGATTAGGAGATAACACAATGAGTTTTCCTCAAGTCGAATTAAACACCAACAAAGGTCGTATTGTTCTTGAGCTTAACACTGAAAAAGCACCTAAAACTGCTGAGAACTTCCTTCAATACGTTCGTGACGGTTTCTATGATGGCGTAATTTTCCACCGTGTCATCGATGGTTTCATGATTCAAGGCGGCGGCTTTGATGAAAACTTCAAAGAAAAAGCAACCCGTGATTCAATCGAAAACGAAGCAGACAACGGTCTGAGCAATGACGAAGGTACCATCGCAATGGCGCGTACCCAGGCTCCGCACTCTGCATCTGCTCAATTCTTCATTAACGTGAAAAACAACTCCTTCCTGAACCACACAGGCAAAACTGCACAAGGTTGGGGTTATGCCGTATTTGGTAAAGTTGTTGAAGGTATGGACGTAGTTGCTGAAATCAAAGGCGTACGTACAGGCAACCGTGGTTACCACGCTGATGTTCCACTAGAAAATGTGGTCATCGAATCTGCCAAGATCATTTCTGAATAAGAATCCCTTCCAATTCCCTTTATTTAAGGGCGTTGGGAGATTCCAAGGAATCGATTGTGACCTATCTGTTTATTTCAGATTTACATTTGTCACCTGATCACCCTCGACTCGTTCGGGGGTTTTTAGATTTATTACATGCTTATCAGAATCAAAACACCCAGCTGTATATTTTAGGCGACTGGTTCAATGCCTGGATTGGTGATGACTACACCGCCCCTTGGCTGGATGAAATTGTCAGCGCTTTAAAACAGTTTAATGCCGCAGGCAATCAGCTGTATTTTCAGGTCGGTAACCGCGATTTCGCACTGCATGAGGTTTTTTTACAGCAGTTTAACGGGCAATTATTACCCGAAATTGACATCCTCACTATTGGTCAGACCCGCTATCGTCTGGAACATGGCGATGCCTTGTGCACCGATGATGTATCCTATCAGCGCTTTAAAAAAGTTATCCGTCATCCGCTCGTACTGCGTCTGTTAAGAAAAACCCCGCTGTCCTTTCGCAGCAAACTGGCCAACGGTTTTCGCAAACAAAGCCGCGCGTCTAAAGAAGTGAAATCGTATGAAGTGATGGATGTGAATCCGGCTGCGGTAACGCAGGCTTTGGCCGAGGTGGATGTACTGATTCATGGTCATACCCATCGACCGGCCGTCCATGAGCTGAATGGCAAAAAAAGGATTGTGCTGGGGGACTGGCGTGCGCATGAGGCACTGATTCTGGAAATTGATCCCGAACAGCCTACCAGTCACCTGCAACTGAAACGCTGGACCTATTAAGCAGCAGGTGAATGACTGATACATCCCCACCTCCGGCCTCATCTGTCAGGTTAATGATGACCGCTTAATAACCCCCTTCAGGCTTTACCCAACTCGCTCCGGTTTTATATTTGGCCAGCAGCTCACGCAAGGAATTCATCAATACGCTGGTATCGACACCGACAGCAACAAATTCGGTACCCAACTCAATATATTTTTGCGTCACGTCATGTTGAGTCGATAAAATCCCGGCCGCTTTACCCGATGCGCGAATTCGTTGAATTGCATCAACCACTGCGTTTTGCACGTCAGGATGGTTCGGATTGCCTTCATAACCCATAGTGGCAGATAAATCTACTGCGCCAATAAATACCCCATCAATGCCCTCGACTTTTAAGATGTTATCCAGATTTTCCAGCCCTGTAACTGACTCAATCTGAATCAGCAAACAGATATTTTCATGTGCAGTGGCATAATAATCCGGAATACTGTTCCAGCGTGTGGCACGTGCCAAAGCCGCACCTACACCGCGAATCCCTTCCGGTGGATAACGCACTGCTTTAACCATCAGTTCGGCCTGCTCCACGGTTTCCACCATCGGAATCAATAAGGTTTGTGCGCCAATATCCAGCAACTGTTTAATAAGCTGCACACTGCCAATTGGCGGACGGACCACCGCCTGTGATGGATAGGCCGCAATACTTTGCAGCTGGGCCAGTGTGGTTCTTAAATCACTGGGCGCATGTTCCCCATCAATCAGCAACCAGTCATAACCGGCATTGGCCGCAATTTCAGTGCCCTAAGCATCGGCCAGACCGACCCATAAACCAATCTGCTGCTGGGTTTTTAATTTATGTTTAAAGTGATTACGATAGTCCATCGACAGGCTCGCTATAGTCCACACCTGTCTCCATTAAATGCCGATTTTTAAAAATTGCCAATATTCAAAACCGCTGTTGTGATTTGATTTAACACTTAATCGGGCAATAACTAAAAATACGATGACCACATTTTAAGGTTAATTTTGACAATAAAATTGCAGCGAATATGCCATCAAAGCCGTCAAAATGGCGTATGATGCTGAAGGTTCAGCCTTTCTCAATTTATCCTTATTGCTGGAGTATCTTTATGGATTTGCTCGACGTCGTACGCAGCCGCTATACCACCAAAGCCTATGATCCTACAAAAAAAATTCCTCAAGAGCAGTTTGAACGCTTTCTCGAAATTCTCCGTTTTACCCCCTCTTCCATTAATATCCAGCCTTGGCATTTCTTTATTGCCGAGCATGATGCAGCCAAGCAGCGTATCGCCAAAGCACTGGTCGGAAAATATGCCTACAATGCGCCTAAAGTCTTAGATTCTTCCCACACCATTTTGTTCTGTACCAAAGCCGATATTAGCGATGAACATCTGGACAATTTATTGCAGCAGGATGATGTCAGCGGCCGTTTTAAAGATGCCAGCACCAAGCAGGGCCAGAAAGACAGCCGTAGCGGATATGTGGATTATTACCGCAATGAAAAAGGTGATATTCAGCGCTGGGCTGAAAACCAGACCTTTATTGCCTTGGGTCAGATGTTGCTGGCTGCCGGTATTGAAGGTGTAGATGCCACCCCGATTGGCGGCTTTAATGAACAGATTCTGACAGAAGAACTAGAATTACAGGACAAGGGTTTAATTCCATCGGTGCTGCTGACCTTGGGCTATCGCAGTGAGCAGGACTTTAATGCTAAACTTCCCAAGTCACGCCTGAACAAAGATGAAATTTTCACCAAATTGTAAGAACTACATTACATAATACAGGGACGAAAGTCCCTGATTTCGGCCTGATTTTTGCTTTCCCTTTCACAACACAATAATAATAGACCGGAGAAGAAAGATGTCTATCCTTGCCCAGCTCCCAATGAAGTTTGAATGTCGTCAATGTAATAAATTGTATTTGCATCAATATCAGCAGGAAAAACGCCGTTATCCTCATTGTCCGAGCTGCCAGAAAGCCGGTCTGTTACTGGGCATTGCCGAACTTCAGGACCTGATCAAGCATCCGCTGATTTTTGCTGCCAGCTTCATCAAATTCAAGCCGTCATCGCATAAGCTAAACACATCACACTGATGATACCCAGACCCAGCCCAATGGCGGTGCTGGGTTTTAATTTTTCTTTAAAGAACAGCAATCCGCTGATTACCCCTAAAATTACCACCAGAATATTCATGCCGGAAAATACAACCGCCGGTGAATCTTTTAAAGCCATATGCGCCTTGACATAAAACGCGATATTGGCAAAATTCAGCATCCCCAAAATTAAGCCGGCCACTATATTTTTGCCACTGCCCCAGCTTTTTTGCTGAATCAGAATATACCCCAACGATAAAATAAAGGCGCAGATGAACATCAGGTTCAGTACCAGCGCAAACTGCAAGCCTAAACCGGTGGTGTATTTCAGCAACACATCAATCAGTGCATAACCGACCCAGACCAAAGCCAGATACAGCATACCCGCCTGGGCGGACGATGAACTGCCACGATGCGAATATAAAATACACAGTACCGCTGCAATTCCCAGTGCAATCCCGACAATTTTCAGGCTATTAAACTGTTCCTGGAAAATAAAATAGGCCGCAGTTAAAGACAGCACCACCGACAGCCGCTGGGCAATTTCGGTTTTTAAAATTCCGGCAGTTTGTAATGCTTTGGCTAAAAACAGGAATACGCTTGGCAATAATACCCCTAAAGCCAGAATCAGCAGCCACGGCGTTTCGGTGAGGGACAGCTGTTGTACATTAGGCTGAAACCACCAGAAACACAGCACACTGGCCGAGGCATAATTCCAGCTGATCATCTGCAAAGGTGAATAGCCGCGATTCTTTGCGACTTTCAAGAGAATCGACACCACCACACTACAAATGGCCGCTGCTAAAATCAGTTCCATGATCTACTCTTATTTATATGCATTATTTGATCTGCTCTGCTGCACTATTGCGGTTCAGATACAGAAAAGCCCACGCAATGTGGGCTTTTTTTATAAATACTTCACCAGGAATTATTTATAACGATCTACCATTTTCTCTAAAGAAATTGGACGGATCTTATCGGCATTGCCCGCAGTACCAAACGCTTCGTAACGTGCAACACAAATATCTTTCATTGCATCGACAGTTTTAGCGAAGAATTTACGTGGGTCAAACTCGCTTGGTTTTTCAGCCATGAAGCGACGCATTGCACCGGTAGAGGCCAGACGCAAGTCGGTGTCGATGTTAATTTTACGCACACCGTGCTTGATCGCTTCAACCAGCTGCTCAACAGGTACACCATAAGTTTCCTTGATGTCACCGCCGTACTGGTTAATTACCGCCAGCCATTCTTGTGGCACAGAACTTGAACCGTGCATCACCAGATGCGTATTTGGCAGTGCCGCATGAATTTCTTTAATACGGTCAATCGCCAGAATATCGCCTGTAGGTGGACGGGTGAATTTGTACGCACCGTGTGAAGTACCCACTGCAATTGCCAGTGCGTCTACATTGGTGTCTGCTACGAAAGAACGTGCTTCTTCAACTGAAGTCAGCAATTGAGAGTGATCCAGTACACCTTCTGCACCGACACCATCTTCTTCGCCGGCCATACCTGTTTCAAGGCTGCCCAGACAACCGATTTCACCTTCAACAGAAACGCCACATGCGTGTGCCATTTGTACCACACGACGGGTCACATCTACGTTGTATTCATATGAGGTTGGAGTTTTACCATCTTCACCCAGTGAACCATCCATCATGACTGATGAGAAGCCCAGCTGGATAGAACGTTGACATACGTCAGGGCTGGTACCGTGATCTTGGTGCATCACCACCGGAATGTGTGGCCATTCTTCAATTGCAGCCAAAATAAGATGACGTAAGAATGGTGCGCCTGCGTACTTACGGGCACCTGCAGATGCCTGTACGATTACAGGTGAATTCGTCGCATCTGCGGCCAACATGATTGCGCGCATTTGTTCTAAGTTGTTTACGTTAAACGCTGGTACGCCGTATCCGTGTTCACCGGCGTGATCCAATAGCTGGCGCATTGAAATAAGAGCCATAATATCCTCCCAGGTAATGCTGCATATTCTACATGGGGATTTGTTTCAATTCAGCAACAAAACGTCGTATTTAAAAAAAATCCCTGCCAATGCAGGGACTTTTATACAAATTACTACAATTTGCGGGGCTTTTAGAATTATTGTGCTTCAGATGCTGGCGCTGCTGCGCTGTCTGGGGTTGCGGCATCTGCTGGTGCATTGGCCACTTCTTCAGGCACATCGGTATTGTTTTCATCAAGTACTGGCTGATCAATTGCATCAATCGCCGCTTGCTGTTCTGCAGAAATTTGCTCTGACGCTACAGCTGCTGATGCATCTGCAGTGGTCGCTGTTGCATTGTCGTCTTTTTTAGCACATGCAGTGAAAGCTAAAGATGCAGCAAGTAACGCGGCAAGAGTTAATTTTTGGTTCATCAGAATATCCTACAACCCGGTGATTTTTGATCATAATATTTCAGAAACATGACAGTTTTATGACTAAAAAATGAAGTGCATAAAAAAGGCTGACCGAGGTCAACCTTTTGTCATCTTGCAAGCGTGTGCCAATTAAGCACGTTCTAGCAATACGGCAACTGCTGGTAAGGTCTTGCCTTCGACAAACTCAAGGAAAGCACCGCCACCAGTTGAGATATAACCGATTTTGTCTGCAACTTCATATTTGTCGATGGCAGCCAAGGTGTCACCGCCACCTGCAATTGAGAAGCCTTCTGATTCAGCAATCGCTAAAGACAGGGCTTTGGTGCCTTCACCGAACTGATCCACTTCGAATACACCAACTGGGCCATTCCAGAGAATGGTTTTAGAAGTTTTCAAGATCTCAGCAAATGCTTTGGCTGTTTCTGGACCGACATCCAGAATCATGTCATTGTCTGCCACATCTTCTACTTTTTTCACGGTTGCTTTGGCAGCCGCCAGTGAACCCAAGAAGTCATCAAAGTTGATTTCAGACGCATCAGCAACTACCACATCCGTTGGAAGTGGTACAGATACTTTGGCAGCAATGGCTTTGGCTGTGTCGATCAAATCATTTTCACAGAGTGATTTACCCACGTTGTAACCCGCAGCAGCCAGGAAAGTATTGGCAATACCACCACCCACAATCAACTGGTCGCAAATGTCAGACAGTGATGTCAATACATCCAGCTTGGTGGATACTTTAGAGCCGGCAACAATCGCCACCATTGGTTTTTCTGGTGTTTGCAGTGCACGGCCAAGTGCATCCAGTTCAGCAGCCAGTAAAGGACCTGCTGCTGCCACTTTAGCAAGACGCGCCACACCTTCGGTTGATGCTTCTGCACGGTGCGCAGTACCAAAGGCATCCATTACGAATACATCACACAGCGCTGCATATTTTGCTGCCAGCTCAGGATTATTTTTCTTTTCACCCACGTTAAAGCGGCAGTTTTCAAGTAACACCACTTGACCTGCTTCTACCTCTACACCATCCAGGTAGTCAGTCAATAATTTGACTTCCTGACCTAGTGCTTCGGTCAGGTAAGCTGCGACAGGCGCAAGTGATTGTTCAGCTTTAGGTTCACCTTCAACAGGACGACCCAGGTGAGAATACACCATTACAGCTGCGCCTTTTTCCAAAGCCGCTTTAATTGTCGGTAAGGCAGCACGTAAACGCGCATCGCTGGTAATCACACCATTTTTCACCGGCACGTTTAAGTCTTCGCGGATCAAAACACGCTTTTGTGCCAGGTCGAGGTCAGTCATACGCTGAAAATTCATGTATAGCTCACTTTTTAGATATTAAAATCGCCAAGATTCTAAATGATTATGCAGAAAAAGGTTAGCTTCTTTTGCAGAAAAGCTAACGATTGCCAAAGTTTTGTTATGATAGGAAAAAAACAGACCTGATAATTCTTATGCCTATGTCTATACATCCAGATCCAACCCTGAACCGTTTAAATGTTTTAGGCGAGCCTTTGGCCAGCTGCTGTTTTGACCCGATTACCGGCTATTTTCGTAATGGCTTTTGCCATACGGCGCCCACGGATCTGGGCCAGCACACGGTCTGTGCACAAATGACCTCGGAATTTCTGAATTTTTCCCAAAAAATTGGCAATGACCTGATCACGCCATTGCCTGAAGTCGAATTTCCGGGCTTAAAACCGGGTGATTTCTGGTGTATTTGTGTGACCCGCTGGGTTGAAGCCTATCAGGCCGGTAAAGCACCACCCGTAAAAATTCAGGCCTGCCATCAGGCGGTACTGTCTTACGTTCCCTTAGATATTTTGATGGAATATGCTGTCTAATGAAACGTCCGATTATTCTGGCGTCCAGTAGCCAGACCCGTAAAGAACTGATGGACCGTTTAAAGCTCGACTATCAGTGTATGACACCCGACATTGATGAATCACCGCAAGGTGAAAGCCATGCTGATGATCTGGCCAAACGGCTGGCTTTTGAAAAAGCCCAGAGTATTGCCGAGCAATATCCTGAAGCCATTGTGATAGGTTCCGATCAGGTGGCGTGGCGTGAAGGTGCGCCCGATATTTTTATTGGCAAGCCCTTAAGCCCGGAAAAAGCCATTCGCCAGCTACAGGCCAACTCGGACAAAATTGTCTACTTTAGTACTGCGCTGAGCGTACAGCAAAAATCCAGCGGCTTTGAACAGACCCTGGTTGAACACTATAAGGTCAAATTCCGTAAACTGAGCCTGGATGAAATCGAGCGCTATGTGGCACTGGAACAGCCGCTGCATTGTGCCGGCAGTTTTAAATGCGAAAGTCTGGGGATTAGCCTGTTTGAACAGATGATCGGTCAGGACCAGACCACTTTAATGGGCATGCCAATGATTCAGCTGTGCCAGATTCTCCGCCAGCTTAATCTGCAGATTCCCTAAACACGGTATGGAATATCTAAAAATGATCAGGCCCCTGTCCTGATCATTTTTTTGCACCATCTTTTCCCTTCTGCCACTTTTCTAAATTTCCTCAAGATGAAGTTCATCACTTGCACCACCGCACAACTCAAGGGACAATAACAACTAAATTTATGTTGTAGTTATTTGACATGTCTCAACCTTTAGACGTTTTAGGCGGAATCACCGCTGAACAATTCCTTGCCGAATATTGGCAAAAAAAACCGCTGCTGGTGCGTAATGCCCTGCCTGAAATTGCCAATATTCTTAAGCCGAGTGATGTCATGGAGCTGGCACTGGACGAAAATATCAGCGCCCGCTTAATCAAGCAGAAAGATCGTGATCCGAACCAGTGGTCTGTAAAATCTTCACCGCTATTAAAAGCCGATTTCCAGAAAATGCCAAAGCTGTGGACGCTATTGGTCCAGGCGGTAGATCACTACTCTTTTGATCTGGCGGAACTGTGGAAAAAATTCCCGTTTATTCCGCAGTGGCGCCGTGATGATATTATGGTGTCGTATGCGCCGAAAGGCGGTTCGGTCGGCAAACACTTCGACTTTTATGATGTATTTCTGGTGCAAGGTTATGGTCACCGCCGCTGGCAACTGGGTCAGATGTGTGATGCTGAAACCGAATTTGTTCCAGGTCAGCCGCTGAAATTACTACCAGAAATGGATGTCAATTTTGATGAAGTGCTGGCGCCGGGTGACCTGCTCTACGTGCCACCAGGTTTATCGCACTATGGCGTAGCCGAAGATGACTGCCTGACCTTCTCTTTCGGTTTCCGTATGCCAAATATCAGCGACATGATGGATCGCGTCAGTGACAAGTTTTCTGACAACCAGTTGCTAAAAAATCCGTTGCAAGATCTGATCCGCGACCAGATCAGCCCGATTGGACAAATTACCCAGCCGGAACTTGAATATTTAAAAGCCGAATTGCTGGCACAACTGCACAACTCGACCGTGCTGGAAGATGCCATCATGAGCCTGATGTCAGAGCCAAAATATCCAGACAATATTCCAGAAGCAGAAGAAATTGGTACTGGCGATCTGGAAGATGCGCTGGATCAGGGCTATCAACTGATTTTAGAACCGGCTTCACGCCTGCTCTATACTGAAGAAGATGGCGAGTTGCTATTCTGGGCCAATGGTGAAGGTTTGTATATTTCGGATGAGTTTGCACCAATACTCAAGCAGATTGCTGATGGTGAACTCGTCGAGCTGAATGAAGACCTGTACCATGAAGACATTCTGGAAGATGTGGCCCAGTTACTCAATGATTCTGTACTGATGCTGCTGCCAGCTGAAGAAGCAGAAGATGAAGCCGAATAAAGACTTAATCCTGAGGTGATACCACTAAAATCGCCTTGATTAAGGTATAACCGGGTGTAGAGTTCACCTTTAACTCTGCACCTATTCGCGCCAGACGCAGCTTCATACTGCGCACACCAATACTCATCCCATGATCGAGCACTCCATGGGTATCAAAACCAATCCCATCATCCTGAATACTTAAACATAAAGTCTGTTCATCGGGAAAATCCAGCGTCACCTGTATATGCTTGGCCTGACTGTGCTTCACCACATTGGTCAGACTTTCTTCCAGCACCCGCATCAGGTTCAGACATTGCAGCGGTGTCGGTTGCACCACCCATTCACTGGCAATGTTCCAGGTGGCGCGCATCTCAACTTCATCCATGAGCTGGCTAAAACGATGACGCACCGGCGCAATCCATAACACCGGCGTTTCCGGCACTTTGGCGCCAATTGAGGAGCCACTGTCAATAATTTGCCGCAAATCATCACGCAGTAATTTCAAAATCGACAGAAACTGGCGGTTACTCATGGGCTGCTCGCTCTGATCAACCATAATCATTGAACGCACCAGCGAAGCACCCAGGCCATCATGCAAATCATGCGAGAGATGAATCCGCTCTTGCAAGCGCACATTTTCCAGTTCCAGATAATGCTTTTCCGACATGCTCTGTTTTAAGTCTTCACGAACCTCAAACACCCGGTATTCCAGTTGCTGGTTAAACTGCTCAATTTTCTGCATGCTTTTGGTGGTGCGAATCCCGAGAATTAACGCAATAAACAGCGTCACCACCGGTGAGGTATACGGCGATAAGGGCTGTAAATCGGTATCAAACGGTGCAGCCAAAAGTGCAATATCTAAAGCGGCAAAAATAATAATCAGGCTTAAACAGATCACCAGCAGGATATTTTCCACCCGCGGCACGCGGAAGGTTAAACGCAGCAGATACAGGAAAACCCCGAAAAATAATAGGCTATAGCCTAAAAATACCAGCCCGAAAACAGTTTGCGCATAATCGAGCGGCGTTACGAAAATGCCCAGAATCACCGCCACCGAACAGATAAAGGCGGTTTCTTCCAGTATCGGAAATTTTTTATCAACAAAACGTAGCAAATAGACAATAAACGACAGAATATACAGTACAAAAAAGGCAATATTGGCCTGTGCCGCCATCAGCGTATTCGGGAAGGGATAAGTTTCTGTGCTAATAATATTGGAGACAAATAATAGCCACAGAAAACAGCTTAAGGCAAACCAGCCATAACTGACTTCTTTACGCCGAAACAGCCAGATCACCAGACACAACACACCCAGGGTCGCAGATAAAATTGCATTAATCACAAATAAGGTACGACGATCCCAGATCTGTTGCTGATATTCCGTATAACTGTTATAGACATTCTGGAAGGAAACATCACCAAGACCGGCAGATTGAAAGGCATAGCCCCGCACATAAACTAAAATTTCATTCTGGTCGGGACGCAGCCCGCTAATCGGTAAAATCCAGTAGCGCGGCATATTCCAGCTTTTGGAGAGCGGCTCTTCCAGATGCCGGTTTGACCAGATTAAATCGCGGTTTAAAAACACCGCACCCGCACTATTTAAATAATTAATGGAAAATACAATCGACTGGTCCAGCACAGCCGGTTCGTGACAGGACCAGTTCCAGATAATTTTATACCACACCCCACCGTTATAATCCGGCCAGCGTTCATTCCAGCGATCAGGCAACGTCACAGGCTGCCATCCTGTATGTGGATAGCTATGAATATCCGGTGTCTGTACGGTGCTGACCGACTGAATATTAACCTGACAATACGGGTCTATGGCATAGCTTTGCTCTGCATACGCACTCGATAGACAAAGATAAAGACAACAGCCGCACCAAAACTGGAGCAATCTGTAGATCATAAAATGCCTAATGAGCGCGCTGTACTGACTGCCTTGGTGCGTTTACTCACCGAGAGCTTACGATAAATATGCTTGATATGACTTTCCACGGTATACCGCGACACAAACAGCTGCTCGGCAATTTCCCGGTTACTCAGGCCCTGCGCGACCAGATTTAGAATTTCATGTTCACGGTTGGTCAGCTGTTCAATATCTTCATCGGGCTGTTTAAACGGCTTGGCAATTTCCTGCGGTTTCTGTAATGAAATCTGTGACAGTATTTCCCGGGCAATAAAGGGATCAATCGGTGCGCCGCCTCTTAAAATACTGCGAATGGCCATGATTACTTCAGTATCGTCGCGTTCTTTTAACACATAACCGGTGGCGCCCGCCTGAATGGCCGAAAACAGGCTGTTTTGCGTACTCCAGGCCGAAATCACCAGAATCAGTACACTGCTGTCTTTGGCCCGAAGCTGTTCAATCAGTTCAATTCCATTGCCATCTGGCAACCCCAAATCGACCAGCGCCAAAGACACCGGCTGTTCTTCAATTTTCTGTAATGCTGCTTTTAAATGGCTAACAAAAATCAGCATGTCATTGCTGTAGCCCATTTCAAGGAGGATATGTCTGAGGCGTGACTGAATCATGGGTTCATCTTCCACAATCAGCACAGGGGCCGGTAATATTGATTCTGTAATGTCCACTGTCTTCCCCGATCTTTTAACTTTCAATATAGCGATATTATTAAACGGTTCTCTATCCCTAGAATTAAGGAATTTCAGAGTGTTAGCACTGTTATTTTTATGATTTCAGCATAGCAGCTATTATTTAATTTTTATAGATTTTATTGCTCATTTTTAAGCTGTGCTAAAGCCCTTGCCAAATTTCACAAATCATTACTTGTATGCCTATTCAGAATCTGCAAAGTAATACAAGATTGAATTCGCAATGGAAAAATCATAACAATGCCAAGTCCAGCCCAAGCCATTCGCCATAAACTTTTAAATACTTTTTTCTCCCGTCACTCGGTCTGGTTTGCCTGTATTTTAATTGCGCTGGGCATTACATGGCTTAGGCTATTTTATGAGCCACATTATATTTATTATTTTCTGTCTGATGGCGTAATTAACTCGCTCTGGCTAATCAGCACGCTGCTGAGTCTGGTCGGTCTGTATGATGTTATTCAGACCAAGCATTCCATTCTAAAAAACTACCCGATTATGGGTCATTTCCGGTTTGTTTTTGAAGATTTCCGCCCGGAAATTCGCCAGTATTTTATTGAAGCCGATCAGGATGCCCAGCCTTTTTCTCGCATGCAGCGCAGTCTGGTCTATCAACGTGCCAAAAATGAAAATGCCGATAAACCCTTTGGCTCGATTTTGGATGTGTACGAAGCCGACTACCGTTTTATTGTGCACTCCCTGCGCCCTTGTCCACCGGCCGATCCGAAAACCTTTCGGATTCATATTGGCAATGAACAATGCAGCCAGCCTTATAGCGCGTCAATTTTAAATATTTCCGCCATGAGTTTTGGCAGCCTGAGTGCCAATGCCATCCGTGCCTTAAATAAAGGTGCCAAACTCGGTGGATTTTATCATGACACTGGTGAAGGCAGCCTTAGCCCGTATCATCTGGAATATGGCGGCGATATTGTCTGGCAAATTGCCAGTGGCTACTTTGGTTGCCGCACTGCAGAAGGTTTATTTGATCCGGAAAAATTTGCCCGTCAGGCCGGTAATCCAAATATCAAGATGATTGAACTCAAACTCTCTCAAGGTGCCAAGCCGGGCCATGGCGGTATTTTGCCGAAACATAAAATTTCAGAAGAAATCTCGCAGATTCGTGGTGTGCCACGTGACCGCGATTGTGTATCGCCCTCGCGCCATCCTAGTTTTAGCACCCCAATTGAAATGCTGCAGTTTTTACAGCAGCTACGCGATTTATCCGGTGGTAAACCGGTGGGCTTTAAACTGTGTATTGGCCAGCCCTGGCAATTTATGAGTATCGTCAAAGCCATGCTGGTGACCAAAATTGTGCCTGACTTTATTGTGGTGGATGGCTCAGAAGGCGGTACCGGTGCTTCCCCAATTGAGTTTAGTGACTATATTGGTACGCCGCTGCGTGAAGGCTTACTATTTGTCCATAACACCTTGGTCGGTGCGGGCCTGCGCAGCAAAATCAAGCTTGGGGCCAGTGGTAAAATTATCAGTGCTTTTGATATCGCCAGTACCTTTGCCTTAGGCGCAGATTGGGTCAATTCCGCTCGCGGTTTTATGTTTGCTGTCGGCTGTATTCAGGCGCAAAGCTGTCATACCAACCAATGTCCGGTCGGTGTCGCCACCCAAGATAAAGACCGTCAAAAAGCGCTGCATGTGCCATCCAAAGCAGAACGGGTCTATAACTTCCATAAAAATACCATGCATGCCCTGTCGGAAATGATTGCGGCAGCCGGTTTAAAACATCCGGCCGATATTCGTGCCCATCATCTGGCGCAGCGGATTAACGACCGGGAAATTAAAAACTATGCCCAGCTGCATTTCTGGCTCAAAGAAGGTGAATTACTGAACTGTGAAAATAAAGATGAAGAAAACTTTTATTTTCGTATGTGGAATTTGGCCAAAGCGGAAGAATTTTAAAAAAGAGGCACAGGCCTCTTTTTTATGAAATGGAGGAAAGCTTAATAATAAGTCTTGGAATTCGAAGCATGCAAAAAGGCTGGAATCAGACCGGTTAAAGCTGCACGAATATCCGGGCGTTCATTAATCAGTTGATGTGACCCTTCTTCCAGCATCAGCAAGGTTTGCAGGCGGAATTTACGCCGGATAAACTCGATATTATAGCGCCAGTCCACAGTCTGATCTTGCGCGCCTTGGGCCAGCCACACTGGAATCCGGCACGCTGGCCGCTGTTCCATTTCCAGCATCCATTTGGACATGGCCAGAATCCAGTCCATGCCCATCATCCGTGGTTGTAACGGATCTTTTAAGCGTACAAAACGCAAAAATTCCGGGTTATGGTTATTGCGTCTAAAATGGCGCGGCACTTCGCGTTTAATCCGGCGGATGATCCCGAGGCCCACCGAATTGTGCCACCAGGCACTTTTGGCCGGACGGATGAGAGGTGACAGTAACAGCACCCGCTCGACAAACGGATTTTCCCGGCGCTCGGCAAATTCCAGTAAATGATGCATCCAGATCGCACCACCAGTACTTTGCCCCACCCCTAGCCACGGCTTAGGCAATTGATCGGCATTGCGCACATATTGGTAAATGGCATGTAGCACCTTCTGATAATGATCAAAATTCTGGATACTGGCCGGTGAGCCATTACTTAAACCATGGCCGGGCAAATCATAAGTCAAGACACTAAAGCCCTGCTCCAGAATTTCTTTGACAATTGGCTGGTAAATACCGCTGTGCTCCAGATAGCCATGCAGTAAAAATACCGTGCCTTTGCTTTTTTCCAGCTTACCCACTTCAAGTTTAGGCTGAAATACCTGTACATGCAGTTTAAACAGCGGCATTTGCACATAACCCTGCCAATGCTCGCACTCTAAGCTGTCAAAACCGTAAAGCTGACGATAGGCCTGAATATCCACCGTGGGCGCATAAGACCGGTTCAGGTTTAAAGGCTCCAGCACCTGCGGCGTGGTATCGCGGCTAGGAATCGGCAAATCCAGCTGTTTCAGCACACTCGGATTTAAAAACGGGATATTCGGCATTATGGCACCTCCCGGCAGTCGCTCGAACCAAACAGCATATCGCGGATGGTGGCCAGCATTTCATAATTGGCACGGCGGCTATGATCATAGTTCTGTTCACTAGGCTGCCATTGGGTCAACTCGGTTGGAATTGGCGCGACCACCGGCACGGTTTCAATCCCGTTTAAGGCAAATAAACGGCGCGTGCGCGGCATGTGATATTGATCGGTAATTAAAATCACCGTCGGTGCACCGCCTTTTTTCTGTAGCAGCAAGGAACTAAAACGCGAGTTTTCACAGGTGTTCATACTGCGATCTTCCAGCAAGTTGGCTTCAACCCCGCGTTCTGCCAGCCATTTCTGCATATAAGGTGCTTCAACACCGCTCAGCACAATGGGTAATTTATACTGTTTTTCAATTTCTAAGGTTTTTTCTAAACGTAGTCGTGTGTAGTTATTCACAATAATATCTTTTTGATTTTCATGTAAGGTCAAACCGCCGCCCAGAACCACAATCGCATACGGCTGGGAAGTTATTTGCGGCTTCTGGTTATTTTGTTGTTGAATCAGTGCGATATCCTGAAAAATTTCTTCATCAACCGGTACGGTTTCAACCGCTGCCACTTCATGGGTTCTTAAAAATTTCAGATACTGTTCCATTAGGGCCTGATTTTCAGAGCTGTCTAAATCCAATAAATCCTGTAACTGCTGTGAAGGCTGTGCAAGTTGCGCCTCAGATGCAGAAACATCAGCCAGCAATGGAATTTGCGGTGTGCTGTCCTGCTCTTGTTCCTGCTGACTGCGCTGCTCATCCTGAATTAAAGCCTGCAAGGCTTTATAGCGTGCCTGAATGGTGGTGAGATTCTGTGAATTTTTAGCCTGAATCTCTTCTTCCATGACTTTTAAATAAGCTTGCCGGGCAATCCACAAATTCGAGCCAGGTTCCAGATTTTCCTGATCGGTCAATGCGCCCATCTGCTGGCTTTGTGCGGCCACTTCATTGACCTCCACCGGCACAATGGTATTCAGCACTTTTATCACAAACTTGGAATAAAACGGCGAATAGATAAAAACCACCAGACAGCCCATCAGCACAAATAGCACAGCCGCCATTTGTACGATACGCACCATCCAGTGAGTTCTATTCATAAATGCCTAACCTGATTAAAAGGTATTGTGGGGAATAATCAGCCCGGCGTCATTAAACAGCACCGGTTCTGGTTCTAAGTGTATCCCAAATTTTTGGTACACGTCCTGTTGTACTGCCTGATATGTTGCCTGAACATCGGCCAGGGTCGCATTGGCATAATTGACAAGCACCAGCGCCTGCTTGTGAAACATACCAACCATGCCCAGCTGCTTCCCTTTCCAGCCAGCCTGATCAATAAGCCAGCCAGCCGCAATTTTGACCTGACCTTCGGGTTGCGGATAATGCGGCATGTTCGGGAACTGAGTCGCCAGCTGCTCATAGACCGCGGCAGTCACCACCGGATTTTTAAAGAAGCTGCCGACATTTGGAAATTCCTGTGGATCTGGCAGTTTACTTTGACGGATCTGGATCACTTGGCGTTGCAGGTTTTCCGCGGTTTGCTCATCACCCACAGCGATTTTTAAATCGCCATAATTCAGTTTCAAGTCCGGCTGTTTCCGCAGCTTAAACGTGACATGGGTGATGATATAACGATTTGGATTTTCTTTGAAAATACTGTGGCGATAGGCAAAATGACAGTCACTGGCCAGAATTGAATTAAACTGGCCGTTATAGCGGTCATAGACCTGTACCGATTCAATAAATTCACCGACTTCAACCCCATAAGCGCCAATATTCTGCACCGGCGATGCACCGACCAACCCGGGAATTAAGGCCAGATTTTGCAGGCCAAATAACTGCTGCTCAGTGGTCCAGAGCACAAAATCATGCCAGACCTGACCCGCACCGACGCGAATGGTGCTGAAGTCATCATCTTCATTCAGGAATTCAATACCCTGAATATCCATATGTAACACCAGCGCCTGAATCTGTTCTGGCAGCAGCATATTACTGCCGCCCGACAAAATCAGCACATTCAGCTGCTGCAACTTGGCATAATTTAAGGCTGCGATTAAATCATCGGTAGAATGTACCTTAATATAATGAGACGCATTTGCAGCCAGATTTAAGGTATTAAAAGGCTTAAGCTGGACCTGATGTTGAATGTTCATATTCTTAAACCTGATTTAAGCCAATTCTGTTTTTAAAATCTTGATCCAGGCCTGTGCGCTGGATTCACACTGATCCAGCACGCGTTCAAAGCCATCGGCTTCGCCATAATAAGGATCAGGCACTTCATGACGTGGATACTGCGGATCATGTTCGCTCATTAGCGCCACTTTGGCACGTAGCAGCTTTACGCCATATTCTTCGGCTGCATGACGTTTTAAATGCTGAATATTTTGCAGGTTTTCCTGATCCATCGCCAGAATAAGATCAAAATCCAGAAAATCACGCGTAGTTAACTGACGGGCACGCAAGGCAGATAAATCATAGCCACGCTGCAAGGCATGTTGCTGGCTTCGCGCATCGGGCGCTTTGCCCGGATGATAATTACTGGTGCCGGCAGAATCGACCCAGATATTCAGTTGCTGTGCATCACAATAATGTCTGAACACCACTTCCGCGGTAGGTGAACGGCAGATATTGCCCAAACAGACACATAACACCTTGTATGGCGTTCTGGATGACATAACAACCTCAAAACTGCTTTCTTTTAAAGTGTCTTATGTTAAGTTATTTGCAGGATGAATCCTATATTGTCACTATAGATAAATGTTGATTTAAGTATAAAAATTAAGGATAAAGCGTATGAGCCCATTTCAATTCCAGACTGTGCCCAACATTATTGCCGGACTGGGCAGCATCCAACAGCTCAAAGCCCTCCTGACTGAACAGAACAATCAACGTGTGCTGCTGGTGACCGATCCGGGAATGGTGCAATTACAATTGCATGCGCCTGTTTTGGAAATTCTCGAAGCTGCAGGATGTAATTACTGCATTTATTCTAGCGTACAGGCCGATCCACCAGAACATATTGTGCTGGAAGCCGCCGAATTCGCCCGGCAAAATAAAATAGATACAGTCATTGGTTTTGGGGGTGGCAGCTCGCTGGATGTGGCCAAAATTATTGCCCTGCTGGCCCATCCTGAGCAAAAACAGCAACTGCATGAGATGTATGGCGTCAATCAGGCGCAAAAACCACGTTTGCCCTTAATTCTGATTCCAACCACGGCCGGCACCGGCTCGGAAGTCACGCCTATTTCCATTGTCACCACTGGCGAAACCACCAAAACCGGCATTGTGTCTGCAGCCTTGTATGCCGATGTCACCATTTTAGATGCCAACTTTACCCAGAACCTGCCGGCACACATTACCGCTGCTACCGGTATTGATGCGATGGTACATGCCATTGAAGCCTATACCTCCAAACACAAAAAGAACTTTTATACCGATATGCTGGCGATTCAGGCACTTAAACTGCTGAACCAGAATCTGCATCTGGTGCTAAAAGATGGCAACAACATGGAAGCCCGTCAGAACATGCTGGTCGGTTCGATGCTGGCCGGACAGGCCTTTGCCAATGCACCGGTGGCAGCAGTCCATGCACTGGCCTATCCGCTGGGTGGACATTTTCATTTGTCGCATGGACACAGCAATGCACTGGTCTTAACCGAAGTGCTGAATTTTAATGCACCAGCCGCCAAGCAGCAATATGCCGAACTGATGACCCTGCTCGACCCATCCAGTAAAGGTTGTGTAGATGGTTTGTGCGATCTGTTTATTGACCACATGCAAAACTATCTGGACCGCAGTGGTCTGACCTTAAAACTGAATGCCCTGAATGTACCTGAAAACATGCTGGAACAGCTGGCCGAGGATGCCATGTTACAAACCCGCCTGCTGCAAAATAATCCACGCGACATGGAAAAACAGGATGCACTGGCCATTTATCAGGCGATTTATCAATAAGGCTGAAGCTATTTAAAGTTGTGGTAAATCAAAAATATAAATTTTCGATCTATTCAGGGATGACGTCTTTTTATGAAACCGCTAGCCAAAACCCGCGATCAATATACCTTCTTTTTACCGATTCAAACCCGCTGGTCAGATAACGACATGTATGGTCATGTCAATAATGTCATGTATTACAGCTACTTCGATACCGCCGCCAATGCGCTGCTGATTGAGAAAGCCGGACTGAATATTCATCAGACCGAAATTATGGGACTGGTGGTAGATTCTGGCTGCAGCTTTCTGGCCGAGCTGAGTTATCCTGAAGTGATTGAGGTCGGTGTGGCGATTGCAGCGCTGGGCAACAGCTCGCTGAAATATGATCTGGCAATTTTCAAGCAGCATCAGCAGCAGGCTTCAGCTCAAGGACATATGGTGCATGTTTTTGTCGATGCGCAGCAACGTAAAAGCACCCCGATTCCAAGCGAAATGCGGAATGCCCTGTTGCCTTATCTGCGTTCTCAGTAAACGGTTGAAATAGTCTAACGGTGGCTATTTCAGCTGGATATTCTGCAGTTCACCATCAAAACTTTCGAGCAGTGATTTAACCACCGGCTCCTGATGCAGCAGCTCACTGGCACGTTGATAAGCACGTACTTTACGTTCCTGCTGCAAGCTATACGGCGTCACCTCTGTGACCTGTCCATACTGCACTTTCAGGAAGCTGTTCGGCCACTGCTGTTTCAGCGCTGCTTCTAAATGCTGTAACTGCGAATTTAACAATTGTTGATACTGCTCCGGAATATAGAAAACCGACTCAGCTTCAATCTGGCCGGTCATCAGGCCGTGTTGAGCCAGTTCCTGCACCGCCGGTGATAAATCACTGTTACGGAACCAGTATTCCCATTTTTCTACACTCCATTCGCCCTCTAAGGACTGCACCGGCAGTTGCAGAATATCTTGCGGCATCAGGCGCTGATCAGCACGTGGAATAGCGGTATTGTCTACAGCAGCAACGACAGGCTGATTGGCGGATGGCGTCGGCGCTGACTGCGCAAATAAACTGTCTTGCGGACTGGAGTCCTGCGGATGCGTCAGCTCAGGCTGTGCGGCAGATGGAGGTGAAACCGGTGCTGCAGGTTCAGCAGATTGTTGTATTGGCTGCGCAACGGCCGTTTCCGGTAAAGGTGCAATTTCATCAAACAGGAAATCATCACTGCTGGCTTCATTCTGCGTTGCCGGCTGATCAGCGTGATCATCTTCGTCTAAATCAAACAGGAGTTCATCTGCCGCCGGATCAAAAATCATCTGCGCAGATGCGGCTTCTGCCGATAGAGTCACCGGATGGTCTGGTTCAGATGGAGATGGAGATGCAACTGCAGCAACCTCTAGCGCTTCATCTTGCAGAAAATCATCTGATGACGGTTCAGCGACGGATGGGTTTACCGCAGCAGTTTCATCTTCTAATTCATGCTCAGCTGAAACAACGGGATGCATCGGTTCAGGCTGCGCGGTAGCTGACTCGACTGCCGGTGCTGCAGCAACTGCGTTGCTTTGTGCGCTGACCTGCGTCAAGGGCACTTCATTTGGCTGTAAGGGACGGAAAGCCAGCAGACGCAGCACGCACATCTCAAAGCCCTGCTCCTGGGTAACCGCCAGCTGTAAATCTGCGCGACCTTTGCTGGCAATCTGGTAATACAGCTGTAAATCCTGAGCCGAAATGCGCTGCGACAGCTGGGTAATTTTCTGGTTAATTTCGGCGCTATATTTCAGGCTTAAATCTGGCAGATATTGCAATAAGGCCAGTTCATGCAAGGTCGAAATCAGCTGATCCAGCACCAGTGATACATCCAGCGCCTGCTGACGGAACTGCATTAACAGTGCGCTTACACGTGCAGTCTGGTTTTGGTGAATCGCCATAATCAGGTCATAAATAATGGTGCGGTCAATCAGCCCCAGCATGTCTTTGACATCCTGATGATGAATTTCACCCTGACCATAGGCAATGGCCTGATCGGTTAAGGACAAGGCATCACGTAATGAACCTTGCGCCGATTCAGCAATTTGCCAGATTGCATCCTGCTCGGCCTGAATCTGCTCTTTGCTAAGAATTGAAGATAAGTGCTCGGTAATTTCATCTACTGCCAAAGGACGCAAGGTAAATTGAAGGCAGCGTGAAATGACCGTAATCGGAAGCTTTTGCGGATCGGTAGTGGCAAACAGGAATTTAACATGCTCTGGCGGTTCTTCCAGCGTTTTAAGCAAGGCATTGAAAGAGTGCATCGAGAGCATATGCACTTCGTCAATCAGGTAGACTTTAAAGCGGCCTTGCGTTGGTGCATACGGCACATTATCGAGCAGTTCGCGGGTATCTTCCACTTTGGTACGTGATGCCGCATCAATCTCGATTAAATCAATAAAACGGCCTTCATTCACCGCCTTACAGGTTGGACAGACTTCACACGGTGTGGAGGTCACCCCTGTTTCACAGTTCAGGCATTTGGCCAAAATACGCGCAATGGTGGTTTTCCCGACCCCACGAGTCCCGGTAAACAGATAGGCATGGTGTAAACGGCCACGCTCTAAGGCACTGGTCAGTGCACGAGAAACATGATTTTGCCCCACCAGCTCATTAAAATTACGTGGACGATATTTACGCGCAAGTACCTGATACATGTATGCTCCTTTTTACAGGTCTAAGCATACTGTTTTTTTAGTAAATAGTGAAATAAATGACGGGCGCTTCCAAAGAAAAATCCCTTATTCGCGCCAGCAAAAAAGGGATTAAAAATCAGTATATTTAGCAGATGATTAGCCAGTATTTAAACAGACTTGGCCAGAATAAAATCACTTTGCATTTGATAGCGTTTGCCTGTTTGATCTACACGAATCTCGAGCAATTGTTTCTCAAGATCGACATACAGCAAATTTCGGGTGTTGACTTGCAGCAGTTCAAGCTGCTGACGCGATGCATCTGCGAAGCGAATCGTCCCTTGAATCACTTCCGGTGCATTGTGCCCGCTCATACTTTCACGCACCAAGGTATAGGTTTCATCCTGATGAAGCTCCAAAGATACTGCCATTCCCGGACAATCATCACAGCGCGATAAACAGCCCATACAAGGCGTAGTACCTTTGAACTCACCAACCCACGCAGGAATTGCGGTCTTAGATTCCACCACGGTTTGGGATTGAGTTGAGTTTTGATCCTGACATCCGAGTAAAACTGAACTGGCCACCAGCGGAATCAAAATGACTTTTTTCATCTTCGCACAACATCAAATTGACTAGTGCAAGAACATAGCACAAGCTACAGCTAAAAATCATCTCAAACTGTTTAAAACCAACCCTTTCGGCCTTTTAACACACCATCGGCACAGCGTAAGGTTTCCTGGGTTAATCCCCACAAACGATAGTCTCCAGTAATGGAACCAGTCGGAAAATTATGGGTATAAGCAAAACTTAAATTCCGCTCTGGATCACACCAGGCACCCGAACCATTAAAACCAATATGGCCAAAGCCCGACGATGCCGACTTGCCCAGACTCAAAATGCGGTGATAGCCCAAACGCCAATGCATCGGCAGCGGCATCACCCGGTCACGGGCGGTATATTGCACCTGACTTAAGGCCTGAAACACCTGTGGTGAAATCAGTCGTTGCCCCTGCCATTGGCCACCCTGCGCCAGCATGGCGTAGATTTTGGCCAGACTTTGTGCGGTAAATACCCCGGAGGCTGCCGGCACAATCGCCTGTAAACCGGCATCACTAAAGAATGAAAATTTCTTCATGCCTTTGGGAATCATGGCATCCTGAAAATCTTGCGGATGTTGACCACTGAAGGCCAGCAGTTTTTCTAAAGGCGACGCAGTACGTGCAGGTTTAGCAGCAGCCTGTTTTTTGGGAGGCTGGGCAGCTTGGGCGGGCTGAGATGTGGCAAACGGTCGCGCTACCCGCGCCAACTGCTCTACCGGCACGCCAAAATAAGCTCCGTTTAATTCCAACGGTTCGCTTAAATGACGCTGCATCAGCACAGCCAAGCTTTCATTACAGGCTTTTTCCAAGACACCACCAACCTGCCAGCCAAAGGTCAAGGGTTGATAGGCTGCGTCACTGTTCGGAGGAAAACGCGGTTTGGCCGCGGCAATGACCTCCAGCATATGCGACCAGTCGGCCATTTCCGAGGCATCGGCAATCAGGTTACGGATATCATATAAACCACTGCGATGACACAGCATATTTCTTAAAGTCAGCTGCTGTTTGCCCTGCGCCGCAAATTCTGGCCAATATTCTGCCACCGGCACATCATAATCCAGCCGACCCTGACTCACCAGAATATGTGCCAGCGTGGCCAGCACGCCTTTTCCGGTGGAATAACACACCGACAGACTATCCGGCTGCCAGGCTTCATCGGCAGATTTTTGACCGGTATAAATATCAACGACTTTATGACCCTGAAAATAAACCACCAGCGCGGCGCCGCCTTGCGTTGAGCGGGCATCCTCAAAACGGCTAAACAGATGGGCCAAATCTTTAAATGGTTCTTCCACTGAACCACGATAACTATGAATATCTGCACGCAGATAATCTTTTATGCTGTTCATGCATCCTTTCCAGCAATATGGGGAACAATGAAAAAAGCCTAAATCCGGTTTGGACTGAGGCGCTATGACTTAAAGTGCGCGAATGCTACCGCTGACATGCGGCTTCTGATTCTTTTTGCTGCGAATCAGGAAGTCAGTATTTTGTGCCTGCTGTGCCGTCAAGAATTCCACCTGAGATGGCAGATACATTGGTAATTTAAACCAGACATCAGCTTCATACGCATCTGGCAACTGGATATTGGCCAGCGCTTTGGCTTTACTCCACATACCGTGTGCAATGGCCTGTTTAAAACCAAAGGCTTTGGCGGTTAACGCATGAATATGGATCAGGTTAAAATCTCCCGATGTCAGCGCATAACGACGACCGGTATTTTCCGACACATCCCATTGTCCTGCCGGCACATAATCCGGTACGGCACTTTCTGCTGCTTTTGCCGCGGGCTTGCTGCCAGTTTTCTGACGTGACAAATAGGTGGTTAAACCTTCCATCACCACTTCATTACCAACTTGGGCAGTGGTGATAAAGTCAAACTGTACGCCTTTGTCATGTGGCTGCAATTCACCAAACTTGCAGGATAAAGTCAGCTGCTCATTCACACCAACTTTACGGTATTGCTTGAGCTGATTGCGGATATGCACCAGACCTAAAATCGGAAATGGGAAAGCTTCCGCAGTCATCATGTGCATTTGCAGGCTTTGCGATAACACCGCCAGATAAATGGCCGGAATATAGCCGTTATTCTTAAAACCACAAACTTCGTTATAGGCTTTCAGATGCTTCTGGTCGACCTTGAATGAATCCACCACATATTCAACTTGCGGCAGAACTTTTTCACCCTTCGGCTTTTTAAAAATTAAGCCCTGAATCACTTTTGGATAGGCTAAATACGGCTTGGGAAGTTGACTAAAATGGCGAGTATTCATACTGAACCTTTGGAATATTTATCTTTTAATCACCCTTTCTTTAATAAGAATTGGGTTTTCTATTTTAATTCCCTCAAATCCCTCCCGACCTCCCTTCAAAAAGGGAGGAGAAGTCCCCCTTTTTTAAAGAGGGATTTAGGGGGATTCCGAATGAGGGATGATATTAAGCCCCTAACAGACTCTGACCACAAACACGCACCACGTTACCATTTAAACCGGTAGATGCAGTTGAGGCAAAGAAGGCAATGGTTTCTGCGACATCAACCGGTAAACCGCCCTGACTCATCGAGTTCATACGGCGGCCCGCTTCACGAATGGCAAACGGAATGGCCGCAGTCATTTGGGTTTCAATAAAGCCCGGAGCCACAGCGTTAATTGTCACACCATTTTTCAGCACCGGTGCCGTATATTTCACCACTCCAATCACGCCTGCTTTTGATGCGGCATAGTTGGTTTGACCCAGGTTACCGGCAATTCCTGAAATCGAGGATACGCAGATGATACGGCCATTGGCATTCAAACCGTCATTTTCCAGCAGATAGTCATTCACGCGTTCAATAGCAGCCAGGTTAATGTTAATCACCAGATCCCATAGTTCAGGCTTCATATTGGCCAGTGTCTTGTCACGGGTAATACCGGCATTGTGCACGATAATATCCAGACCACCCTGCGCAGCAGCTGCCGCTTTAATCTGCTCGCCCGCATCAGCAGCGGTAATATCAATCGCCAGGGTTGAGCCACCAATTTCAGAGGCAACACGGTCCAAGTCGGCCTGTTGCTGTGGTACGTCCAGACAAATCACATGCGCACCATCACGCGCCAATACATGCGCAATCGCTTCACCAATACCACGGCTGGCACCAGTCACAACCGCGGTTTTACCTGCCAGTGGTTTAGCCCAATCCACATCGACCGTGTCTGCTTTAGAAACACGAATCACCTGACCCGATACATAAGCCGAACGCGGTGACAAGGCAAAACGCAAGCTCGATTCCAGGTTTGCTTCAGCGCCGTCATCAACATAAATCAGATTGGCGGCAATACCTTTTTTAAACTCTTTACCGACCGATTTAACAAAGCCTTCCAGCGCACGCTGTGCAATTGCATGTTTTACCGTTTTGGCGGTTTCTGGCGTGGTGCCAATGACCACTACACGGCCAGAGGCCTGAATCTGGCGCGCCACCGGATTAAAAAAGTTATAGAGCGCATTTAACTGCTCAGAGTTCTGAATACCTGAGGCATCAAAGACCACCGCTTTAAATTTAGATTCTTTATCGCCCGCGTTAAAAGCACACAGGTTTAAACCGGCTTGTGCAGCAGCCTGCTGTAATTCTGCATTATTGCCGGCATAGCTGTTGGCATGGATATTGGCCAGAACCTGGGCAATTGCACCCGATAATGTGCTTGCCGGCGCTGCGCCCAACAAAACTGCACCCTTGACCACAGGCGTGGCGCTGTCAAAACGCTCCAGGAAAGTTGGGGATGGCAGGCCTAAATTTTTAATGACAAATTTACCAATTGGAGATTTTGCAAAAGCTTGGTATTGGTCAGTCATGATTATTATCTCTCAGACAAAATGAATTTATGATTAATCTAAAGTTATCCTTTAGCTTCAATATGATGTCAGATACTTTGTATTTCAATAGATCGATCAGTTTGTTATGAATAATACTTGAGATCATATACAGATGACTTGACCTGAAAGCATTCTGCAATGTCATTGTAGTCAATTCAGGCTATTCTAGATTATGCTAATGTAACCCCTAAGAAGATCATCAACATGCTTGGAAAAGCCTTATGAGCAAAACAACTCAAGAAAATCCGGCGGTCGAAAATTCTGCTACAGAAACTGTGTCAAATACATCAAAAAGTACAACGCGTACAACCAAAAGTTCTGGCACGGCAAATTCGTCAGCAAACCCAGCGGCTAAACCTGCACGCACTCGTGCGGCGTCTACCCGTAAAAAAAGTACAACCCCTCCTTCTGAAACTACAACTGAAACATCTGGTCAACAGGATAATACCATGAGCCAAAACACTGTCCGTCGCGTTGCGATTATCGGTGGTAACCGCATTCCATTTGCACGTTCAAATGGCGCTTACTTCACTGCCTCAAACATCGATATGTTCACCGCCGCTTTAAATGGTCTGGTAGAACGTTATCGCTTAGAAGGCCAACGCCTCGGTGAAGTCGTTGCCGGTGCCGTACTCAAACACAGCCGTGATTTTAACATGACTCGTGAGTGTGTACTGAACACTGAATTGGCTCCTGAAACACCTGCTTACGATATTCAGCAAGCGTGTGGGACCGGTTTGCAGGCAGCTTTTTTAGTGGCCAATAAAATTGCTCTGGGCCAAATTGAAGTCGGTATTGCTGGTGGTGTCGATACCACTTCTGATGCCCCGATTGCCTTTGGTGACGGTTTACGTAAAGCCCTGCTGGAGCTGAATATTGCCAAAACCGGTAAAGACCGCTTAAAAGCACTGACCAAAATCAATATCAAAGACCTGATGGATGCGCCTAAAAATGGTGAACCACGTACTGGTCTGTCAATGGGTGACCATCAGGCGATTACGGCGCTGGAATGGGGCATCTCGCGTGAAGCACAGGATGAGCTTGCTGCATCGTCACACCAGAAAATGGCAGCCGCCTATGAAGCAGGTTTCTTTGATGACCTGATCACACCATTCTTGGGTTTAGAGCGTGACAACAACTTGCGCCCGGATTCTTCAGTAGAAAAACTCGCTAAACTGAAACCAGCCTTTGGTAAAGGTGATGCGCGTACCATGACCGCAGGTAACTCAACCCCACTGACCGATGGTGCATCTTGTGTTCTACTTGCTTCTGAAGAATGGGCCAAAGCCAATGGTCATGACGTACTGGCTTACCTGACCTTCCAGGAAACGGCTGCAGTTGATTTTGTCGAGAAGAAAGAAGGCCTGCTTATGGCGCCAGCCTATGCCGTACCACGGATGCTGGAACGTGCTGGTCTGACTCTACAAGACTTTGACTACTATGAAATTCACGAAGCTTTTGCTTCACAAGTGCTGTCGACCTTAAAAGCCTGGGAAGATCCAAAATTCTGTAAAGATCGCTTAGGTTTAGAAGCACCATTAGGTTCAATTGATCGTAGCAAGTTGAACGTGAAAGGTTCTTCTCTGGCTGCTGGTCACCCATTTGCTGCAACCGGCGGACGTATTCTGGCGACTGCTGCCAAACTGCTGAATGAAAAAGGTTCAGGTCGTGTGCTGATTTCAATCTGTGCTGCAGGCGGTCAAGGTGTAACAGCGATTGTCGAGAAGTAATTCTCCTCGCCTTAACTGAAAAAGCCACTGCCTGGTGCAGTGGCTTTTTTTTATGGCTGTTTTATTACCTTTTATTGTCCGCTCTTGAATTCATCAGACATTTTAAACAGACTCACGATAGGCCGGTGCATAGCCCAAACGTGCCTCAATCGCGTCATAACCCCACTGGAAAATAAAGGTATAGACCAAAATACATAAGGTCAGGCTTAAATCCAGCAAAAAGGCCTCGGGCAGACTCATCTGCATCGCATAGGCCACCATTGGAATGGTGGCTAACATTAAGCCCCCTTCAAAACCAATGGCATGTAAAATCCGTACTTTCACCGTTCGCTTGAGCTGTCTGCGTGCTTCAAATTTTTCAAAAAAATGATTAAACAGCATATTCCACAAGACCGAGGTCACCGCCATGACCACCCCCAGGCTACCGGTGACTTCCAGCGGCATCTTGAAAATCAGGCTTAAAGCCAGGGCAATAATCACCAGTAAAATCAGCTCATAACTCAAGGCATGAATTAATCTTCTTTTCGACAGCAACATGTTAAACCGTATCTATTTCATCAATTGCTGCCATCTTATTTTTAAATTATCGACAAATCGAGTTAGAATCTTTCAATATTATTGACAGGTTGCCGCCCATGAATGTGAACCAGGAACAACTGATCATTTTTAAAACCGTGATTGAATGCGGTTCTTTTTCCGCAGCGGCGCGGCAACTGGGAAAAGTGCCATCTGCGGTAAGTATGTCAATTGCCAATCTGGAAATTGACCTAAACTTGAATCTGTTTCAACGCATCGGGCGTGAACCGGTGCCGACCGCACAGGCGCTGACGCTGTATGAAAAGACCGAGCAACTGCTGGTTGAAATGAACCAGTGGAAACAGCATGCCGCAGCGTTAAGTGAAGGGCTGGAATCAGAACTGAATATTGTGGTGGTGTCCGAGCTGATTCATAGCGACTGGACCCAGTACATTGCCCTGCTGCAGCAGGAATTTCCAACGCTACAGATCAATATATTTTCAGCGCCACAGGAAGATGCCATGCATATGCTGGTCGAGCAATCGGCGCAACTGGCAGTGATGTTTGAACGGGAACAGCTCGACAGTGGCGAGCAGTTTGTAGAACTGAAACGCGAAGCCTTGGTGCCGGTGGCTGCCCGAGATTTTGCCTTGGCCCAACAGGCACCGGTCAGCTTTGAAGCTATTTTGCACAGCCGGCAAATTGTGGTAGCCAGCCGTGACCGTCGTATTCAGCCAGAACTGTTATTTTCCAAACAGTACTGGCGCACTGATAATCATCATACTGCCTGCTCGTTAATTTTACAGGGTCTGGGCTGGGGTGTGTTGCCGCTGCAAATGCTGAATGAAAACCCGAACTTAAAGCAGCAACTACAGGTTTTGGACTTTCTGGATTTCTCGCCCAAGTTTGAATATTTTGTCGATCTGGTCTGGAGCCGTGAAAGCAAACTGGGGCTGGCTGCTCGTTTTTTGATTAATCACTTGCGCAATCAACGAAAAAGCACAAATTAGACACTGATCTGTAACGCTTTTCACTTGGGTTAAATCCAGTTTGTGTTATAAATAATTGCATAAGCAATAACCGAACAACTAGAGAAGCGGATTCAATGACACAGAACGCCTTAAACCAATTAAAACACTTAACAACTATTGTGGCCGACAGCAGTGACTTAACTGCCATTGAAAAGTTTCGTCCTTTAGATGCAACAACCAACCCGTCTTTAATTACCGCGGCGGCTGAACAGGCCGACAGCAAACCGCTTTTAACCGAAGCCTTTGATCAGGCCAAAGCGGAAGGTTATCAGCAAGACGAGCTGATTGAACGCACCATTGATATTTTAACCGTCAAGTTCGGGGTAGAAATTCTTAAACTGATTGATGGCCGTGTCTCGACTGAGGTAGATGCCTCGCTGTCTTATGATACAGATGCCACTATTGCAAAAGCCAAAGAACTGCTGGCGCTGTATAAAGAATATGGTATTGATCAGAAACGCATTCTGATTAAAATTGCTTCAACCTGGGAAGGCATTCAGGCTGCAAAACAGCTGGAAGCAGAAGGCATTCATACCAATTTAACCTTGCTGTTTGGTCTGCATCAGGCACATGCCTGCGCCGATGCCAACGTGACCCTGATTTCCCCTTTTGTCGGGCGTATTCTGGACTGGTACAAAAAAGCCGAAAATGTCATGTACTACCCAATTGAAAAAGATCCGGGCGTGCTGTCAGTGAAGAAGATTTACCAGTTCTACAAACAGCATGCGGTGAAGACTGAAATCATGGGTGCCAGCTTCCGCAGTATTGATCAGGTCTTGGCGCTGGCCGGTTGTGACCTGTTAACCGTATCGCCCAACCTGCTGGCCGAACTGGAACAGGATGAGCGTGAAGTCACGGCGCAACTCTCAAGTGACACGATTGAAGCTCAAGGCGAGCTGGAGCCAATCACAAAAGAGAAATTTAAACAGCAGCTGGAACATGACTTAATGGCCTTCCAGTTACTGCAAAGCGGTATTGATGGCTTTATTAAAGCACGCGAACAGTTAAGCCAGCTCTTGCGCCAAGGCTTTGGTATTGATGCCGAAATTAAAGCGTAATTTTCCTGTTTAGCCGCGCCGCTGTGCGCGTATTCCAGGCCGATGTTGCTATATAATGCTGCATCGGCCTTTTTAGTTCTCTGGATTTCCTGTGTTTGGTATCACTGACGTAATGACGTTCATTATTGGAACCATTTTAATTGTGATCCTGCCCGGCCCTAACTCTTTATATGTGATGTCGATTGCCTCGCGCTTTGGCATTAAAGCCGGCTATCTGGGTGCTTTAGGCGTTTATACCGGTGACCTGATTTTAATTCTGTGTACTGCCTTTGGTGCAGCCTCCGTGCTACACAGTTTTCCGTGGCTATTTATAGCGCTGAAAATGATTGGTGCGCTGTATTTAAGTTATTTGGGCATACGTCTGATGATTGCCGCCTATCACACCTGGCAGCCGGAGAAAAACCGCTCGACTCAAACCAAGAATAGCAGCAGTACACCAGAACAGATTCATCCTTTTCGCACCGCATTAACCATTAGTATTTTAAACCCGAAAGCGATTCTGTTTTATCTGTCATTTTTTGTGCAATTTGTTAATCCAGCCTATCCTTATCCGGCGCTGACCTTTACCCTGCTGGCCATTATTCTGCAAATCATCAGCATGAGTTATCTGTCAATTCTGATTTTTTCCGGAATGAAACTGGCAACCTATTTCAACCGGAATTACCGCCTTACCGCGAGCGGGGTGGCCGCAGTTGGCCTGCTGTTTTGTAGTTTTGGCTTAAAACTGGCCAGCTCGACCTTATAAAAATCAGGCAAAATTTTTAACTTCTGATAAAGATTTGAGCTTTTAGATGGCCATTGAAAGGCGTATGATTTATCGGCTTTCTCTCCCATTTTTATTGTGCAACGGATTATGCAAAAGCTTATACATGATTTTTCTATTCCGGCTGTTTTTGCTGGATTTATCACTTTTTTAATCGGTATTAGTGTTTCTGCCGTACTGGTGATTCAGGCGGCGCAAACTTTAGGGGCCACAGCCGAACAGATTACCTCCTGGTTCTGGGCTTTGGGTCTGGGCATTGGCCTGTCTGGCTTGCTGCTCTCGTGGAAATTCAAATATCCGGTGTCGACGTCATGGTCGACCGCCGGGCTGGCCCTGATTATTGCCACGGGCAGCGGCTATAGCCTGAATCAGGCCATTGGGGCTTTTCTGGTATGTGGCGTGCTGACTGCACTGTTGGGTTTTTTCGGGATTTTTGAACGTCTGTTTCGTTATATTACGCAAAGCCTGACCAGCGCCATGCTGGCCGGCGTACTGCTGAAATTCGGCATTGCCTTGTTCGCCAGTATTCAGCATGAATGGGCATTTATCCTGTCTTTACTGGCAGCCTATGTACTGTCAAAACGCCTCTGGCCACGCTATAGCATTGTACTGACCGTGATCGCCGCAATGCTGCTGTGCCCACTGGTACTGGATTTCCATTTTCCGGTAGTCAGCTGGTCATTGGCGCAACCGGTGTGGATCAGTCCGGAATTTAGCCTACCGGCGATTTTAGGTCTGGCTTTACCTTTGCTGGTGATTAATCTGGCCTCGCAATATTTGCCCGGTATCGCCATTATTAAAAGCTATGGCTATCAGCCACATGTTAATCAGTTGCTCGGCTGGACCGGTACCGCGCAGGCCGTGTTATCGCCTTTTGGCTGTTATAGCGTGAATATTGCAGCGATTAGTGCTGCCGTCAGTCTGGATCATCAGGTGCATCCGGACCCATCAAAACGCTATATTGCCGGCATGAGCTGTGGCCTGTTTTATATCCTGATGGGCCTGTTTGCCGCTACCTTAACCAGCCTGCTGATGTCTTTCCCAGCAGTGCTGATTACTGCATTGGCCGGTATCGCCCTGTTTGGCACCATCGGCCATAACGCCTTTATCGCCTTTAAAGAGGCCGATGACCGGGAAGCCGCATTAATGACCTTCTTGCTAAGTGCTTCAGGCATCCAGTTCTGGGGCATTGGCTCGGCCTTCTGGGGATTGGTTTGCGGTGTGGTGGTGTTACTGGTGATGAAATTTCCCTGGAAAGCCAAAGCCTAAAGACTAACATGATGACCAGCAGATTTTAGGGCGCGGATCTATCTGTCTGATCCACTTCACTATAATCGGCCAGAAATGACAGGGTCTGCTCAAAGGTCTGCTGGCTTTCCGGCAGATGCATTAAGAACTGATATTCATGAATCAGCCAGCGTTTAGAGTCGGGATAAAATACTGCTTTTACTGGCACCTGCTGCTGCTTTAACACCTCTAACAGCGGTAAAGATTGAGTATCAGTCAGAAAATCCTTATTGCCGCCACTTAAAAATACCGGTGGAAACGCTGGAGTAATATGCTGAATCGGTGAAATCTGCTGCAGAAATTCAGCATCCTGTTTACGCTCGCCGGTATAGGCCTGCACCATGTTATAAATACCCCACTCGACAATTTTGATTTCATCCGGCGCGGTTTCAATAAAATGCGGTAAATCATAAATCCCGCAGTGCAAAATCACCCCTTTCAGCTGCGTTAAGGCCAGAACCGGCAAAAATTCCGATTGCGCTGCAAATTCCGGATTACTCAGCAAGGCTGCATAATGGCTGGCCAGATTAGCACCAGCAGAATCCCCGGCCAGAAACAGCTGCTCGGCATCGACGCCAAACAGCGCGCCATGTTCCTGAATATAGGCCAGCGCCTGATTAATCTGGTGTAACTGGGTGGGATAAGTCGCCGCTGGCGCCAGTTGATATTGCAGTGAAAATACCGGATAACCGGCATCCGCCAGCCGCTTAAAATAACCGCGCGCATGGGCTTTGGAACCGGAAATCCAGCCACCGCCATGAATCCAGACCACGGCCGGGCGCAATCCAGTATCATCAGGCGTCTGTGCTGGCAAATAGACATCCAGGCTTAAATCCGGATCTTGCTGATACTGGATATTTTCCAGCACCCGCACCTGCTGCGGTGCATCCCGATCCATCAGTTTCTGTTGTAATTGGGTGGTCAGATTAAATGCGCCGGCAATAATACGGCTATTACCGGCTGTGCTTTGGCAGCCATTCAGCACCAGCAGCAAGCTCAAGCACAGACTTAACATTAGATACTTCATTTCACCCATCTTCCTGTTTATACAGCTGTTTTATTTTTATTCACTATAAAGCAGCCGCCGCGCAGATGGAACCCGGTTTTGCATGACAATGCGATCTGACAATGTAGAGTATTCCAGTCAGAATTATTTGTTAAATCAAAGACCTAATTAAGTGGTATTGTGATTGAAAATTTGTATCTTTTTTACAGGCTGAACACCGGAATAAATTGAATGCCCCCCGGTGATGTGCTATCTATAGAGTATAACTAAACATTAAGTTCATTATATCAATAAGGAGTTTCTCCATGGCGTATCAGCATATTCTCGTTCCGGTCGATGGTTCTCAAATTTCCTATTCTGCGGTGCAACATGCAGCTGAAATTGCCCGTGCCTTTAACAGTCAGCTGAGTCTGGTGAGTCTGGTGGCGGAAGACCCGTTCACTGATGCCGATTTCTATTATTCCTCTGCCATCATGAAAGAATATTTTGTGCAGGCACACGGCAATGCACAAAAAGCCCTGAAAGAAGGCCAGCAAATTGCCGAAGCTGCGGGCGTTACTGTAAGTACTAAAATTGTGGAAGGTGAAGTATCGGCCAAGCATGTGGTTGAAGCTGCACAAGAAATGGGCGTTGACCTGATTGTGATGGGTTCACACGGTCGTAAAGGCTTTCAGAAATTCCTGCTCGGTAGTTTTGCTCAGGATGTACTGCGCAGTTCTGAATTGCCGGTGCTGGTCATTAAGGCCTAATTGCCCCACTACAGCCCAGAATTCTGAATGCTTTTGATGTACTTTCATTCACTGTCAGTTTCAATAAAGCCCGCGATATTCATATGTAAAAATAAGGAAAACTGTCATGACCAGCTATAAACATATTCTTGTTCCAGTGGATGAATCCCCGATTTCTTATGCTGCTGTAGAACAGGCTTTAAGTCTGGCCAAAGATTTAGGCTGCCAGGTCACGGTAATGAGCGTGATTGCGGTTGACCCATTTGTCGGCGTTGATTTTTATAAAGTTGCTCCGGCCATTACCGACTATTTTATGCAGGCCGAAAAAAATGCCAAACTGCGCTTGCAGGAAATTCTTGATTCTTTCCAGCGCGAAGGCGTGCAGGTCGACCAGAAACTGGCGCACGGCGTTTCACCCTCAGATGGCATTATGCAGATTGCCGATGAAGTCGGTGCCGATCTGATTATTATGGGCTCACATGGCCGGACCGGTTTCAAAAAGATGATGCTGGGTAGCGTAGCGCAAAACGTGCTAACCCAATCGCCTATTCCGGTGCTAATTGTGAAGGTCTAAAGTAAATCTAAAGCTGCCATAAAAAAACTCCTCAACGTGAGGAGTTTTTTTTTAAATCTGCTGAACAGCGGTCAGGGTTTGGAAATTTCCTGATGCAATGCCTGTAAAAACAGTTCTGCTTCAATTTTATTCGGAAAGATGCGCTGATACAGTCCCTTGTCCTGCATCGAGTGTGGCGTATATTCAATAGACACCATAAAACGCTCTTCATTCAATATCCTGTTCACTCTTAACGCAATAATATGTCGTGAATTCAAGTAAAAACCATCTTCAATTTTAACCAGCATCACTTAACCTCTTGTTCACGCCTGAACCCGGCTTTTTCACCTGAACCTTTCCAGGCTAAAAATAAAAAAGCCCACCACAATGATGAGCTTTTTTATTTAAATTATCTAAACACGTTTCCGCTTTAATTTAGCATACTCCCCGCGAATATGCGGGAAAGTTCACATAAAGTTACAGCTAAATGCCGAGAAAATAAAATAAATCTTCATTATCCTATTTTCCGGGCGAAAGCTGCACCGTTTAGACATTCAGCATACTGTTTAAAGTTTCAACCACGTTTTTCGATTTCACCAAGGGCTTCAAGGTTTCCAGGGCCACCTGTACCTGACTGCGCTGTGGTTCATCCAGCGTATACCAGCGTGACAGCACCTGCAGCAAACGTGAACCTAAAATCGGGTTCTTTTCATCGAGGTATTTGGCCAGATGGATATAATGCTGCACCCCAAAACTCCAGGTATTTACCGGATTCATATTCAGACCACCACTGACCGAACGAATGCGGTTTGGCGTACCCAGGTCATAGTCAGGATGCTGGGTTAAGGCATGAATGGTTTCAGCCGTTGCATTTGGATGGGAGGCCTGCACAGTAAACCACTGGTCTAAAGACAGTGCTTCATCTTTAAAGCGGTCATAGAAGTCCTGCAGGCAGGCTTCGGCTTGCGGTGCATCATTCCAGACCAGCACACGTAGCGCGCCTAAACGCTCTGACATATTGCCAGTATTCTGATACTGCTGATGCGCCAGATCAAAGGCCTCGGTATCGCCCTGACGTGCCATCAGACTGAGCATAATATTCTTCAGCGCACGTACGCCCATGGCCTGTGAAAACTCTTTTTGCAGGTCCGGGTCCAGACTTAAGTAAGTTTCCTTACAGAAAGCACCCAATTCACGCGCCAGCGTATTTAACAAGGCTTCACGTTTTTCCTGAATATCCACCGGGCTATAGTGCTGATCAATCCGGCTGCCCAAATAACCTTCACTTGGTACATCAAAAATTCGTGAGGCCAGTAACGGGTCCTGATTGACCAGTGCCGGCACCGTGTTTTTCATGGCCTGAAGATAACTTTCTACCGCATGACCATTTAGCAAAATGCGCTCCAGCAAGGTCTGGGTCGCCTGCCATTGGTTAAAGCCGTTGGTTTCATACTGCATCAGGAAGGCCAATTCGGCATCACTGGCATCAAATTCCAGATTCACCGGTGCCGAGAAATTACGTAACAGCGACACCACCGGTTTGGCGCTAATGCCGCTAAATTCGATGGTTGCCTCATCCTGATCAAACAGATACACGCCATCTTTTACGCCATTTTCAAACAGGGCCTCAGATTGCAGCGTATACTGCTCGCCGGTTTCGGCATTAAACAGCGCCAAAGCCACTGGAATTGGCACCGCTTTCAGGTCCGGATATTTCGGATGCGCTTTCAGGCTCTGTTTAAATCTTAAACGATAGGTTTGAGTCGAAGCATCATATTCGCCATGTGCCTGCAATTTTGGGGTACCCGGCTGGTTATACCAGGTTAGAAACGCAGATAAATCAACGCCTGAACCTGCAGTCAGTGCCGCAACCCAGTCTTCGACCGTCACCGCCTGACCATCATGACGGCGGAAATACTCATCGGTACCCGCGCGGAATTTTTCCTTACCGAGCAAGGTCGACATCATGCGGTTAATTTCCGCCCCTTTTTCATACACCGTGGCGGTATAAAAGTTATTAATTTCGACAAAATGATCTGGACGTGGCGGATGCGACAATGGGCCAGAATCTTCCGGGAACTGATGCGCTTTTAATACAGCGACATCATCAATCCGTTGTACCGCGGCCGATTGTAAATCTTCCGAAAACGACTGGTCACGGAAAACCGTTAAGCCTTCTTTTAGGCACAGCTGGAACCAGTCACGACAGGTAATCCGGTTACCGGTCCAGTTATGGAAATATTCGTGTGCGATGACCGATTGAACCCGCATAATTGCCGCATCGGTGGTGTATTCTTCATCGGCCAGTACACAAGAGGTGTTAAAAATATTCAGGCCCTTGTTTTCCATCGCGCCCATATTGAACTGGCTAACCGCCACAATCATATAGTTGTCGAGGTCATACGGCAGACCATAATGTTCTTCATCCCAGCGCATCGAATGTTTTAGCGCTTCCATGGCGATGTGACATTTAGGAATATCTTTTTCTACCGCATAAATTTCCAGCGCCACATTACGGCCTTCAGAAGTCACATAGCTGTCTTTCAGCACCGCTAAATCGCCGACCACACAGGCAAACAGATAACTTGGCTTTTTGGTCGGGTCCTGCCAGATCGCATAGTGACGCTGGGCATCGACCTCGCCTTTTTCAATCAGGTTACCATTGGCCAGCAGCACCGGATATTTTTTATCGGCTTCCACCCGGGTGGTAAATACCGACAGCACATCCGGACGGTCCGGATAGAAGGTAATTTTACGGAAACCTTCCGGCTCATTCTGGGTCACAAACAGATCACCAGCCTGATACAGACCTTCCAGCATGGTGTTGCTTTCCGGATGAATCACCACCTGGGTTTCAATACGTGCACGATCTGGCGCATTCTGAATCACCAGCTGTTCAGCATCAAGCTGATAGTCATTTTCAGTCAGTTGCTGACCGTTCAGATGAATAGATTTCAGCTCCAGGTCACGGCCCAACAGCACCAGGTCGCCTTCGGTCTGGCGCTGCATCTCCAAAATCGCATTGACGATGGTGTGGTCTGCATACACCTGAATATCCAGATTAATTGAATCCACCAGAAATGCAGGTTTTTGATAATCTTTTAAATAAATAGTTTGGTCTGCTTCAACCACTGGATTTGCTGCGATATTCATATCATGTCCTAATTGTTTATACGCCGTGGCATTATGCGGATGATGTCTTGATCATACGCCAACTTTTTCAGTCTGTCTGCTGAATGCGCGTCTGTTCTAATATGGGCATCCAGCTGCAACTTTTCAATTCATCCTTCAATTAAATCTGTTTAAAAATACAGAGATGCTGAATTATGCAGCGAATCCAACAGCTTAATCTGCCTGCTAAAATCTTCTCGCGCTGGTGCTGCGCCATGCTGGTGCTGTTCTGCCCATCTGACCTGAAATTCTGCGCTATTGAGATACAAGTTCCTACATAAAACTGCCACTTGACTACATTCTGTAATCAAAGCCCCTTAATCTGTACAGCTAAAAATATACTGTTAGATAAAATCGGATGATTTCTCTTATATAAACAATGGCTTATTTAGACTTCATCAAGATAAATCTGGTGACAATTCGCCAGCTTTGGCGAAGGGAGATTTATTCAAATTTAGCTTTTCAATTTCACGTTTAGAGTCAAACAGTTACCGGCTAAATGACGCTTTCAGTTGGACGGATCGCTATTTCAGCGTGGGTCATTACATTATTTTCAAATCGGCTACATTTTGTGCACGCTTCTTGCTTGTATTTAAAGGCACCGAGCGCATGATAACAATGATGAAAAAACGAGAAGAGGTGTGAGATGTATTTAAAAGAGCATATCGTCCGTGTAGAAAATATTAAAACCCTGCAAACCCTCGATCAGGCCAACATCGACCATAAAGTAATTGCCCTCTTTATGAGCTGTGAAGGCATTCCCATGCAGACCAATGAGGTCACATCCATTTTGAATACCTATGATGCCTTGGGCAGCAAGAAAATCCCAAGCAAAAAAGTACAGGCGCTGATTCAGGCCAAACAACTTGGTGAGGAGGATGATTCGCTACCGTGTCCGGTATAATCTTCCCCCTCTAACTTCCATTTAAAATACGGCGTCCTGCCGTATTTTTTATGAAAAAGAGCTGTTCAAGTCCGGGGGGGCAAATTTGGCTTGGTGTCCAAGTTTTCTGCTTTATGTTTTTTTGAGCAAACCAATGCGGCCCAGCCATGTATAATCCAGACATCCTATTTCTAAAATGATGACTGCACCTGAATATGCTCCAGATTCTGCAAAAACAGTTAGATGAAAGCACCTCGTGTCCGCTGTGCCGCGCCGCCATGTATTGGGTGGAAGCCGAACAGTACGATCAGGAGCTGAGCTATCACGAGTGCAGTTACTGCGAACATAAAGTGTATCCGGGCAATTTACACAGTTGTCATTGCCCGGCCTGTGAGAAAAAACGCAAACAGCTGATTAAAGAAGCGCTGGTACAGGAAAACCGCAAACTGAAAAATAAAGGCAAAGATAAAGACATGATTGAGCACAAGCTGAATCAGTTAAGCTTTATCCAAAAACTGTTTTTATTGTCGATGCTGGATGATCAGGTACATGAAAATACCCAGCATGATGAATATATTTACTGGGAACGGATTAAATTCCAGCCTTTTTCACCCAACTATTTATATCAGAAACAGCTGATTAAACAGCTACTTGACCAGCAGATTCTGGTGGCCAAGGAATTCGCCGATGAAGCCGGCCAGTATTATGTGAACGTGCGGCTGGACGGTTATTCGGAGCCGAGCCTGTTCAGTATTACCCATCAGCTTCGACAATGGTTTTACCAGAATTTGAGTCAGGGCGTGCCCTTTCACAGTTCAGATGAAGTCAAAGATGCCATCTATGAACTGATGTATGAAAAAGTGGTGCAGTTCATGCAGTTTTATTGCCGCATCTGGCAGGTGCAAATTTCCGGCAACAACAGTTTTAAAAGCCTGTGTTTTCGCCTGCTGGACAGCCTGGCAGTGGGTCAGATTTTTTATCTGGTACAAACCGCGCTGGATTATCTGCATGGCCAGAAATTATTACAGGCACGCAATGAAAAATTCATTAATACCAATCTACTGAAAAAAACCGTAGAACAGTACCGTGAACGTGGCCTGCAAGAAAAATGGATGACCACCACGCTGCCACATCCACCACAACTGCCCATGAGCAAAATGGTGGAAATTCTATTTTTCCGTTTTCTCAATTATGATGAAATGATCTTTGTACAACCGATCTGGAAAATCTGGGAAAAGATTGAACCGCGCTTAAAATTTTATGCCTTAAAACGCTGTATGCACTGCGGCTCGGATGAACTGGATGTCGATTATGATGCTCAGCATTATGTATCCTTATTCTGCCGTCGCTGTAAACAGCAAGACCACTACTTTACCCAATAAAGGGGTAACTGATGAATTATCCAGAACAGCTTTCCACTCTTGACAGCAGCCTGCCCGATGAAACCGCGGCAATGATTGAAAAAATTATTGAAGCCTGGAGCCTGCTCAAAACCCGGCAGCCACTGGTGCAATGTATCACCAACAGTGTTGCGACCAATTATACCGCCAATATTCTGCTGGCTGCCGGTGCATCGCCGGCCATGATTGATAATCCTTTTGAAGCGGAAAGCTTTAGCAGTATTTGCAGCGCCTTAAGTATTAATTTAGGCACACCGACCAGCGAACAGATGCAGTCCATGCTGATTTCAGCAGAAACGGCCCAGCGTCTTGCCAAACCCTGGGTGCTGGACCCGGTCGGTTATGGGCCCGTCTTAAAATGGCGTTCAGATATGGTCGATGCGCTATTGGCCTTTCAACCAAGTGTGATTCGCGGCAATGCGTCGGAAATTGGCGGCTTGGCCGGTGCGCAGGTGGAATCTAAAGGTGTTGATTCGACCCTGGACAGTACCGCGGTATATGCACAGGCCAAAAGCCTCTTGGCGCATGCCGAATGTATTGCCATTTCCGGTGAATCCGATTTTATTCTGTCCAGACAGCTTGAACAGGTGGTGCAGGTGAATGGTGGCTCGGAATTACAGCCCAAAGTCACCGCAACCGGCTGTGCCCTAGGCGCTTTAATTGCTGCTTATGCCGCGGTCAGTCCGGTGACCATTGCCACCATTGCCGCGCATGTCCATTTTGCCATTGCCGGGAAACTGGCCCACGCGCAAAGTTCACAGGTTGGCAGTTTTAATGTGGCGTTTATAGATGCCATTTTCAGTCTGGATGCGGACACCATCCGTGAACATGCTGATTTAAAATTTGTGGTGCCTTAAGACACCTTCCGGTCCAAAGCAAAGTTGAGTGCCGTTTCGGTCAGGGTTTTACTGTCTAAACGGCAAATACACATCAGGCCGATGCCATCAAAATAGTCCGGTGCATGTTGCAGGAAAAAATCGCAATGCGGATTGGCATGCACTCTTAACTGTTGCAGTTCTTCTTCACTGCGCAGCGGCACACAGGTCTGGTGGACATAAATATCTTCATCACGCTTCTGGATGTCGTGTTGACGGCTGGCCATGACTTGTAACACGCTTAAATAATCCTCCGGCATCCGGATATCACTGCGTGGATAAAAGCCCCGAACACGTGATACAAAATGTGCATAAAGTTTTGGCTGGTTGATGGTGGCAATAAACCACATGGGCGTTAAAGGATATTTAAAGCGCTGATTCAGCATGGCTTTGAGCGCACTATTGATGATTTTATGGTTGTATTGGTGGCGATAGCTTTTTAAGAAACTGGCGCGTGAGTTGACCACCAGAATTGGCTGATGCAACAGGGTTAAGGCTAACAGTGGAATAATGGTCTGCCCGACCAGTTTGCCACGATGATGATATTGAATAATGGTGACCGAAATTGCCTGCGGGTCATACAGATATTTCTTTAGCTCCTTTTCACAGGTTAACGTAAACACCTGCTGATCAAACTCGGCAATTTTTTCAAAAAAATAATCTTGTTGCTGTGTGGATAAGGCTTTGAAGTCAAACACCGTCTCAGTGATATCCATAATCCTTCACCCTATGATGGTTTTAATTTTTCAGACTCATTTTAGTGTCACAACCCGGAATCAGTTATCACTATTTTCCGGGATTTGTCCATTTTGTGATAAATCATCGTAATTATATGAAATAATTCATATTAATCAAAATAATTGTGAGTAAATTTAATCTAATGATTTTACAACGCTTATCTGGGCTTTCTCGCTAAAAAACCTGATAATTCAGCAAATTAATGAGATCTGGTTAACATTTTAATTCGACCAAAGGTTATTTGCCTGCCATCTACACACCGGCGAAATAACCGCCGTTATATTACATGAATTTTCAACTAAAAATCAAAATGAATTATAAAAAAACCAGTGAAGAATCACTGGTTTTTGTGAAACAAAAAATGTGTGAACAATTAAAATTAAAACAGCTGGAAAGCTTTAAATGCCCAGCCGCGTGCAGCCGATGAACTGACCGCGGGCAAAGGTTGTCCTCCATAAACTACGCTGCCCTGCCGATCCTGATAACTCATCCAGCCAATGGTGTCAGCAAAGCCAACTGGGGCTTGGCTATAATCACACACGCCTTGCGGGAAAACCCGATGCAATCGCTGGAGCTGTTCATTGCTAAAGCGGATCGTATTGCCATAATCCGACACATTTAAAGGTTTCAGCTGACACTTGTTGGCATAGGTGGTCAGGCTATCCCCGGCCACCATACGCGGTGTGCCATATACCGGTAATCTGAGCGTGCTGCACAGATTCTCGCGGTTAATAATGCCGGCAGTAATACAGGCATCTTTTACATCTGCCGGTTTGTTTTGGGTCAGTTTGGCAGCAATAGGCAAATCACTTAAGTCTTTTTCGACATTGCTTAACCAGCGGTCCATATCATTAAAGCTGATTTCCAGACATTTGGCATCGGCAATCATGACCAGATCACCGCCATAAATCACATGGTTATTATAATTACCATGCGCTTTTTCCAATCGCGCCCGAATGGCAAAGGCACGATAGGAATCATGGAACAGCGCCGGGTCCGGACCTCGGCAATCAATAATCGCCACTTTATTCAGGTTGTTCCCAACATTAATTAAGCCACTGCGATAGGCATTGTTCAGCGCCGTATAATTGGCTTCTAGACGTTCAGGCACCGCCTGAATATCAATATCCACGCCACCTATTTTTTCGTTTAACTGTACAAACTGTTCTGGGGTAATGATGTTTTTCATCAAGCTGTCCAGCCCATATTGTACCCCGACATTATCCATCGGTAGGCCAGCAAAACCGCGACCAATGCGTTTCTCAGTTTCGGTCCACAGCTCCGTTGGACGTGGGGCCAGCAAATTAATTGCCGCATCCTGAATCGAACAGCGAATCCCTTGAGGATTATTGGTGGCATGATATAACTGCGCCGATGAAATTCCCTTGCAGATGGTATTTGGCCGCGCCACATCAAACTGGGCCAGCTCACTGACATAACCATTAATTTCAGAAATATGTCCCTGAACATGCGCAATCTGATGCGGCAAGAAGCTTAAACGGCCTTCTGGGGTCTGGAAATAATTAATCATCAGGTGATAATCGGCGAACTGTGAGGCGGTACTCCAAGCATCAGGGAATGAGCAGGTCGGTAAAATCCCCTGATAAATTCCCGGATAGGCATTGGCCACCCATTGTGCTGCCAGCGCACCACCCGAACAGCCCTGCCCGATGGTATAGCGCAAGGTGCGATACTGCTCAATAAAACGCTCTTTGGCCATAATCAGCGATTCTGCCTGAATCGCCAGATTACAGTTATGACCACTATGAGACAGTGCGGTCGACATCACCCCAAAGCTGCGACCTAAAGCCAAAATGGTGACATCCGGCAAAATGGAACTTGAGGTGGCAATGACTGTCGGTGCAGAGGCAGACTGGTAATCATTCCCACAGCTTTGGCCATGCGTGACCACCAGTTTATGGTTAAATTGCGCTTGTGGCTTTAAGGCGGTCCACGGTTGGTTCGGATTATACAACACTGCAAAACGGTATTCATCGCGGTTCTGATAGCCCACTTCTTCACGCACAATAAATGGCACCGTTAGTCCTTCATCGGTAGTGGTGGTAGCAATATTCTGACTGGCCGGCGGTTGTGCCGGGTCATAACTTTTAATGAGTCCCAAGCGATCTTTATAATAATAGTTATATTGCACAGCCTTTTGACAGAACTGATCGGTCGACGCATTAGTACAGGTCCAGGGCTTTAACTGCGGGCCAGACAGTAATGGTCCACTCGAAGGATGATTGATCAGACTTAAATGCTGATAATAACGCCCTGCTTCAACCTTGAGTTGATTATCGCCCAGTTTAAGTCCCTCAACCAAGGCTTCGCGCTGCTCATTGGCAAATACATCACTAATATTTTGTCCATTCAGGGACACTTTCAATGCCGTAGTTTGAATATCATCGGGCAGATCCAGTTTCAGCAATACATCCGAGTCTGTAATTAAATCTGGCCGGGTGGATAACACCTCCACCATTTCCCGCTCTACTTTTGAAGATGTTCCCGAACCGGAAGAATCTCCACCTCCGCCACCACAGCCATACAATATGACACTACACACCGCAATATTGAGGCTATTGAATACCAGTTTTCCTTTCATACGCTCATCCATAAATTATTATTTTTCTGAAGTTTTTATATGTATAACTTCATTCATGAGCATAAAGATAATTTGACAACAACCATTGTCATTATTGTTGTTTATTGTTTTATGGGCTGTTTTAAAAAATCACCAAAATCAGCGATAAAAACCAAATTGTGCTTCTGAATATCTGATTTAATTTCAAGCTATTTTGCATGACTAAAAAAAAGAATAGTTATATAACTTTTACTTTAATTAACTTGGTAAATGATTAAATTCTTTTATTCCCGTGTAATATTTTCCGTCTTATTGGAAAATTTTTGTAACCATTTAACGATGAAATGAGAAATTCAAAACCCCCAAGTTCCAGATAAAAAATGCTTAGTTTTGAGCAATAAAACTTGCTCCTCCCCCACTTTTGACTATGACCTTCCATTTATAACCAGCAGATCAGAAAAACTTTCGTAGGTTTAAGTAAAAGAGTGTGTTTTAATACGCTGAGTATGAGATGAGCCTTATATGAGTATCACGTGAGTGGTACGACTAGCCCCGTTAATTTTCAACATTACGGGGCTTTTTCATGGACTTTCGTTTACGGCAGATGACGGTTTCCCCATATTTCTGAAATACCCACTCTTTTGCTTGTTGATCGGTTATGTTTTCGCAAATGTAGTAGTCATGATCCCAAGCTTTCTGATGAAAAATAATCTGTTTACGGTAAACAACTTGTTTGCCATTTTCGACACAGACAAAGCTGTCGCCTTGGTCTTTGACCTGAGTTCCGTTAAGGAAACCGCCAATACAGAGGAAGCGGGATTGTGAGGGCATCTAGATAAATTAACCAACTATGAATTAGAAAATATATAATCTATTAAATATTTTATGGGATTATCAATTATCTGAAAAATGTTATTACTTTACATCCTTCGTAAAACCACATTTGTAACACCAATATATTATTATAATCATCCTGATAAAATGCGTATTGAAAAACCGAAGGATTATGACCTTTTCTCTCAATAGTTTTAAATTTATTGCTGTAGTAATCTTCCATTTGATTTTGCAAGAGTATGAAATTGTTATCAGGATAAGGTGAGAACAAAGGAGTTGAATCAACTATACCACCGTATTTCACTCCGAATTCATAAAAATATAATCCAGCGGCACAATAATCTAATGTATGTTTTATTCTTTGCCTATCCACTGTTAATTCCAGAGTGTCATAAATATCTTCTGCCTCTGAATCCTTTATTTTTATTGTCCTAGCTGTTGAAAGTAGTTTTGTTTTTAGCTTAGATTCTCGATCTTTTCTCGACCAAGAACGCATTACTTTACTTTCAAAATTTAAAATCCCAAATTTACCAGTTTGAATTGTCATCGATAAAATATTTAAAAGATATTCATCATCGCCTGACTTTCTGCAATTATGCTCCTCACATGAAGGAATTGTTATTAATTCTTTTCTTAAATCTAAGCTACTATCTTTTAAATCTTTTTTTTCTGGAAACAGGCATTTTGGCGGTACATGTTCATTCGTTGTTGCCAAATTATCACACATATAACAAGTCTGATTATTCATATAAAAAAAATAAGGGCTGATTACTCAGCCCTTATTTCTAACTCAATTTGATTTATTTTTCAATAAATTAGGTTAATTGAGCAGCAGCAATTTTCTTCGTATCTACCTTTTCAGCAGCATCTGTATATTCAGACATTTGATCGAAGTTCAAGTACTTGTAAATGTCAGCAGACATGCTGTCGATTTGAGAAGCGTATTGTTGATACTCTTCTGGAGTTGGTAATTTACCAAGAACCGCAGCAACAGATGCAAGCTCAGCAGAAGCCAAGTATACATTCGCGCCTTGACCTAAACGGTTCGGGAAGTTACGTGTAGACGTAGAAACTACAGTCGTGTTCGGTGCAACACGTGCTTGGTTACCCATACATAATGAACAACCTGGCATTTCAGTACGCGCGCCAGCTTTACCATAAATGTTGAAGAAGCCTTCTTCCATTAACTGGTGTTCGTCCATACGCGTTGGAGGAGCCAACCATAGACGAGTAGATAAAGAACCACCAGGAACTTTGTCTAGAAGTTTACCAGCTGCACGGAAGTGACCGATGTTCGTCATACAAGAACCGATGAATACTTCATCAATCTTGTCGCCTTGAACGTCAGAAAGCAGTTTCGCATCATCTGGATCGTTCGGGCAGCACAGGATAGGTTCGTTGATGTCAGCAAGGTCAATTTCATACACTTTAGTGTATTCAGCATCAGCATCAGCTTTAAGCAGTGATGGGTTCGCTAACCATTTTTCCATGTTCTCAACACGGCGCGCCATAGTACGAGCATCGCCATAACCTTGTGAAATCATCCACTTCAGCATGGTGATGTTAGAACGTAGGTATTCAGCAACTTTCTCTTCAGACAGTGTGATCGCACAACCTGCAGCAGAACGTTCAGCAGAAGCATCAGACAATTCGAATGCTTGCTCAACAGTTAAGTCAGTTTCCATTTCTGTTAAGTCGATCTCTAAGATACGACCAGAGAAGATGTTTTTCTTACCTTTCTTCTCTACAGTCAGGTCACCTTCTTTAATTGCGTAGTAAGGAATCGCGTGTACCAGGTCACGTAGAGTGATACCAGGCTGCATTTTACCTTTGAACTTCACAAGTACAGATTCAGGCATATCCAGTGGCATAACACCAGTCGCAGCAGCGAACGCTACCAGACCAGAACCCGCTGGGAATGAAATACCAATTGGGAAACGAGTATGCGAGTCACCACCAGTACCTACTGTATCTGGAAGAAGCATACGGTTTAACCAAGAGTGGATAATACCATCGCCAGGACGTAAAGATACACCACCACGGTTCATGATGAAGTCAGGCAGTGTGTGTTGCATTTGCACGTCAACTGGTTTTGGATACGCAGCTGTGTGACAGAAAGATTGCATTACCAGGTCAGCAGAGAAGCCCAAGCACGCCAAGTCTTTTAACTCGTCACGAGTCATAGGACCAGTTGTATCTTGAGAACCAACAGTTGTCATCTTCGGTTCGCAGTAAGTACCAGGGCGAACGCCTTGACCTTCTGGAAGACCGCATGCACGACCAACCATCTTCTGCGCTAAAGTGAAGCCTTTGCCAGAGTCAGCAGGTTGTACTGGAGTACGGAATAAAGAAGATGGCTCAAGACCTAAAGCTTCACGCGCTTTACCAGTTAAACCACGACCAATGATCAGGTTAATACGGCCACCAGCACGTACTTCGTCTAGAAGCACTGGAGTTTTCAGTTCAGATTCAGCAATTTGTTCGCCGTTTTTGAACGCAGTTACTTTTGCAGCAGCATGATCGATTTTCAGTGTGATTTCATCACCCATGTTCATGTTAGAAACATCGATCTCAACTGGTAATGCACCCGCATCTTCCATGGTGTTGAAGAAAATCGGAGCAATTTTACCGCCTAAGCAGTAACCGCCATCTTTTTTGTTTGGAATGTGTGGAAGTTCGTCACCGAAGAACCAAAGCACAGAGTTCGTTGCAGATTTACGAGAAGAACCTGTACCAACAACGTCACCAACGTAAGCAACCTGGTTGCCTTTCGCGATCAGTTCTTTAATTTGGTTTAATGGACCAACTTCGCCAGGAACTTCTGGGTTGATACCATCACGAACGTTTTTCAGCATTGCATTTGCGTGCAATGGAATGTCTGGACGGCTCCACGCATCTTGTGCAGGTGACAAGTCGTCAGTGTTCGTTTCGCCTGTTACTTTGAAAACAGTCAGTTTGATTTCTTCTGGAACGTCTGGACGGCTAGTGAACCATTCAGCTTCAGCCCATGATTGAAGTACTGCTTTCGCATTGTCATTGCCCGCTTTTGCTTTTTCAGCAACGTCGTGGAATGCATCAAATACAAGCAGGGTTTTCTTCAGAGCGTCAGCCGCTAAACCACCAAGTTCAGCATTTTCCAGAAGTTCAACTAAAGGCGCTACGTTATAACCACCAAGCATAGTACCTAGTAAGTAAACCGCACGTTCTTTAGAAACTAATGGAGAAGTCGCTTCGCCTTTTGCAACAGCAGACAGGAAAGCAGCTTTTACATAAGCAGCTTGGTCTACACCCGCTGGAACACGGTTTTCAAGCAAATCAACCAAGAAAGCTTCTTCACCAGCTGGCGGGTTTTTTAATAATTCAACTAATGCAGCGGTTTGAGCATCATCAAGTGGCTTCGGTGGGACTCCGAGTGCGGCACGTTCTTCAACGTGTTGGCGGTAAGCTTCTAGCACGGTGTTATTCCTCTTTTTTAAAAAATTACCTGTGAATTCCAGCTTGTTCAAAGCTTCACAAGTAATATGGACTGCAAAATTTTACTAAAATTCCAGTTAAAAGTTAATGCAAGGAAGGTGTTTCTTTGTGATGCTCATTATTTTATAACTAAATGATGTTCATATTGTTTATACAATAATCAAGCGGTGCACGTTTAGACCCGTCATTGCTGCTTTTAATCCACTTTAACCGAATTCTAAATAGAAAAAAGGCAACACTATGCTGCCTTTTCCGGGTTCCAATTACTATTCAACCTTAGTGTACCGTTGTACTGTTTAAATATTGCTGCAGATGTTCGCGGCTACCCTCAAATTTGACCTGAATTTCATCTTCATGCAGGGTACTATGCCCGGCACTGGCAAAGGAGATATTGACCTGATAACGCTTGCTATCAGCATCAATAAGTTGTTGAAAATAGACTTTATCTCCAATACTGAGCACATAGTTGCTATTGCCAATAATGGTCACGCCCTGTTCATCTTCCAAGAGCAAATCTGCATGATGCAGATAACCAATCACGTCCATGATGTGCTCCTTGCTTCTGGCTATTGTTAAATCCATTATTCATTAAAAAGATAAGCTTTTCTATATTGGGGCTAAAGAAAAGTGTCACAATATATATTTATATTGCTTAGGCTATTTAGAAGTAAGTAGAGAAAGAAATAGCAGACTCAATATCTGCTTAAAATATAAATCAACGCAGCGAATTTTGATTATTGTTATCTATATACAGAAATAATGAGCACAAAAAAATGCCAGATTACAGATATGTCATCTGGCATTCTGGGTTCATGACTTAAAAACGTCGATAATCCGGCATTTCGTCATACGGCGTAGCCAGACATTTTTCTGTATATTGCGCTTTAATTTTCTCACGCGCGGCATCTACATCGCCCTTCACTTCCTGCTCAGGCATGGCATAGACCGTTTCAATAATTTCAAAGATAAATTTGCGTGTGGTTTCATCTTCTACTTTGTCCGCATGAGCCAGTGCCTGATCTTTTTCAATGGCATTTTGACGATCCAGCATGATGGTTCGTGCTGCATTACCAACACTGGTACAGTAACCTTTCCATTGCTCTTCCGGGGTTAAGGGCTTTTTCTCTGCACAGCCGGCCAATGCAATTACGGCAGCCAAAGCGAATAGTTTGTTCATGCATACTCTCCTATTTCCGCTATGATAATCAAAGTTATCGTGAATGAGAAATCGGCCAGAAAAAATGCGCCCGTGTGGAGCGCATTTTCAAGTCAAAGTCACACAGCTTAGAAACGCCAGTTATAGAAAATATCCACGGCACGTTCCAGCGACTGGCTGGCTTCCAGATACAGACGTTTGTTCATCTGATAACGCAAGGTCAGCTTGTTCACCGGGGTAAACACGCCCACGCCATAACGGATAAACAGATCCGGGGTGATATAACCAGTCAGGCTGACCTGGGTATCATCACCCGTACCTTGAGCATCTAAAGCCAGCCCACTTAAACCGAAGGTACGCCCAATCTGGTTGGTCAGGGCACGCGTGCCGCCTAAACCAAGACTGATACCTGCCGCCGCAATGGTATTGTTGACATCGGAACGGAAGCTGTCGGTCTGGCTTAAACCGCTGGCACCTTCGTTAATCCGGCCGGTAATCAGGGCATTCAGTGCTTCCTGCTCGGACAGGCCGGCATCGTTATAGACCTGAATATTCGGACCCGAAGCGGTTCCGGTCACCCGTACCCCGACCACGCTGCCCTGTACGCTCTTGTTAGCATCAATATCCAGACTCGGATTGGCTAATGGTCCATTAAAACGGGCGATGGCACGGTTTAAATCCAGACTTTGGCCATAGGCTTCAATCTTGACGCGCTGGCTAACCCCAATTGCACCATTGGCGCGCATGGCGGTTTCCAGACCACGCTGACTCAGATACAGACGGCCCACCAGTGGAATACGGCTGTCAAAGCCCTGGAAGATAACCTGATCACCCAGATTCAGTTCCAGATCGGCACGAATATCCCAAGGACGCGCAGAGCGTAATACCGCCAGCTGGTCTTGCCCTTCATGCACCACACGCACATCCGAAGACAGGTTTACCACCGGATCGGAAGCTTCTGGCATGGAAATTAACGCACGCGGTACATCGACCTTGCCATTTAAGCTTAAGCGTTTCTGGGTCGGGAAAACCTCCATGGATAAATCCGGCGTCACAATAGCAGTAATTAGCGGTGCCTGACGCACCAGCAGATTATCCCCTTTTAAGTTCAGCTGAATTTTTGGTACACCTTTCCAGTCAACATGACCGGTTAAATGCCCCACGCCCTGACCGCTGTTAAATGCGCCATTAATTGTGGCCGAATCTTGCCGAATCGAGGAGTACAGCTGCACATTAGTCAGGTTCACCGGCAGGGAAATCATGCTGATGGCACCATCTTTCAGACGCATTTCACCGGTCAGTAATGGCTGGGTTAACGTACCACCGACCTTACCGGCAAAGGACAATACCCCGGCCATAGAACGCACATCGGCAATAAACGGCTTAAAGACTTTTAACTGCACTTCATTAAAGGCAATTTCACCGCGCATCGGCTTACGCTCGGTATATGGATCAATAATAACATTGGCATAACCTGCACCAATTTCCGGGGTTTTCACATCCATTCGAATTTGCAGACCTTCGGCAATACTTTTAGCCACCACAGCCACCTGATCATAGCTTAAGGTCGAACCCAGTTCTTGCGGGTCATCACCTGCCAGACCAATGACCCCATTACGGGTTACCAGACGTGCATCAATTTTTGGACGCTGGCCTTGTGCCCAGGAGGCTTTGGCATGTCCATTGACTTTACCGGTAATCGCCAGACCTTCCGGCATAAAGGCGGCAAAATCGTTCAGGTCGACATTGCGCGTTACAAAGGACACATTGCCACGGTTTTTATTGACCCGAATTGGCTGGTCAAAACACAACTGGCTTTGCTGGCTCATCCAGCAATGCGCACCCACAAACAGATCGCTGGTTTTGGTCTGGAAGATGACCGAAGCATTCTGGCGCTGTACCAGACGGGTTCTTAAGGAGTCAAAATCACCCTTCTGGATTTGACCTAACCAGTTATTTTCGGCATTAAAACCGCCGGCCAGCTGCACATAGAAGCTACTTAAACGGTTTTCCGCTTTCACTTTCAGCAGATGCGCCTGACGGGTACCGGCCAGTGAAATCTCACCTTTTTGAATTTCACGGTTGCCGCTACGTAAATTTTCCAGACTAGCCGTCAGCAAGGTTGGGGTATTTTCCGAGGTCGGTAATTCACCGCGCAAACGCATTTTGCGCACGCTGAACAGGTTATTTAAACCAAAATCATCGACCACCAGATTGGCGGTGGCCTGCAGACGTGGTTGCGACTGCACATTTAAATAGCCATAAGCACGGCCACGCAAACCAGCATACAGTTCATACAGTGCTGGCGCATTTAACTTGATTCTCAGGTTTTGCGCATTCCCGGTGGCCTGAATCTGGTTCTTGGCATAGGCCAGATATAAATTATTGGCCTCAAACTGCTGTGGCAGGAAACCTTGCTGATTGGCATCCATCAGCAGGGCCAGATTACCGGTACCACGCAGCGGTTTATTGTTGATCATGCCGGCCAGATTGAGCTTTTCAATATTGATGCGTTTAAGCTGATCTGACCAAATCCCTTGGGTACGCACATTGCCTGACAGCTCGCCGCGCACATTTGAGACAAAATAATGCGGCTTAAAGCGGATTAAAGAGGCATTCAGGTTCCAGCCAATGCCATTTTTCAGGTTCAGCATCCCATTGGCCAGAATCTGCCCGGCCACACCGTCATGACGCAGGTCTGAAATCTTGATCAGCTCCGGTGTACCGGACAGTTTCAGCTTTAAACTGCCTTGACTGGCTTCCAGCAGACTGCTGTTGAGCGCACCATCATAATTGACCGCAAAGCTCTTGAAGCCGCCACCCGCACGCTCATCATGGAACAGCAAGGCCACGGTACTGTTCCCGGTCAGATGCACCGTTTCATCCTGCTCGGCCAGACGACCGCGTAAATCAATATTGTTTAAATGAATAATCTGCTGGTTCGGACGGGCAAAACCATTGGCCTGCAAACGGCCATTCAGCAGATTGACCGGAGCAGCATCAGCAATAATTTGCGGATTAAAATTATCCGCGTTCAAGGTAGCATTCCATTTGAGCTGGCGTTTGTTGGTTGGCAGTTCAATCAGCGCACGGCCCGTTAAGGTACTGGCGCCGGCGTTATAGCTAAAGCTTGGTACATCCAGATTATTGTTCTTCAGATTCAGCTCGGCCTTATACATGCCTGCCGGTAAAGCACCCTGCTCATGCTGCGCCACCTGAGTTGCGACAAAAATCTTCTGCTGGCCTTCGACCAGGGCCATCTGCACATCGCCCGATTCACTGGATAACCAGCCGATATAAGGCATCGCGCGGTCAATATTGTTCCAGCGCACATCCAGCACCATTGGGTTTGGCTGGCGATTTTTCGGCACATTCTGATCCAGTTTCAGATTCCAGGTTTCATAGCGGTCAAAATCGACCTGCGCCGTCAGATGAGTTCCATTTTCTAAATGGCCTTTAGAGGCAATTTGAGCATCCAGACTTGGCGGTAGAAAATCCTGCACCACCTGCGGAATCAGCGGGTCTTTCGGATTAATTTTGTCCAGGCGACCAGTAATATCCCAGCTGACGCGCTCGTTCCAGCCGACCACACCAGCCACATTCACGGCGCCCTGCATCAGCTGGCCATTTAAGTTGCTGATGTTCAGCTGATTGACCAGATCGGTGTGCATGAGCGCGGTATATTGTCCTTTTGGAATATCTTTACCCGTCAGATCGGTAGCGACATCTAAATCCAGACGCTTGATATCACCCTTAAACTTGGCTGTGCCGTCTTCTGTATACAGCTCCCAGTCTTGTAACAGCGGCCAATGGTATTGATTGAACTGCAGCTCGCCAAACATCGGCACATTTTTACGCATCGGATGCAGCACCACCCAACCGGTGAGTAAATCGGGCGTATAGGTCGCCACCCCGGCCTGAATGGTATCTAAAGATCCTTTGGCGACGACTTTAATATCATGAATATTCAGGCTGTTGTTTAACGAAGGTAAATTCACATCGCCAATGGCATTCAGCGGATATTTGCCATAAAAATCCATATCGCCACTGGCATTTTTGACCGACAGATAATCCATACGCATACTGGAATCTTCAAATTCCAGTTTGGTGCCCGACCACAGCGCATCATTCAGGATTACATCATAAAAATTGACTTTACTACCGCCTGAAGTCTGAATCAGCAAACGGTCCAGATCGGCATGATCAAGCCGGAGCACAAAAGGCAGACGGATTTCATTAAACTTGAATGGTCCATCACTTGGCGGTCCTTTGGTGGTAATTTGCAGATTACGCACATCGGCATGGGTAAAATGGATTTCCTTATTCAGCACGGCGCGCCAGCCCAGCATGACATCGGCGCGGTCAATTTTGACATCCACCGATTTCAGCGTAACCAGAATATTGCGCAGGATAATACCGCGTAATAAGTTCCCGCCTTCATATTCATACTGAATGATCTGCTGACGTTCCAGCGCCCGGTCAAGCAGGAATTTACTGCCACGGTCGGTCGAGAACATGATTGCCAAAGCCGATACCAGCAACACCACCATAAACAGCAGTGACAACAAGGCACTTCTGACTATTCTGCGCTTTTTGGGTACAGGCGCGGGTGTATTTGGTTGCTGTTCAACTTCAGCCATAGTTCTCTCTAAATCTTAATTTTATAATTGCGAGCCAATAAAGAAATGCAGACGAATTGGATGATTCTCATCCGAAATACCCGAAGCGACATCAACCCGAATTGGGCCAATTGGTGATGCCCAGCGTACCCCTAAACCGACACTGTATTCAGTCGGATTGCTAAAATCGGCATCATAAGCATTACCAAAATCACTAAAAATTGCGGCGCGCCAGCCTTCCCTGAATTGATAGTTATATTCCAGCGAGCCCACCCCAAGTGCTTGTCCACCAATTTTAAAGCCATCAATTTGTGGAGACAGACTCTTAAAGTCAAAACCGCGAATGGTCTGATCCCCACCAGCAAAGTAACGCAGATTATAAGGCACTTTGCTAAAATCTTCGGTCACGATATAACCGAGATCGGCACGACCGACAAACTGATGATCGTTATTTTCACCCAGAGAATAAATAAAACGCCAGCCGGCATTTAAAATTGCCATATCGGCATCGGACAACAGGCTTTCACTGCCGAGTTCAACTTTATAAATCTGCTTGAAACCACGGGTCGGATTGACACGCGGACTGCTGTCGGTACGCGACAGTTCATAACCAAACAGTAAAGACTGCTGCTCGGTGGCGCCATTGCCAATAAAGGCATCAGGAATCTTGTCAATATCGACCACACCGTTCTGGGTTAAACGGTCCAGACGGTAACGCAGACCATAAGCATGTTGCCAGCTGCCACGCGGGTTTTTAATAATCCGGTCGGCGCCGGCCACTGCCGATTCAATTAACAGGTCATTGCCGGCAGAAACATCACTACGCTCTTCACGTTCATAACCGGCCACTAAAGTAATATAGTCATTCAGTGGATGATTATAGGGAATGCTATAGCGGCCATCTAAAGACTGGCGTATTTCTGACAGTTCCAGGTTGGCATCAAAGGAGTGACCACGACGGTTAACAATGGCCCGGCGATACTGACCACGTACACGCATTCCGGTATCTGTGCCATAACCGGCACCGACTTCTGCACTGTTCAGCTTGTCGGCGTTCAAGGTCACAATCACCGGAATTTTCTTTTCCAGACGTGCCTGCTCTTTTAGCCGTTCTCCTTCTGATTGCTGGGTTTCCTGTTCGACCCGTAGCTGACGGATGTTTTCATTCTGCTCGGCTTCCTGAGTCCCGGCAAACTGGTCTTCATCCACCACCGACTGGGTCACTTCTTCAGTCGAGCTTAAATCTTTCTGGTCCTGAACCGGCTGGAAATCTTCAGCGGAAAGTTTGCGCTGATCAACCAGGGCCTGAATATCCGGTGGCAACTCTGTTGGGCGTTCCAGTGGATCGGGACGCATGGTATCGACCAGCGTATAGTTAAAATAACGTGAGTTGGTCAGGTTATTGGCCAGACCGTTGACCCGCCAGAAGGTGTAATCGGCGCCATCTTCCCACGGCACCATGCTTTCCAGAATATCCATATCCAGAGGAAATTCCTTGCTCGGATCGCTCATCCGGAACTGGGCTGGTCCCAGCGTATAACGCTCGCCGGTTTCATAGCGCAGGTTAATATCGGCTGTATTTTGCGGCTGCGCCACTTTCACGTCATGCAGACGCCAGTAGCCATCAAAGAAACCGTTATTGGAGGCAGCATCATTAATCCGGGTTTTGGTCTCTTCATACAGACCATGGTGGAATACATCACCCACATCCTGATCGGGCAGGACGCGAATCACCTGGAACTGTGCCAGATTTTCACCAGAGCCGCTAAATTCAATATTCTGTTCCTGCACACGCACCGGTGTATTTGGCGTGACCAGAACCCGTACCCGGCTGTCATTCAGCTTTTCAAACTTGAATTCGGCATGATAAAAGCCCACGGCCTGTGCCGCCTGATTAGATAAAGAACGCAGCTGTGGTAAAGCCGAGGGAAAATCGGCAAAAGATTCCTGGGTAAAACTGGAGAGTTTGCCGCGCACATTGGCACGCAGATTTTCCAGTGCGGTGGCATAGGCGTCTGCGGAAACTTCACCGCTATTTTCGGCGCCGGTAATGACCACATCGGCACTAATCCGGGGCACCCGTGCAGTATTTAACTCACGCGGTGGACGCACCTTATACAGCAAGCGCCGGAAAAATCCCGGTTTATCGGCATCAGCCACTTCTGTATTCAGGCCCAACTCGGTCAGGGTTCGGCCGGAGGTATTGGCTTCCACCACAATCTGACTGTCGGCGCGAATACTGTCCATGAGCTGGTCGACATTGACCGGAGACTGGTTAATTTCAGCCAGTTCCTGCTGGGTGGCATCATTAATTAGTACTTCAGTATTCTGCTCGGCGCGATACTGGCGTGCTTCCTGTTTGGCCTGTTCAGCGATCTGGAAAATTTCTGCGGCCATATTGGCATCGACCGGCATTACCGGTAAATCATCCAGATTTTCCAGTTCAATTGGCTGAAACGCGGCTATCGGTTCACTGCTATTTTGCTGCTGTTGCAACATCTCCAGACTGTCCTGCTCAGTGCTGGGCGCCTGAAAATTTTCAATTTTTTCTAATTCTTCAGAGGTATCTTTGCCTTGGCTGAGCGCCAGATCGCGAATTTCCTGTTTCATGTCGGCCGATGCGACCGGATCGCTCGCCGGTTCTGTCACTGCGGGAGGATTTTGACTAAAGCCCTGCTGTGCGACTAAACTTAAAAAGATGCTCAGACAAAGTTGTCTGGAATGCCTCCACTGAATTATGGCATGCATACTGTTAGACAGCGCAGACTTTTTAAAAGTTCGGTTCACAAGCATAGAAAACTCTAAATTTAATCTTTTTAATGGAAAAATCCGCAATGAAATGTTCGCTAACAGACTCTAATTTATTGGATTTTTTCAACAATGAAAACACTGCAAAATATCATACATGATTTTTGGGCAATTATATCAATTGGTCACATTTCTTAATAAAACTAATGAAGTCCACTTCTTATGGAAAAAAATGAAAATTTGCTAGCCACACGACGCTTCTTGCCCATGTTCTGTACCCAGTTTCTGGGCGCGCTGAATGACAACGTGTTTAAGCAGGCTTTGCTGCTGGTGATTACCTATGGCTGGATCAGTCAGCAATCTGGCAGTATCAGCACCCTGAATAATCTGGCGGCACTGCTGTTCATTTTGCCCTATTTTATTTTCTCGGCCACAGCCGGCCAAATTGCCGATAAATATGAACGCTCGCAGCTGGTGCGTTATTTAAAACTGCTGGAAATTGCGGTGATGTTACTGGCCACGGTCGGCTTCCTGATTGGCAACTTATGGCTGCTGATGTTTGCCCTGTTTTTAATGGGTACCCAATCGACCTTTTTTGGCCCCATCAAATATGCGATTTTGCCGGAAATCCTGAAACCGAATGAGTTGATGTCGGGAAATGCACTGTTCCAGTCCGGCACTTCAATTGCCATTCTGGTCGGGATGATTCTAGGCGGTGCAGTGATTTCCCTCTCCGCTGGTAATTTACTCTGGATCAGCCTGACCGTACTGGCTATTGCCGTGGTCGGTTATCTTGCCAGCCGTTTTATTTTAAAACAGCCGATTGCAGCGCCGCAGTTGGAGGTGGACTGGAACTTTTTCCGCACCAGTATTCAAACCTTAAAATATGCCAAAAACCTGCCGCTGATTTTTCTGATTTTACTCGGTAACTCCTGGTACTGGTTTTATGGCGCGACGTATCTGACCCAAATTCCGCAGCTGACCCAGCAAAATCTGCATGCCTCTGAAAATGTGGTCAGCTTATTGCTAACTTTCTTCTCGGTCGGGATTGGTGTCGGTTCATTACTCTGTCGTAAAATTGGCGGTACCGAGGTAAATATCAAGATGGTGCCGATTGGTGCGGTCGGTTTAACCGTATTTGCGTTTTATCTGGCCGCTGCCCTGGCCTTTGTCCCATTACAAACTGGCGAACTGCTGGGCTTAAGTGAAGTCTTTCAGCAAGGCTGGAGTTATTATCATGTGATGCTGGCCGTAACCTTGCTCGGTATTAGCGGTGGTTTTTATATTGTGCCCCTATATGCCATGATGCAGGCCTATTCACCGCGCTCACATCGTGCCCGGGTGGTGGCAGCCAATAACATTTTAAATGCGATTTTTATGGTTTCTTCGGCCATCTTCTCGATTATTATTTTAAGCGTGCTGCAAATTGACCTTAAAATTCTGTTTTGCATTACTGCTGTTTTAAGCGCCATATTCACCATCTGGCTCTTGTTTAAACTCAAGTCTATGCTTGATACTGCAGCAGACCCTCTGGAGGATTAAATTCATGCGTCATTACACTGGTCTCGACAAGTTTATTCATTCATTTGATCAGGCCTTACGCAGCCTGGTTCCGGGCGTCACCTCGGCTCAGCGCGATAATCCTGGGCAAAATGCTCCAACTCAATTAGCAGTGAGTGAAGCGCGTCATGTGGCGGGATTAATGCGGGTCAATCATAGTGGTGAAGTCTGTGCGCAGGCGCTGTATCACGGTCAGGCACTTACAGCGAAACTCCCCAATGTACGCCGCGAAATGGAACAGGCCGCCATTGAAGAACAGGACCATTTGGCCTGGTGTGAAGACCGCTTAAAAGAACTGGATAGCTATACCAGCCTGCTCAATCCGGTCTGGTACGGACTATCTTTCGGGATGGGCGCTATTGCCGGAATTGCCGGGGACAAATACAGTTTAGGTTTTGTGGCGGAAACCGAGCGTCAGGTCAGCCTGCATTTAGAAGATCATATTCGCCAATTGCCGGCACATGATGAGCGCTCGCGCAAAATTCTGGAACAAATGAACGAAGATGAGCTGCATCATCGTGATACGGCACTGAATGCAGGCGGAGTTGATCTCCCTACGCCTGTGCGTATTGCCATGACCGGTATTTCAAAATTAATGACCAAGACCAGTTATTATATTTAAGCGTTTTATCTTCATCATGTTTGATGAAAGATTCCAAAAACAGCCTGCATCCTCGCAGGCTGTTTTATCATTCGTGTGCAAGCTTAAGCAGAATTAACACACCCAATTTATCTACTTGATTTAAAAAGCCCGGTATAAAAACCGGGCTTGCTGATAAATCATGTCATCTTCACGCTGAACATTGAATTACAGGAAATGGATGGGGCTGATGAGCAAATGCCGCATTGTGCCACAGCTCGAACATCGGGATTTTTACATCCAGCGCCAGCGGTAATTTTTTCGGATTAAATTGCATTTGCTCCAGGCTTGTCCCCCAAGCAATTAAATCCACATCTAAACTGATTTGATGTGAAGGTCGTACCCGCCCGGAATCTGCTTCTAACTGTTTTAGTAAGGCCAGAATCTGCTCGACACTGTGTTCACTCTTGAGCAGACAGGCGGCATTCCAGTAATCTGCACCAATCCCATCTCGACACGGAATCAGATAAATCGAGGAACACAGCAAACGCCCTAAACGCGACAGCGCAGCAAATGCCTGTTGAAAATGCTGTTCAGGATGAGAATTACTCGCCAGTGCTAGGGCGAAAATCGTTTCGGTGGCGTTCAAGACGAATTCCTACAGATTGGGCTTGCGGGATAATGGCAGGCTTGCGGATGCTAATCATAATCGATTCAACTGTAGGATAGTGAGCAAAAAGTGCATCCAGCACCAGCTTTGCTGCATGTTCAATCAATTTTGGCTGAGCGGCCTGAATCACTTGCGCAGAAATTTCGCAAATTTCGGCATAGTTCAGGGTATCTTCCAGTTCATCAGAACAGGCGGCCTGCTCCAGACTGCACTGAATGGTTAAATCCAGCAGCAAAGGCTGGATCATCTGACGCTCCCAGTTAAAACAGCCCACCACTGTTTCGACCTTTAAGCCTTCAATAATAATTGCGTCCATTGGATTACTCGGGCGTATATAACGTGAATCATCGCCTGCCTGCTACATCAGCATCACGTGTGTCACTTTGCGATGTAGCAGCAACAGCTTGTTATATAAAAGCTGGGCGATGTCTATAAATTAATGTTTGAGCAGCAGATTCGGGTCCATACTTTGTACCATCTGCAGGCGCTGGTCGGCATAAATGTCGGTATACGGCGCCAGGATACGCATGAAACGGTCAAAGTACAGCATTTGCTTGAACAGCAGCGCAAAATCACGCGGGAAACGGATGCCATGACGTTCACCAACCGCCACCATATCCATCATGATGTCATTTAAATCGGCCGGATTTGAACTGAGAATTTCCTGTGGATCGGCCAGCAGTACACCACTAAACAGACGCTCCAAATCTTGCGCCAGCACTTGGGTGTTAATCTGGGTATCGGTCATGCCCATTTTCAGCATGTTTTCCGCCATCAGCGTGTAGTCGGTATTCTGCAAAGCATCCATAAAGGCGATACAGGCGGTCCAGACTTCCGGCTTCAGCTGCCCGACAATCCCAAAGTCAATAAAACCGACGCGGCCATCTTCCAGCAGCATCAAGTTGCCAGCATGCAGGTCGGCATGGAAACTGTTACACATCATCAGGCTGCCAAACCAGGTATTCATGGCGGTAATTAACACCTGAGATGGGTCTTTGGCATACTGTTTTACCACTTCAAAATCGGTTAAAGGTACCCCGAAAAGACGTTGCATGGTCAACACCCGGCGAGTGGAATACTGATGATAAACCTTCGGCGCTGTTGCAGCCTGATTCTGGGTCAAGTTCAGATAATTGACAAAATCATCCAGGTTTTTGGCTTCTTCAATAAAGTCGACTTCGCGCACCATGCGGACTTTAATTTCTTCGACAATATCGGCCAGAGAGGCGAATTTCACCTTCGGTACGGCTTTTTCCAGCAGCTTGGTGGCCCAGTGCAGCACATTCAGGTCGGTATATAAAATGGTTTCCACACCCGGTTTCTGGACTTTAATCACCACATCTTCGCCCGAGACCAGCTTGGCAGCATGCACCTGGGCAATGGAAGCCGAAGCCAGCGGGATTTCATCAATCGAGGCAAAAATCTCGCCTAAATCACGCCCGGCAAATTCCGAGGCCAGCACCTGCTGTACATAGCTAAACGGCAATGATGGAGTTTGATCTAAACAGCCCTGAAACTCTTCTACATACTCACGTGGAAACAAAGATGGAGTGCTGGCAATAAACTGCCCCAGCTTGATATAGGTTGAACCGAGCGATTCAAAGGTTTCACGCATCAGTTTGGCATTGCTGGGTTTTTCAGTCGCATATTTCAGGCCGGCTTTGGCCGCCACGACCGCCGTTTCGCCCATACGCGCCACGGAACGAAGGCCATCTAACCAGATATTGTTTTTCATAATGTCTTCGATGAAATTAAATTTGAGTCAGTGTAGCAAAAAATTGATGTCAGATAGATTTATCTTGCCTGACAGCATGGGCAATTTCGGTCTTTTTCAAATGCCAGCAGGCGCTGTTTTAAACTGAGGCCATCCCAGAGCAGCAACTTCTGTTTTAACGCAGCAATTCCCAGACCTAAATAGATCAAGGTATGATGCGCCTGTAAACTGGCCATTACATTCGGAGTCGTGGCCAGCACACCCGAATCGGCGCAGCGCAGGCCTTCATTGGCCTGATCTTCTTTTGGAAACAGGCATTCATAACAGGCCGAATCACCTTCCACCATAAACAGTTGACCCTGAAAACCAATGGCCGAGGCGCTAATCAGCGCCACCTGATGCTGCACACAAACACGGTTGACCAGATAACGGGTACTGAAATTATCGCAGCCATCCAAAACCAGATCCTGCTGGGCAAGCAGTTCGGCGGCATTGCTGTCATCCAGTTTGGCCGTGATGGCATGCACCTGAATATACGGATTAATCTTTTGCAGACGCTTGGCCAGAATGTCGGCCTTATAAAAACCTAGATCTTCTGCGCTATAGGCAATTTGACGTTGCAGATTACTGACTTCAATCGTATCTGCATCAATAAGGGTGATTTTTCCGACCCCAGCGCGCGCCAACAGTTCAGCACTGCTACAGCCGATACCGCCACAGCCGACAATCAGCACATTGGCCAGTTTTAATTTTTCCTGCGCTTCGATGTCCCAGCCATCCAGCAAAATCTGGCGACTATATAAATGCATTTCTGCATCGCTCAGTTCCTGCCAGTTATCCTCAAGTGTCACCATTTATCTTCCTGTTTTTTGCTGGCTATAGTGTAATTCGATTGATTTTTTTTAACAGCCTTACCCACTGTTTTTTTCGGTGTTTGCCGCCCTTCGTTTTATGTATAACCTCTTGGTCTGAATGATATGTAAACAACTGTCTTGCCTGATGCGCTTTTGTTGAGCGCAGATATTGTTTTACCCTGAATCTGTATGAGTTAGGTGAGACCGCTACGCGAAGCACAAAAATCGTTTTACTCTGCTTGTGAATGAGTTCTTTTGCGTAAATGCGCATTTACTGATATCAGGAGCAAAGCATATGAACGATCAACATAACCGCGACAAATTATGGGAACTGATTAAAGATGTACGCTTCACCATGATCAGTCACCACACCGAAACCCAGGAAATTCATGCACAGCCGATGACCATGCTCAATTCTGAAAAGCTGCATGAACGTCAGAATCTGTATTTTATTTTGCGTGACAGCAATGATCTGGTTACAGCAGTGACCAGCGGCCGTAACCAGATTGGTCTGGCGTTTTCCAAACCTTCAGACGGGATTTATGTGTCGATGAGTGCACATGCGCAGATCAGCACCGATCGCGCCCTGATTGATCAGCTCTGGAATCCGTGGGCGGAAAACTGGTTTAACGGCAAGGATGATCCTTCGGTACGTGTTCTGGTGGCAGAAGCGATTAGTGCCGAATACTGGAATGTCACAGACAATAAAGTCACCCAACTGTTTAAAGTGTTAAAAGGCAATTTAACCGGTAAAACCGGCGAACCCAATTCTGAACACCAGAAAATGGATTTATAACAACCACATATACGCCTTGAAATAGCCATAAAAAAGTCACGCTTTGACCTGTATTTTGCAGATTCTTGCGTGACTTTTTTAAAGATAAAAGCTAATAAAAATCAATATCAAGAAACCAATTGTAATGACAATAAAATTACATAATATAAATTATTTTAAATGCCTTTTATCTTCTCTTAACTGACTTTTTCCAACAGCATCTGTTTATCAATTTCCTGCTGCTTAAGGATATTACGTTGAATCTTGCCGCTGGAGGTTTTGGGTAAAGCCTCGACAAATTCAATCTCTTTCGGATAGGCATGTTTGGATAAACGTGAACGCACATAATGCTGCAGCTTTTGTTCTAACGCCGGACTTGCAGTAAATTGTGCTTTTAGCACCACAAAGGCTTTGACGATTTCTGTACGCTCCGGGTCCGGTTTACCTACCACCGCTGATTCCAGCACTTCCTCACATTCCAGCAAGGTGCTTTCCACATCAAACGGTCCGACCCGATAGCCCGAAGTTGTAATGACATCGTCTGCACGTCCAATAAAATCAATCCCGCCCAGTTCATTTAAACGTACCGTATCACCGGTTAAATAATACTGGCCCACAAAGGATTTACGGTTATGTCCGGCATAGCCTTTAAACCACATTAATGGAGATTGTGATTCATCCAGCGCCAGGGTGCCAATCTCACCCGCGGCGACTTCCTGATGCTGTGCATTCAATACTGCAAAACGATGTCCCGGAATGGCATAACCGGCCGAGCCGACTTTTTTGTGATGTTCCAGTGCATGATGATTGGCTATCACCATGCCCAGTTCAGTTTGTCCGTACTGATCATAGACGTTAACCTCCAGGTCCTGTTTAAACCAGTGAATAACTTCTGGGGTTAGTGGCTCACCGGCACTGCTGACCACGCGTAAGGTTTTAGGTACACCGGCAAATTTTTCTTTAAAGCCAAAGAACATACGAAAGGCTGTTGGCGAACCGGCCAAATTGCTGACCTGGTATTTTTGAATGACTTCCAGTGCATGATCGACACTAAATGGTCGTTCATCCATGATAATACTATGCCCCAGACTGAGCGGCCCGGTAATGCCATAATACAGCCCATAAGCCCAGCCCGGATCGGCCAGATTCCAGAACGAATCATCAGCACGTAAATCCACCGCATGCTGCATATAACCTTTAAAGGCCAGCAAGGCTTTTAAAGGCACCGGCACCGATTTTGCCAGCCCCGTGGTACCCGAAGTAAACATCACCAGGAAATCATCATCAAAGCTGCGCAGTACCGGCTCAAAACTGGCAGAATGCTGATTCAGCTGCTGCCAGAAATCGGCACCACTTGTTCCAGCGGCTTCGGCACCGACGGTTAATATACCAATCTGCTGCAACGAACTCAGTTTGGCGCGTTGCTCGGTATGGGTCACAATAAAGCGGGTATTGGCAGCCTCGAGCCGGTGTTCAATCGCTTTCGACTCAAATGCCGTAAATAGCGGCTGATAGACCGCGCCCATCCGCCAGGTGGCCAATACGGTAATCAGTAATTCCGGAGTTCTTGGCAGCAGACCGGCAATACAGTCGCCTGCTCTTAAACCCTTAGCCTGAAAATAATTGGCCAGCTTGCCCGAAGCCTCAGCCAGCTGATCAAAACTCCAACGGGCTGATTCACCCTGCTTGCCTTCCCAGATCAGTGCAGTATGCTGCTGTCCAGAATATCGGCCACAGCATTCGGTATAGGCATTCAGTGCCTGTGCCGTTCCCTGTAACTGGGTAGCAATCAGTTGTTCCAAATTAAAATCTTGATAGGCGTCTTGCAACGTTTTCATGGGGGCAACCTCTTATCCTTCGGGGCGATTGATCTGCAAAAACATCCGTATTGCAGAACGTGTTCCTTGTTGTTTTCATGCCATCGGGCTGATGGTCTGCAGTCCATCCGACTGCAGGGTTATTTCTTATACTGCTGTTTTTAGGTCGTACCCATGCAAAGTGGACTTCACATGGGAGATGGGTTAGATGATGAATAACCTCTTATGCTTCAGTTCAGCATAAGGACGGCACCACTGCAATTTCCATTGGCCTCAATCGTGATGCCATGTTTGGACATATTGCTGTATCAACGCCGATTTAAGGCTGGGTCACAGCCCGGGCGATTACCAAACGCTGAATATCTGAAGCGCCTTCATAAATCTGGCTAACCCGAACATCGCGGTAAATCCGCTCCACCGGGAAGTCGGACACGTAACCATAACCGCCATGAATCTGAATAGCATCGGAGCAAACGCGTTCTGCCATGGTCGAGGCAAACAATTTGGCCATTGAGGCTTCTTTTAAACACGGTAAACCGGCATCTTTTAAGCTGGCTGCATGTCGAATCAGCTGACGTGCCGCTTCAATTTGCGTGGCCATATCGGCCAGACGGAAAGCCACGGCCTGATGTTGCACGATCTCGACCCCAAAGGCTTTACGTTCATTGGCATATTCCACAGCGGCATCTAGAGCGGCACGCGCCATCCCTACCGATTGGGCAGCAATTCCGATCCGGCCTGACTCCAGATTGGACAAAGCAATTTTGTAGCCTTCGCCTTCCTGACCGAGCAGATGATCAGCCGGAATACGGCATTGATCCAGCACAATAGTCGCCGTATCGGAACAATGCTGACCCATTTTGTCTTCTAAGCGCGACACGATATATCCCGGGTTCTCGGTCGGGACCAAAAAGCAGGAAATGCCTTTTTTGCCGGCAGATTTATCGGTCACGGCAAAGACCAAAGCCAGTTGGGCGTGTTTACCGGTGGTAATAAACTGCTTGGTGCCATTTAATATCCAGCTGTCACCATCACGTTCAGCCTTGCATTCGATGGCACTGGCATCAGAACCGACTTGCGGTTCGGTCAGACAAAAACAGCCTAACCATTCACCGGTCGCCAGTTTGGTCAGATAGTGCTGTTTTTGCGCTTCAGTGCCATAACGCTGAATGATGCCGCACGGTAAGGAATTTTGCACACTCACAATCGTCGAAATCGCGCCATCTCCTGCGGCAATTTCCTCTAAAGCCAGCACCAGCGAAATATAGTCCAGACCGGCACCGCCCCACTGTTCCGATACAGTCATGCCCAGTGCGCCTAAAGCGCCCAGCTCTTTCAGTTCCTGTGCCGGAAACTGTGCAGTTTTATCGCGTTCGGCCGCGGTCGGTTTCAGTTTCTCCTGCGCATAGCTACGCATCATGTCCTGAACCATTTTTTGTTGTTCATTTAAAATCATTGCTTTCTCATTCTCATTACATTGGATTCGGCTGAAGCACGCTGGCTAATCAAAAAAATTGCAGGATGGGCTGGCTGCAGCATCAGCGCCACAACCAGACCAGATGGGTTTATCTTATTTTTATTTGCTAGGCTATTTATTTAACCCAGCAAAGGGCTGCTTTTTTAAGCATTGCGCTTATTTAGGCTGCATCCGGATCGCACCATCCAGACGAATCACTTCACCATTCAAATAGCCATTTTCAAAAATCTGTCCCACCAACTGGGCAAATTCATGTGGCTTAGCCAGACGCGGTGGATATGGCACCATCTGCCCCAAAGCATCCTGCACATGCTGTGGAAAGGCTTTCAGCATTGGTGTTTCCATAATCCCCGGTGCAATGGTCATCACACGGATCGATTCACGGGCCAGTTCACGTGCAAGCGGCAAGGTCATCGCCACAATCGCGCCTTTTGACGCAGAATAGGCCGCCTGACCAATCTGTCCTTCATACGCCGCCACTGAAGCGGTATTCACAATTACACCGCGCTCTTCTTCACCAGCTTGCAGTTGATATTTGGCCATCAGCTGTGCAGCAAAACGAATCATGTTAAAGCTGCCACTGACATTAATATCCAGCACTTTCTGGAACATGCTTAAGCTATGCAAGCCTTCTTTGCCCAGCACTTTGGCCGAAGGTGCAATACCAGCACAGTTGACCAGGCCATTTAACTGGCCATAGTGCTGCTCAATCTCGGCAAAGAACTGCTCTACCGCGGCTTCATCGGTCACATCCAGCGCCTTAAACTGGGCTTTTTCACCCAATTGCTGTGCCATTTGTGTGCCCAGCTCCTGGTTCATATCGACCAGAATGACATTGGCTCCCTGCTCCACCAGATACTGTGCAGTAGCAGCGCCCAAACCAGATGCACCACCGGTAACCACACATACTTTTCCTTGAATCTTCATTTTATTTTCCCAAATAATTTTGCTATCAATGACACATACTCGACTTAAGATGCAGAGTAATCAGACTCCAGCTTGAGTACAATTTCCAAATACAGCATCCTGCATGATGCCTTTGAACAATAGCATTTTTAACATAATTTTAAATTGAATAGACACGCGATGACGCCATCCCATCTGCATTACAGTAAAGGCACCATTTCTATTGCACTGGTGCATGAAGCACTGCAAGCCGCCCAGCAGCAAGGGGTGGAAATTCACGCCATTCTGACCCGGGCCGGTATTCCGCTGGAGCTGATGCATTCGGCCAAAGCGCGGGTATCGGTGCTGCAATACGGGCAATTATGGATTGTCCTGGCCGATGCCATGAATGATGAGTTTTTTGGCATGGACAGCCATCCGCTACGCCGTGGCAGTTATCGTTTATTGTCCAAATGGGTCTACTCGGCCGACACGGTTGAAACCGCACTGAAAGAAATTTTAAAGTTTTTCAACCTGATTCTGGATGATCTGCGCGGGGAATTAGAGCTTAACGAAGATGCTGCTGTGCTAACCCTTCATGATCGGGCGCAGCCCAAAGCCATGTTCAGTTATGCGACATATTTGATGCTGGTGCATAGCCTGATCTGCTGGCTCAGTGGTCAGCGCATTGCCATTCAAAAAATCGAACTGAAGTGCCCCGCTCCAAGCGATGATGCAGATTATCGGGTGCGCTTTTGTGAAAACATTTGCTATGAACAACCCGCCAACCGGATCTATTTTGATGCGCAGGCTTTGGGTCTGAAAATCAAGCAAGATGAGCGCAGCTGGAAACGTTTTTTACAACAAACCCCGTACAACCTGCTGGTGCGTTTTAAAAATCCGCATGCGTTAAGCACGATGATTCGCAAACAACTGATGCAGCGCCCACCGAGCGAATGGCTGGAACTGCATGAACTGACCCGACAACTAAATATGTCGGGCGCCACTTTTCAGCGCCGCTTAAAACAGGAAGGCACCAGCTATCAGCAACTGAAAAATGAAATCCGCCGCGATACTGCGATTGAACTACTCTCGAAAACCGAGCTATCGCTACAAGATATTAGTGAACGGCTGAATTTTCATGATCCAAGTGCCTTTCACCGTGCCTTTAAAAAGTGGACTGGCTTAAATCCCGGGGCCTACCGGCAGAATCAAAGCTAGCCGTTATTTTATGCTGATATTTTTAACTCAGAACTTTTAAATATAAGTTGCAATATGAAGCACTTGGCATTTCAAGTGCCGTATTTGAACCGGTCATTCATCGTAACAGCATTGCCAATCACCCCAAAATAGATTAATTTTCACTCAATTTATCGCATAGATTCTATGCAATTTTGGCTGTAATCCCTCCTCCTCCTTGTTGTACCCCATCTTTAGAGGTTCCCATGCTTAAGATGATTGATGTGCTTGCACAAAATCTGGTTCAAAATTTTAATCACGCACTTTCTACTCCTTCAGAGCAACTCGATGAATTGCTGAATCAAGGCATTCTCAACACCTCTGAAGATCAGTTACGTAATGCAATGGCGGCATTTTTTGATCGTGAAGATGCGCTAGAAGCGGCACAAGCCTTAGACATTCCTCAGGAAGATTTGCACGCCTTACAAGCAGGCCTAGCACTTAAAGATGAAAACCTGAGCGAAACGGCAAAAATTGTAGCGCTGTGTCTGGCTTTAGAAACCGATAGTCTGGCTCAGGTGGAAGTATCTGACTGTCTGCAAGATTATCCAATGTAAATCTTGAGCAGTTACCCAACGCTTTATTCAAGTGACGCTACGGCGTCACTTTTTTTGCTTAGATTATACTGGATTATCCCAACGTATACGGCTTGCATTGCCTTGTCCGGCTATGGAACACTACGGCTGAGCATCCGCGCAGAAGCACTATGATTATTCGGGATAAAAGCAACAGTTTCGCATTACTTTTTGCATGGTCAGGCACCATCTTGCCCAAGGTCATGCCGGCCTTAATGATGGTGGTGTTCATTTCTACCGTGCTGGTCTATCTGTCCTCGCATCATTATGTAAAGGCACCCGCTGTACCCGCAATTGGCTTTACCATTTTCGGGGTTATCCTGTCAATTTTCCTCAGCTTCAGAAATACTGCCAGTTATGAACGCTGGTGGGAAGGCCGCAAATTATGGGGTCAACTGATTGCCACCTCACGCCATCTTGCCCGAGATTCCTATGTGTTGCCGCCCGCCGAACGTCAGGTGCTGATGTATCGGGTAATGCTGTTTAGCAATTTACTGAAAAACCGGCTGCGCACCCAGAATGAGCCGATTGATTTTTATCATAACAAGGTCAATTTAAGCCCGGCAGATTATCAGGCGCTGTTTGGGCATATCAATGCCGCCCAGTTTATTTTGGAACAGATTCAGAAAGATCTCGTCAAAGCCCTGCACAGCGGCGAACTGTCAGATATTGTCTATCATGGCCTGAACAAGCACATTATCAGCTTAGGGGATATTCAGGCTGGCTGTGACCGAATTCTGACCACGCCGTTACCGTTTACTTATTCGGTACTGCTACACCGTACCGTGTATTGTTTCTGCTTTATTCTACCTTTTAGTTTAGAGGCGAATTTAGGCATCTGGACCCCCATTCTGGTGGGATTGATTGCCTATCTGTTTTTGGGCTTGGATGCCTTAAGCGAACAGCTGGAAGAACCGTTTGGCCTGCAAGACAATGACCTGCCACTGAGTGCCATGGTCCGGCTAATCGAACGGGAAATGCTGAGTGCCTTGGGTGAAGAATTACCTCCGGCCATTCAGGCGATTAAAGGCAACCTGACTTAATCGCCGAGTTGCCCGATAGTCACCCGATCATTGCCGCCATAATCCTGAATGGTGCGTACCGCAACAAAACCGGCATCGTTAAAGATATTTTGCACAGCCACTGCCTGATCATAACCATGCTCTAAAGCAATCCAGCCTTGCGGTTTTAACCAGTGCTTGCCTTGCTGAATAATAATCTCAAGATCAGATAAACCCTGCTTGGCCGCAACCAAGGCCCGTTCAGGTTCGGTGACCAAATCTTTCATATGCACATCATCAGCTGCAATATACGGCGGATTCGACACAATCAGATCAAACCTCGGCTCGGCAGGAACGCCTAAAGCAGCAAACCAGGCACCCAGCTTAAACTCTACCCGCTCCAAGTTATGCTTCTGCGCATTTTCTTTGGCAACTGCCAGAGTCGGCGGATAGATATCGGTTGCAGTCACCTGCCAGTCCGGACGTTCCGAGGCCAAGGCTAAGGCAATCGCACCGGTGCCGGTACCCAAGTCGATAATCGCCGCTTGTGCCGGTAAATCCAGCTGCAAACAGCTTTCTACCAGCACTTCGGTATCTGGTCTTGGCACCAAGGTATCTGGCGTAACTTTTAAATCCAGTGTCCAGAACGGCTGTGAACCGGTGACATAGGCCAAGGGTTCACCTGCTTCAATCCGGGCAATACCCGCGAGATAGTGCTGCTCCTGTTCCGGGCTTAATTCTCGATCGGCCTGATATTTCAGTGCCAGGGCTGACAACCCCAGAATATGCTCCAGTAGCCAGAGATTTTCCTGACGTTCGTAGCTGTCTGCTGCGCCACGAACGGCCAGTGCATCGGCAATTTTCATTAGCCACCATTTTGCTGGGCAAGTAACGCCAACTGATCGGCCTGATATTCACGGTGCAGGCTGTCCAGCAATTCGGTTAAATCACCTTCCATCACTGCATCTAACTTATATAAAGTTAAGTTAATACGATGATCGGTCATCCGGCCTTGCGGATAGTTATAGGTGCGAATACGTTCTGAACGGTCGCCGGAACCGACCAGGTCACGACGCATTTCCGAAGTGGCGGCATCTGCTGCGGCACGTTTGGCATTTTCCAGACGCGAGGCCAATAAGGCCATGGCTTTGGCTTTGTTCTTGTGCTGTGAACGTTCTTCCTGACATTCCACCACCGTTCCGGTTGGAATATGGGTAATACGCACCGCAGAGTCAGTTTTGTTGACGTGCTGACCACCGGCACCCGAAGCGCGGTAGGTATCAATACGTAAATCGGCCGGGTTAATATCCACCGTGGTATCAACATCAATTTCAGGCAGAATGGCCACGGTACAGGCGGACGTATGTACACGGCCTTGCGATTCAGTTGCCGGAACACGCTGAACACGGTGTGCGCCACTTTCAAATTTCAGGCGGCCATAGACCCCGTCACCATTGACCAGACAGATCACTTCTTTATAGCCGCCATGTTCGCCTTCGTTTTCTGACAGTACTTCAATACGCCAGCCTTGAGATTCGGCATATTTGCTGTACATGCGGAATAAATCGCCGGAGAAAATTGCCGCTTCATCACCACCGGTGCCGGCACGAATTTCCAGATAGGCCGAGTTGGCATCATTCGGGTCTTTAGGAATCATCAGGATGTTTAAATCCGCTTCCAGCTGTTCAATCAGCGCCTTGTTTTCCTTGATTTCTTCCTGCGCCATCTCTTTAAAGTCAGGATCGGACAGCATTGCTTCAGCCGTTTCAATATCGGCTTCGGCCTGGGTATATTTACCCCAGACTTCGGTAATTTCGCTCAGGTCATTGTGTTCGCGCGACAGCTGGCGAAAGCGTTTGTTATCGGAAATGACTTCAGCATCGGCCAAGAGTGCCGTTAATTCTTCGTGACGGTCAGAAAGTTGATCTAATCGTAAACGTAACGATTCTTTCATTGTGCAAATTATCTCAATATACAGGCTGTCGCCCTAATTCAATAAGGCCAGCGAAATCAAAAAATTGCCATAGTTTAACGATTCTGGCCGGCAAATAACATCTTTATTCGTAGCAGAAACTGCGCGGTTGATGGCCAAATCCGGCAAATACGCTACAGCGTGCAAGAGATGTATCCAGTCTCTTTCAATTTAAAGTCTGGGCTGCCGATAAAATCGACAGTTTTAATACAACTTATACAAAGCCGAAACCAAAGCACTGAATTATGAAGGTGCCTCTCCATATTTGCAGGGAATCCTTTTGTTACATTTACTGCCATCAAATGACATTAAAAAGTCCGCTCTTGGACATGGAGTGAATATGAAACTCAATGCTGTTTTATTAAGTGTAACGCTTGCTGCCACTTCTTTCATGACGGTGAATGCACATGCTGACAATGCGACCCGTGTAGCTGCAGCCAGTGCCTTAGGTAGTGTCGCAGGTACAGCCTTAGGTAAAAACATGGGTGGTACCACAGGTGCGACCATTGGTGCGGCTTTAGGTGGTGCAGGTGGCGCGGCTGTAGCCAGTAACAAACGCCATCGTACTGAATCTGCCATTGGCGGTGCTTTAGGTGGTGGTGCGGGTTATACCGTGGGTCAGAACATGGGCGGTACGAACGGTGGTTATATTGGTGCAGCACTCGGTGCAGCCGGTGGTGCAGCGCTAGGCAACAAGATTTCCAAAGATAAAGAATACGACCGTTACCAGGAACGTAAATGGAAGAAAAAACGTCGTCGTTAATTCTCCCCTTGTAAAAAAGCATCTTCAGGATGCTTTTTTTACGCCTGTGATTTCATTTTTCAGTAGATGGATAAGGAGGCAATTATGAAGAGATTCGACAGAAAAATTACACAGCGTTGACCAAAGTTAGCATTTTGACACCTGTGCCCTCCACGATCTTTTCTCAAAGTTTTTCTACATTAAAGTCAAGACAAATTGAATGTGCTCTTTGGAGTGTAACCATGAAGATCAACAAGATTTTATTGAGTACAGTACTGGCCAGCTCAGCGCTTATGATGGGTACAGCACACGCCGATAACAACACCCGTGTCGCAGTAGGTTCGGCCTTAGGCGGTGTGGTCGGTGCAGCCATTGGCCAGCAAATGGGCGGCTCAACTGGTGCGTTAATTGGTTCGGCCTTGGGTGGCGCCGGTGGTGCAGCCGTTTCCGCTGATAAACGTGACCGTAATGGTGCAGCCATTGGTGCCGCTTTAGGCAGTGCCGGTGGTTATAGCGTCGGTAAAAACATGGCCGGCAGCAATGGCGGCTATATTGGCGCAGCCTTAGGTGGTGGTGCCGGTGCGGTCTTAGGTACCAAAGTCAGCGAAGATCGCCGTTATGATGACCGTTATGACCGTCGCTACGACAGCCGTGGCTACCGTTACAACGATTACCGTTATAATGACCGTTACCGCGGTGATAATGGCCTACATTTGGGTCATTACAAAAACGGGAAACGCCGTTAATTTCAAAGTTCAGAATCTGAACCTATCACAAGCACCTTCGGGTGCTTGTGTTGTTTTACACGATGAAACCTTATATCGAAAAAAAACGATATACAAATATCGGGACACAACGTATGCTGTGAGCCATAGATATGTGAATAGAGAACGTCAATGCGCAGTTTAAAAGACACACAATTTTCCATTCTGGAACTGGCACCGGTTCGTGACGATGAAACCATTCAATTTTCCCTGCATCATGCGCTAGAGCTGGCGCAACGGGCAGAAAAACTGGGCTATACCCGCTTCTGGCTGGCTGAACATCATAATATGGACGGCATTGCCAGCTCGGCCACAGCGGTGCTACTCGGCTACATTCTGGCCAACACCCAGACTTTAAAAGTCGGCTCTGGCGGAATTATGTTGCCCAACCACGCCCCTTTAGTGGTGGCAGAACAGTTCGGTACGCTGGCTACACTCTATCCGGACCGGATTGAGCTGGGTCTTGGTCGTGCGCCCGGCACTGATCAAACCACCATGCGCGCTTTACGTCGTGGCCGTCAGGAAACTGAAGACCAGTTCCCGCAAGATGTGCTGGAAATTCTGCACTATTTCAAAGAACCTGAACCGCAGCAACGCATTGTAGCGACGCCGGGACAAGGCACCCATGTTCCGGTCTGGTTACTCGGTTCCAGCCTGTTTAGTGCCCAGTTGGCAGCCCGATTGGGTCTGCCCTACTCGTTTGCCTCACACTTTGCGCCGCGGATGCTCGGTCAGGCCATTCAGCTGTATCGGGACAACTTCCAGCCGTCTGAATATCTAGATCGGCCTTATGTGTCAATGGGCGTGCCAACGGTCGTGGCAGCCACCGATGAAGAAGCGCAGTTTTTGGCTACCAGTGCCTATCAGCGGGTTTTAGGTTTAATGCGTGGTCAGAGCCTGAAATTAAAAGCGCCAGTCACCAGCATGGACGGTTTATGGTCACCGGCTGAAAAAATGTCGGTCGATAACTTCTATGCCATGGGTCAAATTGGCTCACCAGCGACTGTCAAAGCTGGCTTAGAACAGTTGTTGAGCCGTTATGAAGTCGATGAGTTTATCTTTACCTGTGATGTCTATGACACCGAAAAACGTCTGCAAAACTTTGACTATCTGATGCAGCTCAAATAAGTTTCATCGAGCTGTAATGGAGCCTGTAAACCGTGTGGATTTACAGGCTTTTTTATTGTGATGGTGAATCTATTCTCGCCCCATCCTGCCCTGAGATTTTCGTCACCGTGACCGAAATGACTGGCCAGATAGTTAAAGCACTTTACCTTCAAGCAAGAGCTGACTAAAAATAGAGTAAAACATCTAAATTGATAAAACCAAGAATGAAAGGATGCCCTCATGGTCGTTAAACAGCAGGATACCGGCAAAAGTGTATTTGAAAATTGTACAGCAGACTTTCATGCCTTTCAGGGGCTTTGCATTAGTGCCAAAGACAGCAAACAGGATGACTTTAGTCAACGCAGCGTGGCGATTATTGGTGCCAATCAGGACAGTGTCTCGCAGCTGGACAAAATTGCCCAGGTCGCCAGTCAGGTTAAAGTCTTTCAGATTGAACCGCATTTTGTATTACCAAGTACCGAACGCGGTATCCATCGTTTAATCAGCCATCCGCTGGTATTTAAAAACCGCCGGCTGTTTAATAACCGGGTCAAGAATATTCTGGCCTTGCGCTTTTTAGATGCACAGGTGGTAGATACCTGGCTAAAACGTCAGTTGACCCCGAATATTGCCGATACCCAGCACGCCTATTTTAAATCGGACAGTTATTATGCTGCGCTGCAACGTGATAACTGCCAGTTAATTACCTGGCCCATTGCCCGAATTGCAGAACACAGTATTTATACCATTGATGGCAGTGAATATAAGGTCGATGTGATTATTACCACCCACCGTAATCCGGAAAAGTAAATACAGGTACAAGTAAATTAAAAGAGCGGTAAATTAAGAGAAAAGTGTTATTAATTTTCAAGTCGATTAGGGCAGTGGATAAAACAGGATTTTAGACCGTTTTTTTAGTTTTTTAATTTAATTTCAGTCTAAGATCAACAGGAATACTGCAGCCTGCAGTATTCCTGTGTTAATAACAATTACTTAACCAATACGACGTTTGAGACCGGTCATTTGCAGGACACGGGTCGAAATTTCCTCAATCGACATTTCAGACACGTTCAGGTATTTAATACCTTCAGAAATATAAATGCCTTCAATGGCACGTAATTCCATCTGGCACTGGTTAAAGCTGGCATAACGGCTGTTGGCTTTACGTTCGGTACGAATTGCCACCAGACGCTCGGCATCAATCATCAAACCGAATAATTTATGTTTATGTGGGCGTAGCACGGCTGGCAAACGGTTATCGTCCAGATCTTCTTCGGTCAGTGGATAGTTGGCCACACGTATACCAAACTGTAATGACAAATAAATCGAGGTTGGGGTTTTACCGGAACGGGATACGCCAATGAGAATCAGATCAGCTTTGTCATAGTGACGGGTACGCGCACCATCATCATTGTCCAAAGCAAAATGCACCGCATCAATACGTGCTTTATACGATTCTGAATCAGTTACAGCATGGGTCTGCCCCACCAGCGTGGTTGGCTGTGTGCCCAGCTCATCGGCCAGTTTGCTGATCAGCCCCTCAAATACGTCCAGATTGACGGCATTGGCGGTGTTGATAATATCGCGCACATACGGATCGACCAAAGTATCAAATACCAGTGGCGGCTGACCGTCTAATTCAGCACGTCGGTTAATTTCTGACACCACATCGGTGGCTGCTTCTTCCGAGCTGATATAGGGAATAATATGAATGTCAAAATCGACATTCGGAAACTGCGCTAAAAGGGAGTGTCCCAAGGTTTCGGCTGTAATTGCGGTTCCATCGGAAATAAAGAACACACTCCGCTTAATTTGTTTACCTTCGGACATTAAAATTCTCCTTAAACATTTGTCTTAGTGCTATATAATCTTTATAGTAAACTGATCTTACATGACTGTCGCTTAGTTAAATCAAAAAGCTAAGCATATTCAATATAATTTCATGCCAAGATAGTGATTAATACTGCAAAAGTGGAGTAATAACTTTGGAAGCGCGCGTAATTGGTCTAGAAAAATTAGGGAAACACGACGTTGAGCTCGTAGGTGGGAAAAACTCATCTCTGGGCGAAATGATCAGCCATTTGTCTAATGCTGGCGTCTCTGTACCAGGTGGCTTTGCGACAACGGCTCAAGCTTATCGTGAATTTCTCGAGCAAAGTGGCCTAAACGCTAAAATTCAAGCCGAGCTTAAAACGTTAAATGTAGATGACGTCAATGCTCTTGCTGAGACAGGCGCAAAAATCCGTCAATGGATTGTCGACACTCCGCTTACGGCAGAACTTGAAAAAGAAATCCGCGATGCTTTCGCAGAACTTTCTAACGGCAACCCTGACATCGCGGTTGCCGTTCGTTCATCTGCTACTGCAGAAGATTTGCCAGATGCTTCTTTCGCGGGTCAGCAGGAAACTTTCCTGAACATCCGTGGCATCGACAACGTCCTGATTGCCATTAAAGAAGTATTTGCCTCTTTGTACAACGACCGCGCAATTTCTTATCGTGTACACCAAAACTTTGACCATGATGTTGTTGCCCTGTCTGCTGGCGTACAACGCATGGTGCGCTCAGAAACAGGTGCCGCAGGTGTAATGTTTACCCTGGATACAGAATCTGGTTTCCGTGATGCAGTCTTTATTACGGCTTCTTACGGTCTGGGTGAAATGGTGGTACAAGGCGCGGTTAACCCTGACGAATTCTATATCTCTAAGCCGCTGTTAAGAGCAGGTAAGCATGCGGTTTTACGTCGTAACCTTGGTTCTAAACACCAGAAAATGATTTATGGTGAAGAAGGTGCGGCTGGTAAATCTGTGGTTGTGGTTGATGTTGAAAAAGCGGATCGCCAACAGTTCGCCTTAAACGATCACGAACTGCAAGAACTGGCAAAACAGGCGTTAATCATTGAAGAGCACTACGGTGCACCAATGGACATCGAATGGGCCAAAGATGGTGATGACGGTTTAATTTACATTGTTCAGGCGCGTCCGGAAACAGTGAAAAGCCGTCAAAACGTGGGCACCATGGAACGCTACCTGCTGAAACAACGCGGCACTGTGTTGTGTGAAGGCCGTTCAATTGGTCAGCGTATCGGTTCTGGTAAAGTTCGCATCGTAACCTCGATTAAAGAAATGGACAAAGTCCAAGACGGTGATGTACTGGTTTCTGACATGACCGACCCGGATTGGGAACCAGTGATGAAACGTGCCGCTGCGATTGTCACGAACCGTGGTGGTCGTACCTGTCACGCTGCGATTATTGCGCGTGAATTAGGTGTTCCTGCAATTGTGGGTTGTGGTAATGCCACTGAAGTCTTGACTGACGGTCAGGAAGTGACAGTATCTTGTGCTGAAGGTGATACTGGCTTCATTTACGAAGGTGCTTTAGATTTTGAAGTACAACGTAACTCAATCGAGTCGATGCCTGCACTGCCATTCAAGATCATGATGAACGTGGGTAACCCGGACCGTGCGTTTGACTTCGCGCAAATTCCAAACGAAGGCATTGGTTTAGCACGTCTTGAGTTCATCATTAACCGTATGATTGGTGTGCATCCAAAAGCATTACTGAATATTGACAGCTTGCCACGTGAAACACGTGCAGCCGTAATGGCACGTACTGCGGGTTATACTTCTCCAGTTGAATTCTATGTGGAAAAACTGGTGGAAGGTATTTCAACGCTGGCAGCCGCATTTGCAGACAAACCAGTTATCGTGCGTATGTCTGACTTCAAATCAAACGAATATGCCAACCTGATTGGCGGTAAGTTATACGAGCCGGAAGAAGAAAACCCGATGCTGGGCTTCCGTGGTGCAAGTCGTTATGTATCAGACAACTTCCGTGACTGCTTCGAGCTTGAATGTCGCGCACTGAAAAAAGTCCGTGATGAAATGGGCTTAACCAACGTACAGATCATGATTCCATTTGTACGTACTGTGGCTGAAGCGAAACGTGTGATGGAACTGCTGGCACAAAATGGCCTGAAACGTGGTGAAAACGGTCTGAAAGTGATCATGATGTGCGAATTACCAACCAACGCCCTGTTGGCTGAGCAATTCCTTGAACACTTCGACGGTTTCTCAATCGGTTCAAACGACTTGACCCAGTTAACCCTTGGTTTAGACCGTGACTCAGGTATTGTTTCTCACCTGTTTGATGAACGTGATGCAGCGGTAAAAGCCCTGCTGTCGATGGCGATTCATGCTTGCCGTAAAGCCGGTAAATATGTCGGCATTTGTGGTCAAGGTCCATCTGACCACCCTGACCTAGCAAAATGGCTGATGGAACAAGGGATTGAATCTGTGTCGCTGAACCCAGACTCAGTATTAGACACCTGGTTCTTCCTTGCTGAAGAAAAAGCTCAACAAGCTTAATAAAACATGTTAAAAAAGACCCATTCATTGGGTCTTTTTTATTTATAGATTTGAGATTTAAACTTTATGCAGATTTACTTGGCACGAAATAATCAACAAGCCGGTCCATATACCCTGGAGCAAGTGAACCAGATGCTTGCCAGCCAGCAAGTGTTACTGACAGATCTTGCATGGCATCAAGGGATGACAGAATGGAAAGCTTTAGGTGAGCTCACCCAAGGTAAACTTGTATATCAACCTGAAGGCTACGAGCCTGCGCCGGCCGCACCAGAAGCATCACCGTTTCAGCAGCCGCAGAATACCACCGGCTATAACAATTCAAGCCTGAACCAGCCGCAAGCAAAAGCTGCTCAAACCGAACTGGCCTCTATCGGCACCCGTGCGCTGGCGAAAATTATTGACCTGTTGCTGTGGTTACCGGCTGCCGCCATTCCATCTTTCTTTTTAACGCAGGACCAGTTTGGTCAACTGTCTGAACTGCAACAGAAAATGCAGTCAGCCACCAGTTCTGATCAGGCGGTGCAATTACAGTCGGAACTGTTTCGCCTGATTCCTGCCGATGCCTGGCAAATGATGGCCATTTACCTGCTGATTATGCTCGGGATTCAGGCGTTTCTGCTGGCCAAAAGCGGACAGAGTATTGGTAAACGTTTAACCAAAATCAAGATTGTCGATGCTGAAGATCACAGCAAAGTGGGCCTGACCCGCGTGTTTGCCCTGCGTACTCTGGTTTTCATTATTTTGAATCTGTTATTCATGCCGTTTATTACAATTGCCGATTATATCTTCGCTTTTGGTGAAAAACGTCAGACCTTGCATGACAAACTGGCCAAAACCAAAGTCGTAAAGCAAGAAAAATAAAAGATCAAAAAAGGGATGAAATTTCATCCCTTTTTTATTCATTACATTGATATACAAATAAAAATATTTCGTAAAAAAGTTAATTCCGAGTGACAAAATCGGTTTTTATTACAGTCATTTAAAGCCGCTTTTTGAGTAGCTTAGTTTGTCGATATCAGGCATAATGCCCTACAACGTAGCGGTGTATCATGATTGACAAGGATTTTTGCGTCAAAAAAATACTTATCAATCATGCGACACTATAATCGCTATCCCATAATTAAATTAGGGAATGGGACTCTTCACCGAGGTTGTAAAATGAGACAAACGATTTTAGCTGTATTGTCTTTATCTACGATGGCTGCACTCTTAACCGGGTGTGGTGGTGATATGGTACTTCTAAACTCGCAAGGTCCAGTTGCTGAAGGTCAATCGAACCTGATGATGACTGCGATCTACTTGATGCTATTAGTGGTGATTCCTTCAATCATCATGGCATTATGGTTTGGTTGGAAATATCGCGCATCAAATAAAGATGCAGACTATAAACCAACATGGGCACACTCTACTGCGATTGAAATCGTGGTTTGGGGTATCCCGGTTATTATTATTGGTATTTTAGCTTGGTTAACTTGGTGGGGTTCCCACAAGTATGACCCATACCGTCCAATCGAGTCAGATAAGGCTCCATTAACTGTTCAGGTTATTGCTGAACAATTCAAATGGATCTTCATCTACCCAGAACAGAACATTGCGACTGTTAACGAAATCCGCTTCCCAGAGCAAACGCCTGTAAGCCTTCGTTTAACATCTAACTTTACAATGAACTCGTTCTTTATCCCTGCATTGTCTGGTCAGATTTATGCAATGGCGGGTATGCAGACTCACCTGAACCTATTAGCGAACAGCACCGGTCAATACCGTGGCTTCTCGTCTAACTACTCAGGTTACGGTTTCTCTCAAATGCGCTTCCTTGCTCACTCTGTAACTGAAGCTGATTTTGATCAATGGGTAACTGCGGTTAAAGCCGGACAAGGCACAACGATCAATCCTGAAGCTGTTCAAAAAACAGTTCTAGATCAAGCTGAATTTGCATCTTTACGTGACGGTAACCGTTCACAGAAACAAATTGATGCAATGGTTCGTAACGCGAAAACAGAACTAGAGAAAAAACTTGCTGCAACTGCTGAAGCAGAAGGTCCTTATAAGACTCAGCCACATCCTGTGACTTATTACTCTTCTGTAGAGCAAGGCTTGTTTGAATCTGTGATCAATAAATACATGAGTAACTACCATGGTGCAGACCATTCAGCTCAAGCTGAAACTGCGCTTGAAGCGCCTGCTTCAGAAGCTCATGTAAACGTTGAACATGCGACTGCTTCTGTAGAGGAATAAGACATGTTTGGTAAGTTAGGACTAGATGCAATTCCGTACGATCCAATCGTACAGGCTACAGTTGTAATGATGATCCTGGGCGGTCTCGTTCTTGTTGCGGGTATTACCTACTTCAAGAAATGGGGTTACCTGTGGAATGAATGGTTCACATCTGTAGACCATAAAAAAATTGGTATCATGTATATCATCGTGTCTGTGGTCATGCTGCTGCGTGGTTTCGCCGATGCGATCATGATGCGTCTTCAGCAATTCCTTGCACGAGGTGGTGGCGAAGGTTATTTACACCCTGAGCACTACGACCAGATCTTCACCGCGCACGGTGTGATCATGATCTTCTTCGTGGCAATGGGTCTTGTAGTAGGCTTGATGAACATCTCTGTACCTTTACAGATTGGTGCTCGTGACGTTGCCTTCCCATTATTAAACTCTTTAAGCTTCTGGCTGTTCGCTGGTGCTGCGGGTCTGATGATGGTTTCACTAGCATTAGGTGAGTTCGCTGCAACAGGCTGGATGGCTTATCCTCCACTGTCAGGTATTGAATACTCTCCAGGCGTAGGTATGGACTACTACATCTGGGCATTACAGATCTCCGGTTTAGGTACGCTTCTAACGGGTGTTAACTTCTTCGTTACCATCATCAAGATGCGTGCGCCTGGCATGAAATTAATGGACATGCCGATCTTTACCTGGACATCTTTATGTACAGCGGTACTGATCATTGCTGCGTTCCCTGTGTTAACTGCAACAATTGCAATGTTAACGCTTGACCGTTACTTTGGTTTCCACTTCTTTACAAACGACATGGGTGGTAGCCCAATGTTGTATGTAAACCTGATCTGGACTTGGGGTCACCCTGAAGTTTATATCTTGGTATTACCAGCATTTGGTATTTACTCAGAAGTTGTTGCGACGTTCTCTCGTAAAACGTTGTTCGGCTACAAATCAATGGTGTATGCAACTGTAGCAATTACTGTATTGTCTTTCGTTGTATGGGTTCACCACTTCTTTACCATGGGTGCAGGTGCCAACGTTAACGCGTTCTTCGGTATCATGACCATGATTATTGCGATCCCGACGGGTGTGAAAATCTTCTCTTGGTTATTCACCATGTACAAGGGCCGCATCACCTACACAACTCCAATGCTGTGGACACTTGGCTTCCTGGTGACTTTCGGTATCGGTGGTTTAACAGGTGTATTAATGGCAGTTCCACCAGCGGACTTCCTGGTACACAACTCTTTATTCCTGATCTCTCACTTCCATAACGTAATTATTGGTGGTGTAGTATTCGCGATGTTCGCAGGTATCATTTTCTACTGGCCAAAAATGTTTGGTTGGAGACTGAATGAAACTTGGGGTAAAGCTGCATTCTGGTTCTGGTTCTTAGGTTTCTACTTTGCGTTCATGCCGCTGTATATCCTTGGTTTCATGGGTATGACGCGTCGTCTGAACACATATGACAACCCAGATTGGGACCCATATGTCATGATCGCGATGGTGGGTGCGGTAATGATTGCCATTGGTATTGCATGCTTCTTGATGCAAATCATTGTTGGCTTCTTGCAACGTAACCAGCGTCTTGACCACACTGGCGACCCTTGGGATGGCCGTACCCTTGAATGGGCGACTTCATCTCCTGCTCCGTTCTATAACTTTGCGCATCTTCCAAAGATCAATGGCATTGATACTTTCTGGACTGACAAAGAGAATGGCGTAGCTTACGCGAAACCAGCGAAGTACGAAGACATCCACATGCCAACCAACCGTGCTGCGGGCTTTGTGATTGCTATGTTTATCACAGTAATGGGCTTTGCACTTATCTGGCACATCTGGTGGTTAGTAGTTGTAACGTTTATCGCGTCTATCATTTCGTTCATCGTGAGCTCGTTCACGAAGAAAGTGGACTACTATGTTCCTGCAGCAGAAGTAGAACGCATTGAAAACGAACGTTATGCCTTACTTGAAAAACACTTGAAGAAGGACTAAGACAATGGCTGAGGTACTTCATCACGACAACCACGGACACGATGAGCATCATCATCACGATGATACTGACATCACTGTCTTTGGTTTCTGGACTTACTTGATGAGTGACTTGATCATTTTCGGTACACTCTTCATTGCATTCGCTGTATTAAGCAGCCACGTTCCAGTTGGTACTCCAAGTGCAAAAGATCTTTTTGGCGAGTCTTTAGGTTTCGTTTTAACTGAAACCTTCGCCCTGCTGATCTCTTCAGTAACCTTTGGTTTTGCAGTTCTGGCTGCATACAAAAAAGATGTTGCTAAAGTTTTAACTTGGTTAGGCATCACATGGATCTTCGGTGCGATCTTTATTGGCATGGAACTATATGAGTTCAATCATTTAGTTCACGCTGGTCATGGCCCAAGCGTTAGTGCGTTCTTATCTGCGTTCTTTACTTTAGTTGGTACGCACGGTATTCACGTTACTTCTGGTCTGGTATGGATGATCGTGTTAATGATTCAAATCAAGAAATATGGTTTGACTCTACCTAACATGCGTCGTCTTGCTTGCCTAAGCTTGTTCTGGCACTTCCTTGACATCGTATGGATCTGTGTATTCAGCGTCGTTTACTTGATGGGAGTTCTATAATGGGTCACGATCACAACGCTGCTGGCGCATCACACGGTAACTTCAAACAGTACTCTGTTGGTTTTATCCTGTCTGTTATTTTAACCGTTATTCCTTTTGGTATGGTTATGGCAGGTGGTTTTAGCCGCGGTCTGCTGGTCACAGTTATTGCGATTACTGCGGTTGCTCAGGTTCTTGTACAGTTAGTTTACTTCCTGCACATGAACTCGTCTTCAGAACAACGCTGGAACGTGATTGCGTTTATTTATACAATCCTCTGTATCGCTATTCTGTTAGTCGGTTCAGTATGGATTATGAACTACCTTCACTACAACATGATGATCTAAACTGGTTGTCATGCTGAAAAAGTATTTATTCCTGACTAAGCCAGGAATTCTCTTCGGTAACTTCGTTACCACTTTGGGTGGCTACTTTGTAGCCACTCAAGGTTCTGTAGATTTCCTTCTCCTGCTTCTTACCCTTCTGGGCACTACCCTGGTAGTGGCATCTGGATGTGTGGTCAATAACGTAATTGATCAGGACATCGACCAAAAAATGCAACGTACACAAAATCGTGCGATGGTAAAAAAAACCATTTCAGTTCCGGTTGCTTTAGCGTTTGCTTTAGTGCTGGGTGTACTAGGTTTTAGCATTTTATGGTTTGGGGTAAATGCGTACGCTTTCCTTTTTGCCGTGATTGGTTTTGTGGTTTATGTCGGCTTTTATAGCTTATGGACCAAACGCACCACCATTCATCAGACCCTTATTGGTAGTATTTCGGGCGCAAGCCCACCGGTCATTGGTTATACTGCGGTTGCAAACCAGTTTGACCTGGCTGCCCTGCTTATTTTTCTGGGCTATGCACTGTGGCAAATGCCGCATTCCTGGGCCATTGCCATTTACCGCTTCGATGACTACAAAAATGCAGGTATTCCAATTTTACCTGTGGCGCGTTCTGTGTATCGCACCAAAGTAGAGTCGCTAATTTATGTGATTCTGTTTACGGTGGTCATGAATGCCTTATTTGTATTTGGATATGCCAACTGGTTATATCTGCTGATCTTAAATGCCCTGTGTATTTACTGGCTGTACATTGCCATCCTCGGCTTTAAAGCAGAAAATGATCAGCTGTGGGCAAAACGCTTTTTCCTGTTCTCTGTAATTTTAATTACCGTGATCAGTTTAAGCTTCAGCATTACTGCGCAAGCTCCTGCAAATTCAATCATCCTCTTTTAAAAGATAGAGCCCTCTCTATCTTTTAAGATGGGACTCCCCTTTCGGTTTTCTTTTCTTCGATCTCTTTTGCTGATTTATAGATACTTACTTTCTATAGGTAAGTTTATTTCTAAAAATCTCATCTCACTCTTTTGTTTAAATAAGTGATCAAGCTCTTTGTTCAATGGCTTGTATTTCGTTAGCAAAAGCACTAAAATTCACGCTTCGCAATTTTGCGACACAACCCTGGTTGTGACTCCTTGCTTCTGGCTATTTGGTCAGGGGCTGCATAAACCGTAAGGAGCTGACAATGCGTCACTACGAAATCGTACTTTTGGTACACCCAGACCAAAGCGATCAAGTTGTGGGTATGGTAGAACGTTACCTGACTCACATCAAAGAAGCTGAAGGTCAAATTCACCGTTTAGAAGATTGGGGCCGTCGTCAATTGGCTTACCCAATTAACAAAATTCACAAAGCGCACTACATTTTAATGAACGTTGAATGTGGTCAAACGACTCTTGATGAACTTGAAGAATTGTTCCGTTATAACGACGCGATCCTTCGTAGCTTAATCATCCGTCGTGAAAACGCTATCACTGAAGAGTCTTTACTGGCTAAGAGTGCTGAAGAAAAACGTGCGCGTAAAGCTCAACGTGAAGAAGCACAACAAGTTAACCAAGACTCTGCTGAAGCATAAGGAGAACATCAATGGCACGTTTTTACCGTCGTCGCAAGTTCTGCCGCTTTACAGCTGAGAACGTTACGTACATCGACTACACAGATATCGATACTTTAATACAGTACATCACTGACAACGGCAA